>Ga0335082_10003337_pt1 | contig 17422 bp, 14 predicted proteins | sample Lox_Sample_41_FD_206718 | JGI IMG/M metagenome (GOLD analysis project Ga0335082, IMG submission 206718) | Soil microbial communities from Loxahatchee National Wildlife Refuge, Florida, United States - Lox_Sample_4.1 | ecosystem: Environmental > Terrestrial > Soil > Wetlands | place: USA... | reverse complement strand
GCTCGACGAGCCGACCAACGGTCTCGATCCGCTCGGCGTGCGCGACGCGCGCGACTGGGCGCTCGCGGCCCGCGCGCGCGGGGCCACGATCCTCGTCTCTTCGCACGTGCTCTCCGAGGTCGAGCGCGTCTGTGATCACGTGGCGATCCTGCGCGAGGGGCGCCTGGTCGCGGCCGGAGCCGTGGAGCAGATCGTCCAGCCCGGCGAGACGCTCGAGGACGCCTTCGTGCGGGCGGTGCGCGCGTGAGGCAGTCGCTGCGCGGATTCGGCGTGCTGGCGATCGAGGCGCTGCGCGACGGGCTGCGCCGGCGGTTCGCATTCGCGGTGGCGCTCTTCATGATCGCCGGCCTCGTCAGCGCCGAGAGCTGCACCGACTTCTCGGGCGCAGAGTTCAGCCTGAATGGGCACTCGATCCCGCCCGCCCTGATGGCCGGGCTGATCGCGCCGCTGCTCCTCGCGTGGCAGGCGCTCGCGGTGGTGGCGATCGCCGGCATCGTCGCCTCGGACCATCTGGCGCGGCCGCTCGCCGAGGGGAGCGCCGCGCTCTGGCTGGCGCGGCCGATCTCGCGACACCTCTTCGCCAGCGCCCGCCTCGCGGGCGCGCTCGGCGTGGCGCTCGGCGCCGGAGTGCTCCTCCTCGGCGGCAGCGCGACCCTCGTCGTGCTGCGCCAACACCTGCCCGCGTCGCCGGCGCTCGCCGCCTGCGCGGCTACCGCCCTCGCGTCGGTCGCCGTCGCGGCGCTCGCGATGGCGGCGTCGCTCGCGTTCGGCCGCGCCGCGGTCCTGCTACTCGTGCTGATCGGGGTCCCCTGGATCGCGCTCGCCAACGCGGCGACGCTGGTGGCGCAGCGGGTGGAGCCCGGCATCGAGCCCGGCGGCGTCCTCGGGGCAATCGACCGCTTTGGCCCCCCGATCGGCACTGCGGTCTTCGCGGCGGTCGCCCCCTGGAACCCGCACTTCGAGGGCGCGGGCGAGCTCGGGGAGGCGCTCTTGCGACTCGCGCTGTGGGCGGCGGGCGGCGTCGCGTTCCTGCTGCTCGCGTTCCGACGCGTGGAGATCGACTCGACCTAGGCTCGGCCCACCTCCCGCTGCGCGGCCGCGAGGTCCTCCCGCGAGAAGCGGAAGCTCCGGAGAGCGACACCGGAGAGCAGGTAGAAGAGCGCCGGAAACCACGAGTACATCCACAGCATCCACAGCTTCACGGTCGGCGTCTGCGGGATGCCGGGCGCGTAGCCGACGCGCTCGAGGACCTGGAGCGCCGCGAACCCGGTGATGGCATTGCCCGCCTTGGTCGCGAAGGACCACACCGCGAAGTACGAGCCCTCGCGGCGTAGTCCGGTCGACGCCTCGTCGCGATCGATCAGATCGGCCACCATCGAGGGTGGGAGCGCCAAGTAGTTTCCGAAGCTCGCGCCCCCGAGCACCAGGATCGCCGAGAACAGCCCGATCGATCCGTCGCTCAGCCAGAAGCACGCCGCGCTGGTCGCGACGGCGAGGGCGATCGCCGCCCCCCAGGTTGCGCGCTTTCCGCGCCGCGCCGCCATGCGGCTCCAGAACGGCAGCGAGAGCACCGCGCACGCGAAGTAGAGCAGCAGGTAGTAAGACCAGGTCGGCAGCCATTCGGGGACGGAGGTCGCCCACCAGCTCGGGGTTCCGATGATGTAGACGGCGACGTAGATCACGAGCGTCGCGGGGACCGCGCCGGCGATCGCGGAGCAGGTGAACGCCAGGAGCAGCGGCGCGAAGTGGCGGTCGCGGAGCGTGCGCAGGATGCCCGCGTACGGGTTCATCGCGGGCCGCCCCTGGAACTCGGGCCGCTCGCGCGAGACCAGCCCCGCGAATCCGAGGAAGCCTGCCGTCGCGGCGCCGAGGATGGCCCCCATCGCGGCGTAGCCCACGCGTCCGCCGCGCAGGTGGATCAGATAGGCCGGCAGGATCGTGGCGCACAGGAGCCCGGCGAGCCCCCAGCCCTCGCGCAGCGCGATCACCCGGGTGCGCTCGTGGTAGTCGTCGGTCAGCTCCGCCCCGAGGCTGTAGTAGGGGATCGCGCCGACCGTCCAGAGCAGGAACGTGCCGGTGTAGGTGACGACGAGGTACCCGAGCAGCCGGAGCTGATCGCGCGCGGGCTCCGCGGACTCCGGCGGAGCGAAGAGCAGGTAGAAGAGCGCGCCCAGCGGCAGCGCGGCTCCCAGCATGAAGGGCCGCCGGCGCCCGATCGGGGTCGTCGTGCGGTCCGAGAGCCATCCCATCCACGGATCGACGAAAGCGTCGAAGAGCCGCGCGAAGAGCAGCGCCCAGGACACGAGCCCGGCCGAGAGCCCGACGTAGTCCGTGTAGAAGAACTGCAGGTTGACGGCGACGACCAGGCCGAGCAGCGAGAACGCGAAGTTGCCAGCGCCGTAGCCCAGGACCTCGGCGAGCGGGAGCCGTTCGCGGCGGACGGCGACGGGCGCGGCGGCGGGCACGGGGCCACAAGGTATCGCGGCGCCGCGCCCCACCATCCCCCGCCTGCGACGCGCTGCGGCGCAGCTGCGCGGCGGTTGCGCAGGCGCGCACGGGCCGCGCGCGCGCTGCCGTGTCGGCGTTCACACGGCCGGCGGCGGCGCGATCCGAAACGCCCTCCGTGGACCGCGCGAGCCCGCCTTCGCGAACACCTCGCGTTCGCGGGCGCGCCACGAGTGGAGGCTCGATGGAATTGCAGAGACGTTGGTTGGGGATCGCCGTGGCGCTCGGGGTTGCGCTCGCGGCGACCGCTCCGCCGAGCGCCCGCGCGCTCACGCTCGCTGACCTAGTGGGCGGGGGCGGGTTCTCGGTGGGGCTGCTGAGCTTCAGCGACTTCGACGTGTCGATCGGCGGCGATCTCTCGGCGGATCTCTCGGACTACCCGGTGCAGATCCTTCCCGACGGCTTCCGCCTGACCGGCCCGCTCTCGGCCCTGCTCGGCGGGACCGGGACGCTGCTGCTCTCCTACGACGTGACCGCCGCCGACCCCGTGATCGACGGCGTGTCGCTCTTCGCGCCCGGGACGACGATCGGCTCCGGCGCCCAAGCCTGGGTGGCCGAGTCGGCGCTCGGACCGGGCAACGCGCCGCTGGCGTCGCTCTTCGTCTACGACCTCGAGGGCGTGGGCGCAAGCCCGTCCGACGCGGCGAGCTTCGCGGCGGTCTCCGCGATCTCGGTCGCGAAGACCGTGCAGGTGGGAGGCGGGATCTTCGCCGTCATCCCGGTCGTCGACCAGCGCTTCTCGCTGGTGCCCGAGCCGTGGTCCCTGGCCATGGTGAGCGCGGGCTTGGCGGGGCTGGCGCTCTTCGGTCGGCGTCACGAGCGGATGGCCTGAGCGGAGACGCCCCCGAGCGGCCGCGGCGGCTCCCCTGCCGCGGCCGCTCCTTAGCTCGCCGCGCTCAGAGGTAGCTGAGCCAGCGCTCGTACTTGCGGTCGCGCCCGCTCACCACGTCGAAGAAGGCGGCCTGCAGCGCCTTGGTGAGCGGCCCGCGCGCGCCCGCGCCGATCGCCCGGCGATCGATCTCGCGGATCGGCGTCACCTCAGCCGCCGTCCCGGTGAGGAAGACCTCGTCGGCGATGTAGAGCTCGTCGCGGGTGATGCCGGCCTCGACGACGGCGACGCCCTTGTCTCGCGCCAGCGTGATGATGGCGTCGCGCGTGATCCCCCCGAGCACCCCCGACAACGGCGGCGTCCGCAGCACGCCGTCGCGCACGGCGAACAGGTTCTCGCCGCTCGCCTCGGCGACCAGGCCCTGGGAATCGAGCAGGATCGCCTCGTCGTAGCCATCGAGCAGCGCCTCGCGCTTGGCGAGGATCGAGTTCACGTAGTCGCCGCAGGTCTTGCCCTTGGTCATCTTGGCGTTCACGTGGTGCCGCGAGAAGGTCGAGACCTTGGCGCGGATCCCGCGCTCCATGCCCTCCTCGCCCAGGTACTTGCCCCACGGCCAGGTCGCGATCGCGACCCGCACCGGATTCTCGCCGGGATTGAGGCCCATCGCGCCGTGGCCGATGAAGACGAGCGGGCGGATGTAGCCCTCCGCCAGCGCGTTGGCGCGCAGCGTCTCGCGGATCGCGGCCTCGATGCGCTCGGCGGGGAACGGAACGCGCATCAGGTTGATGTGCGCCGATTCGAGGAGCCGCCGCACGTGCTCGCCGAGCCGGAAGACCGCCGAGCGGCCGTCGGCGGTGCGGTAGCAGCGGATCCCCTCGAAGACGCCGAGCCCGTAGTGCAGCGTGTGGGTGAGCACGTGCACGGTCGCCTCGTCCCAGGGGACGAGCTTGCCGTCCATCCAGATCTTCTCGCCGCGCACCTGCGTCGTGCCCTGCGCCGACATCGAACCTCCGTCCTGCGCTCTCAGCGCGCCGCGCGATCCGCGAGGCCGCGCAGGCTCTCGCGGTACGGGGGGCCCGCGACGCCGCGCTCCGTGATGATGCCGGTCACCAGGCGCTCCGGCGTCACGTCGAACGCCGGGTGCCGAACCGGAACGCCGTCCGGCAGGATCTGGGTCTCGCCGATGCGCGCCAGCTCGTCGCGCCCGCGCTCCTCGATCGGGATCTCGGCGCCGCTCGCGGTCGCGAGGTCGAGCGTCGAGAGCGGCGCGGCCACGTAGAAGGGGACGCCGTGCTCGCGGGCCGAGAGCGCCAGCGAGTAGCTGCCGATCTTGTTGGCCACGTCTCCGTTCGCCGCGATGCGGTCCGCCCCGATCACGACCACGTCGACCTCGCCCCGCTGCATCAGGTGGGCGGCCATCGAGTCCGCGATGACCGTGACCGGGATGCCGTCGCGCGCCAGCTCCCATGCGGTGAGGCGCGCGCCTTGGAGGTAGGGCCGCGTCTCGTCGGCCAGCACCGCGATGCTCGGATCCTCCGCGAAGGCGGCGCGCACGACCCCGAGCGCCGTGCCGTAGCCCCCGGTGGCCAGCGCCCCCGCGTTGCAGTGGGTGAGGATGCGCGCGCCGCGCGGGATCAGCTCGCGCCCGGCGCGCCCGATCGCCCGGCACGCCGCCACGTCCTCCGCGAGGATCCGCCCCGCCTCCTCGACCAGGAGCTTGCGCAGCGAGGCGACGTCGGCCCCCGGCTGCGCGAGCGCCGCGTCGAGCGCGCGGCGCATGCGGTCGAGCGCCCAGAACAGGTTGACGGCGGTCGGCCGCGTGCGTGCGAGCCGCTCGGCGTCGCGCTTGAAGTCGCGGCGCAACGCGCCGGGACTCGCGGCGTCGCCGGTCGCCGCGCCGAGCGCCAGCGCGAGCGCGGCCGCGCAGCCGATCGCCGGGGCGCCGCGCACGACCATCGCCTCGATCGCGCGCGCAACGGCTTCGACGCTCGCGAGCGTCACGTAAGCCTCGCGGCGCGGCAGCTCGCGCTGGTCGAGCATCACCACGCCGTCGTCGCTCCAGCGCAGCGTGAACCACTCGGGGCGGCTCACCGATGCTCCTTTCCGCCGGGCTGCCGCAGGAGCCCGTCGAGCGCGTTGAGGATCTGCCGCCCTGTCCCGCCGCCCAGGTGCTTGTCGATCTTTCGCTCGAGCTTGCCGCGTCGGCCGAGGGCGATGCCGGCGGCCAGCGCCGCCGCCGCCTCCGGCTCGATCTCGACGGTCGGGTCGGACACTGTGCCTCCGATGCGCGCGAGCGCGTACGTGCGGCCGCCGAGCGGAGACTCGGGCGCGAGCGCCTCGCCGAGCTGCTGGCCGAGCGTCAGGCTGCCGGCGAGATCGAGGCGCTCGTCGAGGAGCCCGATCGATCCCCGAAGCCCGAGCGCATAGCCCGGATAGGCGACCACCAGGTCCTGCGTGCGCGCGCGGCCCTCGCCCAGCTCGAAGGAGCCGCGCAGCGACTCGAATTCGTCGCCCAGGAGAGGGCGCAGGCTCTCGCTGTCGAGCAGCGAGCGCGCGAGGTCGCCAGCGCCCCGGAGGCTCGCGAGGACGCGCTCGAGCGGCGACACGCCCGGGATGCGGCCGCGGCCCGCGGCGAACGCGGCGCTGCCGCGGGCACCGGCGAGGGGCCGCGCGGGGTCGGCGGCGAGGCCGGCGAGGTCCGCGTCGAGCGAGGCGGGGTCCGCCAGCGCAAGCGACGGACCGCCCGGTCCGAGCCGCCCCTGGCCATCCATGTTCTTGATCGAGATCTTCACGGCGTCGACGCCGAGCTTCCCGTCGGGCTGCGTCACGAGCTTGCCGTCCGCCGTGGCGCTCGCGCCCGGCGGCTTTCGGAAGGCGCCCCCGTAGACCAGCTCCGCCCGCGTGGCATCGATCTCGAAGTGCCCGCCGTAGCCCGCGGCGCCGCCGGCCGCCGCAGCGAGCGAAGCGCGCGCGGCGACGGGCCCGCGCAGCCCGACCTGGGCGACGCGGAGGTCGGCGTCCGCGAGCTGGAGGTCGGCCTCGAGCTGGTCCGGCCCGCGCAGGGGACCTCCAGCGCGGAGCGTCCCGTCGGCGCTGCCGGCCGCGAGCTGCACGTCCTTCCCCAGCCAGGGAGCGATCTGGGCGAGAGAGACACCTCGAAGCGTCATCGTCAGGTCGCCCGCGCCGCCCGGGGAGAGGCTCCCCTCGGCGCGGAGCTCGCCGCCGCCGGCGAGCCGTCCCGAGAGATCGACGGCGAGGGGCCCCGCGGCCGCGGCGCGCAGCGTCGCCGCGACATCGAGCAGCTCGAGCGACGCGGGCGGCGCGACGGCGCGGTCCTCGAACGCGATGCGCGAGCCAGCCACGCGCAGGTTGCGCAGCGCCAGCGAGGGGCCGCTGCCCGCGCCCGCCTCCCCGCTCCCGCCGCCAGAGCTGGGCAGGGGAGCGCCCCAGTCCACGCCCGCCTTCGTGCGCACGATGTGGAGCACCGCGCCGTCGAGCGCGAGGGAATCGACCACGACCGCCCGCGCGAAGAGCGGCAGGAGGGCGAGGCGCAGATCGACGCGCTCGGCCTCGAGCGCCGGCGCTCCAGCTTCCGAGCCGGCGATGCGCGCTCCCGTGGCGACCAGCCGCAGCGGCACGAGTCCGACCGAGAGCGCGCGCCACTCCACCTCGCGGCCGCTCGCCTCGCGCGCCGCGGCGCGCAGCCGCGCCGCGAAGTCTGGGCTCGCGACGTAGCGGGGCAGCCAGAGCGCGATCGCGACCGCCGCCGCCGCGGCGAGCGCCAGCGCGACCAGCGCGATCCGCCCGAGCGCCCGCATCAGGCGCCGCGCAGCCGGCGCGCGAGGATCTCGCGCACCTGCCTGGGATTCGCCTTGCCCTTCGTCTGCTTCATCACCTGGCCCATCAGGAAGTTGAGCCCCTTCTCCTCGCCCCCGCGGACCTGTGCCGCCACCTCCGGGTGCGCCGCGATCGCGGCGTCGGCGGCGCGCTCGAGCACCGCGGCGTCCGAGACGGTCTCGAGCCCGCGCTCGCGGATCAGCTCGGCGGGATCGCCGCCGCGCTCGATCAGCTCCGCCACCAGCGGCCGAGCGCTCGCGGCGGTCGCGGTTCCCGCGTCGACCAGGCGGATCAGCGCGGCGAGCGCTGCCGGCTCGAGCCGGGTCGCGTCGATCTCGACGCCGCGCTCGCCGAGCGCCTGCAGCACGTCGCGCGCGATCCAGTTGGCGACGCGCTTGGCGTGCGCCGCGCCGCCAGCGCGCGCCACCGCTGCCTCGAAGAAATCGGCGAGCGCGCGGCTCTCGGTCAGGATGCGCGCGTCGTACGCGGAGAGGCCGAGCTCACGCTCGAAGCGAGCGCGCCGGCGCTCGGGCAGCTCGGGCAGCGCGCGCCGCACCGCCTCGATGGCGTCCGCGCCGAGCTCGAGCGGGATCAGGTCCGGATCCGGGAAGTAGCGGTAGTCGTCGGCGTTTTCCTTGAGCCGCATCACGCGCGTCGTGCCGCGCGCCGCGTCGTAGTGCATGGTGGCCTGCTGGACGGAGCCGCCAGCGTCGAGGATCGCGGACTGGCGCGCGATCTCGGCGCGGAGAGCCTCCTCGACGAAGCGGAAGCTGTTCAGGTTCTTGAGCTCGGTGCGCGTGCCGAGGCGGGTCGAGCCCGGCGGGCGGAGCGAGACGTTGGCGTCGCAGCGCAGCTGGCCCTTCTCCATGTCGGCGTCCGAGGCGCCGGTGTAGCGCAGCACCTGGCGCAGCGCGCGCAGATAGGCGCCGGCCTCCTCGGGCGAGCGCAGATCGGGCTCCGAGACGATTTCGAGCAGCGGCACGCCGGCGCGGTTCAGGTCGACGTGCGAGCCCTCGCGGCCGGCGATCGCCGCGTCGTGAATCGACTTGCCCGCGTCCTCCTCGATGTGGATCCGCGTGAGCCCCACGCGCGCGCTGCGCGCCTCGGCGCCGCCGCCCGGGAGCTCGACGTCGAGCCAGCCTCCGGTCGCGAGAGGCTCCTCGTACTGCGAGATCTGGTAGCCCTTCGGCAGGTCCGGATAGAAGTAGTTCTTGCGCGCGAAGACCGAGCGCGGGTGCACCGTGCAGTGGGTGGCGAGCGCCGCCCGCACGGCGAGCTCGACGGCGCGCCGGTTGAGCACCGGGAGCACGCCGGGCAGGCCGAGGTCCACCGGGTGGACGTCGTGGTTCGGCGCGTCTCCGTAGCGCACCGGCGCGGGGCTGAAGAGCTTCGACTCGGTGCACAGGTGGACGTGCACCTCGAGTCCGATGACCACCTCGTAGCGAGGATGGACGTCCCGGATCGGCGCGGCGCTCACGGCGCGGCCCCGGGGCGCCGCAGGTGCCAGTCGGTGCGGCGCTGGTAGGCGTCTGCGGCGCGCAGCAACGTGGCCTCGTCGAGCGGCCGGCCGAGCAGCTGGAGGCCGACCGGCAGCGCGTGCGCGAAGCCGCACGGCAGCGAGATCGCCGGCACCCCGGCGAGGTTCGCCGACACCGTGTAGATGTCGGAGAGATACATCCGCAGGGGGTCCTTTGACTTCTCTCCGATGCGAAAGGCGACCTCCGGCGAGGTCGGGGAGGCGAGCACGTCGCAGTCGGCGAAGGCGGCCTCGAAGTCCCGCCGGAGCAGCGTGCGGATCTTCATCGCCTTGCGGTAGTAAGCGTCGTAGTAGCCGGCCGAGAGGACGTAGGTCCCGAGCAGGATGCGCCGCTTCACCTCCGGGCCGAAGCCCTGCGACCGCGTGCGGCGGTACATCTCGCCGAGCGACGCGGCGGCGGCGCGCCGCCCGAAGCGCACGCCGTCGTAGCGGGCCAGGTTGCTCGAGGCCTCGGCGGTGGCGATCAGATAGTAGGTGGCGATCGCGTGCTGCGCGTGCGGGAGCCCGACCGCGCGGAGCTCGGCGCCCGCCCGCTCGAGCTCGCCGAGCGCCTCGCGCACGCACGCGAGCACCGCCGGGTCGGCCGCCGAGCGCTCCTCGAAGAACTCGCGCGGCAGCCCGATCCGCAGCCCGCGAACGTCGCCCGACAGCGCGTCGCGATAGCGCGGCACCGGATCCGGCAGCGAGGTGGAGTCGGCGGGATCGTGGCCGGCGATCGCCTCGAGCAGGAGCGCGCAGTCCAACGCGCTGCGCGCGAGCGGGCCGACCTGGTCGAGCGACGAGGCGAAGGCCACGAGCCCGTAGCGCGAGACGCGGCCGTAGGTGGGCTTGAGCCCGACGACACCAGAAAGCGACGCGGGCTGGCGGATCGAGCCGCCCGTGTCGCTGCCGAGGGCACCGGGCACGATGCCCACCGCCACCGCGGCCGCGGATCCGCCGGACGAGCCTCCCGGCACCCGCTCGGCGTCCCACGGGTTGCGCGTCGGCCCGCGGGCCGAGTTCTCGGTCGACGAGCCCATCGCGAACTCGTCCATGTTCGTGCGGCCCAGAATCACGGCGCCTGCGGCGAGCAGCCGCGCGACCGGCGTCCCCTGGTAGGGCGCGACGAAGCCCTCGAGGATGCGCGAGGCGCAGCCGCAGGGCTCCCCCTCCTGGATCAGGTTGTCCTTGATCGCGAGCGGGACTCCGTCGAGCGGAGACAGGCGCTCCCCGCGCGCGCGCCGCGCGTCGGACTCGGCGGCCTCCGCGCGCGCGCCCTCCGGGCGGAGCCGCAGGAAAGCGCCGAGCCCCCTCGCCGCCTCGGCGCGCGCCAGCGCCGCCTCGGCGAGCTCCAGCGCGCAGGTGCGCCCGGCGTCGAGAGCGGCGCGGAGCTCGACGACGCTCTCGAACGGCACCTATGCCTCGTCCTCGTCCAGGACCTTCGGCACCACGAAGGCGAAACCGTCGCGCTCTGGCGCGTTGGCCACGACCCGCTCGGCGGAGAGCACGGCGGCGGCGCGGTCGTCGCGCAGCGGCGTGGCGAGCGGGATCGCATGGTACGTGGGCTCCACGGAGTCCGTCTCGATCGCGCGCAGCGACTCGACGTAGGCGAGGATCGCCTCGAGCTCGGCCGTCATCCGCTCGGCCTCGTCGGGCGCCAGCTCCAGGCGCGCGAGATCGGCGATCCGTTCGACTTCGCCCCGCTCGATGCGCGCCATCGTTCCGAACGTAGCGCCGGCGCCGAGGGCCCACACCAAGCCGCGATCTTGCTTGCCAGGGTTGCCCGGGAGCATTAGGCTGCGCGCGCAGAAATGTCCGAAAATTCTCAGCTATTCTCCGACCTCCCCAACGACGTCCAAGCTGGCATTCGCGACCTCGGCTGGAGCGAGCCGATGCCGGTCCAATCCGCCGTGATTCCCGTGATGCGCGCGCAGCGCGACCTGATCGTGCAGGCGCGCACCGGCTCGGGAAAGACCGGCGCCTTCGGCATCCCGATCGTCGCGGAGATCGACCCGGCGCTCCGCGCGCCCCAGGCGATGGTGCTCGCGCCCACCCGCGAGCTGGCCAACCAGGTGGCCGCCGAGATCACCACGCTCGGGAAGCCGCGCGGCATCTCGTGCCTCGCGATCTACGGCGGCGTCGGCTATGGGGCGCAGCTCGAAGGGCTGGCGGCGGGCGCGCAGGTGATCGTCGGCACGCCGGGCCGCATCCTCGACCACCTCGGCGCCGGCCGGCTCCGTCTCGAGCGGCTGCGCTTCTTCGTGCTCGACGAGGCCGACGAGCTTCTCTCGCTCGGCTTCTGGCCCGACATGCGCGAGATCGAGCGCCACCTGCCCCCCAAGGAGCGGCGCCAGACCTGCCTGTTCTCCGCGACGATGCCCGAGAAGGTGCGCGCGCTCACCCGCGTCTTCCAGCGCGATCCCGAGTTCGTGACGCTCTCCGAGGGTCAGATCGCGCCCGCCGAGATCGAGCATTTCTTCTACCTGGTGTCGGCGCAGGAGAAGGAGCACGCGCTGGTGCGCATCCTCGAGTACGAGGATCCCGAGAGCGCGATCGTCTTCTGCAACACCAAGGACGACGTCCGCTACGTGACGGCCTTCCTGCAGCGGCGCGGATTCGACGCCGACCAGATCTCGGGCGACCTGGCGCAGGCCGCGCGCGAGCGCGCGATGGCGCGCATCAAGGCGGGCGAGCTGCGCTTCCTGGTCGCGACGGACGTCGCGGCCCGCGGCATCGACATCTCCGATCTCTCGCACGTGATCAGCTGGGCTGCGCCGGAGTCGCCTGAGGTGTACGTGCACCGCACCGGTCGCACAGGGCGGGCGGGCAAGGCCGGCGTCGCGCTCTCGCTGGTCTCGGCGCTCGACATCGGCGCGTTCCGCTACCTGCAGCACGTCAACCGCATCCAGATCGTCGAGCGCAGGCTCCCCACCGACGCCGAGCTGCTGCAGCGGCTGCGCGAGCGGCTCTCGGTGAAGGTCGAGCAGGAGATGCGCAGCGTTCCCGAGCGCGACCGGCGCTGGAAGATCGACCGCTGGACGCTGGTGGTCGACGAGATGGCGTCGAGCGAGGAGGGCCGGCGGGAGCTGGCCGCGATCTGCGCCGCGTACCTGCGGGAGCACCGCCCGCAGACGACGGTGACGGAGCCCGAGGGGGCGCCGGTCGACGCCTACGCGGCGCGCGCGCCCGGCACCGGCGCGGAGGCCGGCCGCGGCGGACGGCGCGGGCGCCGGCGCGGCGGACGGCGCCGCTAGTCCGCGGGTGCGCATCACCGTCTTCGCCGGATCGAGCCGGAGCTCGGCCGAGCCCTTCCTCGCGCTGGCGCGCGTGCTCGGCGGCGAGATCGCGCGGAGGAGACACGACCTCGTGTATGGAGGCGGGCGCACCGGCCTGATGGGCGCGCTCGCCGACGGCGCGCTGGCGGCCGGGGGCCGGGTGGAGGGCGTGATCCTGCGCCGCTTCATCGACGAGGACGTCCACCACCTCGGCGTCGAGATGTTCGAGGTGGACGACATGCGCAGCCGCAAGGCCGGGCTCGACGTCCGCGCCGACGCCTTCGTCGCGCTGCCGGGCGGGCTCGGCACGCTCGAGGAGCTGCTCGAGGTGCTGTCGTTCCGGAAGCTCGCGCTGCACCACCGCCCGGTGGTGCTGCTGAACGCCTTCGGCTTCTTCGATGCGCTACTCGCGCAGCTCGAGCGTGCGGTCGCCGACGGATTCGAGAAGCGGCTCTCGCCGCCCTACTGGTCGGTCGCTGGAAACCCGAGCCGCGCCGTTGACTTGTGCGAGGAGTTGCAGGCCGACCCGAGGTCATGACGCCCGATCCCGGCGTGGGCCTTCCACCGCGAAATTTCCTTGTCCGTCTGCACGGTTGTCACGTAGACTTCCCAGTCCGGACGGATTTCGTACAGATCCATGCCGTCTTCGTGAAGCTCGGCGGAGATCTGCAGAGGAGATCTGCGCCGAGGAGCGCAGGCGATCGAGCTCTCGGGGCGCGAACGGCGCAAAGGGGGTGTGCATGCACGGGCTCAGGAACGGGTTTCTGGTGGCGTTGGGGATCTCGGTTGCGGTGCTCGAGAGCGGGCTCTACTGCCAACCCGCGCTGATCGACGCGGTGACGCCGGCCGACGGGGCGGTGGTCACGACGCCGTCGTTCCAGGTGCAGATCCAGCTCGGCTCGCTCGGCAACCCCACCTCGCTGATCGTCGAGCTCAACGGCGTCGACATCACGAGCCAGCTCTCGGGCGGTCCGGTGCTCTTCACCAAGACCTTCGGCCCGGGGGCGCCGCTGCGCGACTCCAACCTGTTGCGTGTGCGCATCACCTCGAACGACGGCCATTCGGGCGGCAACCTGCCGGTGTCCTTCCAGTACGCCCCGCCGAAGGCGCACGCGTTCGTGGTGACGAGCCCGGCGCAGTGCCCGACCGGCCCGCTCGCGCACTGCACGCCGGGCGACTTCATGATGGCGAACGACGCGGCGCGCTTCGTGGTCCAGAAGGCGGCGCAGCGCGAGCTGCACTTCACGGGCACCTACGGCGGCAACCTGATCGACGCCGAGATCGTGAAGAACGGCGTGCCGCAGGGCAACGACAACTTCTACGAGGTGCAGCCGGCGGTCAACATCGAGTCGGTGATCAACGCCCAGACCGCCGAGATCGTGAACGACGGCCAGGACGGCACCACCGCGATCGTGCGCACCTGCGGTCCCGACGACCTGCTCGACGACGTCAATCCCTCGTCGGTGATCGCCTCGGCGGGCGGGCGCCTGCCGCCCGGCGTCGACGACGTCGACTACAACGTGAACGGCTGCACCGAGTACCGGCTCGACCCGCAGACGCGCGTGGTCAAGCTGGTGTCGACCATCGAGAACATGCAGGCGAACCAGCTGAAGCTGCAGGTCGGCGACTACATCAACAGCGGCGGCACCACCGAGCACTTCACCCCGCTGACCGACGACCAGTTCGACCAGGCGGGCGTCGGCGAGCTCTTCGCCGACTTCGGTATCGAGGCGCTCAGCTACTACGGCTTCAGCGACGCCGCTGGCGTCGACTACGCGCTGATCGAGCCCCAGGCGCCAACCATCCCGCTCGACTCGAGCAGCTTCACGCAGACTGGCGTCTCCTACGTCCTCTACGGCAACGCGGTGCCGCAGGTGCTCGGGTTTGGGAGGCCCGGCAACTTCTTGGTCCCGGCCGGCGGCTCCAACTCCTTCACGCGCTGGTTCTCGGTCGGCGACGGCAGCGCCGGGAACGCCGTCCAGGCCTTCCTCGACGCCAACGGGCTGCCGAGCGGGACGCTCAAGGGATGCGTGAGCGATACGGGGGGGAATCCGGTCCCGGGCGCGCGCGTGATCGCCGCAGTCGATTCGTCTGACCTCGGCACCGAGTCGGCGACCTTCCTGCGCTCGCACTGGGTGACGGGCTCGGACGGCTGTTATGAAGGCCGCATCGAGCCCGGCGACTACGCGGTGGCGGCCGCCAAGGAGGGCTTCCCCTACGAGGGCGGCGGCGCGAGCCCGGCCCTGCACACGGCGACTGTCACCACCGGCGGCACCGCGGTCCAAGACATCGTGCTGCCCCAGACCGGCCACCTGCACGTCGCGGTGGTCGACCAGGACGGACACGCGGTCCCGGCGCGCGTCGGCGTGGTGGGCTTCGACCCGAGCCCCGAGCCCCAGCTCTTCACCTCGATCCTCAAGGCCAACGACACGCAGAGCAATCTGTTCTACGACCAGACGCGCGACGTCGCGCCGGCGGGCTTCACCCGCACCGAGTACACGGACGCGGCCGGCACCCTCGCGATCGACGTCGAGCCCGGCACCTACGAGATCGCCGTCTCGCGCGGCAACGAGTACTCGCTCTTCACGCAGGAGGTCGCGATCAGCGCCGGCTCGACCACCAACGTGAACGCGCAAGTCGCGCTCGTCCTCGACACGACGGGCTTCATCTCGTCGGACTACCACGTGCACATGATCGGCAGCCCCGACTCCCGCATCGCGCGGCGCGATCGCATCGCGGCCTTCGCCGGCGAGGGGGTCGACAACATCATCACGACGGACCACGCCTACCTGACCGACCTGCTCCCGGACATCGCGGCGCTCGGCTTCTCGCCGTTCGTCTTCTCGACGCGCGGCGAGGAGGTCACGACCTTCGACTACGGGCACTTCAACGCCTATCCGCAGGGCGCAGACCCGAACGCGGCGCAGACCCACGGCGCCACCGACCACGCCGGCGCCGCGCCGCCCGGCCAGGACTTCCCGATCTACGGGAACTACAACCTGACGCCCGCGCAGATCGAGGCAGCCGCCGAGGGGAAGCCCCAGAACGCGGGGCTCGAGACCGTCGTGCAGGTCAACCACATCGACAGCCACTTCAACCCGCTCAAGATCAACACGTCGCTGACCCCCCCCGCCTCGCAGATGGGGCCGAGCGAACCCTCGATCTATCGTCTCGACCCGAGCGTCACCAACTTCTTCCACGCCTTCGCCGCGCTCGAGCTCTGGAACGGCTACACGGTGGCGCAGGCGACCTGCGAGTTCCTCGGCGAGTGCACGACCAACGGCCGCATCGGGATCTGGATGAACCTGTTGAACCAGGGCATCAAGACCACCGCGGTCGCCGACACCGACACGCACGAGTACCACAACCTGCGCTCGGGAGGCGCGCGCTCCTGGACGCCGTCCTCGACCGACGTGGTGCCGAACATCGTGCCGATCGAGATCCCGCGCGCGATCCGCGCCGGGCAGCTCGTCGGCGGGCAGGGGATCTACGTGCAGACCCGGCTCCTCGCCACCGACGGCTCGGGCGCCGTGGCCTCCTTCCAGCTGGGCCAGCCGACGCAGATAAGCGTCAGCAACCACGAGGTGCAGCTCGAGATCGACGTGCAGGCGCCAACCTGGGCGCCCTACGACAAGATCCAGATCTACCGCGACGCCTCGACCAAGGTCACCCGCAAGAACGGGACGGTGCCGACGCTCTTCACGGCGCTCCCGACCCAGACCATCAACAAGGGCGTGGACTTCACCGTCGACACCGTCCCGGTGAATGGCTCGGCGAGGCTCCACACGCACAAGGTGGTCACCTTCTCGGGGCTCACCCGCGACGAGTGGATCGCCGTGGTGGTGCGCGGGACCCCGGGCGTCTCTGCGCCCATGTTCCCGGTGCACCCCGACGGCGTCGACATCGCCACCGAGAACCCGACCCTCGCGGCGCTCGAGAACGTGACCGTGGGCGAGAAGGGGATGCGCGCGCTCGGCTTCACGAACGCCCTCTACGTCGACCAGGACGGCAACGGGGTGTTCGATCCGCCGGGCGTGTCGGTGGTGCCCTGAGCGCGAGCGTCCGCGGCGCACGCCTCGCGGTCGCCCTCGCTGCGTGGCTCGGCGCGGCGGCCGCAGGCGGCGACGGCGTGCCGGCCGCTGGCGGCGAGCCCCTCCTGCGCGGCGCCGAGACGGCCAAGCGCACGGTGGTCGGCGTCGTCGAGGACCCGGCGGCGGTCGATCTCCACGGCTGGGCGGCCACGCTCGTCGTCGAGCGCGACCTCGCGCGCGACGCGGAGCCCGCGCCGCCGGAGCGGCTGCGGATCGCGTGGGAGGAGCTGGCGCCGGGGCGTCCGGTGCGCTTCCGCGCGGGAGGCCGCGTGGCGGTCGCGCTCGCCCCGATGCCCGGCTACTCGCTCTGGCTGCAGCGCTTCCCCAAGGCGGACGTGCTCGCGGTCGGGGAGTCGGGAAGCGCGTTCCTGCGCGATCCCGAGTCCGCGACGCTCGACGGGCTCTCGCGCTGGGTGCGCACGCCCGCCGCCGAGCGCGAGGAGTCGCCGGGCGTCGACGCGCTCTCGGCGCTCGTCGCCGGCGCGCAGGATCCGATCGCGGAGGCCGCCGTCGCCCGGCTCGGCGAGATCGGCGGGCTCGAGCGGAAGCTCCGCGAGCCGGCCGCCGCCGACCTCGCGCGCGCGATCGCGAGCCCGGCGCGGCCCGAGCCGCTGCGGCTCGCGGCGATCGAGCTCGCCAGGGTCCGTCGGCTCGACCGCCTGCGCCCGTCGCTCGCCGCGCTCGCGCAGGAGCCGAGCTCGCTGGCGGGCCCGGCGTGGTCCGCGATCGCGGCGATCGACGGAGGCCTCCCCTACCCCACCGCGAAGCAGCTCGCCGCGAGCCCGGACGCCGCGGTGCGCGCCGTCGGCGTGGGCTTCCTGGTCGGGACGCCCGACGAAGCGGAGGTCGCGCGCCGGGCGGCCCGCGACCCGTCGCCCGCCGTCCGCATCGCCGCCACGCGAGCACTCCTCAAGGCCCGCGGCGCCGGCGCGCTCGAGATCGCCCTGGCGGCGCTCCTCGATCCCGAGCCGGACGTGCGCGCTGAGATCGCGCCCGAGGTCGGCGCGCTCGGCCCCGACGTGGTGCCGCGGCTCCGCAGCCTCGCCGAGTCGCTCCGCGGCGAGCAGGCGGGCGGCCCGCTCGCCGCCCTCGCCTATGCCGGGCGCCCGGGCCGCGCGGCGCTGCTCGAGCTCTCGCGTACCCACCCGGACGAGCAGACGCGCGGCCTCGCGCTGCTGATGCTCGGCCGCGATCCACGCGGTCCAGGCGCGCAGTGAGCGTGAGCCCCGCTCACTCGATGAAGAAGGGGCTCGACCAGGCCGCGCCGCCGTCGCTCTGGACCGCGCGCACGTAGACGAACTCGCCGGCCTGCAGGTCCTCAAGCGGCATGCTGAAGCTGATCCGGCGCCGCCCCTCCCCCGGCGCGGCG
>Ga0335082_10003335_pt1 | contig 17423 bp, 9 predicted proteins | sample Lox_Sample_41_FD_206718 | JGI IMG/M metagenome (GOLD analysis project Ga0335082, IMG submission 206718) | Soil microbial communities from Loxahatchee National Wildlife Refuge, Florida, United States - Lox_Sample_4.1 | ecosystem: Environmental > Terrestrial > Soil > Wetlands | place: USA: Florida... | reverse complement strand
GGCCGCGCCGCGCATCGATGCGCTGGTGTGCATGACCCAGGCCGTCGAAGCGCACTGCCGGCGCCACGGCATTCACGGTCAAACGACCCACGTGGTGTACGACGCCCTCGACGAAGCCGGCTTCACGCCGCGCCGCGATGTCACCGCAGTCCGTGCCGAGCTCGGCATCGCCAACGGCGCGCCGTGCGTCGGGGTGGTGGGCAACATCCAGGAGTGGAAGGGCCAGATCGTTCTGGCCGAGGCCATGGCGCGCGTCCGTGAAGCCGTCCCACCGGCGCGCGGCCTCATCATCGGCGGCGTGCATCGCGCTGGCGCCGCATACCACGCCCAGCTAGAGAAACAGATTCACGCGTTGCATCTCGAGCAGACCATGACCATTACCGGCTTTCGTGGCGACGTCGCCGACGTGATGAACGCGCTCGACGTCGTGGTGCATACCTCGGTGCGGCCGGAGCCGTTCGGGCGCGTGATCCTCGAAGGGATGCTGCTCGGGAAGCCTGTGATCGCCACGGCCGGCGGTGGCGTCCCGGAGCTCATCCGTGACGGGGAAACCGGCTTCCTTACACCGCCCGGGGACGCCGCGGCGCTCGCCGAGCGTCTGGTGCCGCTCCTGCGCGATCGCGCGCTGCGACAGCGAATCGGCGCGCGCGCGCAGGCGTGGGCGCGCGAGCGCTTCGGCTTGCCGCGCCACATCGCGGCCATGTCGGCGATCTACGACACTCTCACGAAGGGACACTGACTGCATGCATATCTTGGGTATCTCCTGCTTCTATCACGACGCCGCCGCGGCGCTGTTACGCGACGGCGACTTGATCGCGGCCTCAGAGGAAGAACGGTTCAGTCGTAAGAAGCACGACTCCGATTTTCCGCGGCTGGCGATCCGCTATTGCTTGGATACCGCCGGGATCGACGTCCAGGATCTCGATTACGTCGTCTTTTACGAGAAGCCGTTCGTCAAGTTCGAGCGCATCCTCACCACGGCGATCAACGTCGTGCCGAAGTCGTGGAAGGTCTTCGGCGACGCCATGACCACCTGGCTGCTCGACAAGCTGTGGGTCAAGAACCTCATCCGCCAGGAGCTCGGCATTCCGGCGGACCGCATCCTCTTCAGCGAGCATCACCTGTCGCACGCGGCCAGCACCTTCTTGTGCTCACCGTTCGACGAGGCGGCGATCCTCACGGTCGACGGCGTCGGGGAGTGGGCGACCGCGACCATGGGCCGCGGCAAGGGCACCGACATCAAGCTGCTGCGCGAGGTGCGCTTTCCGCATTCCGTCGGCCTGCTCTACAGCGCCTTCACCGCCTTCCTCGGCTTCGAAGTCAACGAGGGCGAATACAAGGTCATGGGCATGGCCCCCTACGGCACGCCGCGCTACACCGACAAGGTCCACAAGCTGATCCAGCTCGACTCCGACGGGAGCTTCTGGCTCAACATGGACTACTTCTGCTTCCACCACTCGTCGACGCAGACCTATAACAGCAAGTTCACCGACCTCTTCGGTGAGCCGCGCGATCCGTCGTGGCACTTCTTCACCGAGAGCTCGGGCTATCCCTCCTACTTCGAGCCCAAGCCGTCGAACTACAACGAGCTGGCGACGAAGAATCAGTACTATGCCGACGTGGCGGCGAGCATCCAGAAGGTCACCGAGGAGATCGTGCTCGGCATGGTGCGCAGCCTGCACACGGAGACCGGTCTCGAGCGCATCTGCCTGGCGGGCGGCGTGGCGCTCAACAGCGTGGCCAACGGCCGGATCATCCGCGAGACTCCGATCAAAGAGGTGTTCATCCAGCCGGCTGCCGGCGACGGCGGCGGCGCCCTCGGCGCGGCGCTCTACGCGCATCACTGCGCACTCGGGCAGCCGCGGAAGTTTCTCATGCGGCACGCCTACTGGGGGCAGGAGTTCGGTCAGGGCGAGATCAACGACTTCGCCCGCGAGTGTGGCATGGCGTACCAGAGCTATTCGCGCGAGGACGATCTGCTCGATGCCGTGGTCGAGGAGTTGCAGGCCGGCCACGTCGTCGGCTGGTTCCAGGGCCGCTTCGAGTGGGGCCCACGCGCCCTCGGCTCGCGCAGCATCATCGCCGACCCGCGGCGCCACGACATGAAGGAGATCGTCAACGTCAAGATCAAGTTCCGCGAGCCGTTCCGCCCGTTCGCGCCCTCGGTCTTGGCGGAGAGTGCCGAGCGCTTCTTCGACTTGCCCGACGCCCCCATGCACTACCCGGCGCGCTTCATGCTCTACGTCGTCGACGTAAAGGAAGGGCAGGGCGACGTGCTGCCGGCGATCACCCACGTCGACAACACGGCGCGCCTGCAGACCGTGCACAAGACGGAAAGCCCGCTGTACTACAAGCTGATCGACCGCTTCGGTCAGGCGACCGGCGTGCCGGTCATTCTCAACACGTCGTTCAACCTCAAGGGCGAGCCCATCGTGACGACGCCGGCGAACGCCTTCAGCACTTTCTCGCGCAGCGGCATGGATGCGCTGGTGCTGGGCAACTGCGTCATCCGCAAGGAGTTGTAGGCGGCGTGTCGCGGCTGCGCGAGCTGCTGGCCGGCGTCGTGCTGGCTGGTGTGGGAGTTCTGCTCGCCCTCGCGGCGCTCGAGCTCGGCGTGCGCTGGCTGCACTTGGTGCCGGATCGCTTCTGGAAGCCCGATGCCATTCTCGGTGCACGGTTGATTCCCGGGCATCATGGCTGGTGGACACAGGAGGACCGGGAGTTCGTCGTCCCCGTGCAGATCAACCGCCAGGGGTTGCGCGACGTCGAGCACGCGGTCGACAAGCCACCCGGCGTCTTTCGGGTGCTGGTGTTGGGCGACTCCTTCGTCGAGGCCATGCACGTGCCGCTGGAGGCGACCTTTGCCCGCTTGCTCGAGGCGCGGCTCAACGCCGCCGGCGCGTCACCCAAAGTCGAGGTCATCGCCGCGGGAGTCAGCGGCTACGGCACGGCGAGCGAGTTGCTCTACTATCTGCGTGAGGGGCAGGCGTATCGGCCCGACCTGGTGCTGTTGGCGTTTTATCCGGGGAACGACGTGAAGAACAACAGCCCGACCCTCGAGGACACATTGCGACCGGTCTACACGTCGGACGGCGCCCTGCAGAACGTCCTCGGCGAAGGCAAGCCCAAGCGGCCCGGCGGCTGGCGCGGCCTGATCGCGCGCTTCAAGACCTACCACTATTTCCGACAGCTCCTGCTGGTGCGCCATCCGCAGCTGGCGCAGACGTTGGTGCGGCACGGGCTGTTGAAGGGCGAGGCGGTGAAGACAACGCCGCAACCGGATGGCATCCCGGTCGACTACGGCGTGTACGCGGCGTCACCGCAGCCGGCGTGGCTGGATGCGTGGGAGCGCACCGAACGTCTCTTCGGCGAACTGCAACAGGCGGTGAGCCGCAGCGGCGCGCAGCTGGTCATCGCCGTGCTGTCGACGCGTGACCAGGTCTACCCCGACTCGTGGCAGGAGATTGTGACGGCGCATCCGGCCATGCGGGCACGCCAATGGGATCTCGACGGGCCGCAGCGGCGCGTCGAGGCCTGGTGCGCGGCGCACGACGTGCCGTGCGTGCCGCTGGCGCCGGCATTTCGCAGCGCTGCGGCGCGCGGTGGAGAGCCGCTGCACTTTCATCATGACGGACATTGGACGGTTGCCGGTCATCGCTTGGCGGCTGGCGTCCTGACCGATTACCTCGAGCAGCACCACCTGGTGTCGGCTCGACAGCAAGGAGCGAACGATGAAGGTAACTGAAGGGGTTCGGCAACGCTTCGGCATTGCCGGCGAGTTGATGGGATTCCTGTGGCAGCGCAAGATGTGGTGGCTCATCCCCATGGTCTTCGTGCTGCTCGTTTTCGGTGGCTTGATGGTCACCGCGCAAAGCTCGGCCCTGGGGCCGTTCATCTACACCCTGTTCTAAGCCGTCTGGAGACTGCATTTGCGACACCCCCCGCAGCCGCACTCGGTGCGCGGCTGCATCTGTATCGTCACCCTTCTGTTGGTCTGTTCCACGGTCGGGACTTCGGCGGCGGCGGTCTTGTTCGTGCGAACGACTGGTAGTGATGACGCGGACGGGACCTCACCAGGGACCGCCTTCAAGACCATCGGTCACGCCGCTGCGCTTCTGCAGAACGCCGGCGATCGCATCATCGTCGGGCCCGGGACGTACCCGGAGGGCAACGTCACGCCGCTGCGCAACGGGATCAACGGCCGCCCGATCGAGTTCGTCGCCGACCTCAGCGGGACGCTCACCGGTGACGCCGCCGGCCCGGTCGTCGTGCGGCCCGATCTGGCGGTCCCGGTTGCAGCGGAGCCGGCGCCGACCACCGGCTTCCTGCTGTTCGGCCGGCAGTACGTGGTGATCGACGGCTTTACGATCATCGGCGCCTCCGACGCCGGCATCCAGGTGCGGCCGTCTCCCGATGGAGTCGATAGTGGGACGGTGGCGATCGTCAACTCCACGACCAGCGGCGGCCGCGACGGCATCGACGTGACCTCCAGCGGCACGGTGACCATCGATGGCAACGTCATCGCAGACAACCGCAGCGTCGGGCTGTCCATCTCAGGCACGCCGAGCGGCGGTGCGGTCCTCAGCGTGTCGAACAATCAAGTCACCAACAACGGCGGCCATGGAATCTTCGTGAGCGGAGCGAGCGGCGGCTCGATCGACGACAACCTGGTCAGCGGCAATACCGGAAGCGGTGTGCTGGTGCGGGTCAGTTCCGACCTCGCCATCGTCGGCAACACCGTGAATGAGAACCAAGACGGGGGCATCGGCATCGACCCGAGCACCTTGCCGGGGACGGCGCCGACGAACTTCTCGATTGCCGACAACACGGTGCAGAAGAACACACGCTACGGCATCAGTCTCGTGGCTACCGGGCTGGTGACGGTCGACGGGAACCTGGCGACCCAGAACACGACGGCGGGTATTTCCGTCATCGGCGGGAACGCCGCCGTGCTCACGGTGCGGGACAACGAGGTGGGACCCAGCGGCACGGATGGGATCTTCCTCGCGGGCGGCTCGACCGTGGCGGTCAGCGGCAACACGGTGCGCAGCAGCATCGGCAGCGCCGTGCGCATCCGCCAGAGCGGTAGCGTGACGCTGAACAACAATACCCTTTCCGGGAGCGGTGAAGCCGGCGTCGATGCGGTGAGCACCGGCGCCCTGGTGCTGCAAGGCAACTCGCTGTCGGGCAACGCGACCAGCGGCGTCTCCCTGGTCGCGGACACGGGTGGAACCATTCAGATCGCCGTGTCGCACAACACCGTCACGAACAACGCGGCGCACGGCGTATTCATCGCTGGTGCCAAGGGCGGCGTCATCGAACGCAATGACGTCAATGCCAACGGTGGAAACGGTCTGTTGTTGACCGCGAGTGCGCAGGTATCGATCGTCGGCAATCGTCTCAGCGGCAATCGTAATGACGGGATCGGCATCGGCAGCACGTCCAGTCCCAGCGCCCCGAGCACCGGCTTCGTGCTCACCGACAACACCGTGCAAGCCACGACCAAGGCCAGCATCAACGTCGTCGCCGGTGGGAGCGTCAGCCTGCTGCGCAACGCCGTGACCAACAGCGGCACCGGCGGCATTGCGGTGAGCGGCGACGGCAACACGACCGTGGCCGTGCGCAATAGCCGGATCGCCGGCAGCGGCAGCGACGGCGTGTTCGTGAGCGGCGCAGCAATGGTGACCGTCGACGGCACCGCCGTCCAGTCAAGCGTCGGCAGCGGGATCCAAGTCCGGCAGAGCAGCAACGCCACGGTGACGCACAATCAAGTGAGCACCAGCACGGGAGCCGGCATCAACTTGACCGTCAGCGGCACCGCCGAGGTCAGCTACAATACGGTCAGCCAAAGCACCTCGACCGGCTTGTCCGTGCAAGCCACCGCCGAGCCGATCACGATCAACGTCGCCAACAACACGATCGGACCGAACGGCTCACACGGCATCTTTGTCGCCGGCGCCGCCGGCGGGCCCATCCAGCAGAATCAGGTGACCAATAACGCCGATACCGGCATCCTCGTGCGACGCAGCGCCGGCGTATCGGTCCTCGGGAATACGGTCACCGGCAACCAGAAGGGCGGAATCGGCGTCAACCCCGGAGACGATCCCGCGCAAGTTGGCGCCACCTTCGTGGTCTCCGACAACCAGGTCCAGGCGAATGGCTCCGGGATCGACGTGGTCGGGAACGGTAGCGTGACCGCGGAGCGCAACGTGGTCGCAGGCAGCCCGACCGCAGGCATCTCCGTCCTCGGCGACGGCAGCGCCGCCATGGTGCTGGCCGACAATCAAGTGTCCAGCAGCGGCGCCGACGGCCTCTCCCTGACCGGCGGCAGCCCGATCACCCTCGACGGCAACAGCGTTCAAACCAGCGGCGGCAACGCCGTGCGCATCCGCCAGTGCCAGGACGTGACGGTCATCCGAAACACGCTGTTCGGTAGCCTCGAGAGCGGCATCAATGCGATTGCCACCGGCAACGTGACCGTCGACGACAATCAAGCCGCGCAGAACGCCGGACTCGGTATCTCGGCGACGGCGGATGCAAATGCCAGCATTGCGATCGACCTGGCGAGCAACACCGTGCGCAACAACGGCCGCGGCGGCATCTTCATCGCCGGCGCATCGGGCGGCGCCTTGGTGGATAACATCGTCGAGAACACCGCTGGTGATGGGCTCGTCGCACGCGGCAGCACAGGGCTCACGGTGCTGAGCAACCAGGTGCGTAACAGCGCCGGCAATGGCCTGGCGATCGGAGCGGCGAATGATGCCGCTGGCACGAACTTCATTCTGCGCGACAACCAGATCATGGGCAGCACGTCGGCCGGCGTATCCGTCTATAGTGCCGGTGACGTGCAGGCCTTGAGCAACACCGTGCTTCACAGTGGCACCAGCGGCCTCTCGGTCCAGGCCGTCGGCGCATCTGTGCTCCTCACCGTGACGCAGAACACCGTCGGCAGCAGCGGGGCACAGGGTGTCTTCTTGAGCGGCGCCACGCGCGGCACGGTCGAGAACAATACCGTCTTCAGCAGCGGCGACGCCGGGTTGATCCTGCGCGCCGATGCGAACTTGCTGGTCGCCAACAATCTCGTCTACGCCAACGTCATGGATGGGCTCAGCATCGGCACTGCCGAGACGGCCAGCCCCAACGCTACGGTCGTGCACAACACCGTCTATGAGAACGGTGGCTGGGGACTACTACTCGGCAGCGCCACGGCCGCGTCGCCGGGCGCGTTCGTGGTGAACAACATCTTCCACCAGAACCACGCCGGCGGGATGGCCGTCGCGCGCGCCTCCGCCGATGGATACGTGTCGGGCTTCAACATCAACACCAACGGCTACGGCGATGGTACGCGAGCCAGCAGCTACGACAAGGCGGTGGATCCGCTGTTCGTCAACCCGCAGGGAGCCGACCACAGGCTCGGCGGCGACGGCTTCGCCGACGACGATTTCCGCCTCCAACAGGGGCGCGGTGGACAGAGCCAGAACAGCCCTGCCGTCGACGCGGGATCTGGGCCCACGGCGGACGTCGGGATCACCGGCTCCACCGCGGAGCATGGTTACCCGGACGTCGGTGTGGTGGACATCGGGTATCACTACGCCGCCTCGCTCGATCAACAGGTGCGAGTGCCGGCGCCGTACATGCCGCTGTTCGTCCGCCAAGGCGGCGACGACACCAACAGTGGCCTGGACAGCCGGCATGCGCTGGCGACCATCAGCGCCGCCGGCCTCCAAGCGGTTGCCGGCATGACCGTGGTCGTGGGGCCGGGTACGTACAGCGAAGGCGACATTCGCGTGAAGAATGGCAGCGGACAGGTCACATTCCGTGCTGACCCCAGCGGCGTGTCGACGGGTGACCTGCCGGGGGTGGTGTTGGTGAACGCCGCCGGCAAGGACACTGGATTCGTCGTGGTCGACGCCGACGATGTGACCATCAGCGGGTTCCACGTCATGCAGTCCGGGCAAGCGGGGATCCAGATTCGTACCGGCGCCGACCACGCGCGCGTGCACGACAACGTCGTGTTCTCCAACCTGAGCCGTGGGATCGAGATCCTCGGCGCGGATGCGGGTGAGATTCGCAACAACCTGGTGTACCGGAACGGCACGGGTGGGATTCGCGTCGCCGCCAGCACTGGCTCCGCGGTCACCAACAACACGGTCTATCAGAACGGGGACGTCGGCATCCTGGTCGGCGGCAGCGACACCACCGACCCAGCGCCGGGGACCAGCGTTCTGCGCAACGTCGTTGCCGCCAACGGCAAGGGCATCAAGGTCCAGACCAACTCCTTCGCCGGCTACGTCACCGGCTTCAACGTGGTATCCGGCTCCGACGCCTTCTCCGGCAATACCCCGCGCGCCGACTCCGACTATCTCGGCGATCCGCGCTTCGCGGCCGATCCCGCCGGCGTGGACAAGATACTGGGGGCCGATGGCTTCCTCGACGACGACTTCCACCTGTTGCAGACCGATACCGATGGCAGCCCCGCCGTCGACATCGATTTCGACGACCTGAACTGTCTGGCGACCGGCTCGACACGGACCGACGGCCTCCCCGACCTCGGGCCGCTGGATGCGGGTTACCACTACCCGTTCCTGCCCGTCGTTGGACCTTCCGCGTTGGGCAGGGTGGTCTTCGTCCGCGGTGCCGGCGCCGACAGCAACAGTGGTGGATCGTCCGCTGCTGCTTTCGCATCGATCCGCAAGGCGCTGACCTCCGTCGTCGGCAACGGCCTGATCGTCGTCGGCCCGGGAACCTACCACGAAGCGGCGCTGCGCATCGGCGGGCACGTCGGCGCGGACGGGATGCCGGCGGTGCTCGCCGACGCCACCGGCGCGCTGACGGGTGACACGCCGGGCGCCGTGACCATCGAGGCGGGAGGGCGCGGGGGAACGGTGATCACCGGACCGGCGCTCCTCGACGGGCTTCGGTTCACCGGCGCGCGCGGCCCGGGGTTGCGCGTGCTGCGCGCCGCGCGCGACGTCACCATCCGTCACAGCACCGTGTGCGGGAACTCGGGCAGCGGTGTGATGGTCTCGGGTGACGGCGTGCAGGTCATCAATAACCTGGTGTGCGCCAACGGCGCCGTTGGGATCGATGTCCGCCTGCGCCGGCCGACGCGTTCGCTGCGCCTGTTGAACAACACGGTCACCGCGAACCAGCGGCAAGGCATTAGCGTGCGCGAGTTGGTGAGCCGTCAGTCGCACGTGGCGCTCTACAACAACGTCATCTCCGGCAACGGCGGCGTTGGCCTCACGGCGCGCGCCATCCGTGGCGTCCGCCCTGCAACCGCCAGCAATCTGAACACCGACGGGTACGGGCCGGGCACCCAGGCGGGGAGCGGCGACCTGACCGCCGCGCCGCAGTTCAGCGACGGTCCGGCGCGACCGAGCGTCGACTGTGGCTCTGTGGATGCGTACAGCGTGGCGACGTCGAGCCCGGTGGTCGATGCCGGGGTCAGCACGTCGACCGAGATCGGTCTCGGGATCCGTTCGGTGATGGCGGCCGGCACGCGCGACACCGGCGCGACGGACCTCGGCTTCCACTACCCGGTAGTTGAATGAGATCGAGCATGATCGAGCCTGAACGGCGCATGCGTATCGCGTTCATCATCAAGTCCATGGTTGTGGGCGGCAGCCAGACGCATCTCGTGCAGGTGCTCCGCTTGCTGGACCGTAACCGCTTCGATCCCATCCTGTACTGCTTGTCGGGGGAGGGCGTCCTACTTGAGCCGGTGCGGGCCCTCGGTGTGCCGGTCGAGACGCCGGCGGCGCGCCTGCCCTTCAAGGGGCCGGCGTTGGTCGCGCGGGTTGCCGCGCTGCGTCGTGCCTTGCGGCGGGACCGCATCGACATCGCGCACACCTATCTGCTGCGCGCCAACCTGGTCGGCTCGGTGAGCGCCCGCCTGGCGCGCGTGCCCGTGGTGCTGGGCAGCAAGCGGGGTTGCCACGAGCGCCGCGGCTTCGAGTTGGCGAGCGCCAAGATCGGCAACGCGTTGGCCGATCGGGTGATGGTCAATGCGGAAGCGGTGCGCGATTTCGTGCACGACAACGAGGGTTGCGCGCGCGAGAAGATGGTCGTCATCCCGAGTGGTGTGGACACCGATCGCTTCCGCCCGCTGCCGGGGACGCACTTCAAGGCGCGATTGGGCCTGCCCGAGGAGCACCGGATCATCGGCGTGGTGACGCGCATGCGCGTGCGCAAGGGAGTGGAAGAGTTCATCCGCGCCATCGGCCGGGTCCGGGAGACCTACCCCGACGCGCACGGTGTGATCGTCGGTGAGGTCGAACTGGATGAGCCGCTCCAGGCGTTGGTGGCAACGCTGCGATTGCGCGACCATCTCAGTCTGCTCGGCCGGCGCAGCGACATGCCCGAGGTGATGTCCGCGTTCGACGTTTTCGTGCTGTCGTCGCACGACGAGGGCATGTCGAACGCCATCCTCGAGGCCATGGCCATGGAGAAGCCGGTCGTGGCGACCGATGTGGGCGGCACGGGGGAGGTGGTGCGGCACGGCCACAGCGGCTTGCTGGTGCCGCCGCGCGATCCGGAGCCGTTGGCGGCGGCGATCAGCGAGATCTTGGCGCAACCGGCACGGGCCGCCGAGATGGGACGGCTCGGACGACGCATCGTCGAGGAGGGATTCTCGGCGCATGCAATGGTCCGACAAATGGAACAACTCTACCTCGGTCTGGCGGCGCAGCACGGGCTCGCGATCGCTCGACCGGTCGAGAATACGGTGTGAGAGAGGACGCATGAAAGTCACGTACATTGGGCACGCTTGCATGACCATGGAGTCGGGGGGCACGCGCATCCTCATGGACCCGTGGATGACGGACCCCACGTATCACAACACCTGGTGGCATTATCCCCCGTTGTGCACGGGGCCACGCGATCTGCCGAAGATCGACTACCTCTATATCTCGCACGAGCACCCGGACCACTTCGATCCCCCGACCCTGCGCCAGCTCGACAAGGACGTGCAGGTGATCATCGCCAACTACAAGCGCAAGCGCTTCCGTGACCGCCTGACGGCCCTGGGGTTCCGCAACATCACCGAGATCAACTTCGGCGAGGAGTTCCGTTGCAACGGCAGCGGCCTGAGGCTGCGCCTGGTCGCACCGGATCGGCCGTGGGACGACAGTGCCATCCTGGTGAAGGACAACCGGACGACCGTCCTCAACGTCAACGATTGCCACCTCGACGAGGCAACGCTGGAACGCCTGGGCCGCGAGCAGCAGATCGATCTCGCGTTTCTGACCTTCACCGGTGCCAGCCAGTATCCCGGTTGCTTCGAGTTCCCCCTGGAGTCCAAGATCCAACGCTGGCGCGAGTCGAAGCAGTCGCACGTCGAAGAGTTCGTCAACTGGGCGCGACTGCTGCGGACCAAGCGCGCCGTCCCCGCCGCCGGCAACTATGCGCTGCTCGCTCCCGACCAGCTGTTCATGAACACGGCGGACTACGTCAACACGCCGCAGGACGCCGTCGACCTGCTGCGCGAGCGCGCCCCGCAGATCGAAGGGCTGCAGATGAATCCCGGCGACACCTGGACTCCGGAAGAGGGGCACACGCGGTTGCATCCGGCGCCCGACTGGAGCCGTCGCATTCAGCACATCGAGGAGTTGAGCCGACAACACGCCGCGCAGATCGCCGAAGGCTTCGCCAGCGAAGGCGCCGAGCCGCCCGACTTGTACGAGCGCTTCCATGCCTACTTCACTCGGTTGCTGCAGGCGGATGCGTCGCTCGCTCCGCGCATCAACATCGTCACCTGGTGGGTCGTCGACGGTCCATACGGTGGTGACTGGGTCATCGACTTCACGCGTCAGCGCGACTGGGTGTACCGCGGTGTGCCGGCGGAGTGGAACCTGCGCCTCAAGTTTCCGGCACGACTCGTGTCGCAAGGCGTCAGCGGCGAGGGAATCTGGGACAACCTGGTGCTCTCCTTCCGGGTGCGGCTGGCCCGCAATCCGGACCGCTACATGAAGGAGTTCTGGACTTGGTTGAGCAAGGTGTGAGCGGCACCCGCCCGGGGGCCTGCGTGGGACAATGACTGAACCGCTGAACGTCGTCTTGGTGGTGCTGGACTGCGCCCGTGCCGAGCAGCTGTCCGGCGCGGGGTACGGCCGCGAGACCACCCCGTTTCTGGATCAGCTCGGCCGCGAGGGCGTCCGCTTCACCTCCATGATCGCCACCGCCCCGTGGGCCTTGCCGGCGCACGCTTCGTTGTTCACCGGGCTGTATCCGGTCACGCACGGCGCCACCGACGAACGCCGCGCCCTCTCCGCCCGCCACGCGACCCTACCACAGTACTTCAAGACGGCGGGGTATCGCACCGCGGCGTTTTGCACCAACCCATGGGTGAGCCCGGAGACCGGTTTCGGGCGCGGCTTCGATGCGTTCTACACGCAACGCTATCACAACCGCCTGGCGGCGCGCGCCGTGCTCTACGGGCGCCGCGCCAGTGATCGCTTGCTGCGCCGCAAGGACGCCGGTGCGCGGCGTACCAATCAGGCGCTGCGGCGCTGGATCGCCTCCGGCACGCAGCCCTTCTTTGCCTTCGTGCACTACCACGAGCTGCATCTCTCGATCACGCCGCCGTCGCCCTACGACCGCATGTTCGCGTCGTCACCGAGCACCGACGCGGCAACCAGGCGCATCGCCCGCTACGACGGAGCGCTGCGCTACGTCGATGCGCGTGTGCGCGAGATCGCCGACTTCCTGCAGGCGCGCGGCGAGTGGGAGCGGACGGCATTCATCGTCACTGGGTCGCACGGCGTCGACCTCGGCGAACCAGCGACGGCCGCCCGCCGGCTGTCGCTGTCGGATGCCTGGCTGCGCGTGCCGCTGATCGTGCGCTGCCCGTCGCAGGTGCCACAGGGCTTCAGCGTCGATGACATTGCACAAACCACCGATGTGCTCCCGACCATCTTACGGTTGGCCGGCATCGCGGTGGACGGCAGCCGCGTGCAAGGGCGAGCGCTCTTCGACGCCGGGCGCGCGACTCCGGGTCCCGCATTCGCCGTTGCTGAACGCTTCCGGCCGAATCTCGCCGCCCTCCGGACGCGCTTCCCGGACGCCGACACCCGAGCCTTCGATGTGCGCCGGAAAGCGATTCGCAGCCGGCGCGAAAAGTTCGTGTGGCATTCGGACGAGGCCAACGAGTTCTACGATCTGATCGCGGACCCGGGAGAATCCGACAACCGCATCGAGCGCGACGTGGGGCGCGCCGATCGGCTGCGGCGTCAGCTCTTCGATTGGCTCGCGACCGTGGAACAGGCGGAGACCGTCGAGGCGATGCCCGAGCTCGACGAGCAGGTGCAAGGTGCGGGGGACAGCGACTGAGCATGCGCAAAGTGGCGGTCATCGGACTGGATTGCGCGCCGCCCCGGCTGATCTTCGAGCAATGGCGCGCCGAGTTGCCGCACCTGAACGCGCTGATGCAGCGAGGCGTGTGGGGGGAGTTGGCGAGCTGCCACCCGCCGATCACGGTGCCGGCATGGTCGTCGATGCTGACCAGCAAGGACCCGGGACAGCTCGGCCTCTACGGCTTCCGCAACCGCCGCGCCTACACGTACGAGGATCCTGTCTTCGCGAGCTCCACCTGCATCACGCACGACCTGGTGTGGGATATCCTGTCGCGAGCCGGCAAGCAGGTCATCCTCTTGGGTGTACCGCAAACCTTTCCGCCGCGGCCGGTGAATGGACACGTGGTGTCGTGCTTCCTGACGCCGTCGCGCCACAGCCCCTACACCTACCCGGCGGCGCTGAAGGATGAAGTGGAGGCGGCGGCGGATGGCTACGTGTTCGACGTCGACAACTTCCGCACCGCCGATCGGCATGATCTGCTCGAACGGATCTACACAAAGACGCGCAAGCACTTCCGCGTTGCCAGACATCTGCTGCGCTCCAAGCCGTGGGACTTCTTCATGATGGTCGAGATGGGTCCGGACCGCATCCATCACGGGTTCTGGAAGCACTTCGACGCGGCGCATCCAAAACACGTCCCCGGCAATGAGTTGGCGTACGCCGTGCGCGACTACTATCGCTACCTCGACGCCGAGATCGGCGAACTGCTCGGCTTGATCGGCCCCGATGCCGTGGTGCTGGTGGTTTCCGATCATGGCGCCAAGGCGATGCAAGGGGGCATCTGCATCAATGAGTGGTTGATGCGCCGCGGCGACCTTCGTTTGTCGGTGTCCCCGCAGCGCGCCACCATGCTGCGGCCCGAGATGGTCGATTGGGGGGCGACGCGCGCCTGGGGTGACGGCGGGTACTACGGCCGCATCTTCCTCAACGTGAAGGGTCGCGAGCCGCAAGGGACCATCGATCCCACCGATTACGAAAGCGTGCGTGACGAGTTGAGCACCGCCGTCGCCGCCATCGAGGATCCGGAGGGGCGCAACATCGGCTCGCGTGCGTACCGGCCGGAGACGCTGTATCGCGAGACGCGCGGCGTTCCGCCGGACTTGCTCGTCTACTTCGGTGACCTCAGGTGGCGCGCCGTGGGCAGCGTCGGCCTGCCGGGCATCCATACCCTCGACAACGATACCGGTCCCGACGACGCCAATCACGACTGGCAAGGGATCTTCATCATGCGCGAGGGGCAGCGGGACGGCGGTGGCGTGCGGCTCGACGGCCTGCAACTCATGGACGTGGCCCCGACCATCCTCGCGCAGTTCGGGCTGCCGGTTCAGGCCGACATGCTCGGGCGTGCCATCGACGGTGGTGGCTGCGGCGGTGATGAGGCAAGCGACGCACCACCACGCAGTGTTGTCGGGTGTGCATGAGCGGCGCAGTGTCCGAGACGGGATTCCCCGCGCGTCGCCGGCTCGTCGTCGTCCTGTTGCTCAGCGTATGCCTCAATACCATCGGCATCCGATGGGGACTGCCGAACGACAACAACACGTGGGCCGCCGATTCGTTCCAGCCGATGGCGCCGATGTCGATCGCCAAGCACGGTCTGTGGGGTGAGCCGTGGAACTCGGGATGGTTCTACTTCAAGTATCCGATCGGACATCCGTTGATGCTGATGGCGGCGCAGGCGCCGTATCTGGCGTGGCTGCGCGTCACCGGCCAGCTGCACACGCCAAAGTCGACGTATCCGTACGGGTTCGCGCGCCCGGAGCGCGCACTGACGGTGCTGGCGTTGCTGACGCGCCTGGTCAGCGTGCTGATGGGGGTTGCGACCGTGGCGCTGGCATGTGCCACCGCCACGATGCTGTTCGGGGCCAACGCCGGGGTGATCGCCGCCCTGCTGGTGACCGGCTGCTACCCGCTGGTCTTCTATGCGCATACCGCGAACGTCGACGGGCCGCTGCTGTTCTGGATCGCGCTGGCCCTCGCGGCGGCGGTGCGCAGTGCCGATACCGGGTCCGCGGCAATGACGGCCCTGACGGGTGCGGCGATCGCCATGGCGTTGCTCACCAAGGAGCAGAGTCTGGGTGCGATCGTCGCGGTGCCGCTCGTGTGGTCGTTGCGGCGGCACTGGGGTCCCGGATTGGAGCGGCGCGTCGTGTGGCGGCACGTGCTCATGGCGGGGACGGCGTTCGCCGCCGTCACCGTGCTCATCGGCAACGTGTGGTGGAATCCGATGGGCTACGTCAATCGCTGGCGCTTCCTCCTGGGCGTGTTGCCCGCCGAGGTGCGCGATCGGTACGCGCCGTACCAGTTCCAGGTGCAAGTGCCGAAGGGGTTCTCGCCGAGTTTGGAGGTGACGCGGTTCCTCAAGATCGGTGACACCGTGGCTCACGCGCTGACTGTGCCGGTGTTGTGTTTGTGTCTGCTCGGTGTCGCCTGGGGGTTGTGGCGGCGACCCCGACCGAGTCTGCTGATGCTGCTGATGCTGGCGACGTACTATGTCTTTTCACTGCGTGCCACGGCGCTGATGCAGGTGCGTTACACCATGCCGTTCCTGTACGGCATGTTGCTTTTCGGCGGCGTTGCCGGCGGCGCGATCATCGACGGCCTGCGCCTGCCGGCGCACCGCGGCGCGCGTCGCCTGGCGACGGCGTCGCTGGGACTGGTGCTCGTCTGTGCTGTGGTGCCGGGCGTCGAGATCGCACGCTTGTTGGTGCGTGACCCGCGCTACGCCGCCGAGGCCTGGCTCCGTCAGCATGCGCCGGCGCAGGCGCGCGTCGAGATCTACGAGCGGCAAACGTATCTGCCGCGTCTCGCGGCTGACCTGCAGGTGATCCAGGTGCCGGTGGAAGGACGCACGGTGGCGAAGTTCGAGGAGCGCCGACCCGATCTGGTGATCCTGAGCAGCGGCGGGCGCGCCGGGCTCACCGGACGGTACGTGCGCGACTGGCAGCCGGGCAAGCCGATCATCGCCGACCTTGATACCGCCAAGGAGTTCTTCGCGCGCTTGCGCAGCGAGCAGTTGGGGTATCGGCGCGTCGGCCACTTTCAGACGCCGATGTGGTGGATCAGGCCGCGCATCAACAGCCTGAATCCCGAGATCACGATCTTCGCCCGCGAAGCGGTCGCGGGGGCGGTGAACGGATGACGACTACAGCGCAACTGTCAGAGCCGCGGCCGACCTTGTCGTTGGTCGTGCCGGTGTTCAACGAGGTCGAAACGTTGCCCGAGTTCTACCAGCGTGCCACCACGGCGCTGCAGGGCTCCTGTGATACTTATGAGATCATCTTCGTCGACGATGGCAGCAGCGATGGCTCGCTGGACGTCCTGCGGCGCTTCGCGGGTGTCGACGCGCACGTGCGGGTGGTCAGCTTCTCGCGCAACTTCGGCCATCAGACGGCCGTCACGGCCGGGTTGAATCACTCACGCGGCAGCGCCGTGGCGGTCATCGACAGTGACCTGCAGGACCCGCCCGAGCTGCTTCCGCAGCTGCTGGCGCGCTGGCGCGAAGGCTACCAGGTCGTCTACGCGGTGCGCCGCAACCGCAAGGAGAACGCCTTCAAGCGCGCCGGCTACGCGCTCTTCTACCGTCTGCTGCAGCGGCTCTCCTACGTCAACATGCCGCTCGACGCCGGCGACTTCGCGATCATGGATCGCTGCGTCGTCGACCTGCTCAACGCGATGCCGGAGCGCAACCGCTTCGTGCGCGGCATCCGCGCCTGGGTGGGGTTCCGGCAGGTCGGCCTGGAGTACGACCGCGCGCCGCGCTTCGCCGGCGAGTCGAAGTACCCGTTCACCAAGCTGCTGAAGCTCGCATACGACGGCGTGGTGTCCTATTCGTTCGTGCCGTTGCGGATGGTGACGCAGCTCGGGTTCGTGATCTCGGTGTTCGCGTTTGCCGCGATCGCCTATCTCCTGTTCCAAAAGGTCTTCTTCGGCATCGCGTTGGTCGGCTGGACGTCGACGATCGTCGCCATTTTGTTTCTCGGCGGCGTGCAGTTGGTGTCCATCGGCATTCTCGGTGAGTACGTGGGGCGTATTTTTGATGAGGTGAAGCGTCGACCGTTGTACGTCGTTAA
>Ga0335082_10003334_pt1 | contig 17423 bp, 15 predicted proteins | sample Lox_Sample_41_FD_206718 | JGI IMG/M metagenome (GOLD analysis project Ga0335082, IMG submission 206718) | Soil microbial communities from Loxahatchee National Wildlife Refuge, Florida, United States - Lox_Sample_4.1 | ecosystem: Environmental > Terrestrial > Soil > Wetlands | place: USA... | reverse complement strand
CGGGCGAGCACCTCGGGCGCGGCCAGGACGTGGCCGGGGCGCGCGCCGCGGCCGAGGGTGATCACCGGCGGGTGCTCGAGGAGAAGGAGGAGGTCGGGCACCGCCCCGGACTTCCGTGCACGGGCCAGCTGCGCCTGGAGCAGAAGGCCGTCCTCGTACTCCACCCGGCCGAGGCGGTGGACGCGCAGCGCGCGGGCGGCGCTCACCCCGCGTCCTCGCTGCCCCGGCCGCCGAGCAGGCCCTCCGCCCGGCGCAGGCAACCGGAGCAGATGAAGGCTCCGGCGGCGCCGGCCACCAGGGGCCCCACCTCGGCATCCGGGCGGCAGCAGAAGCTGCACCAGGCGGCGACCGCCGGGTCGGCCAGGACCGGCACCCGGTCGACCAGCCTCCGTCCGGGCTCGCCGGGAAGCTGCTCGGAGAGCCGCCGCGCGTGCCGCCGCAGCTGGGCCGCTCGATCGCCTCGCCCCTCGAGGTCGGCGGCGGCCGCGGCTCGCTCGAGCAGCGCCTCGGCCATCCCCAGGTCTCCGGAGCGCTCCGCCTCCTGCGCCAACCTCAACAGCTCCCGGGCATCCTCGGCCACCGCTCGCTCCCCTGTGGGCTCACGCCATGTCCAGGAGCAGGGTCTCCGGGTGCTCGAGGTGGTGGATGAGGGCGTAGGTCGCATCCGCGGCCAAGAGCCCGTCGATGACCCGGTGGTCGAAGGAGAGCGAGACGGTGGCCATCTCTCGGATGGCCACCTGGTCGTCGACCACCACCGGCCGGCGGCGGATGCGGTGCAGCCCGAGGATGGCCACCTCGGGGTAGTTGATGATCGGCATGGCGAACAGCCCACCGGAGGTCCCCAGCGAGGTGATGGTGAAGGTCCCGCCGGACAGCTCCTCCAGCTTCAGCCGCTTCTCCCGGGCGCCTGCGGCCAGCCGTGCGATCTCCTCGGCCAGCTGGCGCAGCGTCAGCCGGTCCACGTCCTTCACCACCGGGACGGTCAGCCCGTCGTCGGTGGCGGTGGCCAGGCCGAAGTTGTAGGCGCCGCGCACCACCAGCTCCTGCGCGGCATCGTCGAAGTTGGCGTTCAGCGTCGGGAAGCGCTTCATGACCGGCAACAGCGCCTTGAAGAGGAAGGGTAGGAAGGAGAGCCTGGTCTCCTCGCCCCCCGAGGCGAGCGCCTCGTTCAACCTCTTGCGGAGGCGCACTAGCTCGCTGAAATCCACCTCTTCGACGAAGGTGGAGTGGGGCGCCGTGAACTTGCTGCGCACCATCTTCTCGGCAATCTTCTTGCGCAGCCCGCGGAGCGGAATCCGCTCGTCGGGAGCGGAGTGCGGCAGGGGAACCAGCCGCGGCCGTTCCGCCGGCCCCGGGGCGGCACGCTCCGGCCCCGCCTCGAGCGCCGCCACCAGGTCCGCCTTGAGCACCCGGCCCTGCGGGCCGGTACCGGCGATGGCGCCCAGGTCGATGCCGTGCTCGCGCGCCATCCGGCGGGTGACCGGAGTGGCCAGCACCTTGGCCGCCTCGCGCTGTGGAGCCGCGGCGGCGGGCGCGCTCCTTGCGGCGGGGGCGGACGGGGCGGCGGCCACCGCCACCGCGGGCGCCGCGCCCTCCACCTCCAGCGTGACGAGCAGGGTGTGGACCTTGGCCATCTCCCCTTCCCGCCCGTGGACGCTGACCACCCGCCCGGCGCGCGGGCTGGGAACGGTGACCGTGGCCTTGTCGGTCATCAGCTCGACCAGGCCCTGATCCTCGGCCACGGCATCGCCGGGCTTCACCAGCCACTTCACGATCTCGCCCTCGACCACGCCCTCGCCCAGATCCGGCAGCTTGAACTCGAAGGTCGCCAAGGTCTCTCCAGGGTGCGGGACGGTGCCCGTCGTCAGGCGTGCCGCCCCTGCTCCATCAGCCCGCGGAGGAAGAACTCCGCCGCGCGGTAGCTGGAGCGTACCAGGGGACCCGCCGCCACGTAGAGAAAGCCCATCTCCGACGCGGCCTCCCGGTAGGCCTCGAACTCGGCCGGGGGGACGAAGCGCTCCACCCGCAGGTGGTACTGCGACGGCTGCAGGTACTGCCCGATGGTGAGCACGTCGACGCCCGCCTGGCGCAGGTCGCGGAAGGTCTGCAGAAGCTCGGCCTCCGTCTCGCCCAGGCCGACCATCACCGAGCTCTTGGTGTAGAGCCGCTCCGGGCGCGCCTTGAGGTAGGCCAGGACGCCGAGCGACTGCCGGTAGGTGGCCCTCCGGTCGCGCACGGTGGGGGTGAGGCGCTCCACGGTCTCCACGTTGTGGGCCACCACGTGCGGCCGGGCGACGGCCACCGTGTCCAGGTCTCGCTCCACTCCCTGGAAGTCCGGGATGAGCACCTCCACCGTGGTGCCCGGGCTCTCCCGGCGCAGCGCCTGGATGGCGGCGGCGAAGTGCCCCGCGCCGCCGTCCGGCCGGTCGTCGCGGTTCACCGAGGTGACGACGATGTAGTGCAGCCCGAGCTCCTTGACCGCCCTCGCCAGGCGGTCCGGCTCGTGCGGGTCGAGCGGCGGCGGCGCCCCGACCTTCACGTGGCAAAAGCGGCAGGCCCGGGTGCACACCTCCCCCATGAGCATCACCGTGGCCGTCCCTCCGCCCCAGCACTCGGCGATGTTCGGGCAGCGAGCCTCCTCGCACACCGTGGCCAGCTTGGTCTCCCGGACGATGGCCTTGACCCGCTCGTAGCCCTCCCCGTGGGGAAGGCGCACCTTCAGCCACTCCGGCTTGCCGGTGTCACGGGCCTGGGGAAGCGCAAAGCGATCGGGCGTTGCCATCCGGGGCCGGAGTGTAACTTCAAGCGCCGGCCGCCGCCCGTGCTCGAGCGTCCCGGCGCGGCTCGGGTGGCTGGTCCGGGGCGGACGGCGCCGGGGCGGCCTCTGCTTCGGGGGGCTCGCGCATCCTCCCGGCCACCTGGCCGGCGGGCCCCGGATCCGCGAATCAGATGTGGATCGGATGGCCGAGCGTGATCTCCGCCGTCTCGTGCATGATCTCCGAGAGCGTGGGATGGGCGTGCATCGTCCGGGCGATCTCCTCGGTGGTCGTCTCCAGCCGCAGCGCGACGCAGGCCTCGGCCAGCAGCTCGGTGGCGTGGGGCCCGACGAGGTGGACGCCGAGCACCTCGTCGTACTTCTTCTCCGCCACCACCTTGCACATCCCCAGGCCCTCCTCGGAGATGGCGGCCTTGGTGATGGCGCTGAAGGGGAAGATGCCGGTCTTCACGTCGTAGCCCCGCTCCCGCGCCTTCTTCTCCGTCAGCCCCACCGAGGCCACCTCCGGATAGCAGTAGGTGGCGTTCGGGGTGAGGTCGTAGTTGATGGGCACCACCTCTTTGCCGGCGATGTGCTCCACGGCCAGGATGCCCTCCGCCGACGCCACGTGGGCGAGCATCGGCGTGGGGACGACGTCGCCGATGGCGTAGACCCCTGGCTCGGTGGTGCGCATCAGCCCGTCGGTGGGGATGAAGCCCTTGTCCAGCTTGATGTTGGTGTTCTCCACGCCGATGCCGTCAGTCACCGGCGCCCGGCCCACGGCGGAGAGGAGGATCGACGCCTCCAGCGTCTTCGGTCCGGCCGGGGTCTGCATGCTCACCCGGATCCCCTTCCCTGCCGGCTCGACCTTCTCCACCCGCGCCGAGAGCTCGTAGTCGATCTTCCGCCTCCGGAACTGCTTCTCGATCTCCTTGCTCGCGTCCTCATCCTCGATGGGAAGGAGGTGGGGGAGGAATTCGAGGATGGTCGTCTTGGCGCCGACGTGCGCGAAGATGGAGGCGAACTCGCAACCCACCGCCCCGGCGCCGACGACGATGATGCTCTCCGGGATGGCGGGCAGCTCGAGGATGGAGTCGGAGTCGAAGATCAGCTTGTCGTCCACCGGGAGGGCGGGGATGGACTTGCACATGCTCCCCGAGGCGAGGATGGTCTTCTTCGCCTCCAGGACCTGCTTCTCGCCGGTGGCCAGGGCGACCTCCACCTTGCCCTTGCCCGAGATGCGCCCCTGCCCCTTGAACACCTGCACCTTGTTCTTCTTCATCAGGTAGTCCACGGCGTTGGCACCCTTGGTGACCACCTTGGTCTTGTGCTGCATGGCCTGAGCCCAGTTCATCACCGGATTCTTGAGGTCGATCCCGAACTCGGCGGCGTGCAGCACGTGGCTCCACAGCTCCGCCGTCCAGAGCAGGGCCTTGGTGGGGATGCACCCGCGGAGCAGGCAGGTGCCGCCGAGCCGGTTGTCCCGCTCCACGATCGCCGTCTTCAGGCCCAGCTGACCCGCACGGATGGCGGCCACGTACCCTCCCGGTCCGGAGCCGATGATCACCACGTCGAAGGTCTCAGCCACGTCGGTCGCCTCCTCCCCTGGTCAGCCAGGGGGCGCCGGGGGGATAACCCTCCGTGCCAGGGTGATCAAGGATTGCCTCGGGCATGACCCCCATGCGCTCGCTGCACACCCGGCCGCCGACGCTCCCGCCTCCTCCACGCTTTCCACTCCGGACGCTGATCCTGATGGTGCTCGCGCTGGCCGCCTTCGCTCACTTCTACTGGCGCACCCACCACGTGCCGCAGCGGCCGCCCGCCTCGGCCTCACCGCCCGACGTCGTGCTCCAGCCCGCTCAGAAGCGCTGACCGGCGAGCCCCCCGTTGCGCACCGGCTCGATGCCGGGGACGGGCGTCCCGCCGCTCCGAGTCGATCGCGTCTCGACCTTCGCCCCGACCCCCACGGCGGGCGCCGTGCCGGTCGGCACCGGCCGGAGCCCGCCCCCGGGAATTTCGGGCCAGTTCCTCGCCAGCGGACATTTCCGCCGGCATCCTTCCGGCCAAAGGGCGCACCGCCCGGGTGATGGATGCCCCGGAGATCGACCAGGGTTTTCTTGATAACCTGCCCTCGCTGGAGTCCACTCGACCCGCCTGGGGCCGGCTCGCCCCGTGGCTAACCGTGCAGGAGCCCCCCTAGGATGTCCTCCGTGGAGACCCTTGCGGCGCCCACCCGCATCCTCATCGTGGACGACGATGCCTCGGTGCGCGACGTGATCAGCGTCCTGCTCCAGGAGGAAGGGTACGAGTGCCGCACCGCGGCGGGCGCCGAGGAGGCGCTGGACATCGCCGCCCAGGAGTCTCCACCGCTGGTGATCAGCGACATGAAGATGCCTGGCCGGGACGGGATCTGGCTCCTGGAGGCCTTCCGCGAGCGCCATCCGGAGACGGCGGTGGTCATGCTCACCGGGTACGGGGACACCGAGGCGGCGGTGGACTGCCTGCGCCGCGGGGCGGTGGACTACCTGCTCAAGCCGCCCAAGCTCACCGACCTCATCCGGGCCATCGAGCGGGCGCTGGCCAAGCGGCGCATCGAGCTGGCCCGGAAGCGGTACCAGAAGAAGCTGGAGCGCAAGGTCCGCGACCGCACCGCCGAGCTGCGCAGCGCGCTCAAGGACATCGCCAACACCTACCAGAATACGCTCCTCGCCCTGGTGGCGGCGCTCGATGCCCGCGAGCACGAGACCTCCGACCACAGCCAGCGGGTGGTGAAGTACACCGCCGCCATCGCCGAGCGGCTCTCCATCCACGGCCCGGAGCTGGAGGAGATCGGCCGCGGCGCCCTGCTCCACGACGTGGGGAAGATCGGCGTCCCGGACGCCGTCCTCCTCAAGCCGGGCAAGCTGACCACCGAGGAATGGGGCGAGATGCGCAAGCATCCGGACATCGGCTACCAGATGATCCAGTCCATCCCCTTCCTCTCCACCCCGGCGACCATCGTCCTCTCCCACCAGGAGCGCTTCGATGGAGGCGGCTACCCGCGCAAGCTCCGCGGCCACGAGATTCACATCGGGGCGCGCATCTTCGCCGTGGCCGACACCCTCGATGCCATGACCTCCGACCGGCCCTACCGCAAGGCCACCACCTTCGAGAACGCCATGGCCGAGGTGCAGCGCTGCTCCGGGACGCAGTTCGACCCGGAGGTGGCGCGCGCCTTCGCCGACATCGGCGTGGAGGGGCTGCGAAAGATCCGGCTGGACATGGCCGAGGCGCGCGCCGCGGCCGCCATCCAGAAGGAAGCCGACGCCGCCGAGGCGGCGCTGGACGGCGCGCTCAAGGCGCTGCCCTAGCGCCTCAGCGGTAGAGCTCCGTGCCGGCGGCCCGGAACTCCTCGCTCTTCTCCTCCATCCCCTGGGCCAGAGCATCTGCCTCGCTCACCCCGTGGGCGGCGGCGTAATCCCGGACCTCCTGGGTGATGCTCATCGAGCAGAAGTGCGGCCCGCACATCGAGCAGAAGTGCGCCACCTTCGCGCCTTCCGCGGGGAGGGTGGCGTCGTGGAACGCGCGCGCCCGCTCCGGATCCAGGGAGAGGTTGAACTGGTCCTCCCAGCGGAACTCGAACCGCGCCTTGCTCAGGGCGTCGTCGCGGGCCTGCGCGGCGGGATGGCCCTTGGCCAGGTCGGCGGCATGGGCGGCGATCTTGTAGGTGATCACCCCCTCCTTCACGTCGTCGCGGTCGGGCAGCCCGAGGTGCTCCTTCGGCGTCACGTAGCAGAGCATGGCCGTCCCGAACCAGCCGATCATCGCCGCGCCGATTCCGCTGGTGAAGTGATCGTAGCCCGGGGCGATGTCGGTGGTGAGCGGGCCGAGGGTGTAGAACGGCGCCTCCTGGCAGGCCTCGAGCTCCCGGGTGACGTTCTCGTGGATGAGCTGCATCGGCACGTGGCCCGGCCCCTCGATCATCACCTGGACGTCGTGCTTCCAGGCCACCCGGGTCAGCTCCCCCAGCGTCTCCAGCTCGGCGAACTGGGCGCGATCGTTGGCGTCGGCGATGCTCCCCGGCCGGAGCCCGTCGCCGAGCGAGAAGCTGACGTCGTAGGCCTTGAGGATCTCGCAGATCTCCTCGAAGTGGGTGTAGAGGAAGTTCTCCCGGTGGTGGGCCAGGCACCACTTGGCGAGGATGCTCCCTCCGCGGCTGACGATGCCGGTCACCCGCCGGGCGGTGAGCGGGACGAAGGCCAGCCGCACGCCGGCGTGGACGGTGAAGTAGTCGACGCCCTGCTCGGCCTGCTCGATGAGCGTGTCCCGGTAGATCTCCCAGGTCAGCTCCTCGGCCTTGCCGCCCACCTTCTCCAGCGCCTGGTAGATGGGCACCGTGCCGATGGGCACCGGGCTGTTGCGGAGGATCCACTCCCGGGTTTCGTGGATGTCCTTCCCGGTGGAGAGGTCCATCACCGTGTCCGCCCCCCAGCGGATGGCCCACACCAGCTTCTCCACCTCCTCCTCGATGGAGGAGGTCACCGCCGAGTTGCCGATGTTGGCGTTGATCTTCACCAGGAAGTTGCGGCCGATGGCCATCGGCTCCAGCTCCGGGTGGTTGACGTTGGCGGGGATGATCGCCCGGCCGCGCGCCACCTCGTCACGGACGAGCTCCGGGGTGACCTCGGCGGGCAGCGCCGCGCCGAAGGAGCGTCCGGGGTGGGCGGGGCGCGCGCCGGCCTCGGCGCGGAGGTTCTCCCGGAGCGCCACCGCCTCCATCTCCGGGGTGACGATCCCCCGGCGGGCGTAGTGCATCTGGGTCACGTTCCGCCCGGGGCGCGCCACCAGGGGACGGCGGCTCCCCGGGAAGCGCAGACCTGCCAGCCGCGGGTCCTCCTCGTGGAGTCGCGCGGCGGCGCTGCTCAGCCGGGGGAGCTCCTCCACGTCGCCCCGGGCCAGGGTCCAGCCCCGCCGCAGAGGCTCCAGCCCGGCCCGGAGGTCGATGCGGGCCGTCTCGTCGGTGTACGGGCCGCTCGTGTCGTAGACCCGGATGTCGGGATTGGGCGTCTCCGCCGCCCCTGCGCCGTGCCCGGTCCGGGTCGGCGTCTGGGCGATGAGCCGCATCGGGACGCGCACCTCGGGATGGAGCGTCCCGCGCAGGTATTCCTTCCGCGATGCCGGAAGCGGCCCTCGCGTGATCCCGGCCAGCGCGGCCGGATCGACACTCAGCTTTCCGTGGCCCATGGCGTCCCTTGCGTTTCCTCCGCCGGAATGACCCGGTTCAGGTACGAGGGTTTCGGCGAACCGATCGCCGTCTCAGCCCCGAATCCAAGGGGGCTCCCCTACGCTCCTCTCCACCATCTCCAGGGAGCCCCAGGGTGTCAATCGCGCCTCCCGGGTCGGTTCCTGGCCGATCGAGCTCCTAACTCATTGAAATTCCTAGACCTGTCGATGACACACACCGTCACCCGAGCGGCGCCGGCCGCAGGGCGTATAGCTTGGGACCCGTCCCCGTGTCCGCCGCGTCCGCCGCTCCCGTCGTCCAGGTCCCGCCCGCTCCGGCGCCGTCCTTCCACGAGCGTCCAGTCCAGCCCGAGCGCGCCAAGGAGCCGCTCCGGCCGGAGCGCCAGGCGCTGCTCAAGGCCCGCATCAAGGACCTCCAGCTCCAGCTGGCCGGGACACCGCTCGAGCGGCTCATCCAGCAGCTCTACTCCGAGCTCGAGGCCCGGGGCATCGATGTGCGGCCGCAGTGCTACCTGTCCGACGAGTGGGGCTGCCCGGACGGCATCCCGGTGATCGGCATCCCCTTCTACCTGGCCAACCCGCAGCTGCAGTCCATCGAGGGCGAGCTGGGCGGAGGGGTGGAGAGCGAGCGCGACATCCTCATGTACCTCCGGCACGAGGCCGGTCACGCCTTCGCCTACGCCTACCGGCTCTACGACACCGCGCCGTGGAAGACGCTCTTCGGCGATTACCATCAGCCCTACCGCGAGGAGTACAAGCCCAAGCCCTTCAGCCGCCGCTACGTGGTCCATATCCCGGGCTGGTACGCCCAGAAGCATCCCGACGAGGACTTCGCCGAGACCTTCGCCGTGTGGCTCACCCCCGGCCTCGACTGGCGTCACCGCTACCGGAACTGGCCGGCGCTGAAGAAGCTGCTCTACGTGGACGCCCTGGCCCAGGAGCTGGGGCACAAGCCGCCCGAGGTCCGGCTGGAGACCCACGACGTCGACGTGGACCAGATGGAGGAGACGGTCGCCGACTACTACCGCTCCCGCGAGCTCACCGAGCGGGCGGATCTGGAGATCGGCGAGAAGCTGGACCAGGAGCTGTTCCTCCTTTTCGAGCCTCCCGGGGCCGCGCCGCTGGCCGCCTCCGAGCTCCTCACCCACGAGCGGCAGACGCTGATCCAGGCCGCCTCGCAGTACACCGGGGTCCAGCGCGCGGTGGTCCGGAGCGTGGTGGATCACCTCATCGCCCGCACCGAGCAGCTCAAGCTCACCGCCCAGCCGGACCGCGCCTCGTCCTACGTCACGCGCACCAGCTCGCTGGTCACCGCGCTGGCGATGAACGATCTCTACACCGGCCGGCTCTTCGACGCCGACTGAAGGCGTCGCTCGCTGGCGCGCGGTGGCACCTCACGCCCAAGTGCGTGTATCTTCGTTCCTCGCGCATGCCACTTCAGCCGCTGAAGCTCGCGGTCCTCCACTACCGACCGAAGGGTGAAGAGCTCGATCCCGCGGTGACCGAGGTGGTGGAGGCCTGCCAGGAGCTCGGCCACCAAGTGACCAAGGTCCCGGTGGACGATCGCGTGCAGGAAATTCTCCGCGACGTCCAGAAGAGCAAGTGCGACCTGGTGTTCAACCTCTGCGAGACCTTCGCCGAGGATTACCGGATGGAGGTGAACATCGCCGCCCTGATGGAGCTGGCGCGGCTGAAGTTCACCGGCAGCGGGACGGCCGGCCTCCTCCTCGCCCAGGACAAGGTGCTCACCAAGCAGATCCTCGAGTTCCACGAGGTGCGCACCGCCAACTTCGCCACCTTCGAGAACGACACCTTCGAGACCAAGGGGACGCTGCGCTTCCCGCTCATCGTGAAGCCGGCGCGCTCCGACGCCTCGATCGGCATCGGCCGTCACTCGGTGGTGCAGAACTGGCAGGAGCTGACCGAGCGGGTCCGCGAGATCCGGGACGAGCTCCAGGACGAGGCGCTGGCCGAGGAGTTCATCGAGGGCCGGGAGGTCTACGTCGGCCTGGTCGGCCCGAGCGTGGCGCCGGAGATTCTCCCCATCGTGGAGATGGACTTCGGCAACTGGTCCAGCGCCGAGCCCCGGGTGTCGGACCGCGAGGTGAAGTTCGCGCCGGAGAAGGAGGGCAGCCCGCGGCTGGTGATGGCCCGCGACCTCTCCGACGAGCTCCGGGCGCGCATCGAGCGCGCCGCCCGGCTGGCCTACCGGGCCCTCAAGCTCCGGGACTACGCGCGCATCGACTTTCGCATCGCCCGCACCGGCGAGGCGTACATTCTGGAGGCCAACCCCAATCCCTATCTGGAGAAGAAGGGCGAGCTGGCCATGGCCGCCGCCGACCGGGGCTGGTCCTACACCCAGCTGGTGGAGCGCATCCTCGAGTCGGCCGCCCAGCGGTACCACCTCCAGGTCACTCCCGCGCGGAGGAGCCGGGCCGCCCAGGCCCAGAGTCAGACCGGCACGTGACCGTGGCGGGGCCAGGTCCCCTCTGGTACGGTCGCCGCCCTGTCTTCTCCGCCCCATCACCGTGGGGCGGGGCTCCGGGAGGGGTCATGAAGAGGCGAACGATTCTCGTCCTGGTGGGCGCTGCCGCCGTGGCAGTGGCCGCCTGCAGCTCCAGCACCAGCACCTACGGGATCAACGGTCTGTGCGGACCTTTGGCCATCGGCTCCTCGGGAACCCTGATCACCGTCGCCGGGCCGTGCGCCCTGGGAGGCGCCGGGAACTTCACCCTCGCCGCGGCGCTCGATGTCACGCTGGGAGCGACGGGCGCCGTCCCGGTGGTGGCCGATGCCGGCTTCGTCCAGGGCGGCAACGTCCTCTTCTCGAGGTTCAACGGCTCGGCGGATGTTCCCACCAATCCGCTCACCACGCCGATCACCATCGCCGGGACCTTCACCTTCCAGGGGGGAACCGGCGGTTACTCCGACGCCACCGGCAGCGCCACCGCCGACGGTGGGGTGAACCTCGGCGCCGGCCAGGCCAACCTCCTGCTCAACGGCTCGGTCACCTACTAGGGGGCGCCGCCCCGAGGGGCCTTTGTTTCAGGCCTGCTCGCCGAGCGCGGCGACCACTGACCGCGCGTCGGGGAAGCGGCGTTCCGGGGTGCGCTCCAGGCAGCGGAGGATGGCCGCGTTCCAGCGAGGGTCGAGCTCCGGAACGAGGGCCACCGGCGGGACGACGGGGAAGTCGGCCAGCGGGCCGAGCGGATGCTGGGACGGCACGCGCCCGGTGACCAGCTGGTGCATCACCACGCCCAGGGCATAGATGTCGGTGGCTGGCGTCACCGATCCTCCCTCGAGCTGCTCCGGGGCAAGATGGTCGAGCGAGCCGAGGAGGGCGGTGGCCAGCGCGGGGAGAGGCTCGGTGCGGCGCCGGTCGGGGAGCAGCGCGCGCGCCACCCCGAAGTCATTGACCACCACCCGGGTCCCGCGGGCGGATTCCACGCGCGGGACGAGGATGACGTTGGAGGGCTTGAAGTCGCGGTGCACCAGCCCCACCCCGTGGGCCACGGCCAGCGCCTCGGCCATCTCCCGCACCAGCGGAAGGGCCTCGGCCACACCGAGGGGACCGCTCCGCCGGATGTGCTCGCCGAGCGACGCGCCGGGGATGAGCTCCCGGGTGAGGAAGTGGAGCGGCTCTCCCTTCGGGGTCCGCAGCGCGTAGATCTCGAAGACCCGGCACACCGAAGGATGGCGCACCCGGCGGGCGAGCAGCACCTCGGTCCGCAGGCGGTCCATCGCCGCCGAGTCGGCCGCCAGGCGCCGGTCGACGGTCTTCACCGCCACCGACGTCTCCCGTTCCAGGTCCCTCGCCTCGTAGACCACCCCCAGCGCGCCGCGGGCAATGAGGCGGACGATGGAGAAGCGCCCGGCGAGGATCTGCCGGGGAGACAGCAGCGGCTGGTCCACCACGGCTGCGCTGGCCAGGAATGCCACCGGGCCGGGCCCCTCGTCGGTGTCGTCGAGGAGGCCGGCCCAGTCGTCCCGCTCCGCTGCGATGGTCATGGCTCCCCTTCGGCGCGGACGGTCCCCTGGCTCGTGCTTCGCCGCGCGCTGGCGAATCTGTAGCTGGATTCGGAGGCCTGCCGAAATTTGCGACCGGTTTGCTACAGGTCGGTTCGAGCGGCGTGGGCCTGCTCAGGGGGTGCGAACGATGCGGTCGAGCGCGGGAACGGCGAGCGCCGGACCGCTCAGCGTGGGGCGCAGGTGGTCGGCCAGCGCGTCGATGTCCAGGGGCCCGCCCACCCGGCCCGTCCCTTCCGCGAGCACGGAGAAGCCATCGCCTCCGGCGGCGAGGAAGCTGTTCACCGTCACCCGGTAGAGGCTCGCCGGATCCACCCCCGCGCCGCCGATACGCATCGAGCGAGGGTCCACCTTCGAGCCGGCCGGCGCGCTGGCCCGGTAAGAGTAGGTGAAGCCGGCGGACACGGCGAGGACGCGGGCGCCGTGCCCGCTCTGCCACTGCTGCTCGAGCAGCGTCCGGAGCTGCGCTCCGCTCAGCGTGAGGGTGACCAGGGTGTTGCCGAAGGGCTGCGCGGAGAAGGCCTGAGCGTAGCGCACCTCGCCGGCCGCGCTTCCCAGGTCGGCGCGGATGCCCCCCGGGTTCATCAGGGCCACCTCGGCCGCAGCCGGCGCCGCCCGCGTGGCGGCGAGCTGGGCGTCGGCGATGACGTCCCCGGCGGCCGACTCGCCGGCGGCGTTCTCGCTCCGGGAGATGGCGCCGGCGATGCGGCCGAGGATCCGGCCGGCCAGGGGCGCCGCCCCGCGGATGGCCCGCTCGGCGATGTCCTGGGCCTGGGCATCCTCCTCGCCGGTCCGGTAGACGATGTGGTTTTCGGCCCACTTGGCCGTCACCGCTCGCTGTTCCCTGTCGACGGTGAGCCGGATCTCGGTGAGCACCCGCCCGTGCGAGGCGGCGCTGGTGAGCAGCTTGCCGCGGACGTTGGGGCACACGTAGGCGGCGTGAGTGTGCCCGCTGATCACCACGTCCACGCCCGGATCGAGGGCATCGACGATGGGAAGGATGTCCCCCCGGACGTTGCAGCCGGACACGTCCTGATGCGACGGACCGAAGCCGCCCTGATGCAGGAGGACCACGATCGCCGCCGCCCCCTGGGCCCGGAGCCGGGGGACGAGCGCATTCACCGCCTCGGCCTCGGGGGTGAAGCGAAGGTCGGCCACGCCCACGGGGGGCACCAGGGCCCCGGTCCCGGCCAGCGTCAGGCCGACGAAGGCCACCGTCACCCCGGCCACCTGCTTCAGCGCGTAGGGAGGAAGCAGCGTCGCCCCGCCGTCCCGCACCACGTTGGCGGCCAGATAGCGGAACTGCGCCCCGGGGAAGCCGGCCTCGAAGAGGCAGCCATCGGTGGGGTGGCAGCCGCCCTCCTGGAGCCGGAGAAGCTCCACCTGACCGTGGTCGAACTCGTGGTTGCCCACCGATGCGACGTCCACGCCCAGCCGGTTCATGAGCAGGATGGTCGGCTCGTCGTGGAAGAGCGCCGAGGCGAGCGGGCTGGCGCCCACCAGATCCCCGGCCGCCACCACCACCGTCCGGTCCGGGGCATGGGCCTTCAGGCGCAGGAGCAGCGCGGCGAAGTGCCCGGCGCCCCCGGCCGGCGTCCCCCCGTCCGGCGCCGTCGCATCCCAGACGGGGTCCTCGGACGGCTCGAGGCTCCCGTGAAAGTCGTTGAAGGCGAGGAGCTGGATGCTCACCGCGCCGCGGCCGGGCGGCGGCAGCCGCGATTCGCCCCAGCAGCCAGGGAGCGCGAGCCCGAGAGCGAGCGCGCAGGCGCTCCAAGGCGGGACGGTAGGTCTCATCGGCGGCACCCCGGATCCTGGGGCGGAGCCCGCTCCGCCCTCCGGAACGCTGCAGCGACCAAATTTTGTGCCCGGGCCGAGGCCGGCCGGGGAAAGCCCGCCCCTAGCCTAGAACTTGACCCACAGGCCGGCGGCGACGCTGATGATCTGGCTCCCGAAAAACGTCGTGCCGCTTCCGGCCATGGCGAAGTCGCCGAGCACCTCGATGTAGAGGCGGACGACGAAGATCTCGAGCTTCAGTCCACCGGCAAGCCGCAGGAACATCGTCGCCTGGGACAGCGAACCGTACGAGCTACCCGTCACCTGGAAGGGGAGCGCCGCACGCGCGTAGAGGAAGAGCGGCAAGTCGAGCGTCACCCCGGGGCCGACGTAGATCCCGGTGAAGGGATACGAGGTGCTCGTCCCGGAGAGATTGAACTGGCCCTCGAGGTCGACGGTGAGGAAGCTGATCGGGTACCAGCTGAGGATGAGGTCGATGTTGGACTGCCACTTGTCGCCGACGCTGTAGTGGTAGTCGCCGCTGCCGGTGGTCTGGTTCGTCTGGCCGGTGTTGGCATACATCGGCACGAGGTAGGCGCCCCGGATGCCCCAGTCGGCGCGGGCGGCAGAGGGAGCCATCAATGCCGCGGCGAGGACGACGGACGGAAGTAGACGGCGGTTCATGGACCCTCCCGGATGGACGCGGCCGGCCTTTGGTCGCGCATCCTAGAGTCATCCCGGCGGGCGGGCGAGTCTTCCTTCCGGGTCAGTGCTGACTGTAGCGCTTCTCGCCGGCAGCGACGGGAATCGGGAGCCGGTTCTGCTTCGGAGGCAGCGGACAGGTGGCGTAGGCGCTGAACGCACAGGGTGGGTTGTAGGCGCGATTGAAATCGAGAATCACCCGCCCGTTGCTCGGTGGACCCGCGTAGAGGAAGCGCCCTGCCCCGTAGGTCTCGGTCCGGTTGGTGGCGTCGGCGAAGATGAAGAACAGGTCCTTCTCACCCTCCTCGAGCACCGGGGTGAGCCGGTATTCCTTGCCGTCGATGGTGAACACCGCCGTCCCCGGGGAGGGCATGCGGTCCACCGTGCCGAGCACGGTCGGGACCGGGATGGCCGACCCGGCGGCCGACGGCTCCCAGCGCGCCTCGATTCGCCAGCGTGGATCCACCGGGTAGGTGGGGATGCCGCGGAACTGGGTCCGGGCCGGTGCCTCGGGGTCCTTCACCCGGAGCCCCACCCGGTCGCCGCGCACCACCACGTGAAAGCGCAACCCGCCGGCCTGGAGCTCGTCGGTGTCCTCCTCGGCGTCGGAGCGGAGGGGCCCGCCGGTGAACGGCTGGCCGGAGCTCCTCGTCACCGTGGCGCCGGGAGCGGGCTCGAAGCCCACCGCATTGCCGCGGCGGGTGAAGGTGCCGAGGTGCGCCGGCGCCTTCGGCGGAAAGACCACCGCCACGTCCTTTGCCGAGCCGGCGGTGTTCTCACCCTCCTTGAGCCAGAGCAGCGCCACCAGGGTCAACCACCCGTCGTCGGCGGTGAGGCGCTTCACCCGGCGCTCCTGCCAGGCCGCCGTGGCCAGGAGGAAGTCAGCGGGGGGCGCGGAGGCAGGGGCAGCGAGGAGGAGAGCAGCGACGGGGAGGCTGGCGAACATGCGCCACAAGCTAGCGTCCGACGGTCGCCAGCGCCGGGAAGAACACCCGCGCATGCTGGGAATGGAAGGGCCGCCAACGTACAGTGCCCGGAGGCGAGGGGTGGATGCTTCGGAAGGTCACGCTGCTCGGTCTGGTCGGCCTTCTCGCTTGCGGCGGCAACGGCGGAGGCCGGTCCGACGCGGGGAACGACGGGGGCGTCGATGCCGGCGTCGACCTGGCAGATCGGCTCGCCGCCATCCCGGGGATGACCGTCTCCGAGCAGCCATCGCCCCTCCACGGGTACCGGTATTTCATCCTCACCTTCGACCAGCTCGCGGATCATCGCGCGCCCAACGGCCAGCACTTCGCTCAGCGCATGGTCCTCCTCTCGCGGGACGAGGCGGCCCCAATGGTTCTTTTCCTCTCGGGCTACCAGGTGACCCTCGCCCCGTACCGGGCTGAGTTGACCCGGGCGCTGAATGCCAACCAACTCTCCGTGGAGCACCGGTACTTCGCCGTGTCCCGGCCCGAGCCCACGGATTGGAGCCAGCTCACCATCGAGCAGGCGGCCAACGACGATCACCTCATCGTCCAGGCCCTCAAGGCGATCTATCCCGGGAGATGGCTTTCCACCGGACAGAGCAAGGGCGGGATGGCAGCCGTCTTCCACCGCCGTTTCTACCCCGACGACGTCGACGGGACGGTGGCCTACTCCGCTCCCCTCACCCTCCCCGGGGATCAGCTCCAGGGGCCCGGGAATCGCTACATCGCCTTTCTCGACACGGTCGGGAGCGATTCCTGCCGCCAGGACCTCAGTGACTTCCAGAATCTGGTCCTCTCCAGGCGCTCGGAGATGATCGCCGCGCTCGACCAGCAGACGCCTGCGGGCAGCTGGACGATCCTCGGCGAGGACCGTGCCCTGGATTTCATGGTCGAGGACACCCCCTTCGTCTTTTGGCAGTACGGCGACTCTTCCCTGTGCGCCCAGATCCCAACATCCGCGTCGGCCTCGCCCGCAGTCTTCGCCTTCCTGGACCGCATCGTCGGGACCGCGCTCTATGCCGATAACGAGGTGCTCGCCGAGCTCCCCTACTACTACCAGGCGGCTACCCAGCTCGGCTACCCCGCTGCAGACGAGAGCACCCTAGTCGGGCTGGTCCACCCCGGGGAGAACACCGCCCGCGCCTACATCCCGGCCAGCGTCCCCACCGCCTCCTACGACGACGGCGCGGCGGCGACCGACATCCAGAGCTGGGTGTCCACATCCGGTTCTCGCCTGCTCTTCGTCTACGGGGAGACCGACCCGTGGAGCGCAGGCGCTTTCCAGCTTGGCTCGGCGAGCGACTCCTTCAAGCTGGTGGTGTCCGGGGGGAACCACGTGTCTCCCCTCGCCGCCCTGGCGCCGGCAGACCTGGCCATCGCCCTCGACGCCATCGGGCGGTGGACGCTGACCACGCCGGCGCTCGCCCGACTCCCCGACGGGCGGAGCGAGCCAGAGCTGAACAAACCGGAACCCGGGTGGCCGCAGCGCCTGCGCCGGTGATTGCCGTCCTTTAACGGATGCGGAGGTGGAAAGTCTGCGAGGTGGAGTGCCCGCCGGGCGAGATGGCGGTCACCACCACGTCGTGTCGGCCAGGGGCGAAGAGGGTCATCAGCCACCAGCCGTCGGCGACTGCCACCTCGGCGCCGCCGGTGATGCAGCCGTCGAGGGTCGCCGTCAGGCTCCCGTCGCCGACGAAGCCGACCAGGTCGGTGGTGTGCCGGTGGCTGGAGAGGTCGATGGATGCCCCGTCGATGGTCGCCTTGAGATTGGTGACCGCGTCGTCGAAGCCACGGGCTCCCCGGGCGAGAAAGTCCTGCAGCGTCTGTCCGGGGGCGGGCTGGAAGGTCTGGTCCGGGCAGGGGTAGTCGTTGAACACCGACCAGACCGGGACGAGCACCGGCTCGCCGAAGGGGATGGTGCAGGTCCGCTCGTAGACGTCCTGCTGCTCGCCCGGCACGTAGAACACCGGCCCGCT
>Ga0335082_10003333_pt1 | contig 17424 bp, 20 predicted proteins | sample Lox_Sample_41_FD_206718 | JGI IMG/M metagenome (GOLD analysis project Ga0335082, IMG submission 206718) | Soil microbial communities from Loxahatchee National Wildlife Refuge, Florida, United States - Lox_Sample_4.1 | ecosystem: Environmental > Terrestrial > Soil > Wetlands | place: USA... | reverse complement strand
ATGTCGTCCATGTCGGACGCTTCCGTTCCGATGCCGCGCTTCATGTCCTGTTCGTTGTGGTCGAACACGGCGTCGGCCGCGCGCTCGATCAGGCGATCGTAGACGCCATCTTCGGAGCAAAATCGCGCCTTGGCTTCCGCGAACAGTTGCGGCGCCTCGACGACCCAGTTCGGGTCGATGCGATGCTCGACCAGCACAGGCATCAGGCGGCGGTTACCTTCCTCGTCGCGATTCAGCACGTGCTTGTTCGCCGTGCCGACCAACACGAAGCGGCGGGGATGCGGCTCGGCTCGGCGCTCGTATGGCCCGCGATAGACGTCCTGGCACTCGGTGAGCCACATCTTCACGTCATCCACGTCGCGCTTCGCCATGCCGGACATTTCGCCGAGCTCGGCGATTGCGCTGACGCTCGCCGCCATCGTCATCTTGATTTCATCGCCAAACGAGATAGCTGGCGGCGGCGGGAAACCTAGCGAGCGCGCGAGGCTATCCACAAAGCGTGATTTGCCTGTACCGCCCTTGCCGATCAGGACGGGCACGACAGGGCACGGCGCACCGGGTTTGAGTTGCCGCATGACGATACCCGCGAACAGCACCTGTCCCGTCAGGATCAACGCGTCGGACGGAAACGCGCCGCACAGGTCGGTAAAGAACGTGTCGAGCCGCGGCACCTTGTCCCATTGCGGCAGCGCAAGGATCGCGTCTTTCCACGGATCGATCTTGTTGCGGTGCGCGATGGTTTCGAGCGCGTCTTCGATAGGTTTCTTCGTGACGTTGTTGCAGCCGATGCGTGAAAGCGCGTCGAGCAGGTCGCCGGTATCGGGCACGTCGTCCAGATCGATCGAATAGGTGCTCGCGTTGAATCGGGGTGTGCAGCCGATCTCGCGCAAAAGCAGCGAAACGCCGAACGTGATATTGACGAGCGGTGCGGACTTCTTGCCGGCGGGCTCGGGGTACTCGACAAGGCCGCACAGTTTTTCCGCAGCGAGGTCGAGCGGTGACGCGAGTTCGGCGGCGCGGTCGTCGGTGAATTCGAAAAACTCCTGCAACTTGTGCGACCAGATGCCGGGCTTGTCGCCAATCATGACGATTTCCGCTTTCGTGCAATGGCGCGGTTCGAGGTCGGGCCGCCAGGAGTCGAACGGGTCCGCGCACTGGAACCCGAGCGACGCGGGAAGTGCATCAACGATTTGCTGTACGGTCTGGCGGCCGATGTCTTTCACGAACACGACCCACGTTGACGGCAGTCGATGGTCACCGAGCGCACGCGTCGCGAGCAGGCCGTAGCGCTCGCCTGCCTTATCGTCCAGCCCGTTTGCTATCGCGTTTGCGCGCTGATAGTCAATCGCTATTTTCTTCGCTTCGCGGCGTCGCGCGTTCTTCGCGTCACGTTTCATCGTCTCGTAGCGGCGCCAGTCGATCTCGCGCACGGGGGTGAGTAGCGGCACTTCGAGCAATCCGTCCGGCGAGCGCGCGCGCAATGGCGGTCCGATCGGACGCGACGCGCGCACGACAAACGCCTGATCCTCGGGGATCTCGCGCACGACGCCATCGGCGCAAACCGGGTTCGCTTCGAACATCAGTCGAGAGGGCTGATACACCAGCGCGTCCGAGAGCTGGCGAACGAGCAGCGCGCCCGACTTCGAAATCTTGATCGAGCCGCGATTCGCCAACCATTGTTCGGCCTGCATGCGCTTGGCGAGCTCGGGAATGTCAACGCCGCGCGTCACGGCGAAATAGATGTGCACGCCGCGCAGGCCGCGACCGCCGACGAATGATGACGACGAAGGCCGCGCGACGCGCGTGATGTGCGCCAGCCAGGGGTGGCACGCTTCGAGCGCGTCGAGCACGGCGTGCACGGTCATGAAATCACCGCCATCGACATCAACGTCAATCGGGCACAGCGCGGGGCCGGTTGTCCAGTCGAAGGCTTCATTGGTGCGCGCGACTGCGTTTTGCCGGAACTCGACGCCGGCACGCGTGGTAAGCGCCGTGTCGCCGACGCGTGGCACGCCGCAGGTGATTGCCTGTTGCGGCGTCAGGTTGCGCAGGATCACGTCGAGGTTCGTCACGTCGTCGATCGTGCAAAGCCGGGCGAAACCTTCCGTCATGTGCGCGATTGCGGTGGATTCGATCTGTCCGTGCTGGTTCAGCGAATAGCGTTTCGTCAGTTCGCAGTTGGTCGCTGCGATCTGCGTGAAAGTGATTGTGGGCATTCCTGCGGTCCGTTCGGTGTGGTCAACAGATTTTGTAGTATTTGTCAGTTTCTGACTAATAGAGCGTGACTATCGCCGGTACGTTTCTGAGAGGTTGGCGGCTGACGCTCTATGACACAATGACATGACTTTATATATTATGAATTATTATCTCTGAAGTAATTATGATCTAATTCCTCTATTTATATACCAGTAGACCACATAGAAAGTTTCTGCGGACCCCTCGTCAGTTGTCATTTTGTCATAGCCCGTTTGCTCAATCCGCAAGATTCGCGTTAGAATTGCACGACACTCACACGTAAGGACGTTAAGGAAATGTCGAATCCCGTCGTTGTTCACTCGAAACTGTCATTTTCGGGCCGCGACCGCTGGCGCGCCTGTCCGATTTCGGTCCAATTGTCCGCGGGCATGACGGACAAGTCCGGGCCAGCCGCCGAGGAAGGCACGCGCGCCCACCTGGTTGGCGAATGGTACGTGCGCCAGCTCGGCGAGACACACGGCCTGCCGCCCGTGTCGGAAGCGATGATGCAGGAAGCGCCCGCGCAGAAACCCGTGATGGAACTGGACCGTTTCACGAAGCTCGCGGACAAGCCGGCGGAACTCGAAGCGGAAGCCGCGAAGTGGAACGACGAACTGCGCACGCACGGCAAGGCGTACCGCGCGTTCATCCTGTCGCTGATCCCGGCGGGAGAACAGGCGTTCATCTCGCTCGAGCAGAAGGTGCGCGTCAAGTCGATCAGCGAACACCTGTTCGGCACTGCCGATTGCCTGATCTGGCTGCCGCGCCTGCGCAAGCTGATCGTGGTCGATTACAAGTACGGTTTCGTCGAGGTCGAGATTGGCGAATTCGACGCCAGCGGTAACCTGCTTCGCGCGAACGCGCAGCTGTCGGCCTACGCGGTCGCCGCGCTCGATCAATGCACGCTTGACGCCGACTCGATCGAACTGGCCGTCTACCAGCCCCGGCGCACGTTCGGCAAGCCCGAGCAACGCCTGACGCTACCGCAGGGCTGGTTGCAGACGGAGCGCGCCGCGCTCGCCCGCGAGGTCGCGGCCGTCGATGCGCCCGGCGCGCCCAATCCGGGTTCGCACTGCCGCTACTGCAAGGGAAAGTCGAAGTGCCCGACAACTGTAAATGCCCTTGGGACTGCAATACAGGCTCATAGCGGGCTTGTTGACTTGCTGTCTATACCCAAGGATGCCTTGATCGATTTGTGGGCTGCACGGACCGCTTTTAAGGCTTTCTGGGAAGATGTCGAGGAACTGGTCGAACAGGAAGTGAAGGCCGGCAATCCGCGCCTCACCGTGAAGGAGACGAAAGGCCGCGCGATGTGGGCTGATCAGAACGCCGCCGCGCTCACGCTGCTCGCGCTCGGCCGTACCGATCTGCTCAAGCCCGGCAACGTGTCGGAATGCGCGCCGCACTTGCCAGATGACTGGAAAGCGCAGTTGATCTGTTCGAGCGCGCCGGGCCGCTCGATCCGGCTTGTCGATGAAGTCTCGCCGTCGCAGGTCGCCGCGACATTCGCGAAATATGCAAAACCTGTTGACAAGGTGCAAAGCTAACGTTTAAAGTGTGTCTCACGGCGGCGCTACGGTCTCTAGGGAAATCGTACTGTCTGTAGGTGTCAGACCGCCGCCGTGCCTTTTAATCTCAACGCTCAGGACTCTCAAATGGCTCTCACCGATCACGTTGCAATTCTTCTCGGTCACTCGCTCGACGTGGCCCGTCTGAACAAAAAGAAAACCCGTTCCGATTTCTACGCACAAGTCGCTTTGCCGCCCGCAGCCGCGGCGGACGTCGCCGCACTCGTCGTCGCGATCTATCCCGGCGTGCCGCTCACGACGCTCGAAGTGAATTTCAAGACGAATGCGCAGCAAGACAAACCGTTCCCCGGCGTGCCGTCCGACTGGTTCGTTCTCCGTCTGGCCAGCCAGCACGCGCCGGAACTGTTCGCAGCTGACGCCGTGACGCGCATCCCGCAACCCGAAGCGCGCTCAAAGTTCTTCGCGGGCATGAAGGTGCGCGTGCACAGCAGCGCGTGGGCGTGGAAAAACGAGTTCGGCAAGTCGGGCGCGTCGTTCAATCTGCACGGCGTGATGGACGCGGGACTCGGCGGTGACCGTTTGCAGATCGGTAGCGCGGGTGCAGCGTCGGCGTTCGCGTCGCACGCTAACCCGAACGCAGTGTCGCAAACCAGCGCGTCTGTCATCGCCAATCCGTTCGCTTCGAGCGCGGGCGGGCCGTTTGCACAAGTGCAAACGGCCGCACCCGCGGCGAGTGCGAACCCTTTCGCGCAGACGGCGGTCGCGAGCAACGGCAATCCTTTCGCGCAGCAAGCGTAGCCGACGAAGCTTCGAGCTGCGATACCTACTGACGCACGGCCCGCTACGGCGGGCCTTTTCTTTCCCGCTAGCGTTACATTGTGTTAGTATTGTCCTGACGTAACCAACACATTCGCCAAATGAACGAACAGATCACACAAGACATTCTCGGTCGTGTCGCGCTGCTCGACACGTCCAATCTCGACAGTCTGGTTGACTCCATCAACACGATCCGCGAAGCGCTGCACGCAATCTCACCATTCCGGCAAGAACCTGTCGATTTCGTCAAATGGGTGAAGAACACGAGCGTCTATGCGAACGACTACAACCCGAATAGCGTCGCGCCGCCGGAAATGGAGCTGCTTCGCGTTTCGATCGAAGCGGACGGCTACACACAGCCGATCGTCGGGATGCCTGACGGCGACGGTCAGCACGAGGTGATTGACGGCTTCCATCGCCATCGCGTCGGCAAAGAGGCGCCAGACATTCGATCGCGAGTGCATGGCTATCTGCCGCTCGTGATGATCAAGGAAACGCGTTACGACAAGGCTGATCGGATGGCGGCAACGATCCGCCACAACCGTGCGCGCGGCAAGCACAAGGTCGATGCGATGAGCGACATCGTGATCGAACTCAAGCGCCGGAACTGGACCGACAACAAGATCGCCAAGAACCTCGGCATGGAACCAGATGAAGTGCTGCGGTTGTGCCAGATCAGCGGTTTGTCCGAACTGTTCGCCGATCAGGAATTTTCCAAGTCGTGGGATGTTGAGCACTTTGAGGACCAGTTCGTACCGCTCGCCGAAGAGGACGGCGGCGAAGCTGTCGAGCCCGAGAAAGGTCGCATTCTGCACACGTGGGAACATTGGGAATGCTACCCGGCAGGGTTCTACGAGGACAAGCCACCGGCGGGCATGACGCGCGAGGACTGCGAAGAAAAGTACCGCGAGCTGCTCGCGGACATTCCGACGTTCGAAAGCGCGCTCATGAAGGTCGTCCTGACCTGGCCGAAGTCCTGCGAACACTACCTGACGAACGACCGTATGAACCGTATTGCGTGGCTCGGTCAGGCCGCACTTTGCGTGCATCACGGGATTCCATCTACGTTCAGAGGCGGTTACAATCTGTTATCAGAAGCGCAACAAAAAGCGGCGGACGAAGCCGCACTCCGCGCGATGAACTTCTGGTTTGCAGCGAACGGGCGCCCCGCACTCACGCTGGATCAGGTCCAATCCACCACCGAAGCGAACCTGTACTGACATGAACCTCAAGCAATACAGCGAGACGGACGTACTCACGGCGGCGCGCGAGCGCGTCGCTTTCACCTTCGACCATTTCGAGAAAGTCTACGTGTCGTTCAGTGGCGGCAAGGACAGCAGCGTCATGCTGCACCTCGTTATGGCTGAAGCGATCAAACGCGGCCGTAAGGTCGGCGTGCTCGTGATCGACCTCGAAGCGCAATACAAGGCAACGATCGCGCATGTCGAGGAAATGGCGAAGCTCTACGCCGACCACATCGACCTGCACTGGATCTGCGTGCCGCTACTGTTGCGTAACGCGGTGACGCACTTCGAGCCCCGCTGGATGTGCTGGGACCCCGACAAGAAAGACATCTGGGTGCGTGACATGCCGAAGTGTGCAAAGACGGTCGCGGATTATCCGTGGTTCGTGCCGGGCATGGAGTTCGAAGAACTGATCGTCGCGTGGGGTCTATGGTACGCCGACGGCGCGCGCACGGCGGGGTTCGTTGGTATCCGCGCGGACGAGAGTCTGAACCGGTTTCGCACGATCGCAGTTTTTAGCAAAGAGACGTTTCAGGGCAAGCGCTACACCACTAAAATCGAGGAGCAACTCTACAATGTGTATCCCATCTACGATTGGCGAACCGAAGACATCTGGCGATTCCACGCAAAGTATCCCGACCTGCCGCACAACCCGATCTATGACCAGATGCATAAGGCCGGCGTCAGCATCCACCAGCAACGCCTGTGCCAACCGTATGGAGATGATCAGCGGCGCGGCCTGTGGCTTTATCACATTCTCGAGCCCGAAACGTGGTTCAAGCTCATCGCCCGCGTGAATGGCGCGAACAGCGGCGCGCTGTACATCAACGAAACGGGCAATATCACGGGCTACAACAAGATCAGCAAGCCGGACGGCCACACTTGGCAATCGTTCTGCAATCTGCTGCTCCAGTCGATGCCCAAGCAAACGCGCGAGCATTACATGTCGCGCTTCCGATCGTTCATGAAGGGTTGGCGCACGCGCGGCTACGCGGTGATCCCTGACGAAGCCCCGAAGATTCTGGAGGACAAGCACTGGGCGCCGAGCTGGCGGCGTATGTGCAAGGTGCTGCTACGTAACGACCACTGGTGCAAAGGGCTCGGTATGACGCAACCGAAAAGTGAAGCGTACGGCAAGTATCTCGAAATGAAGGCCGCGCGTGCAAAGTCTGACGCTTAGACTTCCTTTCCCGCCGTCCCTGAACCGCATCTGGCGCGCAGTGCAAGGGCGCGTCGTGTTGTCGGCGGCGGCGCGGGAGTGGACAGCGGCAGCCGCTAATGTCATGCCGCGCGGGCGCGTGCCGCCGCCCTTCACGGGGCGACTCGTCGTCACGCTGCTGTTGTCGCCGCCGCTGCGCTATGGCAAACGCAAGTGGGACATAGCGAACCGCGAAAAGCTGCTCTGCGACTTTCTCACCAAGCAACGCGTCTGGCTTGACGACGAACAGATCGACATGCTGCTGGTCGTGCGTGGCGGCGCGACAACTGAGAAAGGATTCGTTGACATCTTGGTACAAGAGTCGTAAAGTCTGACAAACTCTTGCACATGAGGTGCGACATGAAACGATTAATCGCCGCTATCGCCCTGATAGCCCCGCTCTATGCGCACGCCGGTTCGTGGTTTCAGTTCGAAGCTGGTTCCGGCGCGGCCTATGGCCAGACACTAAATGATGGCGTCTGGTATCAGCAAGGTGCCGCGCAAAACTCGCTGCACGCGCACTCGCCCGCATATCTGGTCGGTGCGACCGGAGAACTCGCGCGCAGTGATGCAGTCGACCTGCGCTATCACATCGACTACGTATATTTCGGCTCGCAACGCGCTAGTTGCCAGTGCGTGAGTGACGACGACTACAATCCACATGTACACCAGGTAGTCAAACCGAACGCCGCAACATCGGCGTTCGCAGGATCCGGGCACGTGCAGGGCATCGCTGCGACACTCGATGCAGGGTACAACTACGGTGCCTGGCGTTTTGGCGCCGAAGCTGGGCCTTGGATATTTTGGGAGACCTGGCATGAACAGGCCGCGCCGACCGGCGATTGGATCGACGTGTCACACAAGACGGTCCCGCAGTTGTCGTGGGTCGCCGGCGCGAGCATCACGCACGGGGCGTTAACACTGTCCTACCGCTATTACGAATTGCCGCAGCGATGGAATCCGTATCCGGCGCTATTGCGCGCCGCGCACGTCGTCACGTTTGTCTATCGGTATTGACAAATCGTTGTAATTCTAGTAAGTTTCGATTGCCTTTCACCCACTTGGAGCATTCATGTCTTTCCTCGATTCCCTGAAGCAAAACGCACTGGCAGTCTTCCACGCCACAGCAAACGCATTGCATGCACAGCTCGCCAACACGCTGTCGCAGGCCGGCCACCCGGTGAGCGAAGATGACCATGTTGACACGCTTGTGCAAACTGCGCAGGCGGCCGCTACGGGCGCCGCAAGCGCACCGCAGGCATCGACCGTCGCACCGAACTACGCCGACGCCGCGTTGGCTACCTTCACGCAGGCTATGACCGCTGCTGCCGTTCAGTTCGCACAGGCGCATCTGCCGGCGAAGTTTCAGGGCGTCGCCTCGGACGCCGCGCAGGTCGCGACGGCCGTGCTCGCCGACGGTAAGGTCGACGCTGCCGAGGTTGCCGCGACCGTCGCGCCGATCGCTGCGCAAGCGGTCAGCACGGGCGTGTCGATGGCTGAAGAAGCCGCAGACAAGGCACTGCCGGGCGCCGGCGCGATCGTCGGTGCGCTGGTATCCGCTGCCGAAGCAGTGATCAGCGGCGCACCGGCGAGCACGTCGGCAGCTAACACGTCTGGCATGTAAGGAGCGCATCATGGGCCGTCGTAGAACGACTTACGAGGATTTTCTGCGGCGCGCCCGCGAAGCGCACGGCGACCGTTACACGTACCCGCCGAAAGAGGACTTCGAAGGTGTGAAGTTCTTCCTGCGCATCATCTGCGCGAAGCATGGCGGGTTCATGCAGCGCGCTTCGCATCACATTTACGGAAACGGCTGCCCGAAGTGCGGGCGCGACAAGGCGCTCGAGACGGCGCAGTCTAATCGCAAGCCGGCGCGGCGCGAGGACCGCCACGACACGCTGGGTCCGTTCGGTGCGCTTGGCGGCCTGTATCAACTTCCCTTCTGGAACAAACAATGAGCTGGATTGCAACAGCGACGAACCTCGTCGCGCAGTGCGAAGGGTGCCGGCTGACGGCCTATCCTGACCCCGCGACCGGTGCCGCCCCTTGGACGATCGGCTACGGTGCGACCGGGCCCGGCATCGTGCAGGGCACAGTGTGGACGGCGGCGCAAGCCGCTGTAGACCTGCAAACGCGTCTTGGAGTGATAGGATCACAGATCGATGCGCTGGTGAAGGTCAAGATTTCGGACAACCAGAAAGCAGCGCTTGTGAGCTTCGCCTACAACGTCGGGCTCGGTTCGCTCAAATCGTCTACGCTGCTTGCACTGCTCAATGGCGGACGCATGGCAGACGCGGCGGCCGAATTTGGTAAGTGGGTGCGCGGGTCCGGCGCGATCATGTCGGGGCTCGTCATTCGACGGGCGCGAGAAGCTATTCTATTTCTGTCCTGAAACCGGCACGACTATCTGAACTCGAGAGCACGCGTCGACGTGCTGCTCGCAAAGACTTGATGTCACCACGGTCAACCGCTCGATTGCGGCATCGACGCGCTGCATATGAACCTGTGAGTCATCACGCACCGCGCGCACCGCGCGCAGCGCAGCAAACGACGCTGCGAGGTTAGCCAGCGTCAGGATCAATAGTAAGGTGACCGTATTTCGAATGAGATGCATGCTCATGATTCGTCCTTCGTTCCGGTATCTTTTACTATAACCTTTTCCGTTTCGTTAGTGTTGTAACTCTTTGTTTCCTCAGACTTTTCCGGCTCAATCGGCAGTCCTAACTTGGACTCGATCAACCGCTCCAGATAGTCGATCGTGCGCTGCGCGCCGAGCCAACCTGACACGCCGACGAACACGAACGTCAGGTCATCTGAAATGCCGCCAGCGTGGCAGAGCCTCGCGACGAGCAATCCGACAAATCCCGCGCCGACCGCGCCGAGCATAGCGGTTTGCCAGCTTGATGCTTCCTTGCGCATCAGTGCCCCGATCAGGCCGCCAAAAAACGCCAGCGCGACCTGCGAAAGGCTCTCGAACCACTTGTCGGAGTCTACTTGCATGCGGGTGCCCTTTTTATGCGTATTCGTACACAAGCATCAATCCATCTCCGCCCTTACCGCCCGCAGCAGCAGCCCCGCCCAACGCGGACAGCGCGCCGCCGCCGCCGCCTCCGTAACCAATTGCATTGATGCCGGCTGACACAGAAGACTGGCCACCTTCTCCCCACGAAGTGCTCGCCCCTTGGCCCGAAATGAACGCAGATGTGTTCGATATGGCAAATCCGACGCCTCCGAGCGCGCCCGCGCCATTAATCAGAATGTTTCCCGTACCAGTCACGCGAGGCACACTAGGCGCGCCAGGGGTCGTTGCGATAGGTGCACTTGCCGCCGCACCAGACGAAACGCCGCCAACACCACCACCACACACCATCAATGCGCCAAACGAAGTGCTGCCACCCGCGTTACCCGAGACTCCGCCGGATACGCCAGTACCACCTGCTCCGATCGTCACAGTTTGTGAAGACAATCCGGAAGTGATCAGCAATTCCCCATAGGCACCAGAACCACCGCCAACCCCCAAAGATACGGTAGACGCACCCACCGCCGCCGATCCGCCGCCTGCGCCGCCTGCGCCGACAGCACGTACGAGGGCTTTCGTTGCCGTCACGGAACGTCCCCCGACCGTATAGGTTCCGGGCGTATAAGTGCTACTTGCGGTGAATACTTGTACACCAAGAAATAATCCTAGCGCTTGTCCGGCCTGCAAAGGATTGGTCGGTTGCGTCGCTGCCGCGATATTCTCAGGCGCTTGCGTGATGTTCGTACCGTCGCCGCCGACGCGCGTCGGCTGGCCAGTCTGTGGAATCGTTACGCCGGAACCTGCCGCAGTCTTGACGATCGTCACATATGCGCCGGTAGTGTTGTTCGTGATAGTCCAGTTTTTGATCCAGTTCGGCAGAACGATCGTCAGCGCAGACGTAAGAGTGCCCGCGAGCGTAATACCGTTTTTGGCGGCCTGTGCGGGCGTCGGCGTGACCGTGCTGCCCGTCAGGCCGGAAAGTGCAGTCGTGCCGTACTGGAATCCCGGCACCCACGCCGTGCCACTACCAGTGTCCGGATTGTTCTGGTTGTTGTCCGCGGTGCTGATCCAGTCGCCGCGGAAGTCGGCAGCCTGAAGCGTCGCTCCATTCGGATAGCCATTGATGTTCGAGTTCGCGGCGAATGTCGCATCATACGGCCAGCCTCCGCCGTTCAGAATCCACCAGGCGATCCGCGCGACCTGATTCATACCGCCATTGAAGTCTTCACCTTGCGGGGGCACACCGCCCGATTCTGGCGGTTGCATCGTCAGCGGCGGAAAGCCGAGCGTTTGTGAGGCGCGCGTAGGATCGGACGTAGTAACGGGCAACTCGACTCGCGACGAATCTCCGTTCGCGAACGGCACGTACCACTTGAGCGGAATGGATGTTTGTGCGGTCATATCGAACTCACCATTTTGATAGGCGAAGTATATCAGTTACCCGTGCAGCGATAGTTCACAGTGTGCGTGCCAGTGCCCGTGATCGTGAAAGACGACCCCGACGCTTGCGTCACCTGGACCGCGCTGTTGTTTGCCGTATCAACGGCGAGACAGATGTAGCTTGATGCAGATGTGAATACCGCCCCGTTTGTGAGCGTGATCGTCACAGTGCCTCCCGACATCGTAGCCGTGCCTTGAACGCCATGCCCGTTGCCGATCGTGGCGCCTGCGGCCGTGTAGTTCGGCATAGTGCCGGAGGTCTCATTCCAGACGTCAGTTGTGCCGTTCGTGTAGAGCGTCATCGATGTGTTATTCGCGACACCTTGCGGCAAGAAAACACCAGTGCCAGTCGAACCGCCTGAACCGTTCGTGAGCTTCACTTGTACCGTGAAGTTGCCGGTCGTGTTGTTCTGGAAACCGATGCGGCGCGCGCCAGCGAGCAGCGTACCGCCCGGAATGATGATCAGCGCGTTACTCGTCAGCGTGCCCGTCAGCGCACCCGTGCGCGAGCCCGGCGGCAATGCCTGCCCTGAGAGCTGCGGCGTGCCACTGTAGCCGGTGCCGCCATAGAACACGCTAGCGGTCTGCACCGCGCCGCTCGAGACAGCACTCACATACACGAGCCCGTCGCCGTTGCCGCCGATCATGGTCAGTACATCACCAACCTGATAGCCGGTACCGCCGGCGACGATCGAGGCGATGCTTGCAATCGCCCCGCTGCTAGTCGTCACACCGAATATCGCGCCGGTGCCCGCCGACGCAAAGTTGTACGTGCCGCCCGTGATCGTCATTGGAAGCGTTGCCGTCGCGGCGAGCAGCGAACGTTTCACGAACGCCGTTGTCGCGACCAGTGTCGAGTTGTCCAGATAAGCCTGTGTCGCGGCGCTCGTGAACGATCCGAGGTTTCCCGTGCCGGTCAGCGTGACAGTGCCGTTCGTCGTGATTGACGTTGAGCCATTGATCGAGCCGCCAGTGATCGCCGGCGCCGCGAGCGCATTATTCAGCGCCGTCGCAGTGAGAACTGTGTTCGGTGAGAATTGCGCCTGCGCTGCGCCAATCGCGCACGCAAACAGCAAGATTGACAAAAGTATGCGTTTCATGGTTACCCCAATTGCGATTGATCGAGAACGAACGTGCCGCCGATATTGTCCAGCATCGTGCCAGACGGTGCGCCCGGTGAGTAGAACGGCCCCTGGCTCCAGCCGGTCACGTACTGCGGGTCGGCGCCTGTGTTCATACCGGCAAAACCGAATGGCGAGTAGCTGATCACTTCGTAAATGTACTCGGCAGTTGTGCCCGCCGGCTGCGGAAACAGACCCGACTCGATGATCGACTTCTCGACCGGCGTCGGGAAGAACTCAAAGTGATAGCCTATATGCATCGGATTCGCGATGTCATAGCCAACATAGCAACGCCCGCGATTGCCGAACATCGCGCGCATCAGCGCATTGATCGACGGGCAGTCACACGTCGCAATGTTTGCGGCGGCCTTCACGAGCAGCAGTTGCCGATAGTACTGGTCCTGCAACGGGAACGACACCGTACCGGCCGCCGCGCCGCCGTAGAACGGCGCTTGCGACCACGGCTGCCACTGCGTGCCGGGCGTCGAATTGATGTTGAACCCGAAGTTGTCGCCGGGCGTCTGCTCGATCTGCAAGTAGCGCGACTGCCCGAGAATGCGGCCCCAGATGTCGAGCCCGAATCCCTGCGCGGTCGAGATGTCCCACACGTACGCGAGGAAATCGGCCGTGAACTGCGTCAGATCGACCCACTGGTCGAAGTCGTCCAGCAGCGCGAGCAGCGTCGCACTGTTTGAGTATTGTTTCATCACAGTGCGGCCGAGATATTGCGTCATGGCGGCTACACCGAAATTGCGTTGACAGTTACATTAAGCGCTGGGCAAACCGGCTGCTGGTCTATGCCCATCGTGAGTGACGCGCCGCTTGCGGGTGCCGGGCTCGTGCCGATAAAGAAGGTGACGGGCGTGATGTTGCCAAGCGCGAGGATCGGCGCAGCAAACTCCGCAGCGATAATCTGGCCGCCGATCCGCGCGCGCGGCACGACGATCGTTCCGTCCTCAGACGTGAAGCCGCTCGCGAATGTCGAAGCGACTGCCGCTTGCACCTGCGATACATAGTCCGCCGGCAGCGTCGAAAGGTTCGCGACGTTGACCGTGATGTAGACGCTGGTATTCGCCGGGCGAATGAAACGGATTGGATACGTCGGATACGGCGCGACGTAGTTCATTGTGTCCTGCACATTCACCGTGACGAGCGTTCCGAGGCCGCCAGTGGTGGACATACCGCAGCCGCAATCGAGCTTCGAATTGGTTGCGGCGGCAATGTCGGCGTTCGATCCACCCGTCACGCTGATAGCGATCGAATGCGCCGGTATCGGGTAGGTCGTCGTGCCGTAGTTGATCGCCGTGTCGCCGCCGTTGTTGTAGACGAACAGGTCAGTGACGCCCGTGACGTTCGCGATGGCGGCGCGCACGTTCGCCGCCTGTCCGACGCCGCCGATCTGCACGGACGCAGCACGGCGCGTCTCGAACTCGACACGGTTTTCCGTGTCGGTGCCGGGCGATGACGGCGCGCTGTTCGCGACAGCAACCCAATTCGGAACCTGCTGATAGATGCGCAGATCATCGACGCCCGCGGCCGGCACGCTGCCTGCAACGGTCGCTTGGAACGTCACCGACGCCGTGCCGCCCGCGCCGTAGACGACATCCTGTGTCGATGCCCAGATCGTACCGTCCGAGGACTTCGCCTGCGAGCCTGCGGGGAGCGTCGAGCCGACCGTACCTGTGACGGTCGCCTGCACGGTCGCGTAAGTCGCGGCCTGCCGCGTGAGGAAGTAGATTCGCCCAAGCGCGTCCTGATACACGCCACTCGACGTCATCGGGTCCACGTTCGCGATCAGCTGCGCGAGCGCAGCCTGGAACGCGGCGACCATGTAGGACTGCGACTGCTGGAGCTGCCCTTGTGGCGTCGTCAGTTCGGTGTTGAGCGTCTTGCCGGTGAGCGCGAATGCCGACACCCAATCCGCTTGAACGCCAGCGAGAATGGCCTGCTCGTTGTACGTTTGCAGGCCAGTTGGGGTAAATGTGGGAAGCGGGACATTGGTTGCGCTCATGCGCCCGATAATAGCATTATCGGGCGCGTGTAGCGATAGTTAAGCTCAATTGCTAGTTCTGCGGACCGGCCGATACGCCGCCACCCGTCTGAACACCACCATGTTTGTGCGTGCTCTGCGTCACACCGTTGATTACCGCCTCGGGAGCGACGATCGTGCCGGCGAACTGATAGGCGCCTGCGCCCGTATGCGTGCCTGACATGGTGCCGTTGAGCGTGACATTCGCGTCGATCGTCAGACCGCCGGGCGCGGTGATATGCGCGGTCGTGCCGGCAGTAAGCGTCACGCTAGATCCAGCCTGCAACGAGATTGCGCCCGGCGAAACGATGTTGATGCCCGCGCCGCCCGGCTGGAATTGCACATACTGCGTCGCGTCCGGGTTGAGCACGCCGCCGATGTACAGCGCGTCAGCGGTGCTATGCGAACGGTCAGTCGCAGCCGGCCCCGCGGCGAGCGTCTGCTTGATGTTCGTGATGTCGTTCTCGGCGAAGATCGCGAGCCCGATATCATCCTTGACCGGATCGAGAATCACCGCGCTCGACCCGCCCTGATAGCGCATATACGGCACGTTATAGATCGGCGACTGCGAGAGCACGAGGCGGTTTGTGTCCGTCTCGAGAATCAACGGCTGCACGGTCAGAAAGCCGACCTTGCCCGAGACGGGATTGACGGCCTGCACCTGCACGAGCTGGCACGTATGCACGCCGAGCAGGAGTTTGGTGATAATGAACAACTGCGCGCGATCCGGGTCGAACTGCGCTTCAAACGGCGAGTTGTAAAGATTACCCATTCGTGACAATCTCGCCGGTTTGCATGTTCTTCGCCTGCGCGATCGACCACAGCGTGCCGTCCACGTGCTGCTGCGCGAATGGCAACGCGGCGTTGTAATCGACAGCCTGCACGATGATCGTCGTCGCGTACATAACGGGGTGCGTCAGCTTGAACGCGAATTGCTGCAGTGTGCTCATGATTGGTTGTTCCCTCTCGGGCCGTAGGAGTTGCAGGCCAGACTCGTCGTCCATTGGCCGCCGGGCAGATTCGGCTCAAGCTGGTGCGACAGGACGGACGCTACCCACTTTGTGCGGTTGACGAAATCGAATTGCTGCGTCTGGATATTGCACGCGACACCCGGCCGCAGCTGTGGATTGAACAGGGTGTCAAGCTGCAATGCACTGGATGAGTAGACCGGCAGGCGTTGCATGCCGTTGCTCGCACTGATGTCGATCGCGTTCGAGTCGAAAGGCGCATTTGCAGCGCGCACGACCAACCGTTGCAAATTGACGAACCACGTCAGATCGCCGAAATGCCGCATCAGGCCCGCGATCTGCTCCATCGGCGAGCCGGTCACGCGCACGTCCGTCAACTGATACTGCGGCGCCGTCGCGCTGTAGTCGACCGCAAACCCTTGCGTCGCCGCAATCGTTGTCAGCGCGTCTTGCAGCGAAACCGGCCCGGCGTTCGCGTACGGGCTCGCCGTGGCGTTCATGAGCGCCATCGCGGCGTTCGCCTCGATCACCAGCGAAACGGCCGGCATGCCCCCGCCGTTGCCGCTTGACCACGAGATGACGCCCGAGAAGAACGGCATGTAGTCCAGTCCGTTCCACACGTCGATCGCCACGGTATCTGTGTTCTGCGGCGTGAGCGTTTCCAGCCAGAGCCGGGCTATGTTGTTCAGCGTATCCGGCGGCGCGCCGAAAATCTCAATTTTCGCGTTGCCGAACTGATTTCCGCCCTGGCGCACGTTGATGCGCATCCGATGCTGCAAAAACGTGTATGTCTCAGGCGTCTGATTGCCGGACGAGTCGGGGCGCGTCACCGTGACAGTGACGCGCGCCTTGCGCTCGATGAAGGGATTGAACGTCATTGCATTGTCCTTCGCCGCGCCGATTCGCGCACGAGTGCGGCGCTGACCAGCCAATACCCGAGCGCGTAATCGCGAGACAAATAGCTTGCGCACTGCTCGAGCATTGCGAGCGTAACATCCGGTGAGGCTTGCTGGCGGGCGAACACGTCCGCAGCCGCGGTAGTCTGTTCCACGTCCATTCGGCGGCCGCTCGCGTCACGGCCGGCGAGTATCGTGCGGTCCAGCGACATGACTTCCATGCGCAACCGGTCTTCTGACGTGATCAGCAACCCATCCGGCGTGCAGTCCGCGCGCAGCGCCGCAGTCCGCGCATCGGCCGCGATGGCATACAGAAACAGCAAACCGATGCAGAGCACGGCGGCCGCGAAAGTGAAAGCGAGAGTCATATTGCGCCTCATTCGTAAGCGTGCATGCACAAACGGTAGGCTTTGCGCATTGCCTGATCGGGCGTCAGATCCGTGAAATCCTCGGACGTATAAACGATCGTGCCCATTTTGTCGAGCACAATTCGCATGCCCGCACCGCTATTCGGATCGCCCATGTGCGCGATTTCGCTTTTGAACTGTCCTAAAAGCACGCCACTATCGCGCGCTTTGGCGGCGACTTGTGCGGAATCTGCCAACACTTCGCAGAAACCTTCATCGGCAGTCGTGGGCGCGGTGTGACCGATCATCGGAATGAGGCCGAGCAGGAAAGCGACGATCGCGCCGCCAATCCAGTACTTGAGTTCATTCATGATTGCACCTCACTCGTGCGCGTGTTGAAACGCTGCTGCGCGCCCTTTACCGCCTCAATGTAGCCGATCTGATACATGATCGACTGACCTTTCTGCGCGTCGCGGCCGCATTGCGCGTCATTCCAGCCGCGTTGATACGCGGCGACGCGTTGCTGTTCGTTGAGCTGGATCATCTGGACCTCCGTCGTGTTGATGGTTTGAATTATCGACG
>Ga0335082_10003331_pt1 | contig 17429 bp, 34 predicted proteins | sample Lox_Sample_41_FD_206718 | JGI IMG/M metagenome (GOLD analysis project Ga0335082, IMG submission 206718) | Soil microbial communities from Loxahatchee National Wildlife Refuge, Florida, United States - Lox_Sample_4.1 | ecosystem: Environmental > Terrestrial > Soil > Wetlands | place: USA... | reverse complement strand
AGCGGCTTCTCTTCAGCCGGCGCGGCCTTCATCTTCTCCAAGGCCTCTGCAGTCAGCTTGTGAATGGCGAGGCCGCCGCTCTCTGTGATGCCGGCCTTTCTCAACGCGCCTAATGCCGTCGAGACGCTTCCCTCTTGGAAACCATTTTCAATGCCGATCTTGAAGAGCTGATCCAGATGGAGAGGGCCGTTGAGCAGCGCAGTAATAATGAGCGTCTTGATGGGCGGGCGATCTGGGTGATCGTCTCCGTTGGAGCGCTGTTGCTTGCGCGGGCCGCCCTTTGGGCCCGCGACATCGTCAAGCATCAAGTCCATCTTCGCTATGCCAGGAAGCCCTTTCAAAAACCGAAGGACCGTGCCCAGCGCACTCTCCTCTACCTGCAGGTTGATTGGAAACAAAGCCATCACGACCTCTTATCTTGGGTTGTAGACGGCCGAAAAGTCTCATGATGGGTTCGCTTGGTAAAGCAAATTATGCTGACGGTTTGGCCAGTGGCATTGGCTTGTCCACGGGCATGTTCGCTGAGAGCGGCGATGTCCTTCTCATCGATGGCGACGACGGGTAGCTTTTCACCATTGGGACCAACGGCGGCATAGACGCCTTCGCCTTCAGCAAGCTCGACGACAGCCATGTAGACTCTTTCGATCTTCTTGCCGTGCGCGCTCACGCCCACCCTGATGGTGGGGCGGCCTGCCCTGCCATTTTTCACCGCTGCTGATCCCGTCGCTTTGCGCGCCTGCTCCGCGCTTCAACCCAGCCTCAGCGCCCTCCCGTTGAGCGTCTTTCGTAACACTAGGTTTTCACGAGTTCTAAATTATGTAAAGGCCACCTGACGCTTTTTCGTTTCGGTAACTTGGTTGCAGCCCGTCACAGGCTTAACACTTGGTTGCTCGTGAAAGATGCGGCCGAACGCGATTCAGGCTGGCGATAAACGCCAACACCCTCGGTATTCATACGGTGTGCCAAAAACGGAACGGGGTGTTCCGCTTAGTGAACACCCCGTCATTTTGCAATGTGTGTGATGCGAAATTAGGCAACCATATGCAACCTCGGCCGCGTCAGGCTGTCGAGATAGTCCGCCCACTTCTGCAACGCCTCGGCTTTCTCCTCGTGATATTGCCACGGATCGTTGACGTCATAGACGCCGGCCACGCCTTGCTTACCACTCTCGGCGGAGGAGACGTGGTTGAGGATTGCCTCGGCGATGTGCGGCAGGACCGAGACAGGCTTGCGAACCGCGAGCGAACGCGCGGTCCGGCGGAAGTCATGCAGCGTGAAGTGATCCATTGACTTCGGCAGATCGTCCTCGCCTGTCTCCGTCCGCAGCCGTTTCATATACGCTTGCAGCGCGCATAGACGGAGCTTGTCGGTGGCGGCGCCGAAGCCTGAGAAGCCGTTCTTGCCGGTGCCGAAAACGAATGGCGAGTTCTGTCGCTGATCGAGCTTCGGCTCAAGGACTGCCCACGCCTGTCGGGACAAGGGGATGACGTGCGGGATGCCATTCTTGCAGCGCTCGGCCGGAAGATTGATGAGCCGGCGCTTGCGATCGACTTCTTCCTTGCGCAGCCAAGCGATCTCGTTACGGCGCGCCCATGTCAACCAGAGCAGCCGGCAGATCGCGCCGAAGTCGTCAGTCGGGTCCGACATCTGCCATACCGGGACGATCTCCCACGGCTGAAGAATGCGCGTCCGCTTGTTCTGCGGCCCCGGCTCCGTCGCAGCGCCGGGGTTCACATCGATCAGACCTTGGCGCACCGCCCAGTTCAAATAGGCGTTGATGTGCGCGCGGCGCGTAGCCATGGAGCCGGGGCCGTGCGCCTTCTCGATCTTGTTGAGTTCGGTTGCGATCAGCGCGCGCGTCAACTCGGGAAAGGCGTAGCGATGCAGTTCCGCAAAGTATTCCTCCAACGAGCGCATGACGTCGGCGATGTATTTCGGCTTGCATTTCTCCCGGACGAGGTAGGACTTGTAGTCCTCGACCCGATCCTTGAACCGGACCATGCCGGCAGCCTTCTTGGCCCGCTCGACAGCGGGATCGACTTTATCGTGGATCAGGTTAAAGGCCTCTCGCGCTTTCTTTTGAGCATCGGCCAAGTTGACCCTAGCGACGGCGCCAAACGTCATCTTCCCTGTGCGGCCATTGATCCGGTACTGAATCATGTAGACGCCGGGGCCTTGGTTCCGAAAGCGGATGCCGAAGCCTGGCATGCCGTCGTCCCATTCGATGTGATCCATCTTGCCGGCCGGCGGCTTGATCGTGTGGACGTTCGTCTTATCGAAGCGCATGAGAAACCCTCTTTGTGGGTAGCAGGTGAGAGGCAAAACCGCCTCCGTGGGAAGCATTTGGGGAGCAGCGGGCTGTCCAAATGAGACTTAGCCCGTCTCACGAATAAGATTGTATCTGAAGAAAACTGCGGGAACAATAGGTTTTTTTTAGCGACATCCCGAGACATGGGGAGCCGGGCAAGTCCATTTACCATCATCTACCATAAGCAGCCCGACACCCAATCAGGCCAAGAAAATTCAATCACTTAGGCGATCAATTGCTCCCCATCGCCATTGAAAATTCATGCATGGGAAGCGCTTGGGGAGCGCTTGGCGCGCGGGCCTTTCTTGCCCCGGCCCGAGCCCAGTGTCAGGCCCTCTGCGCGCGCCGCGATCTTGGCGTCTATCCACGCATCGATCTCCGTGGTCACCCACGCGACGCTCCAGCTCGTGATCGGAACGCGCTTCGGAAACTTGCCGTCAGCTTCCAGTCTATCAATTTGGCGCCGGCCGAGGGTGACGCCGTGATCCTTCAGTTCCCTGAAGGTGAGCAGCTTAGGCATCGTCCGTTTTTCGTCGTCGCTCATCACCAACTCCACTCCCATCCAGTCAGCTCGCGGAGCATCTTCTGTCCACGCTCGTACCATCCGGCGTTCTCGATCTCCATCAGCTTGCGCCGGTAATTGCGTTCCTGCTGTTCCTGAATCTTCACGCAGAGCGACCAGCTCCGCTTGGCCAGCAGATCGGGATCGAGGTGCGCCACATATTTCGCGTCCTCGCGATACTGTTTGTCGATATGCGCCGGTAGCTTGCCGAAGGTGCGAAGGTAACCGGCCATCTGGCTATAGTTGGCTCGGGCGCCGGCGTGGCCCATCGGGGCGCCGCCCGTTTGGGCGGGGTTCGCAACACCGTCAGCGAGGGCGCCCATGGCGTAGCCCCGCATCGACGATAACTCGATCGCCGCCTTCTCCGCGCTCGCCTTCGCGGCGAGCGGCGTGAGGCCGAGGAGCTTCAGGACTTTGCGGCGGCCGATCAATGCTGCATCTCCCTTTCCTTCGGCAGCCTCTTTGAGGCCAGAACGCCAGCAACCGCCTGTGCGAATCTGGAAAACATCTCGTGCGCGGCCACGCCTTCAAGTTCTCCGAGAAGCAGAACCTCTGCGAGCTGGACCGAGAGGGCGCCCATCACCGCGATGATCGTATGGCCTTCAACGGCTTGGGCGATCTTGTCGCCAACAGCCTGCGCCTCTTTGGCGTCTCGGATTACTTCTTCGTTCTCATTGATCGTTTCGGCCATTTGCTCCTCTTGGGCTCGCGATCTTCGCGCGGCGTCAGCAGCCGCCTCCGGAACTCTTCCTCTGCCTTCGAGATGCGCTTGATCTTCGCGATCTCGCCGACGTCCTTCTTCGTCTTCTCGCGGTGCGGCACGATCAGGCGCGGCACCAAATTCCAAGCCTCGTCGGGGCCACCGGCCTCGTGCCGGATGGGATAGTGGTCGAACTGGAACAGCGACACGATCTGCGTCGAGGACATCAGCTTGGCATGATCCCACTCGACCAACGGCCTGCCATCGTCGCCCTTCATCTGCAACAGCGCCGAGGCGAGCTTCGTCATGAGCGGGATGTGTCGACGCATATGACGATCAACGAGCCAACCATGCTGATGCCGGCGCAGACCGCGCCGGCTGCATCGTAGCCGGCGATGGCGAGAACGACACCGAAGACGAGAATAACGCCGGAGGCGAGGAGCAAGTCGCTCATGTGTTCTCCTTCGTCAGCATGTCAACGACGACGCCGACGATCGTCTGCGCATTGCCCTGGCCGTCGCGCGTCAATGCCTTTGAGATCGTCTGGAGGGGAACGCCATGCTGGAGCGCCATGGAGAGGATCACGGCTGAATCCCTTGCGATGGCCTCGACAATCTCGCCGGACTTGCCGCCGTTGATGAACAGCTCGCCGATCCGGCCATCGTCATAGTAGCCGATGGTGATCGTGTGCGGTTCCTGCAATCCGCCGAACGGCAGATCGAAGGTTTCACTCCGACGACGAAGTGGCAGCGGTTCTCTCACGTTCCCATTCCCTGATCTGTGGTTCGAGATAGCGCCAGGCCAACGCCAGCTTGCGCTCCTGAAATTCCTGCCGCTCCTTATCCCAGATGCCGATCTCCACCTTCAGCGCGTCGCTGCGGAAGCGCAGCTCGGCGAGCGCATGGATCGCCTCCAGCCGCGTGATCGCCCCGCAGGTGAACTTCTGTCGGGCCTCGTCGTATGCCGACTGCCATCTGACGAGCCTGTCGAGGTCGATCACCGCGATCATTTTCCAAACTCATAGTTGCAGCCGAACTTCTGCAGATCGGTAATGGTGCCGCAACGATCGCACTTGCCGCTCGGCAGGAAGATGTTGGGCTCCTTGCGGATCACGCGGCGCCCGCATGAAACGCAGCTCCATTTTTGATAAAGAGAGTGGCCTTGGCTCGACAGGATCGAGGCTTTGCGGCTGATGTCGGCGAGCGGGAAGTCCGTCATGCATGGCCCCCGGTGTTGGCAAGCTCCTCGACGAGCACCAACTGCGCGGACATGGCGGCGATCTGCCTGTCCCTGATCTCGCGCTCGATCTGGCTGGCGACGATCCGCGTCATCTTTTCGACCTTGACGTAGTCCTTGGTGCCACGGCTGTACTTCACCAGCTCGCTTAGCATTTCCTCGATGTTAGCCATCGTTATCTCCTATCGATGCGCTCTGCTGGTATGCCCGATGTCGAGCTTCGGGAACGTCTCGGCGTTGCTGCCCTGGTTGTGCCACTTCAGAATCCGCATCTCGCGGCCTTCATGAGCGGCGTTGGCGGCCTTGATCATGCAGGCGATCGTCTGCAGCGGGTCCTTGTGCTGCGTGTTCGTCAGATAGGCGCGCAGCCGGAAGAAGGGATCGTTGACGCCGACGCCGGCCGGGTTCTCCAGCGTGTGGATCATACGCTCGGCCAGATCGGGATTGCGGTTCGTCAGGATGAAGTAGAAGAATGCGATCATTCCGGCTGAGGTGAGGCCGCGACACTTCGAGGCGCGCTCGGCGGCACGCATGATGCCGGGATTGTCATGGAAGGCCTGCTCGACATCGGCATTCTCGACGCGGTTCTTCGGCGCCCGGTAGTCCTCGATCACCTTGCGCTGCCACCTGATCAGCCACTGCAGCGCGGTAGAGATGATGACGCGGTGGTGGGTGACGCCATGCATGGACAGGACGTCGGCCCCCGATCGCGGCTTCCGGATCGTGTCGATGGTAGCAAAGGCGTCGGGATCGAGATCACGGACAATCACCGTCTCGATCGGCTGCTTCGCCTCGACGACAGCCCAGAGGCGATGCTGGCCGTCGAGGATGTCATTATTCCTGGCGATCTTGATGCTGTCGCCGTTGTATTTCCATTTTCCGTCGCTGATCTGGCGCGCAATGCGATTGACATGCTGCTGATTGAGCGGACGGTTGTTGGTGTTGGCGTCAAGCAGGTGCATCGCCATCTCCGGCGTCACCGTGGCTACTTCGGGCTGCAGTCGGCTATTTCGTCCAAGCATCTGCGAACTCCGTGATCCAGTTGAACGCGCTCATCAGGCGCATATCGACATGCTTTGTGCGGACGCCGTTCTTCCGAACGATCCTCGCGACGTCGGCCGGGGCGGGCATTCCAACGATGTTGTCGAGCGCATCGGTGAGCTTCGACCACACTTGCGACTCAACCTTGATCTGATCCTTGGCCTCGACGCTTCTTGTCATCGGCTTGCGGTTCTTCTTCAGCACGTCTCTCGGCGTCCGCTTAAGCACGTCGTTGTAGACATCTCGCAACGGGCGCTCTCCGGACTCGACGGCCGCGATCTCTTCCGGCGTGCCATGTGTCAGCACGAGATCGCCGCGAGAGACGGTGTCGAGGCCAACGCCGAACTTTTCGGCCGCGACATCGCGCGTCACCTGCTCCTTACGGGCATAGCGCGCAGCCTCGATCGCCTTGCGCGCCTTCGCCGCCTGGCTGGGACGATGATGGATATATCGCCGCCCCATTTTGTCGACGATCTCCTTCATCACCCCACCGCCGCCAAGCGCTTCGTCGCCTCGGAGATGAACTGCGGCGGCGCGTCGGTTTCCTCGCCCACCCCAAGCGCCTGCTCCTGCAGCTCGCGCTCACCAGCGCGGAAGGCGTTCATGGCGTTGACGAGGCCGGTACCCGCCTGCGTCAGGATGCTCTTCATCGCCTCGGCCTGGCGCAGATAGGTGTCGCGCTCAACCTGCAGCCGGCTCACCGAGCGGCGAAGTTGATCGTTCTCGGTTTCCATCGCCACACTATGGCTGCGCAGGATTTCGATCTCGGCCTTCGTCGAGTCGAGTTCACTAAGCATGGCGGAGACTTCACTTGCGAGATTCATAAGGCAGCTCCCTGATGGCTTGGGTAATGGCGTAGCCGAACTTCTTTTCGGCGTCGAAGCAGGTGGCAAGGCTGCGATCGAAGATGGCGCCGACCTCTTTGTGAGAGGCGCCAGTGATGACGCGCACGAATGCCATTGCCTTCTGTCGCGGCAGGGCGATCTTGCGGCGCCGGCTGCGGACACGGAGATCGTCGACAGCAAATCCCAATTGCTCGGCCGCGACGCGCGCGGCGACGAGGCAACGCTTCGAGGCTGGCGTCTTCCGGCAGCAATCAAAGTAGCGAAGCGCCATCAGACGATAGAGATCGCGATCATCGACAGGTGCGGCTGGCGCCGAGCACCCCGGCAGTTCCTCAGACAGGGCCAGGAGCGACATTTTCCTTCTCCGCTGTTTTGGTTTCGCCGCGCGCGGCCTGAAGCTGCGCGTCGATGCTCTGGATCGTCTGCTCGCCGACAAAGCCTTCGTCGGATTTCGTGACGCGGAGACGATCGAGCAGCTTCGGCGAGACGTCGCGCGCGCTCTCGCTGACATCGGCGAAGCCGGCGTCCATCATCTCGTCCTTGCCGTACATGCCGCCAAGCACATCGGGGAAGTAGACGCGGGCGAAGTCGCGGCTGATGTTGTAGAAGAGTTGCAGCGCGGGCTTGGTGTCCCAGAGCGGCGAGCCCTTCGTCTTGCCGTAGTCGTTCTTGCCGGGCCGCAGCTTCTTCAGTGTGTACTGATCGGCCATCTCGGCGGGCGGCCACTGGCGTGGCTCCGTCTCGCCTTTGAACAGCGCCGAGACGAAACATTTGAGATCGTCGCCTTCGCCCTCGTACCAAACCTTCATACGGCCGACGATCGGCGCGCGCGCCTCGATCAGCGCATGGAACATCTGGCTCTCATAGGCAATGCGGGTGACGCCTTTGTTCTCGACGGCGTAAGTCCAGTTGGCGAGCGTCAGCGGCGAGACGCCCAGCTCCTGCGCGCGCAGGCAGTTGGCGAACATCGCGCCGACATTGCCCCTGAAGAACGGCGGGATCATTTCGCCGGCAGCAGCGAGGAGCTTCGCCGCGTCGACCATGTCCTTCAGGCTGGAATAGTCGACGCCGCCGCCCGTCGAGATCGCCACCTTGACAGTGTGCTCGGTGACAGCCTTCTCGGCGTTGCCTTCGACGAGATCGCGCTTGGTGACGCGCGTCTGGGGTTCGTTGGTGGTGGTGTCGGTCATGCTGCCTCACGCAATTGGAACTGAAGACGATCCTCGATGCGCTTGCGCGCGGCATCGGAGAGCTTGATGAACTCGGCGCCGTCGCGATCGTCGCCAGGGCCGGGCCAATGCTTGTTGACGAAGCAGGTGTGGAAAGTGTCGATCGCGACGCGGTTCTGCTTGGCGCCGAGGATCAGATCGTCATCGATCACCTGCTGGACTCGGACGCAGTAGGGGCGCTTCTTCTCCACCCAGACGAGGGAGAACGTCGTCACCTCAAGGCCAAGCTCGCCCGCGCCTTCGAGAACGAGTGCGCCCTGTTGGTGATAGCCGTACTCATCAAGCGAACGCTGCGTGTCCTTGTAGAGCACGCTCTGCGTCGTCTTGAGATCGGCGTAGTCGCCGCTCGCGGTGGCAATGACATCAGGCCGCGCCTTCAGCCAGACTCCCGTCTTCCTGTCGCGCCAGAACATCGAGCGCTCGACCAGCCCGGAGAGAATGCCGGCCTGCATCATCGTGTTCTGGCCGAGCGAGATCGCCATGCCACGCACGGACTCCGCCATCTCGTCGGTGAGCACGGTGAGCCCGAGGCGTTTCTGCTCGGCGAGCCAGGCGATGCAGGTTTTGTTGTTGCCGTTCCACGGCCTGCCGTCCGGCGCCTTCTCCGGGCGGATCACATAATGATCGGAGAAGCCAACCTCGCCGCAGACGAGATGATGCGCGGCGCGGCCGATGATGAGGTCCTTGTTGTCGTCGTCGCTGTCGTCGCGGTTGGGGTTGAGCGGCGACTTGTCCCAATAGTGCTTGGGACTTTTTGACCAGAGCGTCCTCATCCCCGAGGACGAGAGCGAGGGGCCGTCGCAGATGTCACCGCGATGGTAGTCGTCGATGGGGATGCCGGCGTAGATGCCGGGCTTGCTGATGCGCTGCCCGTCCCACTGGATGGTGTTCATCGCAGCGCGGCAAGGTTAGCATCCGCGCGCGCAAACAGGCATGACTGGAGAAGGCGGCCGGAGCCGCAAATGTCTGACATGATGTGAGTTTCCCGCCCGTGTTAAGCTGACGTCCGCGTCAGGTAGGCTTAACAAAAGCGAGGAAACACCCGCGTCAGAAAACTGTCAACGACAACGAGTCGTTAACGTCGCGTTTACATTTCGGTAAGTGAGGTAAAGCCTTCAGACAGGCTTGAAAATACCCATGACGCGGCCGAGGACGTCCGACTTATCCCCGCTATCCCGTGGAGAAGTTCTGTCGGTGTCGTCGCCCATCATCGAGATGACAAGCTGATCGCCGTTCAATTCGACTTTCGCGCGCCTCGCGCAAATCCCTTCCGGATCGGCGAGGATGTAAAGGCCCGGCTCGTCCATCCGGGTCCGGCTTGTGTCGATCAGGACATAGTCATTGCGCTCGATGCCAAAGTCGGCCCCCTCGCGGGTGATCACGCGCTTCATGACGACGTGGGCGGCCTCGCAGTTGAAGCCGAGTTCCAGCACGTCGATCGGCATGCCCCAGATCGAGCGCGGCGTCACGTCGATGGCGCGGGCATGGGCCGCCATGGAAGGAGAGACCTCGGGAACTGCCTGATTGGCCCGACCACCGATCAGGATGTCAGGGGTGCCGCTCGCGCTGTCGCCGGCCGCAGGCGAGGAACCTTTCGCCGCCAGAAACTCGGGATCATCGCCTTTGCGCTCGATCAGCCAGTCGAGATCGATTTCCGCAATCTTCGAGAACTCGGTGAGAACGTCACGGGACGGATTGGCCACCACGTTGCTTTCCCATTGCGTCCAGCTCGTGCGGGAGATGCCCACTTTCTCGGAGACAGTCACCACCTTCATGCCGAGCGCCTTGCGCACCGAGCGGATGCGCCCGCCCAAGGTACTGAGATCGGGCAAGTTCCGCATCGGTAACTCCATGGGCTTTTCCCTTTTCCTCTTCACAACGCACCCCTCCATCCGACAAGTTGGCTTAACAAAATCCAACAAATCGAGCCGATGGAGTTGTCATGCCTGCCGACAATGTTAACCCCGCGATTGCCAGGATCAGGGGCGAGCGCGGTCTGGCGGTCAAAATAGGCAAGCTCCTCGGTATCTCCCGGCAGGGGGTGTGGATGTGGAAGAACGTGCCACCAAACCATGCTGCCGCCGTCGCCAGATTCCTACGGATGCCGCGCCATGTCGTGTGCCCCGAAGTCTTTCCTGCACCTAAACGAGTGCGCAGGCGCAGAAATTCAACCCGAAACTGAATTTTCAGATCGTTAAGCGGAGCTGACGGTTTTGTCAACCTCGCGCGGCCGAATTAGGGAGCCAATTCGTGAAAATCTGGGACGACGAGCTTATCAAAAAGCTCAAGGGCTTGAGGGAGCAAAAGCTTTCGGCTGGCGAAATTGCAAAGGAGATGGGCATCACCCGGAACGCGGTGATCGGGAAGCTCGCCCGCCTTGGCCTGATGAAGAATGGCACCGTCAAGGTTGCAATTCCGAAGGAGACGATCGCCGTGGCGAAGCAGCCGCGCGCGCCGAACAGGACAATCGTCTTTGATCCGCCGCCTCCGCCTGTCGTGGCGCCGAGGCCGCTGCCGGTGACGCCGATCACTCCTACCGCGATCCACATTCTCGATCTTCAGGATCATCACTGTCGCGCTGTGCTCGATGGCCGCGCGGCTGATGGTCTCAGCCTGTACTGCGGCGCTCCAAAGGCCGGGGGCTCGTCGTACTGCGCAACCCATCTCGGCCTCTATTACCAACCGAAAGAGACATCCGATGGCAAAGCCGGCAACCGCCAGCAATCAGTACGATCCTGACGTCGTCAACAACCTGCTCGGCAAGATCGACGGCTTCGACGCCGATCTCGACAGCGAGAAGGGCAGCTACATGAAGCGCTGCCGTGATCTGCGCGAGCGCATCGCTGCCGTCTATGAGGAAGCGAAGGCGGCCGGCGTGCCGCAGAAGGAGTTGCGCACCCTCGTCAAGATCAGGAAGCACGAGAAGGCGAGCAAGAAGCTGTTCTTGGAGCTGGAGCACGATCAGCAGGAGAACCTGAAGATGATCGCCGCCACCGAGAAGGTGAAGGACCTGCCGTTGTGGCGCTCGGCCGAGGAGCGCGGCACGCATGTTGACGATGACGGTGCGACTGTTCATCCCAAGCCGATGTTCAACTGATGGCCTACACGCGCCAAATCCTGGCTTTGGACCTCGCTCGTGTTGTCGGATGGGCGCTCGGCACAGTAAACTCCGCGCCGGAGTGCGGATCGCTGCCGATCGTCAATCCTGATGCGACGGACGCGAAGCTGTTCTGGTCTTGGCGCCAGTATCTGCGCGATTTTCTGAGTCTGCATCCGGATGTTGGCCTCGTCATTTTCGAAGCGCCTTTGCCTCATCTCATGACGGGCAAAACCAACATCCGGACAATTCGCCGTTTGATCGGCCTTGTCGCCGTCACCGAGGAGCTGCTTTACGACCGGCAGCTCGATGTTCGTGAAGCCCGCGTCTCCGACGTCAGAACTCACTTCCTTGGCTCCAATCGTCACCGACGCGAGGAAGCGAAACGCCTGACCATCGCGCGGTGTCGTCAGCTTGGGTGGAAAGTCGAAGACGATAACGCCGCAGATGCAGCGGCCCTCTTTGACTATCAGTGCTCGATCCTGCGCCGTGAGAATCTGTTCAATCGGGTGCGTTAATGCTTGCCGAGGCCGAGTCCAGTTCGGGCGATCTCTACGACTCGGGCGGCGCACAGCTCTCCGATCAGCTCGCCGAGCGGCAACTCATCGGCTTTCTGCTCAATCAGCCCACGGCGATGGAAGATGCGCTCGCCAACACCAGCTCGCACGACTTCTTCGATCCTTGGCATCGCCGCATGTTCGAGGCGATGGAGAAGCGTTACTATGCCGGTGAGAACATCACGATTGATGCTATCGTCGATGCTCTCGGCGGCAATCCGAAGGCCGACATCTCCAACGGCTTCACGCTCACCGCCTATCTGGCGAACCTCGCGGCCGAGGCCGATCTCGGAACGCATGTCGACGTTGTTGCCGATCACATCACGCAATGCTCCGAACGCCGAGCGATTGGCGCCGCCGACGACGTCTATGTTCCCTTCCAGTCCAAGTTCGGCGGCCTGCGCTGGAGCGAGATCGGCGCGCCAGGATCGCCGCAGTATGAGTGGATCGTCGAGAACCTGATCCCGAAGGGCGAAACGGTTCTGATCTTCGGCGACAGCGGCACCGGCAAAAGCTTCAGTACCTTCGACATGGCCGTCCACATCGCGCGCGGCCAGAAGTTCTATGGCCGCAACGTCGAGCCGGGCCTCGTCGTCTATGTCGCGGCCGAGGGCGGCAAGGGCTTCTCCAAGCGCAAGACGGCCTACGCGATCCATCACAATCTCGGCGACGTCGAGCTGCCGTTTTACCTGCTGACGAAGCGCCCGGATTTCTTCTCCAGCGACGCCGACGTTGACGCGCTGATCGCCGAGATCGTCGGCATCTGCAAGCTCTACAATGTTCCCCTCGTCCTGATCGTCTTGGATACGCTCTCGGCGCTGACGCCTGGCATGAACGAGAATGCGAGCGGCGATGTGAGCCGGGTGCGCCAGCGCCTGCAGAAGCTTGTGGATGCGTTCGGCGTGGCCACCGCCTTCGTGCATCACACCGCCAAGGGAGGCGCCACACCGCGCGGCCACGGCTCCCTGACGGCCGATTTCGAGACAACCATCCATTTCACCACGACCGACATCAAAAGCGCCGATGGGCTTCCCGTTCATCAGGCCGCCGCGAGCAAGGAGCGCGAGGCGAAGAAGGGCGAGGGGTGGCAGTTCTGCCTGCCCGTGATCCCGGTTGGTAGGAACAAATGGGGCAATGAGGAAACGAGCTGCGTCGCTGTTCCATATGATGGCCAGAGCAAAACCTTCGCCTATGGCTTCAAGGCGAATAAGGGCGAGCTGGCCTTCATGCATGCATTGTTCGAGGCCCTGGCCGGGCCGAATGCCGTCGCCGCGCCGGCCGATCTGCCGTCATCTATTACCAAAGCCGTTGATGTTGCCATCGTCCGCGAGGAAATGCGCAAGGCCTACATCGCTGCCGACGAGGACTCGACGAAGGCGGACAACAGATTCAGAGCCGCGTTCAAGCGTGCCGGAGATGCGCTCAAGGCCGGGGGTGTGATCGGCTATCGCAAGCCGATCGTCTGGTACACCGGCAAGAGCGTCAGGGGTTTGACACCAAAGGGAACAGAGCCGTGACGGAAAACGTGACAAAGAATATCCACGGAAATTCGAGTGAAGCGCCGCATCATCTGAAAAATGTCACGGCCAGCAAGATAACGCATAACGAATTGTGCCCGACATGCGGCCAATTGGTCGGGCAGGTTCGCTTGGGTATCAAGCTCCCGCGCATGAAGGCGCGCATCTTCGATCTCGTGCAGCAGCGGCCCGGCATCACGAATAGGGAACTCTGCACGATGATGTATGCGAGCGTGGATGAAAGCTCGCTCGTCTCGACGCGCGCCCACATCAATCAGCTCAACATCAAGCTCATGGGATCGGGAGTGCAGATCGAGGGCACACCGGGCTACGGCTACCGCATCGTGAAGGAGCGGCTTGAGGTTCCAGAAGTGAGACGAGGCGAGTGAATGCCTACTACAACGAGAACGACGAGTTTGCCGCCGCTTGGCTGCGCAACCTCATCGGCGCCGGGCTCATCGCGCCGGGCGAAGTCGACGCCCGTTCAATTGTCGATGTTCGACCTGCCGATCTCGTCGGCTTCCGCCAATGCCACTTCTTCGCTGGCATTGGAGTCTGGAGCTACAGCATGCGTCTCGCCGGCTGGCCTGACACGCGCGCCGGCTGGACCGGCAGTTGTCCATGCGGGCCTTTCAGCCAGATCGGCCGCCGAGAAGGGTTTACTGACGAGCGGCACCTTTGGCCCGCTTTCTATCATCTCATCCAACAGTGCGAGCCTCGCGTTGTCTTTGGAGAACAGGTTGCGAGCCAGGACGGCCTTGCTTGGCTCGACGTTGTTCAATCTGACATGGAAGTCGCGGGCTACGCCTTCGCAGCGTTCGATCTCAGCGCTGCGGGCTTTGGCGCGCCCCACATCCGACAACGATTGTACTGGATGGCTCACGCCGAGCGCGCGGGATTGGAAGGACTCCGCAGGGATGGCGACATCGCGGCCGGACGGCCGATCGAGAATCGATCAGCTTCCGAGGCAGGCGCAGCTCGCACGATCTGGAACGATGCAGACTGGATTGGGTGCGCAGATCAGCGCCGCCGCCCTATTGAACCCGGCACATTCCCGCTGGCTGATGGGGCTCCCGCCCGCGTGGGACGATTGCGCGCCTACGGAAATGCGATCGTCGCGCCGCTCGCGGCCGAGTTCATCAAAGCAGCAATGGAGGTGATCCCATGAAGGAACGCGAAATGCTGGCTGATCACGGCACCCAGATCGTGAAGCTTACGCCAGGCTCGGTGCTCGGCGCCGCGCGAGCTGATATGAAGCGCAAGATCGCGAATGCGGAGATCGGCAAGCAACCCTTCGGCTATTCGGGCTACGGCTATGAGCATTACGCCTTTCACCGCCGTCATGTTCGGCGCGCTGTCGACGCTGCTGATCTTCTCGCTCGCGCGAGCAACGAGCCGGAGGCTGGCCTCACGTCAAAGAAGTACAACACGCGGCTACTTTACAGCGATGTTCAGCTTATCCGAGCTGCCATCGAACTCGCGCGAGTCGAGGCAGGAGGCGCAGATGTCGGGGGAAGTTAATCTGATGTGCTCGCGCGAGCTGGCGCTCAAGATCGGCGCCGTCGAGGTATTGAGCGCTCATCAGTTCCGCGCCATTCGCGCGAGTGGGGCGATCGTGGTGCGCGATCCGGAGACGCTGCAGCCGCTGTTGTGGCCGATCATCCCCGGATCGCAATTGCTCACGGCGCGCTCGACGCGCTGATCCTCTCGGCTATGCCATTCGCCCCGCGCGAGGGCACGCCTAAGCCCAGCAAAACATAGCTGATGGCCGCGTTAGGCCCTTCATCATGCTTCGCGCCAAGGGCCTCCAAAACGCCGTACAGCGCGCCCAGAGAGGCCGCCGCGAGGAGCTTCGCATTCACCCCATCGATGTCCATCGCGTGCGCTATCAGCCGCGCCAGCTCGCGCCGAACGCCATTCCGATAGGCCGGCATTCCCGCCAACGCTCGCGCGAGTCGAGGCTTCGTTTGCCGGCGATAGAATACCGCCAGCGCGGCGGCCAACGCATTGAGCGGGAACCGTTCGCGCGAGGCGGCCTCTCGCATCGCCGCGAGATCGCCCGCCAAAACCTGGCCCGCCGCCGCCGTCTTGATTTCCTCGATATTGGGGAAGTGGGTAAAGAGCGAGCCGACGCCCACCTTCGCGCGAGCGGCGAGGGCATTTGTCGTAACGCCTTCCGCGCCTATCTCCGCCATCAAACTGAGCGCGGCCTCAAGGATTGCCTCGCGCTTTGCCGCGAGCGCGGCGAGGACTCCATCAGTCTTTCGGTATGCCATCGCGCGAGTCGCCCTTTCTTTCCACGGCGCGGATCAGCCGATACATTGCAGGCCCGGCTCCTATAACCAGCTCAGTTAATTGCGCCTTGATGTTCCAAAGCATGATGAAGTTTGCGGCGAGCAAAGCCGCAATGACCCATTCAATCATGTCGACTCCTTCTCTCGCGCGAGGAAGAAAGCCAACCCGTCAAGCATCTGTCTCGCGCGAGCGGGCTTGATCCGCTTGGCGATCATGATGGTTAGGAGCATCGCGACGCTGTCGGGCACCTCGCCTGCCTCTGTTTGCGCGCCGCGTGCCCATCGGCGGATCGTCGTTTCATTGACGCCAAAGAATCGGTCCGCCCCATGCGCCCCGGTTTGTTTCAAACCGAGCGCATCGAGAGCGGCCCGGAACTGTTCCGGACTCATTGTCTCGCCTCCTTTGTTAAGCCTTCCGGGATGCGCCCCAGCTCGCGCGAGGGCGCATAGTCGCAAGGCTCATTCGCGCGAGTCAGGCTTCGCGCGAGGCGAGGCGCTGCAACATCGCGTGAAAGTATCGGCCGCGCGAGCCGTTCGCATCGCGCGGCTTGCGGTAGCCATGCTCATCGGCATAGGCGAGCAACGAGTCCACGTTGTCGGATGGCAGGGCATGGAAGGAGTCGCCTTCCGAGATGCCGCATGCGCGCAAAATCGCGCGCGCGCGTTCCGGGCTGATCTTGGATTGACCGCGCATGGTTCCCCTCACTTCATAACCGCGATGCCGCGCGTATAGATCGACGATAGATCGTCGCCAGCATGCCAATCGCCCGGCTTTAGGACGTACAGGGATGCGCCGCGCGGATCGCCTTGGACATAAGCCCGGAAATCGGGATAGCGCGCCATGATCGCGCCTAGGCGCTTCTCCGCGCCTTTCTCACGATCTGGAATCGGGTATCGGCCGCGCTTGCCGCTATCCCCCAGATCATAGGTAAAGAACGGCTTGCCGGTTTTATCGTCCCGTTCGATCGCGCCATGATCCATCCCGCATTCCAACTCGTACCAGCGCGACAACGTCATGGCGATACGGCGCAAGGCTTGCGCGTCATCAAACGAGATGCCAGCCGCGCGCAATGTGTCGACGCAATCATATTTCCGCTTGGACATTTGGTAGTTCCTTTCCGGGCGTGCTTGCCCCTGAATCGTGTTCTGATGAATTGCCCATCATCAGGCCTCGCATAACGAGACGACGGCGCGCGCGGCGCCGTTTCGGGCTTTACATGAGGTAAACGAGTCCATCGTCCCCGACATAGGAGTCGACTTGTCGGAAGGATTGCGCGGCCTTGTGGAGCATGTCCCCGACCTCGCCTAGGCCGCGATCCCAAAAACCGACTCCATGGCCATTGCGCGAATACCAAAAATCGCGGCCCGCGCGCTCCTCGTCATAGATCATTTGGGCTTCACCAAGTGCATAAGCCCGTTCCAGCATGGCGCTGTTGGCTGTCTGGAACGCCGCGCAATCGGCAATGATCTTTGCCAGCGCATCAGGGGCGAGATCAGCAAAGCCGGGCGAGTCACCCCCGACGAAACGCGACTCCATCGTTTCGAGATCAATCGCGACGTCGGGCATGTCGCGGCCGGACTCTTCGCAGAGTCGTTCCTCATCCGTAAAGAACAATGCTTCGATGTAACCTTGCGTGAACGAGTCGAGTGCATTGAAAGCGCGCGCATGATCGGGCGAGCCAAGATCAAGAATAAATTCGGGCATGGTTAGGCCTCCTACATGCCGATAGTGTGAGGGGTGCCGAACACGGTGCAAGCTTCGTTGCGTGCGGGCCGATCCCAGCGGAATTGATCTGGAGCGCGAATTGCGAGATGCCAGCGATAGGCATATTCGCATGCTGCGGCCTGCTCGACAGTCTTTCCGTTCGCGATGCGAAGGGCCAGCCTGTCGTAAGTGTCCATTCCGGGAACGCGCGGCAGAGTCGTCCCGCCGCAGTAAGAGCGATACAGGCCAAACGCCGCTATCGCCTCGTCTTTGTGCGCCCGGAAAGCCTGGGCGGCTTGATCGTAAATCCCCATTGTCGACTCCTTGTGCCGGGCGTG
>Ga0335082_10003330_pt1 | contig 17435 bp, 19 predicted proteins | sample Lox_Sample_41_FD_206718 | JGI IMG/M metagenome (GOLD analysis project Ga0335082, IMG submission 206718) | Soil microbial communities from Loxahatchee National Wildlife Refuge, Florida, United States - Lox_Sample_4.1 | ecosystem: Environmental > Terrestrial > Soil > Wetlands | place: USA... | reverse complement strand
GCGCGAGCGCGCTCCACGCCGCTCCGTACTCGATCCCGCGCGCGAGCCCGACCTGCAGGCCGAACGCGACGAGCGGTACGCCGAAGACGAGCGTCGCATCGACGTAGCGCTCCAGCCTCTCCGCCTGGCGGCGCGCGAAGGCGAGCGGGATCGCCAGGTAGAAGAGGAAGAAGAGCACGAGGAACGGCTCGGTGGTCGCGAACTGCTCCGGCCGGTAGAGCTGGACCCCCCAGAGCGTGCCGATCGCGAAGGTGAACGCGAAGCCGACGAGGTTCAGGATCCGCCACGCCTTGAACCAGGCGATGCCGAGGATGCCGGCGTTCAACACCGCGTAGTAGCTGAAGAGCAACACGTGGCTGCCGCCGCCACTCGATGCGAGGATCGGCGCGAGGAAGCCGCCCGAGACGCCGAGCACCGCGAGCGAGCGCGAGTCCTGGATGACCGCAACGACGGCCGAAAACACGGCCACGCCGACGAGCAGCGCGAACGCCGGCGCCGGCGGAATCAGGTTGTAGAGGCTGAACGCCGCGAAGATCACGAGATAGAGCACGCCGATCCCGCCGCCCTGGAGCGCGAGCGCGTAACCGGCGCGCCGCTCGCGCAGGCGCCAGCCGAAGGCGAGCAGCGCGATCGCGCCGGCCGTGACCCCGCCCAGCCGCAGCTCGATCGGCGCGTGCACGTGCTCGTACGCGTACCGGAGCAGGAATGCGACGCCGAAGAAGAGCACGATGACGCCGACGCGAACGACCGTGTTCCCGCCGGTAAGCCAGCGCCAGATCGCCGAGTCCTCGAGCCCCTTCGAGCGCGGCGCAGATGGTTCCGCCGCCGCCGGGAGCGCATCGTCCATGTGCGCGACCGGCACCGCCATCATCGCTCGCTCCGCCGCCGGTTCCACGGGCGCGCTGCGCGCCGGTTCCGCGACCGGTATCGGCATGGCCGGCGCGATCGGCTCCACCGACTCCGGCACCGCCTCCGGTTGCGGTTCCGGCGTGGCGCTTCGGCCGTCAAGCCGATCCAGCCGGTGCTCGAGCGCCTGCAGCCGTCGCTCGAGCGCTGCGAAGCGGTCGTGCTTGTCGATCGCCCGCTTCCGCCCGACGAGCCACCCGATGACCCCACCGATGATCGCGCCTGCGAGCCACGCGTCCCTGTCGATCGCGACGCCGAGCGCCGCGCCGATCAGAGCTCCGATGAGCCAAGTCATTTCCTCTCCCCGTCCGTCGCTGACGTCAGCGCCAATCCCCGCGCAGCGCCTGCACCTCGGCCTGCAGCGCCTCGGGGCTCGCGCGCTCCGGCGGGACGGCCCGCGACGCCGCCAGGCCGATCTTCGCGAACGGCGCGCGGCGGAAGGGCTTCGTCATCGCCGGCCCGCCCTTGCGGCTGAAGAAGCTGCCCCACAGCCCGCGCAGCGCAAGCGGCACTACCGGCACCGGCGTCTCCTCGACGATCCGCTGGATGCCGGGACGGAACGGGTACATCTCGCCCGTGTCGGTGATCCGGCCTTCCGGGAAGATCGCGACCAGCTGACCGCTGCGGAGCGACGCGGCGACCTCGGCGAACGCCCGCTCCATCATCTCCGGATCGACCCTGCGCGGGGCGATCGGAATCGCCCCGCCGGTGCGGAAGATGAAGCTCAGCACCGGGATCTTGAAGATCGCGTAGTCCATCACGAATCGGATCGGCCGCCGGCACGCGGCCATGATCACGACCGCGTCGACAAAGCTGACGTGGTTGCAGACGAGCAACGCCGGTCCCTCCTCGGGGATGTGCTCGAGGCCCGATTTCTCGACGCGGTAGACCGAGTGGACAAGCAGCCACGCCAGGAACCGCATCAGGAACTCGGGCACCTGCGCGTAGATGAACGCGGCGACCGCGGCGTTCAGGACGGCGCTCAGGAGAAAGAGCTGCGGCACCGTCGCACCGAGCGCAAGGAAACCGGCGCCGACCAGCGCGGCCGCGACAATGAAGAGCGCGTTCAGAATGTTGTTGCCGGCGATGATGCGCGACTGGTGCGACCGGTCCGAGCGGCTCTGGATCAGCGCATAGAGCGGCACGATGTAGAACCCGCCGAACAGCCCGATCAGCGCGACGTCGGCGAGGATGCGGATCGAGCCGGGCGCGGCGAGGAACGCACCGATGCCGGCCGTGCCCGTGATCGGCGTCGAGGGGGTCGCAAAAAAGAGATCCAGGGCGAACACGGTGAGCCCGATCGATCCGAACGGCACCAGGCCGATCTCGACCTTGTGGCCGGACATGCGCTCACAGAGGAGCGAGCCCACGCCGATCCCGATCGAGAGCGTGGCGAAGAGCGCCGTGGCGACGCCCTCGTCGCCCCCGAGCCAGGTCCGCGCGTACGCCGGGAACTGCGCGATCAAGAGCGCGCCGAAGAACCAGAACCACGACACGCCGAGGATCGACAGGAACACCGCGCGATTCCGGCGCGTGAACTCGAGGTTGCGCCAGGTCTCGGTGAACGGATTCCAGTCGATCGCGAGATCGGCCTGAGGCGGGGGCGCGAGCGGCACGAAGCGGCTCACCGCATAGCCCAGCACCGCGACCCCGACCGTCACCACCGGGACGAGGCGCCCGGGGCCCGACGGCAGCGCGATCAGCAGGCCGCCGAGGATGGTGCCGGCGAGGATCGCGAGCGACGTGCCCGTCTCGACGAGCGCATTGCCGCCGACGAGCTCCTGTTCGTGCAGCGCCTGGGGCAGGATCGCGTACTTCACCGGCCCGAACAGGGTCGAGTGGAACCCGAGGAGACAAAGCGCCGCAAGCAGCAGGACCACGTCGTGCCGCATGAACCCGGCCGCCGCGATCGCCATGATCGCGATCTCGAGCACCTTGACCAGGCGGATGATCCGCGCCTTGTCGTACTTGTCGGCGAGCTGCCCGGCGGTGGCGGAGAAGAGAAAGAAGGGCAGGATGAAGAGCCCGCCCGCGAGGTTCACCATCACTTCCGGCGCGAGACCCGCGAACCCGGCGGCGTGGAAGGCGATCAGGATCACCAGCGACTGCTTGAAGACGTTGTCGTTGAAGGCGCCGAGGAACTGCACCCCGAAGAACGGGCCGAAGCGACGGTCCGCGAGCAGGCGGAACTGGTTGCGGTCGCCCGCGCTCATGCGTTCTCCTTGACGTACGCGAGCACCGTCTCGAGCGCGGCGACGAGCGCGGCGCGGTCGACCTGGAACCAGGTCTCCTTGCCGCGCTTCTCCCGCTTGAGCACCCCGGCCTGGTGCAGGATCTTGAGGTGGTGCGAGACCGCCGGTCGCGAGAGCGTGGACACGGCGGCGATCGCGCCGACGTTCAGCTCCTCGCCCCGGTCGAACGTGAGCAGGATCCGCTGCCGGTGCTCGTCGCCGAGCGCGACGAAGACGCGCGCCATGCCGCGCCACTCCCGCGGCATCGCCCGCATGTAGTTCTTGTGCATCGCACACTCCGGAGATCGGTAAACGCGTCTAAACTTTTAAACATATCGCCGCGGCTGTCAAGCCGGGGGCAGGCCGCGATGCGTGAACTATTGCCGCCGACGGCAGGCGAGCGGCGCCCGACGCGATGCACGCCGCCGGGGACCGGGACGCTGTCAGCGCTCCGACGGGAGCGCGTAGGTGGTGGTGGCGTGGGCGGCGAGCGCGCCCGACGCGGCCGCCCGGAGCGCGATCTCGCCGAACGCGAGCGTGCGGCCGAGCCGCAGGACGCGCGCCTCGACGAGCACGTCGTCGTCGGCAACCGGCCGGAGGAAGGAGATCGTCTGCCCGACGGTGGCCATCGGGCGGAAGCCGCCGAGCGCCGCGGAAACGGCGATGACCATCGCGGTGTCGGCGGCGGCCATCAGCGCCTGTCCGGAGACGGTTCCGCCTACCCGCACGAGCTGCGGGGCGAACGGCAGTCGAAGCGTGGCGGCGTCAGCCGCAACCGTCTCGACGGTGAGCCCGAGCGCCTGAACCCAGGGCGCGAAGTTCTCGGCGAGGATCGCCTGCGCCGCGGCGGGGCTCATCGGACTGCCCTCGCGCACCCCCGCTCGGGGTTCGCCCTTGGGGCGGCCCGGCGGGCTCACTCGAGCGTGTTCTTGATGTAGCCCTTCAGCATGCGGTTCTCGAACGTCTGCTCTTCGAGCACCGCTTTGGCGACGTCGTGGAACGACAGCACGCCCGTAAGCGTCGCGCCTTCCATCACCGGCATGTATCGAGTGTGGCTCTCGAGCATCGTCCGGCGCAGCTCGTCGACGTCGGTGTCGGGGCCGACCGACTTCGGCTCCTTGACCATGACGTCCTCGACCTTGAGCTTGGCGAAGCCCTCATGGAAACGATGCAGCGCAGCGAGCACCTCGCGGAACGTGAGCATGCCGACGAGACGGCCGTGGTGCATGACGACGAGCGACCCGATGTCGTTCTCCACCATCGAGCCCACCGCATCCCACAATCGGCCCTCGGGCGGGATGGTATAGAGCACCGTTCCCTTGATCCGGAGAATCTCTTTGGTGAGCATGGCCTGCCCTCCTTCCCGGTCGACCGTATAGGGATGTTAGACCAGCGCGGCGGGCGTGGAAACCCGGCCGTTCGGCTGACGCCGCCTCAGCGCTCGAGCAGCTTCGCTTTGTCCTTGATTTTCGCCCATTCGTCGGCGTCGGACGGGGCGGGCTTCCGCTCGACGATCGGTTTCCACCCCTTGGCGAGCTCGGCGTTGAGGGCGATGAACGCACGCTGGTCGGGGGGCACATCGTCCTCGGCGTAGATCGCCTCGACCGGACATTCGGCGACGCACAGCGTGCAGTCGATGCACTCGTCGGGGTCGATGACCAGCATATTCGGCCCCTCCCGGAAGCAGTCGACCGGGCACACGTCCACGCAGTCCGTGTACTTGCACTTGATGCAGGTTTCGGTGACGACGTAGGTCATGGGATCCCCGCGGCTAGGGGGTCGCGGCCATGGTAGCACGCGCCTCCTGGCGCACCGGCCCAGGGGGTCATCGGCCCGAAGCGTGCTTGCCGGGCCCGGGGGGCCTCCATCCCGCCCCGGCGCGGGAGAGGCCCCTTGAAGCAGCCTTTTTTGCTACGATATGCGACAAAGAGATGGCAGTACGGCGGTCTGCGCGAGTTCGCGCGCCGCCAGCCTTCAGCGCCACCACCCCCGCACCGCCCCGAGAGGACCCGAATGAGCGAGCACATCGTGCACGTGACCGACGACAGTTTCGAGCCGGAGGTATTGAAGTCGGGCGTCCCGGTGCTCGTCGATTACTGGGCCGAATGGTGCGGACCGTGCAAGGCGATCGCCCCGATCCTCGACGAGGTCGCCAAGGAGTACGACGGCAAGCTCAAGATCGCCAAGCTGAACGTCGACGACAACGTCGAGGTGCCGAAGAAGTACAACATCCGGGGCATCCCCACGCTCATGCTCTTCAAGAACGGCAACATGGAGGCGATGAAGGTCGGCGCGCTCTCGAAGTCGCAGCTGACCGCGTTCCTCGACAGCAACATCTGATCGCCTCCCCGCGCCGTTCCCGCGCCGCCCGTCGCGCACCACCGGGCACCCCCACCTGCGAGAAGCCCCCCGCCCGTTGAACAAGAAAGCCGACACCGCCGAGGTCGAGTCCGAGGCACCCGGCCCCGCCGCTGGCCACGAGACCGGGGCCGCGCTAGCATCCGATCCGGCACCCGCCCCCGTACATGCGGCGCCCGCACCCGCCGCGGCGCCATCCCCTCCCAAGCCCCCTCACCGGGCTCAAATCACCCAGAAGACTGCGAACGCGATGCACCTCTCCGAACTCAAGCAGCTCCACGTCAGCCAGCTCATCGAGATGGCGACGCAGTACGAAGTCGACGGCGCGAACCGGATGCGCAAGCAGGAGCTCATCTTCGCGCTGCTCAAGAACCGCGCCAAGAAGGGCGAGGCGATCTACGGCGACGGCACGCTGGAGGTGCTGCCCGACGGCTTCGGGTTCCTGCGCTCGCCCGACACGTCCTACCTCGCCTCGACCGACGACATCTACGTCTCGCCGTCGCAGATCCGCCGCTTCAACCTGCACACCGGCGACACGATCGAGGGCGAGATCCGCACGCCCAAGGACGGCGAGCGCTACTTCGCGCTGGTCAAGGTCGACAAGGTCAACGCCGAGCCGCCGGAGGCGTCGAAGCACAAGATCCTGTTCGAGAACCTGACCCCGCTGCACCCCGACGAGCTGCTCAAGCTCGAGCGCGACATCAAGGCCGAGGAGAACATCACCGCGCGCATCATCGACATCATCGCGCCGATCGGCAAGGGCCAGCGCGGCCTGATCGTCTCGCCGCCGAAGGCCGGCAAGACGGTGCTGATGCAGCAGCTCGCGCACGCGATCACGGCCAACTACCCCGACGTCGTCCTGATCGTGCTGCTGATCGACGAGCGGCCCGAGGAAGTGACCGAGATGACGCGCACCGTGCGCGGCGAGGTGGTGGCCTCGACCTTCGACGAACCGGCGCAGCGCCACGTGCAGGTCGCCGAGATGGTGATCGAGAAGGCGAAGCGCCTGGTCGAGCACAAGAAGGACGTGGTCATCCTGCTCGACTCGATCACGCGGCTCGCCCGCGCCTACAACACCGTCGTGCCGGCCTCGGGCAAGGTGCTCACCGGCGGCGTCGACGCGAACGCGCTGCAGCGGCCGAAGCGGTTCTTCGGCGCCGCGCGCAACATCGAGGAGGGCGGCAGTCTCACCATCCTCGCGACCGCGCTGATCGACACCGGCTCGCGCATGGACGACGTGATCTACGAGGAGTTCAAGGGCACCGGCAACATGGAGATCCACCTCGACCGCCGGAGCGCATCTTCCCGGCGATCAACGTCAATCGCTCGGGCACCCGCCGCGAGGAGCTGCTGATCGAACAGCCGATCCTGCAGAAGGTCTGGGTGCTGCGCAAGCTCCTCTACCCGATGGACGACCTCGAGGCGGCGGAGTTCCTCGTCGACAAGATCAAGGCGACGAAGTCGAACGGCGACTTCTTCGACTCGATGCGGCGGGGCTGACCCGGCGCGGCGGGCGCCGGGCGGCGCCAAGGCAGGATCGAGCATGTGGTCCGCAGCTGCGTTCCAGATGCTCTACGGCAACGCACCGATCCATTCGTACCCGTTCCCGCATATCTACGTGCGCGACGTGTTCCCGGCGGAGTTCTACGCCGAGCTCGTGCGCAACCTCCCGCCTCGCGAGGAGTTCGACCCGTTGTCCGATGTCCGTCCGATATCCTCGGACCTGTACGACAAGACGCGGTCGGTGCTGGTCCTCGACCCGGTGTCGGTCGGCATGCTCACCGAACCGTTCCGTACGTTCTGGGAGCGGGTGGCGGCGATGGTGGTCGCCGGCGAGCTGGGAAAGCTCGTATGCGACAAGTTCGGGCAGCTCATCCAGGCGCGGTTCCAGGGGCAGAAGCGCATCGAGCTCTTCGACGAGGCGCTGCTCGTGCGGGACACCCAGAACTACGCGCTCGGGCCGCACACCGACTCGCCGCTCAAGGTCGCCTCGTTCCTCTTCTACCTCCCCGCCGAGGCGTCGCAGCCGCACCTCGGCACCTCGATCTACGTGCCGAAGGACCGGCAGTTCACCTGCCCCGGCGGCCCGCATCATCGCTTCGACCGTTTCGACCGCGTGCTGACGATGCCGTATCTGCCGAACAGCCTGTTCGCGTTCTTCAAGACCTCGAACTCGTTCCACGGCGTGGAGCCGGTCAACGACGCCGGAGCGGAGCGAAATCTCCTCCTGTACGACCTCCGGATGCGTCAGCAGCCGCAGCCGGAAGACGAGGAAGCGCCGACCGCGTAGCACGGCCCGATTGCCCGTCGCATTGCGCGTGCGGGGCGTTTCGAGGATAATCCGGCGCTCTCCGAACCGGCTCGCAACGCGCTCTCGACGCGCAGCACGCGTGGACCGCGAGACCGAGCCAAACAGAAAGGACGCTCGCCATGAAAACCGGTATCCATCCGGACTACAAGGAAATCAACGTCATCTGCTCGTGCGGGAACACGTTCAAGACCCGCTCCACGCTCGGCAAGGATCTGCACGTCGAGGTGTGCTCGGCCTGCCACCCGTTCTACACCGGCCGCCAGAAGATCGTCGACACCGCCGGCCGGGTCGAACGGTTCAAGCAGAAGTACACCCGCGGCGCCAAGGTCAGCGCGAAGGCGGCGGCGAAGACCCCGGCCTCGACCTGAGTCCCCGCACTCGAGAAAAAGGCAGCTTCGGCTGCCTTTTTTTGTGCGCCCACCGTGGGCGAGGCCGCGTGGGCCGCGATGTGGCCGGCGGTAAAATCGCGCGCATGTCGCGCCGCCTCGCACTTGCGCTCGTTCCCACGTGCCACCCTGGGGCTCGCGAGCCGCGCCACCATTCCGGTCATCGGCGGCCAGGACTTCGTCCTCGTGAGCTGTACCCCAAGCGCAAGCCCGTGGCCGGACAGACGTTGAAGATCGTCCAATAGGCTCACCGGTGCCGGCGCATCCGACCCGGTGGTACGAGCAGCGGATCCCGCTGCCGCTCACCTCCTGGCCCCTCGCGGCGCTGGTCGCCGCCTTCCTGCTCCCCGGGCTGATCGGGCACGACCCGTGGAAGACCGAGGACGCGCTCGGCATCGGCATCGTCCACCAGATGCTCACGGGCGGCGACTGGCTGCGCCCGATGCTCGCGGGCGAGCCGTTCTACGAGGACGGACCGCTCTACTACTGGGTCGCGGCAATCTCCGTCAAGCTCCTCGGCGGCGTGCTGCCCCCGCACGACGCAGCCCGTTTTGCGAGCGCGCTCTTCGTGTTCATCGCACTGTGGTTCGTCCGGCTCGCCGCGCGCGAGCTCTACGGCAAGCGTGAAGGCGACCTCTCGACCCTCGCATTCATGGGCGCGGCCGGCTTCATGTGGCATGCCCACGAGGCGACCGCCGAAACGGCGATGGTCGCCGGCCTCGCGGCGGCCTACTATGGCGTCGCGATCTCCCACCGCAAGCCGTACAAGGGTGCCGTTGCGTTCGGCGCCGGCGCCGGCGTGGCGTTCCTCGCCAAGGGGCTCGCCGCGCTCGCGCAGCCGCTCGCGGCGGTGCTGCTCGTGCTCCCGATCTCCGCACCGTTCCGGCAGCGCAGCTTCGCGCTCTCGGTAGGTCTCGGGCTCGTGGTCCTCGCGCCCTTTGTGCTGGCGTGGCCGGCACTGCTCGCCGCCAAGGCACCTGACTACTTCGCCGGCTGGATCGCCTGGCAGGTCGACAACATCAGCCATCCGCCGGGGCTCGCCGGGCTGGCGGAGGTCGCGAAGACGTTCGCGTGGTCGCTCTTCCCGGTGTGGCCGATGACGCTGTGGGCGACCTGGGAGTATCGCCGCAGCCTGCGTGAGCCCGGGTTCGCGGTGCCGTTCGCGGCGACCATCGTGTCCCTGGTGCTGCTGCTCCTCATGAGCAACGCGCGCGACGTGGACATGCTGGCGCTCCTGGTGCCGCTCTCGATCCCGGCCGGCGTCGCGGTGATCGCGCTGCGTCGCGGCGCGGCCAACGCGCTCGCCTGGTTCGCGATGATGACCTTCTCGCTCGGCGCCGCGTACCTGTGGCTGATGTGGGGGGTGACGCTCGCAGGCGTACCGGAGCGGCTCGCGCGCACCGCCGCGCGCCTCGAGCCGGGCTTCGTGCTCGAGGTCGAATGGTTGCCGCTCGTGTTCGCCGTACTCATCACCGCGGCATGGTTCATCCTGATCCTGCGCGCGGACCGCTCGACGCTGCGCAGCGTCACGCACTGGGCGGCGGGGATGACGCTGACCTGGGGCCTCGCGACGACCCTCTGGCTCGGCTGGATCGATTACGCGAAGTCGTATCGGCCGGTGGCGGAAAGCCTGAAGCGGATGCTGCCGGCAACGGCACGCTGCGTCGAGAGCCGCGACCTCGGCGAGACGCAGCGCGCGGTGTTTCACTACCACGCCGGCCTGGTGACGCAGCGCGTCGAGGTGCGCGGCCGCACGAACTGTCCCTATCTCCTCGTCCAGTCGAGCACGCGCGAACCGGTCTTCGAGCCCGAGCCAGGATGGGTGCGGATCTGGGAGGGCGGCCGGCCGCGCGACCGCGAGCGCTACCGTCTCTACCGCCGCACTGCCGCGCGCTGACGCGCATTCCGCTCGCGCTGCCGCACGGCCGCGCCGATTGACTTGGCCCTACCCCCGCACTACCCTGCGGCGGTAAACGGAGACCCCGATGAACGAAGACACCTTCAACCTCTCGATCCGCAAATTCCTCAAGCTGGTTGGCGTCAGCTCGCAGCGCGAGATCGAGCAGGCGGTGGCGAGGGCGCGCCAGTCCGGCACGATCAAGGGCACGGAGACCTTCCCGGCGCAGATGACGCTCGAGGTGCCCGGGCTCAGGCTGTCGGTGAAGTTCGACGGCAAGATCGAGCTGGAATAGGACCCCGCACATGAACAAGCTGAGAGAGCTCGACGCCGCGCTCGCCGCCGACCTGAAGGCCCTCCTCGGCGACCGCGTGACCACCTCGCGCGGGGTGCGCGACCACCACGGCAAGGACGAGTCTTACCTTCCCTACGCGCCGCCGGACGCCGTCGTGTTCCCGCACTCGACCGAGGAGGTGCGCGAGGTCGTCAACCTCTGCCGGCGCTACCAGACGCCGATCATCCCGTACGGCGTCGGCACCTCGCTCGAGGGCCACGTGCTCGCGACCCGCGGCGGGGTGTGCATCGACATGAGCCAGATGAACAAGGTGCTCGCCGTGCACGCCGAGGACCTCGACGCGACGGTGCAGGCGGGCGTGACCCGGAAAGCGCTGAACGAGGAGATCCGGCACACCGGCCTCTTCTTCCCGATCGATCCCGGCGCCGATGCGTCGATCGGCGGCATGGCCGCGACGCGCGCCTCGGGCACGAACGCGGTGCGGTACGGGACGATGCGCGAGAACGTGCTCGCGCTCACCGTCGTCACCGCCGACGGACGGATCATCAGGACCTCGCGCCGCTCGCGGAAGTCCGCGGCCGGCTACGACCTCACGCGCCTGTTCGTGGGCTCGGAGGGGACGCTCGGCGTCATCACCGAGGTCACCGTCCGGCTGTACGCGGTGCCCGAGGCGATGTCCGCTGCGGTGTGCTCCTTCAAGGACATCGGCGGCGCCGTCAGCACGGTGATCCAGACGCTGCAGGCCGGCGTGCCGATCGCGCGCAGCGAGGCGCTCTGCGGCCTCACGATGAAGGCGATCAACGCCCACAACAAGACGAGCTACAAGGAGCAGCCGACGCTCTTCCTCGAGTTCCACGGCACGGCAGCGAGCGTCAAGGAGCAGGCGGAGCTCGTGCAGGAGATCGCGCGCGCGCACGGCGGCGAGGACTTCGAGTGGGCGACGCGCACCGAAGAGCGCAACCGGCTGTGGTCCGCCCGCCACCAGGCGTACTTCGCGGGCCTGCAGCTCCGCCACGGCGCGCGCGCCGTGTCGACCGACGTCTGCGTCCCGATCTCGCGCCTCACCGAGTGCATGCTCGCGACCGCCGCCGATATCGGACGCGCGTCGATGCCGATCCCGATGTTCGGCCATGTCGGCGACGGCAACTTCCACTGCATGATCCTCGTGCGGCCGGACAGCGAGTCCGACCTGGCGGAGGCAAAGGCGTTCAACGACCGGCTCGTCGACCGCGCGCTCGCGATGGAGGGCACCTGCACCGGCGAGCACGGCATCGGCTCCGGGAAGATCAAGTCGCTCGCGAAGGAGCACGGCGAAGGTGTCGACCTGATGGCCGCCATCAAGCGGACCTTCGACCCGGAGAACCTGCTCAATCCAGGCAAGATCGTCCCGCTGTAGCGCCGCGCCGCGCTCCGGTCCTCCGCTAGGGGAGACGGAGGAAATGCTCCCGGTAGTACTTCAGCTCCTCGACCGACTCGTAGATGTCGGCGAGCGCCTCGTGCCTCCCCTGCTTCACCACGCCGCGCGCGAGCTCCGGCCGCCAGCGGCGCACGAGCTCCTTGAGCGTCGAGACGTCCAGGTTCCGGTAGTGGAAATGGGCCTCGAGCCGCGGCATCCAGCGCGCGAGGAAGCGGCGGTCCTGGCAGATCGAATTCCCGCACATCGGCGAGGCCTTGGCCGGGAGATAACCGGCGAGGAACGCGAGCATCTGGTCTTCGGCCGCCGCCTCGGACAGCGTCGACGCGCGCACCCGGTCGACCAGCCCCGATTTGCGATGGGTCGACTTGTTCCAGTCGTCCATCGCGTCGAGCACCGCGTCGGGCTGGTGGACGGCGAGCACCGGTCCTTCCGCGACCGTCGCGAGCCGGGAGTCGGTCACGACGATCGCGATCTCGATGATCCGGTCGCGCTCGGGGTCGAGGCCGGTCATCTCCATGTCGAGCCAGGCCAGGTGGTTCGCGTCCTGCGGCATGCCCTTGATTTTCCGGGTGTCGGATAGAATTAAATTGTCTCACAGGGGCGCCGCCAGACTGCAGAGAAACCGATGCGAAGCATCGCTTTCCCCGACTTCGGGGAGCACGAGGGGGCGCCGCGAAGCGGCTTTGCCCCCTCGTATCGTGACCAACTGACATGAACGCATTCACGCTCGCCTTTCTCGCCGCCCTCGCACTGGCCACCGCGACCCGGATCTGGCTCGCCGCGCGGCACATCCGCTACGTCGCCGCGCACCGCGAGCGGGTGCCGGCGGAGTTCGCCGAGAGCGTGCCGCTCCCTGCCCACCAGAAGGCGGCCGATTACACCCGCGCGAGGACGCGGCTTGGCATCGTGGACGCGCTCGTATCGGCCGCGGTGCTGCTCGCGTTCACGCTCGGCGGCGGGCTCGAGTGGCTGTACGACGCCTGGGCGCGGGCGTTCCAAGCGGGCGGCTACGCGCACGGCATCGCGCTCATCCTCTGCGTCGCGGCGATCACCGGGCTCGCCGACCTGCCGTTCTCGATCTACCGCACGTTCGTGATCGAGGCGAAATACGGGTTCAACCGGATGACACCGGCGCTCTTCGTCGCCGACCTCGCGAAGAGCATCGCGCTCGGGCTCGCGATCGGGGTGCCGCTGCTCTTCGCGGTGCTGTGGCTGATGGCGCGGATGGGAAGTCTCTGGTGGCTGTACGTCTGGCTCACCTGGGTCGGGTTCAACCTCCTGATGCTCGTCGCCTATCCGACCCTGATCGCGCCGCTCTTCAACAAGTTCAGCCCGCTCACCGACGAGACGCTCAAGGACCGGATCGAACGGCTGCTCGTCAAGTGCGGTTTCCGGTCGAAGGGCCTGTTCGTCATGGACGGCTCGAAGCGCTCGAGCCACGGCAACGCCTACTTCACCGGTTTCGGCGCCGCGAAGCGGATCGTCTTCTTCGACACCCTGCTCACGCGGCTCGGCCCGGCCGAGGTCGAGGCGGTGCTCGCCCACGAGCTCGGCCATTTCAAGCGCCACCACGTGTGGAAGCGGATCGCCTGGCTCTTCCTCGCGAGCCTCGGCTTCCTGGCGCTGCTCGGGTATGTCATCGACCAGGCGTGGTTCTACGAAGGTCTCGGCGCCGACCGCCGGAGCACCGCGCTCGCGCTCGTCCTCTTCTTCATGGTGGTGCCGGTGTTCACGTTCCTGCTCGCACCGATCGGCAGCGTCTACTCGCGCCGGCACGAGTACGAGGCCGATGCGTACGCCGCGCACCATGCGAGCGGGGCGGACCTCGTCCACGCGCTGGTGAAGCTCTACCAGGACAACGCGGCGACGCTCACGCCCGACCCGGTGCATTCGGCCTTCTACGACTCGCACCCGCCGGCGGCGCTGCGGATCGCCCGCCTGCAGGCCCTCGCGCGTTGAGCGGGCGCGCCGCCTCCCTTTCCGGACAGGTGACCGCCGCATATGGCCGGCGATTCCTGGTCGAGGCGCCGGACGGGGAGCTCCTCGCGTGCGTGCCGCGCGGAAGGCAGGCGTCGTACGCCTGCGGCGACAGCGTATTCGTCGCGCGCACCAGCCCCGGCGAAGGCGTGATCGAGGCATCGGACCCGCGCTCCACGCTCTTCTTCCGTGCCGCACCGCATCGGCGCAAGCTCATCGCCGCCAACGCCACGCAGGTCGCGGTGATCGTCGCCGGCGAGCCGAGCTCGAGCGACGAGCTGCTGGCGCGGATTCTCGTCGAAGCGGGCCGCCAGGGGATGCGCGCGCTGATCGTCCTCAACAAAGTCGACCTCGAGGGGCCGACAAGCGCCCTGCGCGAGCGGCTCCAACCGTTCGCACGGGCCGGCTGCACGATCATCGAGCTGAGCGCGCAGCGCGACGTGGCCCCGCTGCGCGCACCGCTCGCCGGCGAGACGACGGTCCTCATCGGGCAGTCCGGGATGGGCAAATCGACGATCGTCAACGCGCTCGTTCCCGGCGCCGGCGCGGCCACGCGCGAGATCTCGCGCTTCCTCGACTCCGGCCGCCACACGACGAGCGCGACCCGGCTCTACCGGCTCGACGACCGCTCGGTCGTCATCGACTCGCCCGGGGTTGAGGCGTTCGGGCTCGCGCACCTCTCGCGCGCCGAGATCGAGCGCGGCTTCCCCGAGATCGCGCCGCTCGCCGGCCGCTGCCGGTTCGGCGACTGCCGCCATCGCACCGAGCCGGGCTGCGCCGTGCGCGCGGCGGTCGGGTCCGGGGCGATCGCCGCGCGCCGGCTCGAGCTCCTGCATCGCATCCTCGACGCGGAAGCGGCGATGCAATGACACCCCTCATCTCCTCCCTCAACGCGCTCGAGATCCATCACCTCAAGAACGTGCTCGAGGCCGAGGGCATCCGGTGCTGGATCCGGAACGAGCTGCTCTCGCGGCTCGCGGGCGAGATCCCGTTCACCGAGTGCGCGATGGAGCTGCACGTGCTGCGCGAGGAAGACCGCCCGCGGGCGGAGGCGCTGCTCGCGGTCTGGCGCCGTCCGCCGCCGCCCGGCGCGCCGTGGACCTGTCCGGGCTGCGGCGAACGGATCGAGGGGCAGTTCGGGGCGTGCTGGCAGTGCGGGGCCGCCCGGCCGGCCGGCTGACGCTCGCCGTCCTGCTAGAACACCTTCGCGATGCTGACCACCAGCAGCAGCGCGAGCCAGAGGACGAGCGCGCGCCAGATCAGCCCGACGGTGGAGTCGAGGAACGGCGTGTCCGCCTCCTCCCCGAGGCCGAGCTCCGGCCGGTCCTCGACCACCCCGCCGCGCGCGATCGGCAACCCGAGCCGCACGCCGAGGGCGCCGGCGCCCGCGGCGAGCACGATGCCGAGCAGCGGATCGGGCCAGCGCGCGGCCTGCGTCCGCCAGCAGTAGATCGCGTCCTCGAAGTCGCCGACGATCGCGAAGGACGCGGCGCTGAACCGCGCCGGCAGCCAGTCGAGTGCGTAGAACGCGCGGCGGGCGAACTCGCCGAAGCGGCCGGGCGGCTCGTCGTCCGCGCGCGCCGGCCCCGGCTCGGCGTCGATGCTGGCGAGATCGAACATCGGACCGGGCTCGCCCGCGCGCGCCATCCGCCCCCAGCGGCGGCTCAGGAACAGCGCCGTGCGGTACACCACCGCGCCGCTCGGTCCGGGCAGCAGCAGGAACCAGAACATCGAGGCGAACACGTGCCGGTGCGAGACGGTGAACGCGCCCTCGATCGCGAGCCGCGCGACCTCCGACGCCGACAGGGTGTCGCACGGATGGCCGCGCCACTCGCCGAGCCGCCGGCGCGCCTCGACGAGATCGCCCTCCCTCAGCGCTTTGTGGACGCGGGTGAAGTAGTGGCTGTGCTCGCGGAAGCCCATCGTCACGTACAGGACCGCGACGTTGAACAGGAGGCCGGCGAGCGGGCTGAGCGCGTCGACGAGCGCATAGAGCGCCCATGCCACGACCGCGAGCGGCACCACCGCGAGCAGCCATGCCACCGCGCCCTGGTTCGCCTCGCCGGCGTTGAACTGCCGTTCGAGGTGGCCGGCATACCCGACGACCGGCGCGAAGACGGCGCGCCGGTCGACGAGCGGCCGCCACTGCTCGAGCGCGAGCGCGAGAACGAGCGCGAGGAAACTCATCGGTACGAGGTTGTCAAGCGATGCCAGCGCTGAAGCAGCTCGCATTATAAATGTGCAGCTGCCCGATTCCGCCCCGATCGGTCAGCGTGCCGCCTTTGCTCGAGCACCCCGTTGTCAGAAGTGCCTGCTATCGTGCACGCTGCCAAAGACCAACAACAAGGGTTGCAGACGATGATGGTCGGAGTTTCCCGCGCCGCGCTTGCCGTCGCGTTTACCGCCGTGGCGATCGGAGCAGACGCCGCGACCGTCGAGGCGTTCTCGCCCCAAGGCGAGGTGAAGGGCGTGCGGCAGGTCGCCGCGCGCTTCTCGGCGCAGATGGTGCCGCTTGGCGACCCGCGCCTCGCGGAGCCGTTCGACGTCGCGTGCCCGGAGAGAGGGACCGGGCGCTGGGCCGACGGTCGCAACTGGGTGTACGACTTCGCGCGCGACCTGCCGGCGGGCGTGGCCTGCACGTTCACCGTCAAGCCCGGCCTCGCGACGCTCGCCGGCGAAGCCGTAGCCCCGGGCTCGTTCGCCTTCACCACCGGCGGCCCGGCGGTCAGGCGCTCGCTGCCGTACGAAGGCTCGGCGATCGACGAGAACCAGGTGTTCATCCTCGCGCTCGACGCGCCGGCGACCGACGCTTCGATCGAGGCGAACGTCTGGTGCGGCGCCGAGGGACTGGGCGAGCGGATCGGCGTGCGCCTGCTCCAGGGCGACGAGAAGGCGAAGATCCTCGCGAACCGTGCGCTCCTCGGCGACCGGTTCTACCGCCTGATCTTCAAGTCCGACGCGGGTGGTCCCCCGGCGGCGATCGTCGAGCGGATCAGGGACCCCAAGGCCGCACCGCTGCCGGCGGCCGTAGTCCAGTGCCGGCGAACGCTGCCGAACGGGGTGGCCGCGCGCCTCGTCTGGGGCAAGGGCGTGGCGACCACCGGCGGCATCGCGACCAGCCAGGACCAGTCGCTCGCGTTCCAGGTGCGGCGCGCGTTCTCGGCTTCGCTCCGCTGCACGCGCGTGAACGCGCAGGCGCCGTGCGTCCCGGTCCTGCCGATGGAGCTCGGCTTCTCCGCGCCGATCGCCCGCGCCGACGCGGCGCGGATCGTGCTCCGCAGCGAGAACGGCGCGACGTACAAGGCGAGGCTCGCGGACGGCAACGCACCCTACGTCGACGCGGTTTCGTTCCCGGCGCCGCTCCCCGAGCGCACGACATTCCGCGTCGAGCTGCCCGCCGGCCTCAAGGACGACGCCGGCCGGCCGCTCGCGAACGCGGCGAGCTTTCCGCTCGCGACCGCGACCGACGATGCGCCGCCGCTCGCGAAGTTCCCGGCGCGCTTCGGGATCATCGAGCTCAACGCCGGCGCTATGCTGCCGGTGACCCTGCGCAACCTCGAGTCGCCGGTCGCGGGCCGCCTTGCCGCCCCGGGCGAATCCGTCCCCGGCCGGGTCGCCGCGCTCGAGGACGACCGGGCGGTCGTCGAGTGGCTCACC
>Ga0335082_10003329_pt1 | contig 17439 bp, 16 predicted proteins | sample Lox_Sample_41_FD_206718 | JGI IMG/M metagenome (GOLD analysis project Ga0335082, IMG submission 206718) | Soil microbial communities from Loxahatchee National Wildlife Refuge, Florida, United States - Lox_Sample_4.1 | ecosystem: Environmental > Terrestrial > Soil > Wetlands | place: USA... | reverse complement strand
CGACCATCGAACGGAACCACGACAGCGTGGTCGTCGCCCGGCTGGCAAACCCGTTCAGGAACCCAAGGTGCACGAACATCCACACGAACCACCCGGCGATGCCGCTGAGGCGCAGCTTCCCGACGCTGCACACCGCCCGCCAGCGACCGATCGTCGCGACACTGCCGAGATCGCGATAGCGAAACGCGACCGCATCCTCACCCTCCAATCTCCGCAGAATCGTGTTGGCCGCGTGCAATCCCCCCTGCATCGCGACCTCCGCCACGCCGGGAAGATCGTCGAGCGCCGCCATGTCGCCCACCGCGAAGACCTCGGGATGCCCCGGCAAGCTGAGGTCGGCAAGCACCGAGACCCGGCCGGCGCGATCGACTTCCGCTCCCGTCGCCGCTCCCAGCATGGCCGCGAGCGGGGAAGCATGCACGCCGGCCGCCCACACCACGGTGTGCGCAGCAATGTGCGCACGTCCGGAAGCGGTCTCGATCTCGACCCCGTCGATGCCGACACCGACGACGCGGGCACCCATCCGGAGCTCGACGCCGAGCTGGGTGAGCTGCCGGTGCGCGACCTGCGAGAGGTGGTTGCCGAACGTTGCCAGTGGCTCGGAGCCACCATCGACGATGATGACGTGCATCGCGCGCGGTTCGATCGAACGAAACTCTCGACTCAGCGTTCGGGTCGCGATCTCGCGGATCTGACCGGCGATCTCGACTCCCGTGGGGCCGGCACCGACGACAACGGCCGTCAACCACGCCGCCCGCTCGGCTTCGTCGGTCGCGGTCTCGGCCGCCTCGAAGGCACCGAAGATGCGCCGTCGCAACTCGAGCGCGTCGTCGATCGTCTTCATGCCCGGCGCGTACAACGCGAACTCGTCGTGCCCGAAGTACGTCTGACCCGATCCGGCAGCCACGATCAAGCTGTCGAAGGGCACGTCGGACTCCTCGCCGAGCGGTGATCGCGTGTGCACGAGGTGATGATCGAGATCGAACCCGGTCACTTCGGACAGCACGACGCGAACGTTCGGCGCGCGCCGTAACACGTGCCGCAACGCCGGCGCGACTTGACCGGGCGAGAGGATGCCCGTCGCGACCTGGTAGAGGAGCGGCTGGAACAGATGGTGATTACGGCGGTCGACGAGCGTGACGTCGACGTTCCGATGCGCGAGGCGCCGGCATGCGGGCAGACCGCCGAAACCGCCGCCGACGACGACGACCCGGTGGCGCGGTGCACGCATCACGCGACGATCCACGGCTCGCGCCACCGACCGTGACCCGCAACGAGCTCGGCCGCCGCCTCCGGCCCCCACGATCCGGGCGCGTACGGGTGTACGGGCGGCGGGTTGTCGATCAGCGGCTGCATGATCCGCCACGCCTCTTCGACGGTGTCCTGGCGCGTGAACCGTACGGTCCCGCCCTCCATTGCGGCTTGGAGCAGCACTTCGTACGGCGTCGGGCCTTCACCGCCCTCATCGGCGAACTCCATGTCGAGGGTGATGCGTTCGGCCATCCGCGAACGAGCCGTCCGCGCTTCGAGCTCGATGCGGATGCCGGTTGCCGGATCGAGCTTCACGACGAGCTGCACGGGTTCCGAGTCGGGACCGCGCAGCCCGAATCCGAGCTGCGGCGGATGTTTGAACACCAACCGCACTTCGGTCTGCGTGACCGGAAGCCGCTTGCCCGTGCGGATGAAGAACGGGACGCCGGCCCATCGCCAGTTCTCGATCTCGAGCCGCAACGCGGCGTACGTCTCGGTCGTCGAATCGGGGGCGACGCCGGCGATCGTGCGATATCCGTCGTACTGGCCGCGTACGTAGTGAGCCGGGTCGGCGGGGGTGACCGCGCGGAGCACCGACGTTTCCGCGTCCTTCAGCGTCTGGGGATCACCGCCCGTCGGGGCTTCCATCGCCGTCGCGGCGACCACTTGCAGAAGGTGGTTCACGACGACGTCGCGCAGTGCGCCGACGGGATCGTAGAAATGACCGCGGTCCTCGACGCCGAAGTCCTCAGCCATCGTGATCTGTACCGACTCGATGTAGTTCCGGTTCCAGACCGGCTCGAGCATGGTGTTTGCGAAGCGAAGATAGAGGATCTCCTCGAGACCCATCTTCCCGAGATAGTGGTCGATCCGGAGCAATTGTGATTCATCGATGTACTGGTGCAACTCGGCAGCAAGCGCCCGCGCCGACGCGAGATCGTGGCCGAACGGTTTCTCCACGACAACGCGCGCGTCGCGCGTGAGCCCCGCCTCGGCGAGACCTTTCACGACCGTCGCGAACAGCGACGGCGGGATCTCGAGGTAGAACACCGGGAGCCGGGCATCTCCGATCGCGGCGCCGACGCGCTTGTACGTCTCGGCGTCGCCGAAGTCGCCGGCAACATACGACATGCGCGCGATGAGACGCGCGAACACGTCCTCATCGAGCTGTTCGCCGGTGCCGACGATCGACGTCCGGGCGCGCTCGGCGAGCTGCGCGGGAGTCCAGTCGTCCACCGCGACGCCGACGATCGGGCAGTGCAGCAACTTCCGCTCCTCCAGTCGGTAGAGCGAACGAAATGTCATCACTTTCGCGAGGTCGCCGGTGATGCCGAAGATCACGAAGACATCGCACGTTGACGCGTTGTTCACGTTGCATCACCCCCAGGTGTGACGCGCGCACCGACGCGTTGCGATGCGCGCTTGTTGCACGATCACACCCTTGCGCGTCAACGCCGGTGAGCGCAAGGATCAATCAGTCTGAACGAAAGGCGATGGTCATGGCCGAGCACTTCGACGTCATCATCATCGGAACAGGAGCGGGCGGCGCGACCCTCGCGCACACCCTCGCACCGTCGGGCAAGCGTCTGCTCCTGCTCGAACGTGGCGACTTCCTCCCGCGCGAAATGCAGAACTGGGATCCCGAGTCGGTCTTCGTCGACGGGCGCTACATCTCGTCCGATACGTGGGTCGACGCGACCGGCGCGCCGTTCCAACCGCAAGTGCACTACTTCGTCGGCGGCGCGACCAAGCTCTACGGCGCCGCGCTCTACCGGTTGCGACCACGCGACTTCGAAGAGCTGAAGCATGTCGACGGCATCTCCCCCGCCTGGCCGGTCAGCTATGACGAATTCGAGCCGTACTACACGAAGGCCGAGTGGCTCTATCAAGTGCACGGCGCGCACGGCGCGGATCCGACTGAAGGCCCGTGGAGCAAGCAGTATCCGTGGCCGCCCGTCTCGCACGAACCGCGTATACAACAACTCGTCGACGACCTGCAGGCCGGTGGTTATCACCCCTTCTCGGCACCGTGCGGGATCCTTCTCGACGAGGAGCACGAGTCGAAGAGCGACTGCATTCGCTGCACCTGGTGCGACGGCTATCCCTGCCTCGTTCACGCGAAGTCGGACGCCGAGACAATCGCCTTGCGTCCCGCACTCGCGTACCCGAACGTCACGCTGCTCGTGAACGCGGAGGTCGAGCAACTCGGCACCAACGACGCCGGAACCGCGGTGACATCGGTCGTCGTCGCGCGCGCCGGAACGCGTGAGGAGTACTCGGCCGACATCGTCGTCGTCGCGGCGGGCGCCGCGAACACCGCCAAGATCCTGCTGCGCTCCGCAAACGAACGTCACCCGCACGGTCTCGCGAACGGCTCCGACCAAGTAGGGCGGAACTACATGTTCCACAACAGTAAGGCAGTCGTCGCGCTGGCGAAGGAACCGAACGACACCGTGTTCCAGAAGACCTTGGGCCTGAACGACTTCTACTACGGCGCGCCCGACTACGACTGGCCGATCGGCAATCTCCAGATGGTCGGGAAGTCGAACGGTCAAGCGATGAAGGGCGAGGAACCGAAGCTCACCAAGCTCGCGCCCCACTGGTCGCTCGACGAGGTCGCCCGCCACGCGGTCGACTTCTGGCTCACGACCGAGGATCTGCCGTTACCGGAGAATCGCGTGAGCCTCGGCGCCGACGGCAACATCAAGGTCGAGTACACGTCGACCAACGACGAAGAGGCGGGTCGCCTCTACCACGAGCTGAAGAAGATCCTCAACCACGTGGGCATGGCCGAACACCACGTGCTCGGGAAGAACTTCTACATGCACATGAGCATCCCGCTCGCCGGTTGCGCGCACCAGGCCGGCACCTGCCGTTTCGGAAACGATCCGGCGACGTCGGTGCTCGACGAGAGGTGCAAGGCACACGAGCTCGACAACCTGTACGTGGTCGACACGAGCTTCTTCCCGAGCATCGGAGCGGTGAACCCGGCATTGACCGCGATGGCGAACGCGATCAGGGTCGGGGAACACCTCCTCGACACGCTCTGATCCGGTGCTACTCGGCGTCAACCCGGTGCCCTGGGCGCGTTCCCAGATGGCATTCACCCTCGGCGCGCACATCATTCTCGTTCCGTTGGGGGTCGCGTGGGCGTTCATGGCCATGATCGCGAATTGGCGCGCGATCAAACGCGACGACGCCGACGCGCTGCTCCTCGCGCAGCGCTGGTCGAAGTACATGGCGGTGACGTTTGCGGTCGGGGCAGTGACCGGCACGGTGCTCACGTTCGAGTTCGGCCTGTTGTGGCCGACGTTCATGGGCCGGTTCGGGGCAGCCTTCGGCATTCCCTTTGCCGTGGAAGGCTTGTTCTTCTTTGCCGAGGCGATCTTCATCGCGATCTACATCTACGGCTGGAAGCGCATGAAGCCGTGGCCGCACTTCTGGACGCTCGTACCCATCATCATCTCGGGAATCGGCGGCACCGTGTCGGTGGTCGCCGCCAACGCGTGGATGAACGATCCCGGTGGCTTCACGCTCAACTCCAGCGGGCAGGTCACGAACGTCCACCCGTGGAGTGTCATTTTCACCAGCGCGATGCCGTACGAGGCGTTGCACATGGTGCTCGCCGCGTACTTGGTCGGCGGCTTCCTGATCGCGTCCGTCTACGCCGCCGGCATGCTTCGCGGCCGGCGCGACCGCTACCACCGGCTCGGCTTCATCATTCCATTCACCGTTGCCGCGATCGCGACGCCGTTACAGATGCTGGTCGGTGACTCGCTGGCGCGCTACGTCTACAACAACGAACCGACGAAGTTCGCGGCGATCGAGCTCGTACCCAAGACGAGCAGCGACGTGCCCGAAACCTTGCTCGGCCATCTGAACTCCAACGGCACGGTCACGGGCGGCATCAAGATTCCGGGCCTCGCGTCGTGGCTCTCCGATCCGAGCACCGGCAAGAGCACGGTGGTACAAGGGCTGAACGCGTTCCCGACTTCCGGCGAACCAACCGTTCGCGAGGTCAACACCGTCCATCTCGCGTGGGACATCATGGTGGGCCTCGGCACCGCGCTCACGCTGTTGGCCGCGTGGTACGGCGCGAGCTGGCTGTTCCGCCGGCGGATGCCGCAGAGCAAGATCTTCTTGTGGCTCGCGGCCGCGAGCGGCATCGCGTCGATCATCGCGCTCGAAGCCGGGTGGGTCGTGACCGAAGTCGGGCGCCAACCGTGGATCGTCGTGAACTATCTCAAGGTGCAGAACGCGGCGACGACGAACGGCGGCGTCTGGATCACGTTCCTGGTGATCACCGCGCTCTATCTCGCGGTCGGCACCACGCTCGTGACGGTGATGCGCCGCATGAGCAAACGTTGGCGCGCCGAGGTCGACCTCGACGAGTCGGAGGTGCCGTACGGTCCGCGTCCGGAACCCGAGAAGGTGCTCGTCCCGTGAGCACCGCAGTCGCCGTCGTGTTGTTCTTCGGTGTGACGACCTACGCCGTGTTCGGCGGCGCCGATTTCGGCGCGGGATTCTGGGATCTCATCGCCGGCGGCGCGGACCGGGGCGCGCGGCCCCGCGCGCTCGTCGACCACTCGATCGGTCCGGTCTGGGAAGCGAACCATGTCTGGCTCATCTTCACGCTCGTCGTGCTGTGGACGGGGTTCTCGGCCGCGTTCCAGTCGATCATGCTCACGCTGTTCGTTCCGTTGACGCTCGCCGCGCTCGGGATCGTGCTGCGCGGATCGAGTTTCGCCTTTCGCAAGAGTGTCTCCACGACCAGCGCGCGACGATTTGCGGGTGCGCTCTTCGCGACATCGTCGGTGCTCGTGCCCTATTGCATGGGAGCCGTCGCCGGCGCGATCGCGTCGGGACGCGTCCCCGCCGGCGGCGTCGCCGGTGATTGGTGGTCGAGCTGGACGGGCCCGACGTCGATTCTCGGCGGGGTGCTCGCGGTCGCGGTGTGCGCGTACCTCGCGTCGACGTACCTCGTGGCGGACGCGATCCGCTTCGGCGACGCCGACCTCGCCGGCTACTTCCGGCGCCGCACGCTCGTCGCCGCGATCCTGACCGGCGCCATCGCGTTCGTCGGCATCTTCGTGCTCCACAACGACGCGCGTTACATCTACGACGGGTTGACCTCGCGTGCGCTGCCGGTCGTGATCCTTTCCGCGCTGTGCGGCGCGGGTTCACTCTGGTTCACGATGCGCGACCGGCACTCGCTCGCGCGACCACTTGCGATCGGCGCGGTCGCCGCGGTCGTCATCGCATGGGGCGTCGCGCAGTGGCCGTACTTGCTCCCCCAGACGCTGAAGGTGTCGCAAGGGGCCGCGCCGGACCCGACGCTGTGGTCGATCCTCGTCGTCTTCGTGCTCGCCGCGGTGCTGATCCTGCCGTCGCTCGCGCTGCTGTACTACCTCGATCAGCGAAGTGCGCTCGGCGTCGACGAAGCCGCCGGCGCGCCCGCTATTTCCGTTGCACGATCCGCCCAACCGCCCGGCCCACGATGACGAGCAACCCGAGGACACAGAAGATCGGCCACAGGATCACTGCAAGGACCGCGCCGATCCACAGCTCGCGACTCGGGCGTTCGACCGACGCCAGACCGAGCGCGAACGCTCCCCCGCACAGCAGATAGCCGATCACGGCGAACGGGAACCAACCGGAAACGGTTTCGGCCAGCATGAGATCGGGGGCAGCGTACTGCACAGCGCGCGTACGGTGGTTTACGACGAGCCGGCGTCGAGCACGCGGACGCGGAGGCGCTTGTTCCCTTTGCCTTTGCTCTCGGTCTTCACGACTTCGAAGCCACCGATCTCGCCCGTCGCGTGCACGTGCGTTCCGCCGTCGGCTTGCTTGTCGAGGCCCACGATGTCGACGACCCGAATCTCCCGCACGGACTCGGGGATCAGGTTGACCTTCGTGCGGATGAGGTCGGCGTCTTCGACCGCCGCATCGCGCGGCAGGAACGACACTTCGATCGGATGGTTCGCGGCGATCGCTTCGTTGACGAGCTCGCCCACGCGCCGCGCGAAACCTTCGGGCAACGGATCGAATTCGAAATCCATGCGCGCTTCGAGCGGCTCCATGTTGCCGCCCGTCACGGCTTTCCCCCACTCGTTCCAGATCACGCCGCACAGAACGTGCATCGCGGAGTGCGTGCGCATCAGTTGGTGGCGCCGCTCCCAGTCGACGACACCATGCACCGATGCACCGACCGGCGGCACAGGACCGTCGAGCACGTGCCACACATCGTCGCCGTCCTTGCGGACGTCGATGACCGTCACGCCGTCGAGTGTGCCCGTGTCGTGTGGTTGCCCGCCGCCCGTCGGGTAGAACGCGCTCCGGTCGAGCGCGACGCGCGACGCATCCGTGTCGACCGCGGTGACGGTCGCATCGAACTCGCGCAGGTATGCGTCGCGCAGGTAGAGCAGCTCGGTCACGATTCAGATGAGAGCGAAGTGACGCGAGGTGATCCCGAACACCGGCTCGTGCAGCCGCTTGCCACCCATCGACCCGAGGAACGGCGCGCCGCCGAGGCCGAACACCCCACCGTCGGCGGCCGCGAGCCAAAAGCCCGGACCGCTCGCGTCGGTCGTGATGCCGACGATCGGCTTCGCGAGTCTGATGCCGGAGAGGTCGGACGTGTGCGTGGCGTCACCGAAGGGATACACGTGACCGTCCGCGCTCGCGAGCCAGTAGCCCTTCCCGTCGAGCGTCGACGCGATGCCGACGACCGGGCTCTTCAGGTGCGCGCTTCCCATCGAGCCGTAGAAGTGCGCGTCGCCGAAACCGAACACGCCACCGTCGGAGTGCACCTCCCAGTAGCCCTTGCCGTCGGGCGTCGCCGCCAGGCCGACCGGTTCGCCGTTGAAGCCCTGGTGCGTCGTCGACGCGAGCTTCTGCGAGTCGCCGTAAGACTTCGCGTCGCCGAACGGATCGATCGTCGCGGCACCACTCGCGTTCAGCTCGAGCACCCAGTAGCCGTGCCCGGACGGCGTCGAAACGATCGCGCGGGCCGATGGGACGAACTCGCGCGATGTGCCGGCCCACTTGGTCGCCGGCTCGCCGTAGTCGCCGGCGTCGCCGTAGCGATAGATCTTGCCGGCGTCGCCGTTGAGGATCCAGTAGCCGCGACCCGTCGGCGTCGCCGCGATCGAAAAACAGGTACCGAACGGGAGATCGCGATCCACCAGGTTGGGCGGGCACCGCGTCGGATCCGACGCCGCCGAACCGAAGAACGGCACGTTGAAGCCGAACACACCGCCGTCGCCCGCGACGAGCCAGTAACCCGGAGCCGGCGGCGACGGGAAGGCGCCGACCGGCGCGGTCGTGAGGACGACCGCTGCGAGCAGGGCGAGGAACACAACGCACCGACGCACGGGGCGCCTCCTGTTCAACTCTTCAGCGATTGACGAGCAGTTCGCGAAACGGCGTGTCCTTGTCGGGACCCGGTTCCTTCGGCAGGCCGAGCACCCGCTCCCCGAGGATATTGCGCTGCACCTGATCGGTGCCGCCATAGATCGACGGTCCGGGCGAGAACAGGGTGACCTCTTGCACGAAGCCCTTCCCCGGCGTGTCGGTGCCGGTCACCATGCCGTGCGCACCGATGATCTCGTTGCCGACCTCGCGCTGCAACCGCAAGAGGTTGCTCATCATCAGCTTGGCGATGTTCGGTTCGCCGCCGGTGCGCTGGCTCGGCGACTTCGCGCGCAGAGCCGAGTACCGGCCGAGCTGCTGCAGCGTGTAGAGCTGCGCGAGCTTTTGACGGATTGTCGGGTCGGTGTCGCGGCCGAGCTCCTGCGCCAGCTTCGTGAGGCGCTGCGCGGCCACAAGACCGCCGCCACCGGTGCCGCCCGTGCGGACCTGGCCGACGTGATCGCCGGCTCGATCGGCAAGCTGGTTCGCGATCGGACCCGGGAACGCGTTGCCCGCCGCGCCCGATCCGCCGGTGCCGAGGCCGGCCCGCTCGGCCATGAGCGTGGTGTTCGCCGCGGCCCAGCCGTTGTTGACGCCGCCGATGATGTCGTCGTCGCGGACGCGCGCACCGTCGAGGAACACTTCGTTGAACAGCGCGCGTCCTGTCATCTCGCGCAGCGGCCGGATCTCGACACCGGCCTGTTGCATGTCGAAACGGAAGTACGTGATTCCTTTGTGCTTCGGCAGCTCGGCAGCAGTGCGCGCGAGCAACATGCCGACGTTGCAGAGCTGCGCGGTCGATGTCCACACCTTCTGGCCGGTGATGATCCACTCGTCGCCGTCTTTGATCGCCTTCGTGCCGAGACTCGCGAGATCGGAGCCGGCGCCGGGCTCCGAGAACAGCTGGCACCACGCGTCCTGACCGTTCAGGATGCGCAACAGGTCTTCGCGCTTTTGGCGCTCGTTGCCGTGCGCGACGATCGTCGGCGCCGCGAGCAGGTAGCCCAGCCCCGCGGGCGGCCCGATCGCGCCGTGCTCGGTGATCGCCTCGTTCACCGCCATCACGAGATCGCGCGTCCACCCCTTGCCCCAGCAGTCCTCCGGGAAGGTCGGCGCCGCGTAGCCCGATCGGGCGAGCACGTCCCACCATTCGCCAACGGTGAGATCGGGGTTCCAGTTCTCGGCCAGCCACGCCTTGACCTCGGCGCGCGCTTCCTCGACGCTCGGCAGTGTCATGCCGCGCAGGCTACTTCGCGCTACGAGGGCTCCAGAAGTTCGAGCACCCGCTCCGACGGGCGGGCGATCACGGCCCGGTCACCGACGAACACCACGGGCCGTTCCATCACTTCGGGATGAGCGAGCAGGACGTCGATCACCTGCGCGCGCGTTTGCACGTCGGCCTTCGAGAGGCCCGCGGCCTTGAACTTGTCGTCGCCGGTGCGCACCAACGCAGTTGCCTCGTCGTCAATCGCGTCGAGGATGCGCTCGAGCGTCGCGCGGTCGGGCGGCGCATCGAGGTAACGAACGACGTCGGCGTCCACACCGCGCTCTTCGAGGATCTGGAGCGCGCCGCGCGACTTGCTGCACGACGGATTGTGGAAGATCTGCACCGGTTCCATGCCCGCCGAACCTAGCGCTCGTCCGGCGGGCACGGTGGAAGGGTTTACACGATGCGCCGGTAGATCAACGTCTGGGTGACGTCCGGGGCTTCGACGTACACGCCCTTCACGCTCTTGTCGACGAACTCGCCGAACTTGGTGTCGGCCGCGATCTTCTGTTGCGACGACTCCAACGTCTTGATGTCGGCGGAGCCGGTGATCCACGACACCCCGCCGTAGTTCCCGGTCGCCGACGTCACGAACATCGTCGGCTCACCCGTCACCTTCTCGGCGCGCTGCGCGATCTCGACGCCGAGCTCGATGCCCTTGGTGATCGCGCCGGCCGCGCACACGCTGCGCACGACGGTGACGTACTCCACCTGCCGGTTCGGGTCCGGTGCGCCGTGGACGATCTGGGCGAGGATGTCGTCGGCACCGCCGGGGGCGAACTTCGCTCCGGCGTCGAGCAAGGACGTGTAGCCCTCGTCGACTGGCTGGTCCTCCTGAGGTGGCTGCTTTTCCGCGCGGGAGGCTCGCGCCCGCCAAGACACGCGTCAATGGGGCGTGTTCACTGCTACGCGCAGGCGTCGCAGGTACTCGTCGCGGTCGATGTCGACTGCGCCGAGCGACACCAGATGTGGTGTCGTCCACTGCACGTCGAACAGGGCCGCACCGTCGAGGCGCAAGAGCTCGACGGTCGCCCAGCACGCGACCTTTGACGCATTCGTGACCCGGTGGAACATCGATTCACCCGCGAAGAGCGCGCCGATGCGTACGCCGTACAGTCCGCCGGCCAGCGCTTCGCCCTGCCACACCTCGACGCTGTGCGCGTACCCGAGGTCGTGGAGCTGCGAGTACGCGTCGATGAAGGAGTCGTCGATCCAGCCGTGGGGCCGGCGGCGATCCGCACATGCGCGCATCACGGCGACGAACGCGGTGTCGAGACGCACCTCGAAGCGCGGGATCGCGCGCCGCAGCGACCGGCTGGCGTGGAAGCCGTCGAGCGGGATCACCCCGCGCGGATCGGGCGAGAACCACGCCAGACGGCGCCCGACCCTCATCGGGAAGAGGCCCCGGCGATAGGCATCGAGCAGCGTGGCGGGCTCGAGATCGGCGCCCAGCGCCACGATCTCGTCCGGCCCGGCCTGCGTGGCATCGGGGAAGTCCCAGGCCGGGGGCTCGATCGGCACCACCCCAGGATCGCGCGCTTGACATCGGGCCCCGAGGAGCTCGTCGAAGGCGGGCTCAACGTGCTCACCCAACTCGTCGCGGGTGCTCGCCGGAACGCCCTATGCCGGCGTGATCAGAATCGACGACTTGTCGTTTGCGATCACGTCGCTGTTCCTCGCGGTCGAGTTGATGCACACGCTCGACCCCGAGCGTGAGACCGCGACCGCCTTGTTCACCACGTTCGAGGCGCTCGCGACGATCGTGCAGACGATATTGCGGCCCGGTGCCCAGACCAGCTGATCAGGCGAGCAGGGCGCGCGCGATCTGCCCCACTTGGATCTCGTCGGTACCGGCGTAGATCTGCAATACCTTCGCGTCGCGCGCGAGCTGCTCGACCTCGTACTCGGCCATGTAGCCGTTACCGCCGAAGAGCTGCACGGCCTCGAGCGCGACCTCGGTCGCGGCGCCCGCCGAGTACAGCTTCATCGCCGACGCTTCCGCCAGGTTCATCGGCTTGCCGGCCTGCGACGACTCCAGCACGCGGAACACCAGGTTCTCGACGTTCAGGCGCGCGACTTCCATCTTTGCCAGCTTGAGCTGGATCAGCTGGAACTCGCCGATCGGTCGCCCGAACTGCACGCGTTCCTTCGCGTACTTGACGCTCAGCTCCATGCACCGCTCAATGATCCCCAGTGCCATCGCCGCGACGCCGGAGCGTTCCATCACGAACGTTGCCTTGCTCGCTTCGCGGCCCGCGCCGCCGCCGAAGGCTTCTTCGCTCTCGCCGAGCAGACGGTCGCGCCCGCACCGCACATCGTCGAGGAACAGCATGCCGGTGGGCGACGAGTGCAAGCCCATCTTGCGCAGCGGCTTCGACTGCTCGAGTCCGGTCATGCCCGAGTCGAGCACGAACTGCACGACCTTGCGGTCCTCGGGCGCGTTGCCTTCGTCGAGCTTGCAGATGAACACGATCGTGTCGGCGTAGGGACCGTTCGTGATGAACGTCTTCGAGCCGTTCAGGACGTACTCGTCGCCGTCACGCCGCGCGGTCGACGCCATCTGTCCGAACGCGTCGGACCCGGAGTTCGGCTCTGTGATCGCCCAGGCACCGATCTTTTCGAGAGTGAGGATGTCGCGAACCCAACGCTTGCGCTGCGCGAGCGTTCCTTTCGCATTGATTGCCGCCGCCGTGAGCCCGACGGAAACGCCCATCGCGGTCACCATGCCGGGCGAACACTTGCACAGCTCGATGATCGGCAGCATCGCGAAACCGCCGCCGCCCCCCTCCGACCGGGCCGGTTCGGGTTCGCCCTTCTCTTCTCTTGCAATCCGGCGGTCGAAGCTGTCGGCCGCCATCGTGTCCATGCCGAAGGTCTTGTACAGCTTGCGGAGCAGGTCGTACGGGGCGAGATCGCCGTGCTCGAGCTCCTCGCGGTGCGGTCGGATCTCGTTGTCGACGAACTGACGCACGGCGTCGCGCACCATCTGGAGCTCTTCGGGCCATTCGAACATGGCCCGGATGGTACGGGAGAAGCCGATCTTCACGCTCCGCGCGCAGAAACGACAGGGTTCAGTCGGTTCCCGGGCGCGCCGATGCATCCCCTCACAGAGGCAATACCGGAACGACGGTTCGTCCGGGGGAGGCGGAGATGGAGCCCGGCAGCATCAGCGTGTCGCGCACGCTGCCAATCGACGGTGCACTGCTGGCCGACGTGCTGCGTCGGCTTCGTCGTGACGCCGCGGGGGCGGCACTGCGATGGACGCTCGGTGATCTCGGATCGGCCGAGGTCGACATCAACTTCGTCTCGGGCCGTGACGGCTTCGGCACGGTGGCGCGCGTGTGGGACGCGCGGGGCCTCGCGGTGGCGAGCGTCGCGCTTTCGTTGACCGCGGTTGCCGACGATGCAATCCAGCTGCGGCTCCGGCCGACAACCGCGCTCACCCCCTGGTGGCAGGAGCGAGTCGGTGAACTGCTCGAGCTCGCGCAAGCCGTCATCAACGAGCTCGCCGAAGAGCTGCTCTGGCACGCGACGCGCGCCGGCATCGCTGCCAACGGCTGACGCTTCTGAACCCGCTGTTCATCGTCTCGTCGCACAGAAGGCGCGCGCTCGAAACGTGGTGCTGCGAGCATGGGCACGCACTGCTCGGGCCGTCCGCAACGCTCCCCCCGGGGCGGGCGGCCCGAGAGGGGTGCGTCAGCGGCAGGGCGTCCAGGGTGTCGCGAGGAGATTGCGCCGCTTGTGGATCGCGTCGCGTCCGTGCCGCGCGGCGTCGGCGCAGTACTTCTTGGCCGAGCCGCCGTACTCGACTTCGAGCACTGCCTTCCCGCCGACGACGTGGGGTCAGCGCATGGGGACCGCGTCGGGCGCGATCGGGGCCGGGAGCAGGGTCTCGCCCATGAGGAAGCGGTCGACGGCGGCTGCGCACGACCGCCCCTCGGCGATCGCCCACACGATGAGGCTCTGGCCCCGGCCCATGTCGCCGCACACGAACACCGTGTCGAGGCCAAGACCTCGAGCAGTCGTGCGAAAGGCATCGTCGCGCGCGACGTTGCCGCGCTCGTTGATCTCGACGCCGAGCTGTTCGAGCAGGCCGGCGCGCTGCGGTCCGACGAATCCCATCGCCAGCAGCACGAGCTCGCACGGCAGCTCGAAATCGGTCCCGTCGATCTTTTCGAACGTCATGCGACCGTCGTCGAACTTCTGCTCGACCTCGTGGGCGCGCAACGCGCGCAGGTTGCCGTCGTCGTCGCCGAGGAAGCACTCGGTGTTGACCGCGTACACGCGCTCGCCGCCTTCTTCGTGCGCGGACGACACGCGGTAGGTCATCGGGTAGGTGGGCCACGGCATTGCGTCGGTGCGCGCGTCGGGCGGGCGGGGCAGGATCTCGAACTGGTGAATCGTCGCCGCACCTTGGCGGATCGCCGTGCCGAGACAATCGGCGCCGGTGTCGCCTCCGCCGATGATCACCACGCTCTTGCCGTGCGCGGTGATCGGCGGCTCGTCGAGATCGCCTTGTTGCACACGATTACCCCACGGCAGGTATTCCATCGCCTGGTAGACGCCCGTGAGCTCGCGACCCGGAACCGGGAGATCGCGCCACGCCGTCGCGCCGCCCGCGAGCACGACTGCGTCGTACTGCCGCAGCTCGTCGACCGGCACGTTCTCGCCGACGTTCGCGTTCGTGCGAAACGTCGTGCCCTCGGCCTCCATCTGCGTGATCCGCCGTTCGAGGTGGCGCTTCTCCATCTTGAACTCGGGGATGCCGTAGCGGAGCAGGCCGCCGATGCGGTCGGCCCGCTCGTAGACGGTGACGTGATGGCCGGCGCGCGTCAACTGCTGCGCGGCCGCGAGGCCGGCCGGACCGCTGCCCACGACTGCAACGTGCCTGTCGGTCTTGGTGTGCGGTGCGATCGGCTGGACGTAGCCGTCGTCCCACGCCTTGTCGATGATCTCGACCTCGATCTGTTTGATCGTGACCGGCGGCTCGTTGATGCCGAGCACGCATGCGGCTTCGCACGGCGCCGGACACAAGCGGCCCGTGAACTCGGGGAAGTTGTTCGTCGCGTGAAGGCGATCGGCCGCCGCGTTCCAACGATCGCGGTACACGAGGTCGTTCCACTCGGGGATGAGGTTTCCGAGCGGGCAACCCGTGTGGCAGAACGGGATACCGCAGTCCATGCAACGCGCGCCCTGCGTCCGCACCCGGTCGAGCGGGAAGTCTTCGTAGACCTCTTGCCAGTCGTTCACGCGCACCGGGATCGGCCGCCGCGTCGGCAGCTCCCGGTCGTACTTCATGAAGCCGTTAGCTTCCCCCATTATTCTTTGTCGCCCTCGCTGCTCGGCGGGATACCCGCCTCGCGACGCTCGGGACTCCGGCGAGCGAACTCCGCTCCTCCGTCGCTCCCGTTCGCCACGTCGTGCGTCAGGTCTGCGTCGCTCACGGCCCCGTGCATCTTCATCCTCTCGCGGCAGCCATAACTGCTTCGTCGACGTCGACGCCGCGTTCGATCGCGTCGCGTTGCGCTTCGAGCACGCGCCGGTAGTCCTTCGGGAAGATCTTCACGAACGCGTCCTTGTTGTCCCACCACGGATGCAGGATCTGCTCCGCGACCGCCGAGCCCGTCAGCTCCAAATGCATGGTGATGACGTCGCGTAGCCACTTCAAGTCGTCTTCGTCGGGCCGGTCGATGTCGACCATCTCGTGGTTCATGCGCTTGTAGAGCGATGCGTCGGGATCCCAGACGAACGCGAAGCCGCCGCTCATCCCGGCCGCGAAGTTGCGGCCGGTCGGGCCCAGGATCACCGCGCGCCCACCCGTCATGTACTCGCAGCCGTGATCGCCGACTCCCTCGACCACCGCGGTCGCGCCCGAGTTGCGCACGCAGAAGCGCTCGCCCACGACACCACGGAGGAACACGTTGCCGCCGGTCGCGCCGTAGAGGATCACATTGCCGGCGATGATGTTCTGTTCCGCGACGAACTTCGCCGTGCGGGGCGGCCGCAACACGAGCGTGCCGCCCGACAAGCCCTTGCCGAAGTAGTCGTTCGCATCGCCTTCGAGCCGCAACATGATGCCGCGCGGCACGAACGCACCGAAGCTCTGTCCGGCCGAGCCCTGGAACGTGATGTCGATCGTGCCGTCGGGCAACCCTTGCTCGCCGTATTTCCGCGTCAGCTCGGCGCCGAGCATCGTGCCGACGGTGCGGTTCGTGTTGTGGATCGGATACGCGAGCTTCACCGCTGCGCCCGATTCGAGCGCGGGCTGCGCGTCGGCAATCAGCTGCACGTCGAGCGCCTTGTCGAGCCCATGATCCTGGGCGCGTGAGTTGAAGAACGTCTGGTTGTACTTGTTGACGGGCGGTGCCAGGATCGGCGTGAGGTCGAGCCCGCGCGCCTTCCAGTGCTCGACGGCCATGCGCACGTCGAGCGCCTCGACGTGGCCGATGGCTTCCTCCAGGGTGCGGAAGCCCAGCGCGGCGAGGTACTCCCGCACCTCTTGCGCGATGAACTCGAAGAAGTTCACGACGAACTCGGGCTTGCCCGAGAACTTCTTGCGGAGCTCGGGATTCTGCGTGGCGACGCCGACCGGGCACGTGTCGAGGTGGCAGACACGCATCATGATGCAGCCGCTCACCACCAACGGCGCGGTGGCGAAGCCGAACTCCTCCGCGCCGAGGAGCGCGGCGATCACGACGTCGCGCCCGGTCTTCAGCTGGCCGTCGACCTGCACCACAATGCGGTCGCGCAAGCCGTTCAAGAGCAGCGTCTGCTGCGTCTCGGCCAGCCCGAGCTCCCACGGCGCGCCCGCGTGCTTGATCGACGTGAGCCGCGCCGCACCCGTGCCGCCGTCGTGACCCGAGATCAACACGACATCGGCGTGCGCCTTCGACACTCCCGCGGCAACCGTGCCCACACCCACTTCGGCCACGAGCTTCACGTGCACGCGTGCACGGTTGTTCGCGTTCTTCAGGTCGTGGATGAGCTGCTTGAGGTCTTCGATCGAGTAGATGTCGTGGTGCGGCGGCGGCGAGATCAAGCCCACGCCGGGCGTGGAGTGCCGGGTCTTCGCGATCCACGGATACACCTTGTGCCCCGGCAGCTCACCACCTTCGCCCGGCTTCGCGCCCTGCGCCATCTTGATCTGCAAGTCGTCGGCGTTCACGAGGTACTCGCTCGTCACGCCGAAGCGGCCCGACGCGACTTGCTTGATCGCGCTGCGCCGCAAGTCGCCGTTGGGATCACGGGTGTAACGATCGGCGTCTTCGCCACCTTCGCCGGTGTTCGAGCGCGCGCCGAGGCGGTTCATCGCGATCGCGAGGTTCTCGTGCGCTTCCTTCGAGATCGACCCGTAGCTCATCGCACCGGTCGAGAAGCGCTTCACGATCGCGCGGACCGGCTCGACCTCGTCGATCGGGATCGGCGTGCGCTCGGCCGTGCGCAGCTCGAACAGGCCGCGCAATGTCGCCAATCGCTTCGCCTGGTTGTCGACGAGGTGCGTGTATTGCTTG
>Ga0335082_10003328_pt1 | contig 17439 bp, 18 predicted proteins | sample Lox_Sample_41_FD_206718 | JGI IMG/M metagenome (GOLD analysis project Ga0335082, IMG submission 206718) | Soil microbial communities from Loxahatchee National Wildlife Refuge, Florida, United States - Lox_Sample_4.1 | ecosystem: Environmental > Terrestrial > Soil > Wetlands | place: USA... | reverse complement strand
ACCGGCGAAACTCCCCCGGCGCCGGCCGGTTGTGCGGCGGGACACAGCGCACGGCGAGCGTGACCCAGGTTCCGATGAGCCGGAGACCATCGTCGCGGGACCGGCTCGTCGGCTGGCTGGCCAGCCCGGCGCGATGGAGCGCGGCGTAGAGGAAGTCGCCGCTCCGGTCTCCGGTGAAGACGCGTCCCGTGCGGTTTCCGCCGTGCGCGCCCGGCGCCAGGCCCACCACCAGCAGCCACGCCCGCGGATCGCCGAAGCCTGGGACTGGCCGCCCCCAGTACCGCTCGGTGCGGTAGGCGCGACGGCGGACGCGAGCCACTCGCTCCCGCCACCGGACCAGCCGCGGACAGGCCCGGCACGAGATGACCTGCCGTTCGAGCGAGGCGAGGCCCGGCGCAACGGGCGGCGGAGCATCGGGCGTCATCGCTTCACGGGCGAGGCCGACTTCGCCGGGGTGGGCGGCACCGAGCCGGCGAGGACGCCGACCAGCGCCTGGACCCCGGCGGCGTCGGCATCGTCCTTCGCCTCCACCCACAGCTCGGCACCGGGATGGGCGATGAGCAGGGACTGGAGCTCCGGAGCGCTCAGCGACGGCCGGACCTCGAGTCGCAGCGCGAAACCGCAGCCGGCGGCCGAGGTCTCCGCATCCGCAGCCGGCACCCGGAGGCGGATGCGTTCCGCACGCTTCAGGCGCCGCTCGCAGGGCGGCAGGACGACGGTGGGGTGCACCTCCAGGCCGGGGAGGCGGGCGGCCCGCGCCCACTCCTCGGGCGCCGGCACGCCGTCCGGGCGCCAGCGGACGGCGAGGGGATGCAGACCGAGCACGCGCGCCAGCTTCTCCTCGGTGAGCGCTCCGGCGAGTTCGACCACCGTTCCGGCCGGCGCCCAGCGGCGGTAGAGCGCCACGTCGAGCTCCTCCTCGCTCACCCAGGGATGGACCCGACCGGTGAACTGGGCACGGGCGCCGGAGGTCCAGGGCGGGCGGACCTGGACGTGGGCCGCGTCGCCGTGGCCGAGACGCTCGGCCGCCGAGCGGCGCAGGAGATTGGAGCTGGTGAGCAGCCAGAGCACCACGCCCGGCCGGGCCAGCGCTCCCAGCCGATCGGCATCCATGTCCTCGTGGACCTGCACGTGGATCCGGAAGCCGGGGAGCGTGAGCTGCTCGGGACCCGGGGCGAGGAGCAGGGCCCACGCGGCCAGCGCCGCCGGGCTCACGGATGCTTGTCGAGGAAGCGGTCCAGGGCGTCCTTCTTCTTCGGATCGAAGGTCCCGGTCCGGAAATAGGTGTCGCCAATGGCCACTTGCTGCTTGGCCTGCAGCTCGACGAATCGCTTCTCCCACTCGTCCGCGCTGATTTCTTGCGGTCCGGGGACCTCGTGGCGCGGGCCCGGCGGCGGCGCCTTCCCGGCTGGCTTCTTCACCTGCGCGTCGACGCCCACCTTGCCCTCCAGCACACGCACCAGCGTCTCGCGGATCTTGGGAGGCCGCGAGCCGGCCACCAGCGGCGTGGCATCGAGCCGGAAGATGGTGCCCCGCACGCCGGCCACGGCGCGCCCCGCCTTGACCTCGAACCGGGAGGTCGACCCGGCGATCACCTTCTTCACCTGGGTCCAGAACTTCCCCACCAGGAGGCGGGCCGAGAAGGCTCCGCGTTCCTGGCCGGCGAACTCGGCGACCTCGATGACCAACTCGCTCTCCGGACCGAGGGCGAGCACCGTCCCGTCGGTAAGCTCGAGCTTGAGGAAGCCGCCCTTCGGCGTCCGGAAGGTGTCCTCCAGCTCCACCGCCGTCCCGACGGCCACCGCCGCCTCGGCGCCCCCCTTGGGAGCACGCACCGCGCTCCCCTCCAGCGCGGTCACCTTCCCCACCGCCGCGAGCACCGGTCCAGAGAGGAGCAGCGCGGCGAGCAGGAGCGCTTTGCGGTGGAGGCTCACTTTCCGATCGTCACCTCGAGCGTGCTGCCGCTCACGCCCGTGACCGCAATCTTCTTTCCCCGGAACGATTTGCCCTCCAGCTGCTCGGCCAGAGCGGCCGCGGTTCCGAGGTAGGTGACGTCCATCCGCCCCCGGCCTCCACTGAGGGTGGGGGCGGCCATGTCGCGCACGCCGGCGCTCCACTTGGGGAGCTCGCGGGTGAAGGCCTGGAGCGAGGCGAAGTCCGCCACCCCGAGCACCTCGAGGACGAGACGGTTGCCGTTCTGCTCGGCGGCACGGAGCGACTCCAGCACCGCCTTGCGCACCGGTGAGACGATCTCCTCGGAGTGAGCGCGCAGCAGATTGTAGGCGCTCTCCTCCCGCGACTGGACGCTCATGTCCTGGACGCTGCTCCGCAGCTTCCCCGACACCTTGGCCAGCTGGCTCCCGGCCGAGGTCTCGAACACGCCGAAGTCGAAGTCCCCGGTCAGGGGGTAGGCGGCGCGCTGGCCGCCGCCGGAGAGGAGCATGGCGTCGGCGGGCGCATCGCGGAAGGCCACCGTCCCGTAGAGGATGTAGTCGGCCTTGGAGAGCGTGCCGATCTCCTTGGCCTCCACCGCGCCCAGCGCCACCGCCGACGCGACGCGCACCTTCCCCGCGGCGAAGGAGGGATCGACCAGCGTCCACCCGTCGCGCTTGAAGGCCTCGGTCAGCACGGTGGCGGCGACGCCGGAGGTGATGGTCACTCCCTTGTCGTCGATGGTCTGCTCCTGGACGAGGATGACCAGCTTGCGGCCAGCCAGCCGCCGGACCAGCGCCTGGACGGCCTGGAGATCTCGGTCCAGCTCCTTGGTCCCCACCTCCGCCCGCACCGTGACCTTGACCACACCCTTCTCCTGCGACTGGGAGAGGACCTGGTAGCTGCGCACGTACCCTGAGCTGTGGGAGAAGACCTGGTCGCTGATCAGCTGGCTGTTGGCAGAGAGGGTCTGCGCGGAGATGATCACGCCGGCCACCTGCTCCACCGCCTCGCGCAGGGCGGCCTCCTTCGCCTCGCGGGTGGCCCGGTCGACGTTGCCGCCGACGATGGCCGCCTCCCCGGTGGCCTCACGGGTGACGACCTCGGGAAGCTTGTCCGCCGCCCACGCCGGGCCGACGCCGAGGAGCAGCACCGCGGCGAGCCCGGTCAGGCGGCGGGCATCAGTTGTACACAATGGTCACCCGGCCTTCCTGGAGCACCGCCGGGGGGAGCTGGGCCAGCGCGCGGGCCTCGGCGGCTCCGAGGACGAGGTCCGAGCCCTGCGCCCGCGAGGCCTTGAGCACCAGCGGCGAGTCCCCCACCGCCCGGGCCCGGCTGGCCGCGTCCATGCTCTTGAACCAGCCGGCCGCCCCGGTGGTCTTCCGGGCCGCCTCGCTGAGCACCTCCAGCCCGTAGAGCATCCGTCCCGCCTCGTCCACCAAGCGCGGAGCGAGCGCCGGCTGGACGCCCAGGCCTCGCACGTCCACCACCACGCCGGTGTGGCGGTCGCTCCCCGAGCTCCCGCCCGCCGCCGGCGCATCCGCCGGCGCCGGGAAGAGCGCCAGGCTGATCGAGGCCAGCGGCACCTCGACGTCCATCTCCACGCCCTGGTCGCTGAAGTACCGCTTCTTCACCACCCGGTAGTCCTTGATCACGCCTTCCACGCGGGCGCGGATCTCCTCGGTCACCATCCGGTCTCCCACCGTCTGGGCGGCGGAGACGCGGATGCCCTTCACCTGGCCGAGCAGGTTGCGGAAGGCGTCCAGCTGCGCGGCCTTCTCGGCGCCGAGGCGTGCCTGGGCCGGGCTGGTGGCTCGCATGTCGGGCGCGCCCGAGCCGGTGGCCTTGAGCACCTGGTCCTGCCAGTCGACGGCGGTCCGGCCGTCGGCGGGAGCCTTCGCCGCCGATGGCGACGCCGGCGGCGATTTCTTGTCGTCGGGGGCCCCGGTGACGAGGAGCGCCGACGCACAGACCACCCATCTGATCACGGTTCCGCTCCCAAGGACCTGGATGAGATTCGAGCGCCTCGACGAGTGTCAAGGCGACGCACGGGTCATCTCCGCCACCCTCCCGGGGTCCCCGGAACGGGCGTCGGGATCAGTGGGGCGCGCGCTGCTCGACGTAGGCCCGGATGGCTCGCCGGTGTCGCTCGGTGAGGAGCGTGAACTTCACCGCGTGCGCGGGAGCGGCCTCGGCCTCCACCCATTCCCGCACCACCTCGCCCTCGGCGTAGATGACCTCGTTCGAGCCGGGGAGCTGGAACTGCAGCCCGACCCGGCGGCCGGTGCGCTCGGGCTCGAGCAGGCGCGCCAGGCGCACGCCGTCGGTGCTGATGTCCCGCGCCCGCGCCGTGTACGGAACGCCGCTCACGTACTTGTTGAGAAGGATGTCCAGAGCTGCCCGGGCCGATCTGCGCTGTTCGTCCATGCACGGACGCTACGGCCGCCTGATGATCGGTCAAGAAAGCGGCATCTCGGGGAAAGCCACCCACCGGGGCGTCTTTTGCGCTAAACGTGCGCCCGCCCCGCCGGATCGCTCACGAATCCCCGGCGTCAGAAAGGCCTTTCTTCCCATGCTCGAGACGAAGTGGTTGTTCCTCGCCGGCGTCGTGCTGGCCGGTCCGGTGGCGGCTGCGCCTCCGGACGCCGGCGTGCCCGCCCAGCCCAAGCCCAAGCCCGAGGTTCCCGTCGGCCCGATGAAGACGGCGGAGGACAAGGCCATCTACGTGCTGGGGTTCAGCATGGGCCGCAACGTCGAGCCGCTGAACCTGTCCAAGTCGGAGCAGCAGATCTTCATGCTCGGCGTGAGCGATGTCCTGGCCGGGAAGAAGCCGGAGGTGCCTCCGCCGGACTACGGACCGCGGATCCGCCCGCTCTTCGAGGCGCGTCAGCCGCTGGCCGTGGCGGCGCGCGCCAAGAGGGACCAGCCGGTCCTGGACCACGCCGCCAAGGAGAAGGGCGCCCAGGTCACCCCCTCCGGCATCGTGTACGTCCCGATCACCGAGGGAACCGGTGCCCAGCCCAAGCCCACCGACGTGGTGAAGGTGCAGTACAAGGGGATGCTCACCGACACCACTGAGTTCGACAGCAGCTACCGCCGCGGCCAGCCGGCCGAGTTCCCGCTCGGGGGCGGCGCCGTCATCGGCTGCTGGAGCGAGGGGGTGCCGAAGATGAAGGTGGGGGGCAAGGCCAAGCTCTACTGCCCGGCCTCCACCGCCTACAAGGAGCGGGGCAATCCCCAGGGCGGCATCCCCGGAGGCGCGGTGCTGGTCTTCGAGATCGAGCTGCTGGAGACCAAGCCGGCACCGCCCCCGGCCCCGGCCCCCACGCCCACACCCGTCCCGGGCAAATAGCGCCCGCAACAACGAAGGCCCGAGATGTCTCCCCTACAGGGGAGCACCTCGGGCCTCGGACGTTGCGAAGCGTTCAGCGCGCGGGACGCGCCGCCTTCCGACGTCGGTTCACACTGCGGGAGGCGTCAGGCTGCGCGGACGTTCTGGGCCTGCAGGCCCTTGGGGCCCTTGACCACGTCGAACGTCACCTTCTGTCCCTCGGCGAGGGTCCGGAAACCATCGGACTGGATGGCGGTGTGGTGGCAGAAAACGTCCTCTCCGCCGCCCTCCTGGGTGATGAAGCCGAAGCCCTTCGCGTCGTTGAACCACTTCACGGTACCAACTGCCATTGCTGTTCCTTCTTTCGTTGCTGGCCCGGGACTGCCCCGGGTCCGCCCCGCGCCGGGGTCTGCCCGGGACGCGAGGTCGCGGCGTCATAGGGGCGCCGACCCTGGAAGTCAAATGGTTCGGCGTTTCAGCCCTGCCACCCGCACCGGCGACCCCTGTTCTGCTCGGCGAGCCAGGCCTGGAGCGGGGCGAAGTACTCGAGCAGCGCCCCCCCGTCCATGGTGCGCTCGCCGGTGAGCGCCTCGAGGGCGTCCTGCCAGGGGCGACTGGCGCCCATGGCGAGCATGGCCTGGAAGCGGCGGCCGGCCTCCTTGTTCCCGTACACGTTGCACATGTGGAGCGGGCCCTGGTGTCCGGCGGCGCGGCACAGCGCCCGGTGGAACTGGAACTGGAGCACCCGGGCCAGGAAGTAGCGCGTGTAGGGCACGTTGGCCGGGACGTGGTACTTCGCCCCGGGGTCGAAGTCGGCCTCGGTGCGCGGGACGGGGGGCGCGATGCCCTGGTCCCGGCGCCGGATCTCCCACCAGGCGGCGTTGAGGCGGTCGGTGGGGATCCTGCCGCTGAACACCGCCCACCGGTACTGGTCGATGTCCTTGCCGAAGGGCAGGAACGCCACCTTGGCCAGGGCGTCCTTCAGCTGGCGGTTGATCAGCGCCTGTTCGTTGGGGGGCGGGACTGCGTCCAGGATGCCGACCTGCTGGTAATAGCTGGGGATCACCGAGAGGGCCACCGCGTCCCCGATGGCCTCGTGGAAGCCGTCGTTGGCGCCGTTCTCGAAGAGCAAGGGGAGCTGCGAGTAGGCGCGCTGGTAGTAGTTGTGGCCCAGCTCGTGGTGGATGGTGACCAGATCCTCCTCGTTGATCTTGATGCACATCTTGATGCGCAGATCGCCCTTGAAGCTGACGTCCCAGGCCGAGGCGTGGCACACCACCTCGCGATCCGCCGGCTTGGTGAACATCGACCGCTCCCAGAACGTCTTCGGGAGCGGGTCCAGCCCCAGCGAGGTGTAGAAGGCCTCCCCCCGCTTGACCATCTTGATCGCGTCGTAGCCCTTGGCCTTGAGCGCGGCGGTGATGTCCAGGTTGCCCACGCCCTTGTAGGGCTCGACGAGCGGGTAGATGTTGGTCCACTCCTGGGCCCACATGTTTCCGAGCACGTGCGCCGGGATGGGCGCGCCGTCCGGGATGCGGTCCTTGCCGTAGGTGTCTTGGAGTCTCGCCCGCACGTAGCAGTGGAGGGCCTCGTAGAGTGGCTTGACCTGGGCCCAGATCCGGTCGGTCTCCTTCTCGAAGTCGCCCGGCGGCATGTCGTAGGCGGCCCGCCACAGATCCCCGAGGTTGCCGAAGCCGTTGTCGCGCGCGCCCTGGTTGGCCAGGGCGACGAAGTGGACGTAGAGCGGGCGGATCTCGGCGCCCACCGCGTGCCAGCCGGTCCAGGCGTCGAGGAGCGCGTTCCAGTCCCGGCTCTGGTCCATGACGTCGGAGAGCTGCTCGAGGTCGCGGCACTGCCCCTTCCCGTCCTTGCCGCAGTACTTCCCCTTCCCGTAGAGCCCCTCCATCTTGGCGCCGAGGGTGGTGAGCTCCTTGCGCGCCTTCGGGTCGTTGGGCGCGAGCAGGGTGTTGCTCACCTTGAGCAGGTAGAGCATCCGCGCCGTCTCCGGGTCGAGCTTCAGGCCGCGGAAGCGCTGCACGTCGCGGAGGGCCTGGGCCGTGTAGGCCAGCAGGGCGTCGTCGGCCTCGGCCGCCAGCCGCTCGGTGTCATCGGTGATGTAGGTGCTCTTCACCCACTGCGCCGTCTGGTCGCGCACGCTGAGGTCGAGGAGGTCGGCGTTGAGCTTCTGGACGAAGGCCTTGGCCTCGGCCGGGGTGGGAGCCTTCGCCGACGGCTTCGGCTGGGCGGCGGCATGGGCCGCTGCGGCGACGGTGGCGAGGGTCAGGGCGTGGATCCATCTCATGGGGCGCGCTTCCTAGCAGTGGGGTACGGGGTATGAGGAGGGGGTCTGGACAGGACAGCCGAAGGGGGGCGAGGTTGCACCTCTGGGGCATGGCCGAGACCGACCTCTACCTCATTCGCCACGGGCTGGCCGGAACCCGAGACGCCTCCCGGGACGACGGCCTCCGGCCGCTCACCTCCGCCGGCATCCGCCGGACCCGGGCCGTGGCTCGCCACCTGGCCCGTGCGGGCCTGCGCTTCGACCTGCTCCTCAGCAGCCCCCTCGTCCGCGCGCACCAGACGGCGGTCATCCTCCGCAAGTGCGGACTGGCCAAGCGCGTCCAGGACGCTAGGCCGCTGCGCCCGGGGGGCGAGCTGAAGGCGCTCCTGGCCATGCTCGGCGACCGCAGCGCCCGGCGGGTGGCGCTGGTCGGCCACGAGCCGGACCTCAGCGAGTGGGCGGAGCGCCTGGTGTGGGGCAGCGTTCGCCACCGGCTCCTCTTGAAGAAGGCCGGAGTCATCGGGCTCACCCTCCCCCCGCGCGGCTCTGCGATCGGCGGATGCCAGCTCTTCCTGCTCGTCGCCCCGCGCCTGCTGCTCTGATGCGGGTCCTCGTCTTCCTCAAGGGAGGCATCGGGGACGTCGTCTTCGGGCTGCCGCTCCTGGCCGACCTCCAGGCCGGGTGGCCGGAGGCGGAGTTGTGGGTCCTCACCCACGACCAGGGCAAGGGCGTGCTCGACCTCTGCCCCGCGGTGCACCGGGTCCTCTCCTACGGCCCGCTCCGCCGGGAGCCGCGCGCCGGGAGGCTGGTCGCCGCGCTGGAAGGTGCCCGCTTCGACGTCGCGGTGACACCGGTGCGCTCGCCACGCGCCGCCTGGCTCCTCTGGCGCTCCGGGGCCCGGACGCGGGCCGGCTTCGGCGGAGGCCCGGAGGCGGTTCTCCTCACCCACCGGGCCCGGGTGCGGCCCTTCGAGGTGGCCTTCTCGCGGCGGTTCGAGCGGCTCGCCGGAGCGCTCGGCCTTCCCACGCTCGGACGGCCGGCCCCGCTCCGCGTCTCTCCGGAGCGGCACGCCAGGGCCGAGGGCGCGCTCCGCGCCGCGGGCTGGGACGGCGATGCTCCGCTGGTGGCCGTGCACGTCGGCGGCGGCTGGCCGACCAAGCAGTGGCCGGTGGAGCACGCCGCGGGTCTGGCCTCCCTGCTCTCGCGGCGGCACGGTCTGCGCACGCTCCTCGTAGGCGGCGAGGCCGACCGGGGGCGAGCCGAGGCGGTGGCGCGGGGGAGCGGCGGCGCCGCCCTGGTGCAGGTGGGGACGCCGGTGGACGAAGCGCTGGCCCAGCTCGACCTGTGCACGGCCAGCGTCGGGCTCGATTCCGGCCTCTCCCATGCCGGAGTGGCCCTCGGAGTTCCGACGGTGTCGCTCTTCGGCCCGAACGACCCGGCCAGCATCGTCCTCGGCCCGCACCAGCGCCTCGTCCTCCAGTCCGCCCTTCGCTGCCGGCCGTGCAACCGCCTCGGGAAGCGCCGCTGCCCGGAGAATCACCACCGCTGCATGCGCGACACGACGCCCTACCAGGTGCTGGTGGCGCTCGAGCCGCTGCTGTTTGCCGGCGAGGCGCGCCTCCGCGCCCGCGGCGGCTGAGCGCTGCAATCCGCCACCCGTTCGCTGCGCCGCGCAGGCCGCCGGCTGCTCGCCGTGCCGCCGCCGAGGGCCCCGCGCTAGCCCCCCGGGCCAGGGGCGAGATCCGGGGCCAGAAGGCCGGGGACGGAGCAGATGTCCGCACCACCGACGTCACCGGGGGGCGACGCCGTGCGCGTCCTCGCCGCGGCGGCCGTCGTGGCCGTTCTCGACATCGCGTACATCGTGGTGCTCTTCGTGGTCATCAAGCCGGTCCTCACTCCAACTCAGGTCTTCCAGTCCGTCGCCGTCGGGCTCCTCGGGCGCGACGCTTACCGGGGCGGGCTCCCCACGGTGGCGCTGGGGGCGGCCATGCACTGCTCCGTCGCGCTGAGCTGGACCTGCGTCTACCGGTTCGGCGTGCTTCGCGTGCGAGCACTGGTGAGATGGGCCGAGAGCCGGTGCGGCACGGTGGCGCTCGGGCTTCTCTTCGGGATGTTCGTCTGGCTGGTGATGGACCTCGTGGTGCTGCCGTTCACGCGCGCCCGGCAGGTCCCGCCCGGCTCGGGGATGTTCTTCCTCCATCTCGTCGAGCACGCGCTGCTGGTCGGGCTCCCCATCGCCTGGATCCTGCGCCCCGGCCCCAGGGAGGCGAGGGGCTGAAGCGCGGCGTCACCCGCCCCGGAAGCCGAGCGCCGCCTCCACGGCCGCGCGGGGGCGGATCGCCCCCCACCCCTGGCGGTCGACCTCGATGCCGGTCACGCGCTCGGCGGTGCGGAGGAGGATGCGTTTCACCTGGCCCGGGGTCAGCGACGGGTTCGCCTCCAGCATCTGGGCCACCACCGAGGTGACGATGGGCGCGGCGAAGCTGGTCCCGTCCACCCGCTTGTAGTGCTCGTCGATGACCGACCCGTCGCGGAGGCCCGCGGCGATGACCTGGCGGACGAGGTAGGCGGGCCGGCCCTCCACCGCGTCGAGCGGCGCATACACCCCGCGGTTCTCGGCGAGGATGCCGGTCAGCTCCACGTCCGGCGCTGCGTCGAGACGGGCGAGCAGCGCCGCCTCCCGCGCGGTGGGTGTCCCGGGAAGGATGGGCGCGGCCAGGAAATCGGCCAGGGTGATGATCTCCGGCTTCTGCAGGCCGTCGATCGTCGGGCCATACGACGAACGGTAAGGAAGCAGCCGCCCCAGGGCGGGGTCGCCGAAGTCGTTCACCCCGCCGACGCTGATCACCGCGGGGACGCTGGCCGGAGGAACGACGTAGCCGGGCCGGTCGCCCTGGTTCCCCACCGCGGCCACGACGACGATGCCCGCCCGGACGGCGGCCTCGGCGAAGCGCGAGAGCGTGTCGTCGAGGTAGCTCACCTCGTAGTCGCCTCCGCACGAGATGTTCAGGACGCGGATGTCGTAGCGGGGCCGGTTGACGAGCACCCACTCGATGCCGCGCGCGATGTCGTCGTGATGCACCCGGGACAGCGTGCCCACCTTGACCAGCACCAGACCGAGGTCCGGAGCCAGGGAGCGGTAACGGCCGCCGGAGAGCGCGCCGTTCCCGGCCGCGACGACGCTGGACATCATTCCGTGCCAGCTCGAGGCATCGGCGTCGGCCAGATGCTCCACGCCGGACCGGCGGCCGATGAGGTCGACGTAGGCATGGATGCGGCTGTGCGGCCGGGTCAGGTCCGGATGGGCGTAGAAGCCGGCGTCGAGGAAGGCGGCCACTACGCCCTTGCCGGTGAAGCGTGGGTCGGCCCCCACCCGCTCGGCGACGGAGCGCGGTGCCGCGGGTGGGCCGGCTTCGGGAACGGAGCGGGGGGCGTTGCTCATCGGCCACCCCGATTCTTATCGCGAGCCGGCGACGAAGTGCTGCCTCCCGTCCGGCGCCTTGTTAGCCTGGGTGTTCCGCCCACCGATGCAGACACTCCGCCTCAGCCTCGTGGACATGAACAACGGCGTCCCCAACGAGGCCGTCCGCTGCTTCAGGCGGCTGTTCGATGCCTTCGTCGCCCGCGTCCAGACCGCCAACCCACGGCTGTCCATCACCCTGGAGCACGTGCAGCCGCGGAACCTGGGCGAGCTCCCCTCGTCCAGGGCCGACCTCATCCTCTCGTCGGGAGGGCCGGGCTCACCGCACCACGGCTGGGACGAGCCGTGGTGCACCGGCTACCGGAATTTCCTGGACAGCGTGGTCGACCGGGCGACCCAGCATCCCGACACCGCCCCGGCGGCCTTCGTCGTCTGCCACTCCTTCGAGATCGCCATCCAGCACTTCCGGGTGGCCGGGATGACGCCGCGGGAGGGTCTCAAGTTCGCCATCTTCCCGGCCTACGTCACTCCGGACGGTCAGCGGACGGATTACCTGGAGCCCTTCGGGGACCGGCTCTTCGTCTGGGAGCACCGGCGGTGGCATGCCTCGGGCCTCGATGCGGCCCGCCTCGCGGCCCTGGGCGGGGCAGTGCTGGCCCGCGAGAGCCGGCCCGGCCGGGTGGACAAGGGAGAGGCGCTGCTCGGCCTGCGCTTCGGCCCTGGCCTGGAGGGGACCCAGTTCCATCCCGAGGCGGACCGCCCGGGAGTCCTGGCCTGGATCCACCGCCCGGAGCACACCGCGGCGCTGCAGGACGCCTACGGGCACTCGCTCCTCCACCGCATGCTCCGCACGCTGGATGATCCGGGGAGGCTGGCTCGCACCTTCGCCCTCCTCGTCCCGGGCTGGCTGACCAGCCGCTTCAATCGCCTGGCCCGGGCGCGGGGGCTCCGGTCGATTCCGCCTCCGGTGCAGAGCATGCGCGAATTCGAGGCCGAGGTTCCGCTCGCCTCGTAGGCCGCGGCTTTTCTGCTATGTCCCAGCGCAGGGCGGCGCCCATCCCTGCTCCCGGGCCCGGCTCTGCCCAGGCGAGGAGGGACGGCGGGCGATGACCGAACGGATCGGGATCCTGGTTGGACAGGAGCAGAGCTTTCCCCAGGCCTTCATCGCCAAGGTGAACGAGTCCCCGGGATTTCGCGCGGAATACGCCCGCATCGGTGGGACACCGGAGCGGTACCAGTCGCCGTACCGGGTGCTCATCGACCGGATCAGCCACGAGGTGCCCTTCTACCGGTACCACCTCAAGTCGGCGTCGCTGGGCGGGACCTACGTCATCAACGACCCGTTCTGGTGGAGCGCGGACGAGAAGTTCTTCGGGTACTCGCTCGCCTCGCGCATCGGCGTCGCCGTGCCCCGCACGGTGATGCTCCCCTCCAAGAGCTACATCGCTTCCATCGATCCGAAGAAGAGCCTGCGGAACCTCGAGTATCCGCTCGACTGGGAGGGGATCGTCCGCTACGTCGGCTTCCCGGCCATCCTCAAGCCGGCCGACGGCGGCGGTTGGAAGAACGTCTCCCGGGTGAACAACCTGGACGAGCTTCACCGGCGCTACGACGAGAGCGGCACGCTGGTGATGACGCTGCAGCAGTTCATCGACTTCGAGGAGTACGTGCGCTGCATCTGCGTGGGCAAGGAGTTCATCCTCCCCATCCAGTACGACCCGAAGCGGCGCTGCTACATCGAGTCCGAGCACTTCATCGCCCGCGAGCTGGAATACAAGATCCTCGACGGCGCCTGGGCGCTGAACCATGCCCTGGGCTACGACATGAACTCGGTGGAGTTCGCCGTCAAGGACGGGGTGGCCTACGCCATCGACTTCACCAACCCGGCGCCGGACATGGACGTGAACTCCATCCTGCCCAAGCACTTCCACATCATCGTCGACCAGATGGCCAGGTTCGCCATCACCTGCGCCCGGGAGGGCCGCTCCAACCACGACGGCTTCCCCTTCCGGCGTTTCTTAGAATCCCCCCGGCAGCGGCCCGCCGGCCACGGGGAGGGCTTCGCCGCCCGGCGAGAGCACTCGTGATCGACGGCCAGTTCACGCTCGGAGTGGAGGAGGAGTACCAGATCGTCCATCCCGAGACGCGCGAGCTCCGCTCCTACGTTAGCCAGCTCATGGAGGAGGGGGGCAAGTCCATCCTCCGCGAGCGGGTCCGGCAGGAGCTGCACCAGTCGATGGTGGAGGTGGGCACCACCATCTGCCGCGACGTCGGCGAGGTGCGCGACCAACTGTTGGAGATGCGCCGCGAGCTGGACCGCCTGGCCCGGCTGGGGGGCCTGCGCATCGTCGCCGCCGGCACGCACCCCTTCAGCGACTGGCGCGGCCAGGAGATCACCGACGCCGACCGGTACCACACCATCGTCAACGACATGCAGGACCTGGCGCGGGCCAACCTCATCTTCGGGCTGCACGTGCACGTCGGGATCAAGGACAAGCAGGTGGCGGTGGCCCTGGCCAACCAGGTCCGCTACTTCCTCCCCCACCTCCTCGCCCTGTCGTGCAGCTCGCCGTTCTGGCTCGGCCGGAAGACCGGGCTGATGAGCAATCGCTGCCACATCTTCAAGCGCTTTCCGCGCACCGGCATCCCGGACGAGTTCGAGAGCTGGGAGCAGCTGGAGGGCTTCACCAAGCTCCTGGTCAAGACCCGCTGCATCGACACCGGGAAGAAGATCTGGTGGGACGTCCGGGCCCACTACCTCTACGACACGGTGGAGGTCCGGATCTGCGACATGCCCACCAGCATGGAGGACACGGTGGCCCTGGTGGCGCTGGTCCAGGCGCTGATGGCCAAGCTGTATCTCATGTACAAGCGGAACACGGCCTGGCGCACCTACGCCCGCTCCCTCATCGAGGAGAACAAGTGGCGGGCGCAGCGCTACGGGACGGATGCCCGGATGATCGACTTCGGGATGATGGCCGAGCGCCCCTTTCCCGAGCTGGCCGACGAGCTGGTGGAGTTCGTCGCCGAGGCGTCGGACACCCTGGGGACGACGGACGGGCTGCAGCGCATCCGGCACATGGCCCGCGCCGGCACCTCCGCCCACCGGCAGCTGGAGGTCTTCGAGCAGACCCGGGACGCCCGGGCGGTGGTGGACTGGCTGATCCAGGAGACGATGAGCGGGGTCTAGGGATGGCCAAGACCGATACGGCAGGCGTCGTCGTTCCGCCCCCGCTCCTCTACGCGGCCGGCTTCCTCGTCGGCCTGGCCCTCGACTGGTTCCTGCCCCTCGGCCGCCTCCCCCGGACGAACTTCCTGAAGGGGCTGGGTGCCGCGCTCATCGTGGTCACCCTGCTCCTCGGCGTCTCCGCCTTCCGGGCGATGCGCCGCGCCGGCACGCAGGTCAACCCCTACAAGCCGACCACGGCCATCGTCACCTCGTTTCCCTTCGCGGTGACGCGTAATCCGATCTACCTCTCCCTGACCCTGCTCTACCTCGGCCTGGTCATCCTCTTCGGCACGGTGTGGCCCCTGTGCCTCCTCATCCCGGTGCTGGTGGTCATGCAGCGGGGCGTCATCCTGCGAGAGGAGCAGTACCTGGAATCGAAGTTCGGGGATGTGTACCGGCGCTACCGGGAGCGCGTCCGCCGCTGGTTCTGAGCAGCGCCCGAGGAGGGCACGGTCTCTGCCCGCCACAGCCCCACCGAGCCGCCCACCCAGGTGAGGCCCTTGTTCTGATCCACGCCGAGCATCTTGCCGCGGGAGAGGCGGACGAGGTGGATGGCCGCCCGGAGCGCCGGCGCCTGGGGGGGACGGAGGAGCATCACCCGGACCTCGGCCTTGACCTCCGCCCCGTCCGGGGCACGGATGGCCGGGGCGTAGGTCACCTTCTCTTGCAGCACCCAGCCGTTCCGCTGCTCGGCCGGCACGCGGGCCACGTCCTCCGCGGTGACGTCGATCACCACTCCCGAGCCGGCGAAGGAAAAGAGCGGCTTGAGCACGTAGCGGGACAGGTCCTCCGGGAGCCGCTGGAGCTCGGAGAGGAAGGTGGCCCTGGGGACGGCCGGATGGTCGAGGAAGGGGAGCGAGTACTTGCTCCACGGCCAGTACCAGTTGGGATGGCTGCACCAGGTGACGTCGAGCGGGTCGTTCCAGCGGAAGGGCAGCTGGTAGCGCTTCTGCTCCAGCTCGTCGAAGACCATCCGGTTGTAGATGCGCCGGACGGGAACCAGCCGGCCGTCCTTCCTTCGAAAGACGCGCCGTCCCTCCACCACCAGCTCGGTGGCACAGGCCGACTCCACCCCGAACAGCCGCTCGGTGGCCACGAAGTCGGGGACCGTCTTCTGGAGGTGGGGCTCGAAGTCCACCAGCGCCACCGCCTCGGGAGGCTCGCCGCCGAGGATGGTGTCGCGCATGAGCCGGAGGCCCTCGGCGGGCGGGACGACGAAGCACGTCCAGGGTCCCTCCAGCCCAGCAATCTCCTGGAAGAGCGCGCTCCAGGCCTCGGCGAAGAAGGTCATCATCGCGTAGCCCGAGGGGAAGGCCTGGAGCTCCACCACCCTTCCCTGCAGGCCGCCGCCCTCGGCCGGCGTGATGGCGAAGTCCACCTGCACGCAGTTGGGGAGCGGATCCATCCCCGGCGTGTCGTAGCGCGGGGGGATCACCTTCATCAGCTCGCCAAGCACATCCGGCCGTGCCAGCTGGGCGACGATCTCCTCCGCGCTCCGGGTGAGCGCGTCGCGGAGCGCAGGGGCGATGAAGAAGGGCGTCTCGGCGAGCGGAAAGGGGATGTCCCCCAGCTCGGCCTCCAGGCGCCCCCGGTAGCGGGCGTACAGCTCCGGAGTCCAGGCACGGTTGAACGCGGCGCGCGGAGCGGGGTCCATGGGCTGGCCTAGTGCGCCGGCTTGGCCTGGGCGGGGAGCACGGCCTGGTGGTCGCGGGCCAGGCGGCGGGCGTAGTCGCCGAGCAGCGCGGCGACGCGGGCGTGGCTCGGCGAGCGAACCACCAGGCCGGCGTGGAAGGGCTCCGCGGCGCGGTAGGCGATCTCCGGGTCGTCGAAGCCGGAGAGGTCCGGGCGCTCCTCCCGGGCGAGGGTCATGAGCAGTCCGGCGTACTCGGTGCGCCGGGGAGGAAGGCGGTAGGCGGACCCGTCGATCTCCAGATTGGCCCACTGCTCCCAGAGGTTGAGGCCGGTGGCGGCCTCGACCATGTCCGCGGTGTGCGCGCCGCCCACGCGGGCGGAGGTCTCCAGCATGTACAGCTGGCCCTCCGGATTGCGGATGAACTCCACGTGGGCCACGCCGCGGACCAGCCCCAGCTGGTCGAGGATGCGGGCGTTCAGGGCCCGCAGCCCGGCATCCACCTCGCTCCCCCGCTCCACCGTCCGGGAGGTGTAGATGCCGCCGCCGTGGGCGACGTCGAAGGGGGGGGTCCCGCACCGGTGGACCTCGGCGAAAAGCACCTGGCGGTCCTGGACGATGGAATCGACATGGTAGACGTCTCCGGGGAGGTACTTCTCGAGCAGGAAGTAGGACTGCCGATCCCCCAGGCGGTCCAGCGTCCGCCGCAGCTCCTCCGGAGTGTGGACCTTGACGATGCCCGCCGCGCTGGCCTCGCTGCGCGGCTTGAGCATCCACGGCGGTGGGACGCTGGCCATGAACTCCGACAGCTCGGCGTCGTTGAGCACGCGCACGAAGGGCGGCACGGGAATGCCCGTCTCCCGGGCCCGGGTCCGCATGGCCAGCTTGTCTCGGAAATAGCGCGCGGTGGTGTCGCCCATCCCCGGGATGCGGAGGTGCTCGCGGACGGCGGCCGCGGTCTCCACGTCGTAGTCGTCGAGCGCCACCACCCGGTCGAAGACGCGCGTCCGGGCCAGGAAGGCGACGGTGTGCAGGGTGTGCTGGAGCGGGCTGTCGTCCGGCTGGGCGAAGAGGTCGGCCAGCGCCTGGCGCGGCCACGGCTTGGTGAGCAGCTTGGCCTGGGTGAAGAGGTAGACCTGGGCGCCGCGGCGATGGGCCTGCTCGAGAAAGCGCTCGCCCTTGAAGTAATTGGCCAGCACCAGGAGGTTCATCGGACCACCGCCCGGCCGAGGAGCGCGTCCCACCGCCGCAGGGGGGCGGATTCCGGGTCGCGGGCCAGGGCCACCACCAGCTCCGCCATCCGCTCCACCACCCAGGCGAAGTGCTCCGGGCCGAGGGAGGCGACGTCCAGGTCGGGAGCGGAGTTCATGAAGTCGATGGCGTAGGGCACACCGTCCCGGATGGCGAACTCGACGGTGTTCATGTCGTACCCGAGGGCCTCGCAGAGCAGCCGCGCCTCGTGCTCCACCCGCTCGCGCAGAGCGTCGTCCAGCGGCTCCATCGCTTCCCCGGCCAGCAGGTAGCGCTCGGCGTGGGGCCGGCGCGGGTCCCACAGGGCGGGCCGGACGTGGGTCCGGCCGATGACCAGGCAGCGCACGTACTGCGTCCAGCGCAC
>Ga0335082_10003327_pt1 | contig 17439 bp, 19 predicted proteins | sample Lox_Sample_41_FD_206718 | JGI IMG/M metagenome (GOLD analysis project Ga0335082, IMG submission 206718) | Soil microbial communities from Loxahatchee National Wildlife Refuge, Florida, United States - Lox_Sample_4.1 | ecosystem: Environmental > Terrestrial > Soil > Wetlands | place: USA... | reverse complement strand
TCGCCTCGCTCAAGCCCGTCGAGCGGCGCTGGGCGCAGGCCGCGGGTTTCGATGCGGCGCCCGGCTCGTTCACGCTGGTGCCCGACGCCCAGGGCGCCGTCGCGCGCGTGCTCGCCGGCGTTCGCGACGGCGCCGATCCGTGGGGGCTCGCCGCGTTGCCCCTGAAGCTTCCGCCGGGCCGCTACGCGCTCGGCAAGGGACCGACGCCGATCACGCCCGCGGACGCGGCGTTCGCCTGGGACCTGGGCTCTTACCAGTTCGCGCGCTATCGCAAGGCGAAGCGCAAGCCCGCGCAGCTGCAGGTCGAGCCGGGCGTGCGCGTGAGGCAGGCCCTCGGCATGGCGCAGGCGGTGCGCCTCGTGCGCGACCTGGTCAACACGCCCGCGGAGGACATGGGCCCCGACCAGCTCTCGGACCGCGTGCACGAGCAGGCCGAGCTCTTCGGCGCCACCTTCGACGAGTGGGTGGGCGAGGAGCTGCTGCACCACAACTTTCCGGCGATCCATGCCGTGGGCCGCGCTGCCGCGCGCGCGCCGCGCCTCCTCGACGTGCACTGGGGCAATCCGCGCCATCCGCGCGTCGCGATCGTCGGCAAGGGCGTGTGCTTCGACTCGGGCGGCCTCGACATCAAGACGGCCGAGGGCATGCGGCTCATGAAGAAGGACATGGGCGGCGCCGCGCACGCGCTGGCGCTCGCCCGGCTCATCATGCAGCGCGAGCTGCCCGTGCGGCTGCACCTCGTGATCCCCACCGTGGAGAACGCGATCAGCGGCAATGCCTACCGGCCGGGCGACGTGGTGCGCACGCGCAAGGGGCTCAACGTGGAGGTCGGCAACACGGACGCCGAGGGCCGCGTGATCCTCTGCGACGCGCTTGCCTACGCCGCGGAAGCCAGGCCGCGCACGATCATCGACTTCGCCACGCTCACGGGCGCCGCTCGCGTGGCGCTCGGCCCGGAGCTGCCGGTGCTCTTCTGCAACGACGAGAAGCTCGCCGCGAAGCTCGCGGCGTCCGCGCAGCAGGTGCAGGATCCCATCTGGCGCCTGCCATTGTGGCGCGGCTACCGGCGCCTCTTCGACAGCGACGTCGCGGACTTCAACAACTCGGGCCGCTCCGGCTACGCCGGCGCCATCGTCGCGGCGCTGTTCCTCGAGCACTTCATCCCCGAGGGCACTTCGTGGGCCCACTTCGACACGTTCGCGTGGAACGACGTGAGCCGCCCGGGCCGCCCCGCAGGCGGCGAGGCGCAAGGGCTGCGCGCGGTGCTCGCCGCGCTGGAGTGAGTTCCCTGTGAAGAAAGCCGCCGCCATCCTGCTCGTGCTGGTGGCGGTGCTCGCGGCGGCCGCCTTCTGGGCCTACGAATCGATCGACTTCCTCGTGAAGGTGGCCCTCGAGCACTACGGCCCGCAGGTCGCCGGCGTCGAGGTGAAGGTGGGCGAAGTGCACCTCTCTCCCGCCGATGGCCGCGGCAACCTCGGGCACGTCGAGATCGGCAACCCGCCGGGCTTCTCGGCGCCGGACGCGTTGAAGGTGCAGCGCATCGCGGTGTCGGTCGATCCCGCGACGCTGCGCGCGCCGCTCGTGCACATCCTCGAGATTTCCATCGAGCAGCCGGCCATCACGTACGAGCGCGGCGCGAGGCAGACCAACCTCGAGGCCATCCGGAGCAACATCGCCGCCTACGTGAAGGAAGCCGACGCCGCGTCGGGCGGCGGCGACAAGACGCCTTCCGGCAAGGACGTTCGGCACCGGTTCCGCATCGATGCGGTCGCCATTCGCGCAGGCCGGGTCACCATGACGAGCGCGGGCCTGAAGGGCGGCGGCATCACGTTCGACCTGCCCGAGGTGGTGGTGCGCGACATCGGCAAGCGCGGCGACGGGGCCACCGCGAGCCAGGCCGCGGGCGTGGTGGCCGACGCGCTGGTGTCCGCGATCGCGCAAAAGGTCCTCACGAACTTCGAATTGTTACGCAGGGGAGGCGTCGAAGGGGCCATGGATGCGCTCAAAGGACTGCTCCACTAACAAAGGACTACGCATGTTCCCGATCCTGAAACGCCACCTGGCCGCCGCCTGCCTCGCCGTCTCGCTCCCCGCCGCTGCCGCCAGCAACGGCGTGGACTACACCGACATGTGGTGGGCCGGCCAGCAGGAGCATGGCTGGGGCGTCAACATGACCCAGCAGGGCAGCGTCATCTTCGCCACGCTCTACGTCTATGCGCAGGACCAAACGCCGCGCTGGTACGCCGCGACGATGCAGGGCTCGGGCGGCGCGTTCAGCGGGCCGATGTACTCCACCACCGGCAACTACTTCGGCGGCGGCTTCAGCGGCGACAACACCGTGGCCACGCAGGTCGGCACCATGACCGTGAACTTCAACTCGCCCTACTCGGGCACCGTCCAGTACACGGTGAACGGCGTTTCGGTCACGAAGGGCATCGTGCGCGAGACCTTCGCGCCCAACGACCTCTCCGGCCACTACGTGGGCGGCCTCACCGCCAACGGCACCAACTGCCATGGCGTGACCAACGGCCCGATCTTCATCTTCGACAGCCTCACCGTCGCCCAGAGCGGGGCCTCGCTCAGCATGACGGTGGACTTCACCACCGGGAGCGGCTCGCAGCGTTGCACCTTCACCGGCGCGCTCGCCGGCCAGGGCGTCCTCGGGCAGGTGAGCGGCGGCAACTGGAGCTGCACCACCAGCAACGCCGGCTCCTATAGCATCGACGCGATCCACATCACCCAGAGCGGCTTCAGCGGGACCTTCAGCGGCGCGGACCAGTTCTGCTCGTACAGCGGCTTCTTCGGGGGCGTGCGCGACGTCCAGTAAGGGGCCGGCCCCCGCGTCGGCACCCCGGCGGCGGCGCGCCGCTGCTATCATGGCGCTCACAAGAACGCTCGGGCGCACCCGACCCGCCGAGGTGAACGATGCGAATGGTGAACGCCGTGGGAGTGGCGGCCGTCCTGGCCGCCTGCGCGCTGGCGCTGCCGGTGCGCGCCGCCGAGGAAGCTTTCGACGCCTGTGACGTCTTCACCGCGGCCGACGCGGAGAAGGCGCTGGGCACCACCGCCGCCCCCGAGCCGGTGAACCCGAAGGTGAAGCGCCCGAAGGTCATTCCCACCTGCACGTACAAGGGCTTCAAGGACAGCAAGCCCGTCTCGGCCACCGTGCAGTTCAAGTGGGGCAGGACCGATGCCGAGGCCCAGCAGGCCTTCGACGAGGCGCGCCTGCAGTTCCAGACCAAGCCCCTGCTCATCTCCGGCTCCGACGCCTTCTGGAGCGGGAAGACGGGCCAGATGAACGTGCGCAAGGGCCGCACGTGGATCACGCTCGCGGTGGGCCCCGACAAGATCTCCGAGCGCGACATCGACGCGGCGAAGAAGCTCGCGGAAATCCTCGTCCAGAAGCTCTAGCGAAAGGAAGCATGACCGCCATCGTCGAAGTCGTCGCCCGCGAGATCCTCGATTCGCGCGGCAACCCCACCGTGGAAGCCGACGTGCTCGTCGAATCGGGCGCCATGGGCCGCGCCGCGGTCCCCTCCGGCGCCTCCACCGGCTCGCGCGAGGCGATCGAGCTTCGCGACGGCGACCCGCAGCGTTTCTTCGGCAAGGGCGTGCAGAAGGCGGTCGACCACGTGAACACCGAGATCTGCGAGGCGGTGCTGGGCCTTGACGTCTCCGAGCAGGCGCACATCGACCACGTGCTGAACGAGCTGGACGGCACCGAGAACAAGTCGCGCCTGGGCGCCAACGCGATCCTCGCGGTCTCCGTGGCGTGCGCGAAAGCGGCGGCGGAAGAGTCGGGCCTGTCGCTCTACCGCTACCTGGGCGGCAGCGCGCCGCGCCGCATGCCGGTCCCGCAGATGAACGTGATCAACGGCGGCGCCCACGCCAACAACTCGCTGGACATGCAGGAGTTCATGGTGATCCCGGCGGGCTTCGACAGCTTCCGCGACGCGCTGCGCTGCGGCAGCGAGATCTTCCATACGCTCAAGAAGATGCTCGACAAGGAGGGCATGTCCACCACGGTGGGCGACGAGGGCGGCTTCGCGCCGAACCTGCCCACCAACGAGGCGGCGCTGCAGTGGCTGCTGCGCGCCATCGAGGCGGCGGGCTACCACGCGGGCGAGCAGGTGCTCCTCGGCATGGACTGCGCCGCGAGCGAGTTCTTCAAGGAAGGCAAGTACCGCTTCGAGGCCGAGAAGCTCTCGTACACCTCGCAGCAGTTCACGGATCTCCTCGCCACGTGGTGCGACAAGTACCCCATCGTCTCCATCGAGGACGGCATGGCCGAGCAGGACTGGGAAGGCTGGGAGATCCTCACCCGGCGCCTGGGCGACAAGATCCAGCTCGTGGGCGACGATATCTTCGTCACCAACACGCGCATCCTCGCCGAAGGCATCCAGCGCGGCGTTGCCAACTCCATCCTCATCAAGATCAACCAGATCGGCACGCTCTCGGAAACCTTCGAGGCGATCGACATGGCCCGGCGCTCCGGCTACACCACGGTGATCTCGCACCGCTCGGGCGAGACCGAGGACTCCACCATCGCCGACATCGCCGTCGGCTCCAACGCGATGCAGATCAAGACGGGGTCGCTGTCGCGCTCGGACCGCACGGCCAAGTACAACCAGCTCCTGCGCATCGAGGAGGAGCTGGGCGAGGGCGCGGTCTATGCGGGCCGCGGCGCCTTCCACCAGCTGCGCGAATAGCATGAAGCCCCTCGCCGGCGTCCTCATCGCCCTGATCCTCGCCCTGCAGTATCCCCTGTGGGTGGGCAAGGGCGGGTGGACGAAGGTGTGGGAGCTCGAGCGCTCGCTCGAGCAGCAGCGCGCCACCAACGCGCGCCTGCAGGCGCGCAACGACTCGCTCGATGCGGAGGTGCGCGACCTCAAGGAAGGCCTGGAGGCGATCGAGGAGCGCGCGCGCATGCAGCTCGGCATGATCCGGCGCGACGAGGTGTTCTACCAGGTGGTGCCGGCGCCCGCGCGCCGCTAGGGCTGTGGCGCGGGTCTCGATCCTCATCCCCGCGTACCACGAACGATTTTTCGGCGAGGCCTTCGAGAGCGCGCGTGCGCAGACGGACGCCTCGATCGAGATCCTGGTCTGCGACGATTCGCCCGACCGTGCCATCGAGGATCGCGTCGCCGCCGCTCGCGACCCGCGCGTGCGCTACCTGCGCAACAACCCGCGCCGCGGCTTCGAAGGCAACTTCACCTTCGCCCTGTCCGAGGCGCGCGGCGAGCTCGTCAAGTTCCTGAACGACGACGATCGCCTGCGCCCGGCCTGCGTGGCGCACCTCGCCGCCGCCTTCGACGACGATCCCCGCGTCACGCTCGCCACGAGCCGGCGCGCGGTGATCGATTCGGGCGGCCTCATGAAGACCGACCTTCCCGCCACGATGCCCGTCTCGTACGCCACCTGCACGATCGACGGCTTCGAGATGGGCAACCTCGCGCTGGTGAATGGCCTCAACCTCATCGGCGAGCCCACCACCGCGATGTTCCGCAAGCGCGACGTCCAGGTCGAGGCGGGCGGCCTCTTCACGTGGAATGGCCGCTCGTACCATTGCCTGGCCGATCTGTCGCTGTGGCTGCGGCTCATGGCGCGCGGGCGCGCGCACTACTGCGCGAACGTCCTGAGCGAATACCGCGTCCATCCGGGCCAGGCGCAACGCGGGGGCGACATGGGCCTCGACTTCATCACCGAGCGGCTCGACCTCGCGCGCTCCGCGCGCGACGCGGGCTACCTTGCGCAGCCGATGCAGTACCGCACGGCGCTCGAACGCATCCAGGCGCTCGCCTCGGCGTGGGACCGGCGGCCGGGGCTTGGCCCCGCGCAGCACGAGGAGCTGGCTGCGTTCTCCAGGAAGGTCGCGGCGGCGCTGGCGGCGCTTCCCGCCTGAAGGCGCGCGGCTACCCGCTCGCGCGCTTCGAGATCCAGATTCCGGCGAGCACGATCGCCCCGCCCACGAACTGCAGCGGGCCCACGGGCTCGTTGAAGAGCCACCACGCGAAGAGCGCGGCCATCACCGGCTGGATGAGCAACGACACCGAGGAGAGTGACGCCGGCAGGTGCGCGAACGCGTAGGCGATGAGGCCCTGGCCGAGGATCTGCGTCACAAGCGCGAGGCCCACGAGCACGGCCCAGCCGCGCGGGCTCGAGGGCAGGAAGGCCTGCGGCGAGGCGAGCGCCACGGGCAGCAGCGCGATCGCGGTGATCGTGGTGCTCCACGCCATGAGCCGCGCGGTCGAGGCGCCCGCGTCGCGCGCCGCCTTGATGGTGAGGAAGTAGCCCGCGTAGAACACCGCGGTGAGCGCGCCCAGCGCATCGCCCGCGAGCTTCGTGCCGCCGGCCGCGAAGTTGGGGCCGACCAGCACGAACATCCCCGCGATGGCGAGGAACATGCCCAGGAGGAAGAGGCGCGTCACCTTCTGCCGCCACAGGATCCAGCCCGCGAGCGTGACGAAGATGGGCGCCAGGTTGGCGAGCAGCGTCGAGTTGGCGACCGAAGTCCAGACGATCGACCAGTGCCACACGCCCAGGTCGCCCGCGAAGAAGAGGCCGGCGAGGACGAGGAGCCACGTGGTTTGCTTCGATGCGCTTTCGCGCTCTGGCTGGACCCCCGTCTCCACGGGGGTGTCAGGTCGTGCGCGAGCGAAAAGCCAGATCCACAGCAGCGGCACGGCCAGCGCGCAGCGCCAGAAGGCGCTCGCGACGGGGCCCGTATCGGCCAGGCGGACGAAAATCGGCGCAAAGGCGATCGCGCAGCCTCCGGCGAGGAGGCACAGGAAAGCGAGCCGGTCCATGGAGGCGGATATCATAACGTCATGACGGGCGAATTCTTCTCGGCGGTGGTCCTCCTCACGCTGGTCGTCGATCCCTTCGGCAACGTGCCGCTGGTGAACTCGATGCTCGCGCAGGTGCCGTCCACGCGCCGGCGGCACGTGATCGCGCGCGAATGCGCCATCGCGACGGGCATCCTCGCGGTCTTCATGGTCTTCGGCCACGGGCTGCTGGTCCTGATGCACCTTTCCGAGACGTCGCTGTCCATCGCAGGTGGCGTCATCCTCTTCATGATCGCGATCCGCATGGTATTCGGCGATTCCGAGGGCGCCTTCGGGCACGCCCCGCAGGGCGAGCCGCTCATCGTCCCGCTCGCCATCCCGCTCATCGCCGGCCCTTCGGCGCTCGCCACCATCATGCTCATGGCCTCGCGCGAGCCGCAGAAGATGGTGATGTGGGGCGGCGCGCTCGCGGTGACCATGTCCATCGCCACGATCGTGCTGCTTTCCGGCGAAAGGCTGCAGCGCGCCCTGGGCGAGCGCGGCATGCAGGCGATGGAGCGGCTGATGGGCCTGATCCTCACCGCCATCGCCGTGGAGATGCTGTTGGGCGGCATCCGCGCATTCGTCGAGGGACTGCGATGAGCAAGGCCTTCACGCGCGAGGACTCCGCCGCGCCCGACGACGATCGCGACGACGACGAGCCTAACCCGATCCCGCCGGGCTCCAAGAACTACCTCACGCCCGCGGGCTGGAAGCGCATGCGCGACGAGCTCTCCTGGCTCGTGAAGACCGAGCGCCCGAACGTGACGTCCGTCGTCTCCTGGGCCGCGAAGCTGGGCGATCGCTCCGAGAACGCCGACTACCAGTACGGCAAGAAGCGCCTGCGCGAGATCGACCGGCGCATCCGCTACCTCACCAAGCGGCTCGAGGCCGCGGAGGTGGTGGATCCCGCCACGCGGGAGGAGACCGACCAGGTGTTCTTCGGCGCGACGGTCACCTATGCCAACAGCGCCGGCGACGAGCTCACCATCCGCATCGTCGGCATCGACGAGACGGACCCCGCCCAGCACTACGTGAGCTGGATCTCGCCCATCGCCCGCGCGCTCATCAAGGCGCGCGAGGGCGAGAGCGTCAGCCTGCGCACGCCCGCCGGCGAAGAATTGATCGAAATCCTCGAGGTGCGCTACGTGGAGATCCCCATGGATCCCTTCGTGCCCATCCAGAGCCAATGGAGCCCCAACGCGCGATGAAACGCCTCCTCCACGCCACCGTCTTCGGGCTGCTCCTCGCCGCCGCGCTGCCCGCCGCCGCCGTCTCCTACCTGTGGGAGGTGAGCTCGCTCACCAACAAGGTGTACCTCTTCGGCACCGTGCACGCGGGCATGTCGTCGTGGTATCCGCTCGATCACGAGATCGAGCACGCGTTCGACAACTCGCCGGTGCTGGTGGTCGAGGCGGACATCACGAACGCCGACGCGATCGAGAAGTCGACGCGGGCGATGACCTACACCCCGCCCGCCAACCTGAGGACCCACATTCCCGCGGAGGACTACGCCCGCTTTCGCCGCCTGCTCGACAAGTACAGGATCCCCGAGGAGGCGGTGGTGAACATGAAGCCCTTCATGGCCTCGTCGCTGCTCGTGTTCGGCGAGTGGTCGCGGCTGGGCTATTCGCCCGCGATGGGCGTGGACGGCTACCTGCTGCAGAAGGCCAGGGAGAAGGGCAAGCGCATCGAGGAGCTGGAGGGCGTGGACACCCAGATCGCGCTGATGGACTCCCTCGACAACGACGAGACGCTCTCGCTCTTCCGCGGCACGCTGGACGCGCTCGAAAGCGGGCTCACCGCCGAGCAGGTGAACGGCCTCGTCCACGCGTGGCAGGACGGCGACCCCAACGCGCTCCTCGACGTGGCGCGCCGCTACAACGACAAGGTGCCCGGCGCCGCGGCCTTCGAGGAGAAGTTCATCTGGTCGCGCCACCCCGCCATGGTCGCGAAGATCTCGGACATGCTCGAGAAGACCCGCGAGCGCCACTTCATCGCGGTGGGCGCGCTGCACCTCGCGGGCCCCAGGGGCCTCGTGGAGCTGCTGCGCCGCAAGGGCTACGTGGTGAAGCAGCTGTGAAGGCACGCCACGGTGGCCAGCTCCTGGTGGACCAGCTGCGCGTGCACGGCGCGGACCTCGCGTTCGCAGTGCCCGGCGAAAGCTTCCTCGCGGTCCTCGACGGCTTCTACGAGGCGCGCGATGCGATGAAGCTCGTGGTCTGCCGCCATGAGTCGGGCGCGGCGAACATGGCCGAAGCGTACGGCAAGCTCACCAACCGGCCGGGCCTGTGCTTCGTCACGCGCGGCCCCGGCGCGACCCAGGCGAGCGTCGGCGTGCACACCGCGTTCCAGGACTCCACGCCGATGATCCTTTTCGTGGGCGACGTGGGCGAGCGTTTCCGCGATCGCGAAGCCTTCCAGGAAGTGGATTTCCGCGCGATGTTCGGCCCGCTCGCCAAGTGGGCCGCGCGCATCGACCACGTGGAGCGCATTCCCGAATACGTGGCGCGGGCCTTCCAGGTCGCCACGTCCGGGCGCCGCGGCCCCGTGGTGCTGGCGCTCCCGGAGGACATGCTCACGCAATCGGCCCAGGTCGCCGATGCGAAGCCCTACGCGCCGGCCGAACCGCATCCGGGCCGCGAGGACATGGAGCGCCTGCGCTCGCTGCTCGCGGCGGCCAGGCGTCCGCTCGTGATCCTGGGCGGCGTGCCATGGTCACGCGAGTCGTGCGCCGACATGCAACGCTTCGTGGAGGCCAACGCGCTGCCCTGCGCGTGCGCCTTCCGTTTCCAGGACCTCTTCGACAATCGCCACCCCCAGTACGCGGGCGACGTGGGCATCGGCATCAACCCGGCGCTCGCCAGGCGCGTGCGCGAGGCGGACCTGCTCCTCGTGGTGGGCGCGCGGCTGGGCGAGATGACCACCGGCGGCTACACGCTGCTCGATTCGCCGGTGCCGAAGCAGAAGCTCGTGCACGTGCATCCCGGCGCCGAGGAGATCGCGCGCGTGTTCCAGCCGGAACTGGGCATCGTCTCCTCGCCGGCGCATTTCGCGGCGGCCTGCGCGGCGCTTCCGCCCGTCGATGCCGGCGCGTGGAAGGGCAGCGCCGAGGCCGCGCACGCCGAATCCCTCGCGTGGTCCACGCGGCGCGCGATCCCGGGACGCGTGCAGATGTGGGATATCGTGGACCACCTCAACAAGCGCATGCCGGTGGACACGATCTTCACCAACGGCGCGGGCAACTTCGCGACGTGGCTGCACCGCTTCCACCGCTATACGGGCTGGCGCACGCAACTCGCGCCCACCTCGGGCGCGATGGGCTACGGCGTGCCCGCGGCGATCGCGGCGAAGTTGGCCGAGCCCCGGCGCAACGTGATCTGCTTCGCGGGCGACGGCGATTTCCTCATGACCGGCCAGGAGCTCGCCACCGCAATGCAGTACGGCGCGCCCGTGGTGATCGTGGTCGTGAACAACGGCCTCTACGGCACCATCCGCATGCACCAGGAGAAGCGCTACCCGGGCCGCGTGATGGGCACCGACCTCGTGAACCCGGACTTCGCGGCGTTCGCCCGCTCCTTCGGGGCGGTGGGCGAGACGGTGGACGAGACCGCGCAGTTCGCGCCCGCCCTGGAACGCTGCCTCGCGAGCGGCAAGCCGGCGGTCATCGACGTGCGCATCGACCCCCAGGCGATCACGCCCGAAACCACCCTCGACACGCTCCGAAGCCGCGCTCCGGGCCGGTAACAGAAGTGTCATACTCGGCCCGTATGCTAAGCGGGAACCCGCCATGACAGAGCATATTTCAAAGCAGTTCGACCAGGACCTGGAGGCGATCCGCTCGCGCACGCTGCAGATGGGCGGGCTCGTCGAGTCACAGGTCCGTTCGGCCATCACCGGGTACCTCAAGGGCGAGAACGAGATCGTCGAGCAGGTGATCGCCGCCGACGCCAAGGTGAACGAGCTCGAGGTCGCCATCGACGACGACCTGCGCGAGGTGATCGTGCGCCGGCAGCCCGCAGCCTCGGATCTTCGCCTCATCATGGCGGTGAGCAAGACGGTCACCGACCTGGAGCGCATCGGCGACGAGGCCACCAAGGTGGCGCGCATGGCGCGCGAGATCGGGCCCTCGGCGGGCATGATGAAGAAGCGCCTGGCCGCCGTGAACCACGCCTCCGAGATCGCCATCGGCATGCTGCGCAAGTCGCTGGACGCCTTCGCGCGCCTGGACGCGGCCGCGGCCGCGCGCATCATCGGCGAGGACCAGGCGATCGACGACGAGTTCCGCGCGATCATGCGCCAGCTCATCACGTTCATGATGGAAGACCCGCGCACCATCTCCTACTCCATCAACATCATCTGGGTGGCCAAGGCCATCGAGCGCATCGGCGACCACGCGAAGAACATCGCCGAGCAGGTGATCTACATCGTGAAGGGCCGGGACGTGCGCCACACGCCGCTGGCGGAGGTCGAGCGCGAGGCGATGGGCTGATGGCGGCCTCGATCCTGGTGGTCGAGGACGAGCCGGCGATCCAGGAGCTCATCTCGATCAGCCTCGCCCGCAACGGGCACACCGTGCGCCGCTCCGCCAACGCGCGGGAGGCCTACGAAGCGGTGGTGGCGGCGCTCCCCGACGTGATCCTGCTCGACTGGATGTTGCCCGATGGTTCCGGCCCGTCGCTCGCGCGGCGCCTGCGTTCCGAGGCGCGCACGCGCGAGGTGCCCATCATCATGCTCACGGCGCGCGCCGGCGATGACGACAAGGTCGCGGGCCTGGACAGCGGCGTCGACGACTACGTCACCAAGCCCTTCTCGCCGCGCGAGCTCGAGGCGCGCATCCAGGCGGTGCTGCGCCGGCGCATGCCGCAGCTGTCCAAGGAGGCGGTGGACGTGGAGGGGCTCGTGCTCAACCCCGCCACGCGGACCGTGACAGGCAGGGGCCGCACGCTCAAAATGGGCCCCACGGAATTCGAGCTGCTGCATTTCTTCATGACCCATACGGACCGGGTTTACACGCGCGCGCAGATCCTCGACCAGGTGTGGGGCGACCACGTGTTCCTCGAAGACCGCACCGTGGACGTCCACATCCGCAGGCTCCGCGAGGCGCTTTCGCCCAGCGGCCACGAGCGCCTGGTGGAGACGGTGCGCGGCGCGGGCTACCGGTTCCGCTCGAGCGCCTGAGATGCTGGCCCTCGCCGCCTGCGCGCTCGCCGGCGTCGCGGTCGGCTGGTTCGCCGGGGTGGAGTGGGGCCTCGGCGCCTTCGGCGCGCTCGCCACGATCCTCGTGCTGCACCACGAGCGCAACCTGCGCGAGCTCTCGGACTGGGTCGAGCACGGGCGCACGCCCGAGCCGCCGCGTGCCCACGGGGCCTGGGACCGCCTGCACGCGGCGATCCACCGCACGCGCCGCGAGTCGGGGCGGCGCGAGGCCGAGCTGGTGGACATGCTCACGCGCTGGCGCGACGCCGCGCGCGCGCTGCCCGACGGGGTGGTCATCCTCGACGCCGACCGCATCGCGTGGTGCAACGACACGGCGCGCCTGCACCTGGAGCTCGATCCCAACCGCGACGCGGGCACGCCCATCACGCACCTCGTGCGCATCCCGCAGTTCCTCGAATACCTCGAGGGCGGCGACTACGCGAGGCCGATCCAGGTGACCGCGCCGCATTCGGCCGACCGGATCCTCTCCATGCAGGTCGTCCCGTACGGGCAGGACCAGCGCCTGGTGCTCTCGCGCGACGTGACGCAGTTCCGCCAGGTCGAGCGCATGCGCCGCGAGTTCGTGGCCAACGTCTCCCACGAGCTGCGCACGCCGCTCACGGTGATCTCGGGGTTCCTCGAGACCCTGCGCGACGAGACCGATCCGGCCGCGGCGAAGCGCTATGTGGAGCTCATGAGCGAGCAGTCGCAGCGCATGCTGAGGCTGGTCGAGGACCTGCTCACGCTCTCCTCGCTCGAGTCCTCGCCGCCGCCGCCCATGGAGGAGCCCATCGAGATGCGCAAGCTCCTCGACCGCCTGGGCGCCGAGGCGCGTGCGCTCTCCAACGGCCGCCACCGCATCGAGGTGGAAGGCGAGGAGGGCATCGACCTGCTGGGCAGCGAGAAGGAGCTCTCCAGCGCGTTCGGCAACCTCGTGAGCAACGCGATCCGCTACACGCCACCCAGCGGGACCGTGCGCCTGCGCTGGCACCGCACCGCCGAGGGCGCGGCCTTCGACGTCGAGGACACCGGCATCGGCATCCCCGCCGAGCACATCCCGCGGCTTACCGAGCGCTTCTACCGCGTCGACCGCGGGCGCTCGCGCGAGTCGGGCGGCACGGGGCTCGGCCTTGCGATCGTGAAGCACGCGCTCTCGCGGCACGGCGCGGCGCTCGACATCGCGAGCCGCCCGGGCGAGGGCAGCCGCTTCAGCGCGCAGTTCAGCGGGCCGCGCGTGCGGCTCGCGCGCCCCGCACGCTGACTTCAAGCGGTCATACGCGGCCCCGATGATGGGTCCGCGATCTCTGGTGGCTTCATCGTTCCCCCCTCGGAAGTTGCTCCTCCTCGGTCCGCCGGCCCCCAGCCCGCGGGCCTTTTTCTTTCTTAAGGAGATTGTCATGCGCGCCGCGTAGATTCGGCGCCATGAGAATGGACGACCTTCCTCCCGGCTTCGACGATCCCGTGGACGCGCTGCTGGGGTTCCACCGGCGCATCGAGCGGCAGCTCGCGACCCTCGGGCGCATCACCTATCACCTCGAGATGCATGGCCTGGATGCCGAGGGCAGCGCCATGGCCGCCGGCGTCCTGGACTTCTTCACGAGCTCGCTTGCGCTTCACCACCTCGACGAGGAGGCGCTCTTTCCGCTGCTCGAGATGCGGATTGCCTCGGTCGAGGAGCGCGAGCGCTTGCGGCTGCTGCGCGCGAGGCTCGAGTCCGAGCATCGCGAGATGGACCGCATGTGGCGCTCGCTCAAGCGCCCGCTGGAGGGCATCGCCGAGGGAATCAACCGCGGCGTGCCCGCCGACCTGCTGCAGTACTTCCGCGCCATGCAGGCCACGCACATCTCCATCGAAGAGGGCGTGCTGCACGTGGCCGCGGCGAAGACGCTCACGCCTTCGGACCGCGCGGCGCTCGGCCGCGGGATGGTCGCGCGGCGCACGCGCCGCCGCCGCTTCGCCTAGGAACGCTGACCGCGTTTTGTCACGCCGCCGTCACGGGGCTGACTTGTGCAGCGCCGACAATCGGTTGCGAATGGATACTGCGATTCCGCATGAAGATGATGCGGGACCCACCCTCCGGTTCCGCTCAATCTTCATCTCCGACATCCACCTCGGGACGCCGGGGTGCCAGGCGGGACATCTGCTCGATTTCCTGCGCCACACCCAGAGCCGCTACCTGTACCTGGTCGGCGACATCATCGACGGCTGGCAGCTCAGGCGCCGCTGGTTCTGGAACCAGCAGCACAACGACGTGATCCAGAAAGTCCTGCGCAAGGCGCGCAAGGGCACGCAGGTCGTCTACGTCGCGGGCAACCACGACGAGGTCGCCCGGCAGTTCATCGGGCTCGCCTTCGGCGGCATCGAGATTCGCGGCGAGACCGAGCATCGCACCGCCGACGGCAAGCGCCTGCTGGTGATCCACGGCGACCTCTTCGACGCGGTGGTGCAGGGCGCCAAGTGGCTCGCCTACCTCGGCGACCAGGCCTACATCCTGTCGTTGAAGCTGAACCAGTGGTTCAACCACGTGCGCGCCACGCTCGGCCTTCCGTACTGGTCGCTCGCGCAGTTCCTCAAGCAGCGCGTGAAGAACGCGGTGAGCTACATCACCGACTTCGAGAGCGCGCTCGCCGACCATGCGCGCACCCGCGGCTACGACGGCGTGGTGTGCGGCCACATCCACAAGGCGGAGATCCGCGACATCGGCGGCATCCGCTACTACAACGACGGCGACTGGGTGGAGAGCCTCACCGCGCTCGTCGAGATGGACGACGGGCAGTTGCGGATCATCGACTGGAAGGAAATCGAGGCGTTGCGGGATTCCGCCATCAACGAAGGGGCGACGCACGGCCGGCCTCGGGACGTGCCGCTGCCCCAGGGAGCGAAGATTGCGCATTCTTCTGGTGACTGACGCCTGGGCGCCGCAGGTGAACGGGGTGGTGGTGACCCTCACGAACACGGTGCGCTGGCTGGAGCGCTGGGGGCACGAGGTGCGGGTGATCTCGCCCGAGGGCTTCCGCACCTTCCCCATGCCCACGTATCCCGAGATCCCGCTCGCGTTCATGCCCGGCGCGGAAGTCTCGCGGCGCATCCGCGAGTTCGAGCCCGACGCGATCCACATCGCCACCGAAGGCCCGCTGGGCTCCGCGGCGCGCTCCCATTGCGTGAAGAACAACCTAGCGTTCACCACCGCTTACCACACGTGCTTTCCCGAGTACGTGAAGCCGCGCTTCGGGATTCCGCTGGGGATCACGTACGCGTGGCTGCGGCGCTTCCACGCGGCCTCGTCGGCGATCCTGGTGGCGACACCCGCCATCCGCGCGCTCCTCGAGGAGCGCGGCTTCCGCAACATCGCCGACTGGTCGCGCGGCGTGGACATGGAGCTCTTCACCCCGGGCGAGGAGCGCTTCGCCAACCTGCCGCGCCCGGTGTTCCTCTTCGTGGGGCGCGTGGCGGTGGAGAAGAACATCCAGGGCTTCCTCGGGCTGGACCTGCCGGGCACCAAGCTCGTGGTGGGCGACGGGCCGCAGCGCAAGTGGCTCGAGGAGCGCTATCCTGACGCCATGTTCGTGGGCTCCAAGTCCGGCGTGGAGCTCGCCTCGTACTTCAGGCGCGCCGACGTCTTCGTCTTCCCGAGCCGAACCGACACGTTCGGGCTGGTGCTCGTGGAGGCGATGGCCTGCGGGACGCCCGTGGCGGCCTTCCCGGTGCGCGGGCCCATCGACGTGATCACCGATCCGGCGGCCGGCGTCCTCGACGAGGACCTGGGCGCCGCGGCGATCGCCGCGCTGCGCCTGGACCGCGCGAAGGTGGCGCGCTACGCACGCAAGTACTCGTGGGAGCACTGCACCCGCCAGTTCCTGTCGAGCCTCGTTCCCGCGCGCTCGCCGGAGGCCACCGTTGCTCAAGCCGCCTGAGCCCGCGCCGGGGGCGTTGGGAGAAGCCCCCGAGGGCACGAGCCCGTTCAAGGGCAAGACGGGCGTCATCCGCGTCTGGAATGCGTTCTTCAACTCGCTCGCGGGCCTGAAGGACGCGTGGCGCCACGAGAGCGCGTTCCGCCAGGAGGTGGTGCTCGGCGCGATCCTCATCCCCGTGGCGTGCGTGGTCCCCGTGGATGCGGCCGAGCGCGCGCTGCTCATCGCCGCCGTGCTGCTGGTGCTGATCGTGGAGCTCCTCAACACGAGCGTCGAGGCGGCCATCGACCGCATTTCCTTCGACCATCATTCGTTGTCGCGCCGCGCCAAGGACCTGGGCAGTGCGGCCGTGTTCGTGGCGCTCGCGCTGTGCGTCGTGGTGTGGGCGTTGATCCTCGCCCCGCTGGCGCTTCGCTAGGAATCCGTCACGCAGCCCGTTTGACCGCCTTGCGCGCGGCAAGGGACAATCGGCGCGCATGGAATACCAGCTCAAGATCGAGGAGCGGCCCGGCTACGTGATCGCGACGGGCTGGGGCGACCATACGATCGCCAACGCATCGCGTTTCCTGCGCGAGGCCCACGAGGCCTGCATGGCGCGCGGCCTCGATTTGCTCGTCCTCGATTTCCGCCTCGACGGGCCGAGCCTGGGCCCGGCGGGCATCTTCGCCGTGACGGCAGGCCAGGCCGAGGCCGGCAAGAAGATGCGCAAGATCGCCTACGTGGATGCCAGCTCGCGCGAGGAATCGCGCAAGCGCTTCGCCGAGACCGTCGCCTTCAACCGCGGCGTGAACGTGCGCCTCTTCGGGACCCTCGAAGAGGCGTGCAAGTGGATCGAGGCGCCCGGCTAGCGGAAGCGGTCAGCCGAAACGGCCCGTGATGTAATCTTCGGTCGCCTGCTTGGCGGGTTTCAGGAAGATCTGGCTGGTGGCGCCGAACTCGATCAGCTCGCCCAGGTACATGTAGGCCGTGTGGTCCGAGACGCGCGCGGCCTGCTGCATGTTGTGGGTCACGATCACCACGGTGTAGTCGCTTTTCAGCTCCGCGATGAGCTCCTCGACCTTCGCGGTGGAGATGGGGTCGAGCGCCGAGCAGGGCTCGTCCAGGAGCAGCACCTCGGGCTTCACCGCGATGCCGCGCGCGATGCACAGGCGCTGCTGCTGGCCGCCCGAGAGGCTGTTGCCGCTCTGGTGCAGCTTGTCCTTCACTTCCTTCCACAGCGCCGCCTTGGTGAGCGCCCATTCGACGCGCTCGTCCATGCGCGCGCGCGAAAGGTCCTCGAAGAGGCGGACGCCGAAGGCCACGTTGTCGTAGATCGACATCGGGAAGGGCGTGGGCTTCTGGAAGACCATGCCGATGTTGGCGCGGATGAGCGAGACGTCGCGGCGCGAGGCGAGGATGTTCTCGCCGCCCAGCAGCACCTCGCCCTCGGCGCGCTGCTCGGGATAGAGCTCGAACATGCGGTTGAACACGCGCAGCAGCGTGGACTTGCCGCAGCCCGAGGGGCC
>Ga0335082_10003326_pt1 | contig 17442 bp, 11 predicted proteins | sample Lox_Sample_41_FD_206718 | JGI IMG/M metagenome (GOLD analysis project Ga0335082, IMG submission 206718) | Soil microbial communities from Loxahatchee National Wildlife Refuge, Florida, United States - Lox_Sample_4.1 | ecosystem: Environmental > Terrestrial > Soil > Wetlands | place: USA... | reverse complement strand
GGTGCAGGACCCGCTCCTCGCTTTTGAGGTTGAGCAGCATGATGACGAACAGATAGAGGATCAGGATGGCGCCGGCGTAGACGATCACCTGGATCATGGCGATGAATTCGGCGTTCAGCAGCACGAAAAAACCTGCCATGTGGGCCAGCACCGAGAGCAGCGCCAGTCCGCATTGCACCGGGTTCCGCAGCGAGACGACGAGCAGGCCGGAGACGATCGTGGCGGCCGCAAAATAGTAGAAGAACAGGTTGGTGATCATGAGATTGAGGGGGAGATGCGCTTCGACTCGGCCATGGCCTCGGGCCATGGCGCCGGCTCAGATTCCGCCTTCGCAGGCTTTGCCTGCGAAGCTTCATTCCTCTCCCCCTCAGCTCCCCCATCGCCCATACATTGTTTCGTCATGGCTCGCATGTCAAACCGATGCTCGGCTATCGTCCTGCGGCCTCGGGCGTCTGTTCGTTTGACTGCGGAGCAGCCGGAGTCGCGGCGCTTCCATCTGATGTCAGGGCGGCATTGACGGCGGCCGTCGCGGCCGCGGGCGCCGTGGGAAATTTGTAGCGGTACCGCTCGGCGCTTTCGTCGGCCCGTTCCTGATTGTGCGCGACGAGGTAGGCCTTGGCGTCGCCGTGATATTGCTCGCCAATCTGATAGAGCTTCGCCTTGTCGAAGAGGAGGTCCCGTTTGTTCTCGGTCGAATAGGCGTAGAGTTTGGTCATTGCCAGCGCATTGACCGGACAGGCTTCCACGCAGAAGCCGCAGAAGACGCACTTGGTCATGTCAATGTAGAACTCCGACGCGTAGCGGACCAGCGTGTCCGGTACCTCGGCGCTGACCACCTTGATGCAGCGGGAGGGGCAGGCCGCCTCGCACAGATCGCAGCCGACGCACCGCTCGACCCCGTCGTTGTAGCGGAGCAGGCAGAGCGCGCCCCGGTGGGTGTCGGGCAGTTGCCGCTTCTCCCTCGGATACTGAAAAGTGACCGGCTTGACGAACATGTGTTTGAACGTGATCACCATCGCCTCGATGATCTCGGCGAAGGTGCAGTGGCGGATCCAGTCGACTACGCGCTTCATGAGGCCGCGCCTTCCTGTGCCGTGGCCTGGCCGCCGGCGGTAGGGGCCGAATCCGATGTGACCGCGGTTGCGGTCGGAGCCGGCGCGGGCGTCACGAGACTGATCGAGACCTCGCCCCGCTTGAAGTAGGGCACGCCGGTGACGGCATCGACGGCCGCAGTCACCACATCTTTAACGCCGGATGCCGTGAAGTGTTCCGGAAAGTGGCACAGGCCGGCCGGCAGCGATGGGTGTACTTCGACTTCCACTTCAACCTGCGGCTGATCCGTCGACGCCGGAGTCAACCGCACGACCGCGCCGGTGGCGGCGCCGATCCGCTCCGCGTCCGGCGGGCTCAGCCCCAACCGGCCCTTGGGGAAAATCGTCGTCAATCCCTCCGCCTGAAGAGAGAGCTTGCCCGAATGGTAGAGGATGGGAATCAGCTCCAACGTCAGCGTTCCTTCCTTGACAGGCTCAGGACGGGGTGTCCGGTAGCGCGATGCGACCGTCGACGTGTGGTCCGGCGTGAAGCGCGGAGGACCGTCCAGCCTCCTCGGCAGCGGCACCTTGGGGAAGCCAGGCACTAGGCGGCCGATTTCATCCTGAATCTCTTCCACGCTGCCGTAGAGAAAATCCGGCGCCATCTTGCCGCCAATCTCTTCAAAGATTTCCCAGTCCGGCCGGCTTTCGCTCATGGGCTCCAGCGCCCTCGCGACGGGGCGGTACTGGCCTTCATGATTGGTGAAGGTGCCCGTCTTCTCCGCCGCGCTGCACGCGGGCAGGATCACGTGGGCGCGTTTGGCCGTCTCGGTCATGAACAGCTCCTGGCAGATCAGCAACTCGACCCGCTCCAGTGCCTCCGCGACGCGCATCGACGCCGGCAGCGTCTCGAGCGGATTTTCACCGATGAGATAGAGCGCCTTGATGGCGCCGCTGCGCGCACGTTCCAGGATCTCGGTCAGCGTGGCGCCGGGCGACGAGGGGATTTCCGCCTGCCAGAGCGCGCTGGCTCGCAGCCGCGCCGCCGGATCGGCGACCGGCACGGGCCCGGGCAGATATTCCGGCGTCGCGCCGAAATCAATCACCCCTTGTTCATTGTTTTCCTCCTGCAACGCCATTACGCCGCCGCCGGGCCGCGTCAGCGCGCCGCACAGGCCGGCCAGCTCGATCAGCGTGAGCGCGTGCTCATGGCCGCCGGCCTGCTTGAGCAACCCCTCGCCGCAGAGCAGAATCGTCCGCGGGCCTTGAGCCAGGAGCGCGGCGACCGCTTCGAATGCGGACGGTTCCAGTCCCGTGGCCCGCGTTAACGCCTCGTCGCTCGAACCGGCGGCCGCCTCGCGAAGCGCGGTGAGCAGGTCCGGATTCGCCTCGGCAAAAGCGGGGTCGACGAGTTGTCTCGCCAGCAATGCCCGCACCACGCCGTGCAGGAAGGCGCCCTCCGCGCCGGGCCGGATCGCGAAGTGGTGGGTGGCCAGGGCGGCCATCTTGGTCTTGACCGGGTTGACCACGATGACTTTGGATTGGTAATGGCGCATCGCTTCCTTGACGCGCAGCGCGGTGATCGGGTTCGCTTCGGTAATGTCGGAGCCGATCACCAGGATGGTGGTGGCCACGGTCAGCTCTTCATAGCTGTTCATCAACCGGGGACGGCCCAGCGCCGTCTGCAGCGCCCGGGTGAAGTTGATCTGGCCGTAGCGGGCGGTGCTGTCGAACTGATTGGTGCCGATGACGGCGCGCATGAACTTCTGGAACAGGTAGAGTTCCTCGTTGGTCAGGCGGGCGGAGACCAGCCCGGCGATGGCGTCGGGTCCGTGCTGCGCTTTGAGGTCGCCAAGTCGGCGGGCGACCTCGTCGGTTGCCTCCCACCAACTGACCGGTTCGTGGTGGCGGCCGCGGCGCAGAAGCGGCTGGGAGAGCCGCTGCTTGCTGTTGATGTGTTGAAAACCGAAGCGCCCCTTGACGCAGATGCCGCCGTGGCCGCCCAGCGTATCCTCCTTGGTGCCCCATTTCGATTTCCAACTCAACGATGACCGGACGCGGATGACCTCCTGTTCCTTCGCGTCGATCGTCAACTCGCAGCCGTCGCCGCAATAGCCGCAGGCGGTCTCGGTTGAAACGAGCTGCCAGGGCTTGTAGAGGTATTTGGCAAATTTGTTGGTGATCGCGCCGACCGGGCAGACGGCCAGGCAGTCGCCGCAGAATTCGCAGTAGAGCGCCGTGTCACCCTTGGCGACAACATGGGTGAAGCCGCCCTTTTTGAGAAACTGCAGCGCGTCGACCTGCTGCACCTCCTTGCAGGCGTTGATGCACTGTCCGCACAGGATGCAGCGGTTCATGTTGAAGTCGAGGACGAGGCTGCGCCGGTCCTCCGGAATGCCCTTTTGCTTGACGTTCTTCACCTCGCTGATGCCGAACGAGAAGGACATGTCCTGCAATTCACAGCGGCCGTCAGCGTCACAGACGGGACAGTCGAGCGGATGGGTCGAGAGATGGCGTTCAACCGCCTTTTTCTGGGATTGCCAGAGCGCCGGTGTGCCGGTGCGGACCACCATGCCGGGCGCGACGTTGGAGGAGCAGGAACGAACGGGCGCCTTCTTCCCCTCCACTTCCACCAGACAGATGCCGCAGGAGCCGAAAGGGGAGAAGGTATAGTGATAGCACATGCTCGGAATGGTTTTGCCCATGCCGATGATGGCGTCATAGATCGGGGTGCCCTGGGGCACGCGGATCAGCTGCCCGTCGACCGTCAGCTCGACCTGCTCGTCCTCCTGCAGTTCGGGCCTCGGCGAAGTTTGGGCCGGCGGCGCGGTTGTGTTCTGCTCGTCCGTCATGGTTTTCCTGTTATCGGTCGCATTCCGTTATTTGTATGTGGGGGCTTCTGCTGGCGCATCCAGACGCCCCCACACCCCCTTCGTTAGCGATCGCATTCCCCCATGTCATTGAATCTGTGGGCCTGTGCGGCAAAGTCTGAGAAGGGTCCTCCATTGCCCCCACACCCCGAGCCCCCGATGTGTGCCAATGGCCGCGTCATCGGTCGCATTCTCCCATGACGATATCGTAGGTGCCGAAGATTGTGATGATGTCCGCGATCATGTAGCCGCGGGCCATGTGGTCGAAGGCGCCCAGATGGATGAACGACGGGGAGCGGATTTTCAGCCGGTAGGGATGGCCGCTGCCGTCGCTGACGATGTAGAAACCCAGCTCGCCCTTGTGCGCTTCGGTGCCGCAGTAGATTTCGCCTTCGGGAGTTTTGAATCCCTGCGTGAACAATTTGAACTGGATGATCATCGATTCGAGCGTGGTGAAGACCTTGTCCTTCGAGGGCAGCACGACGGTCGGCGCGTCGGCCAGATAGGGGCCGTCAGGCAGCCGCTCAAGGCACTGCCTGACGATTTTGCAGCTCTCGCGCATCTCCTCGATCCGGATCCAGTACCGGTCGTAGGTGTCGCCGTTCCGGCCGACCGGGACGCTCCACTCCACATCGCCGTAGGCGGCGTAGGGTTCGTATTTGCGCAGGTCGTAGTCGACGCCGGAGCCGCGCAGCGTGGGGCCGCTCAAGCCGAAGCTCAGCGCGTCCTCGGCCGAAATGACGGCGATCCCCTGCGTGCGGGCGAGCCAGATCCGGTTTTTCTCCAGCAGCAGGTTGCACTCGTCGATTTTCGCCGGGAAGTCATCGATGAATTTGGAGAGCTTGGCGATCAACTCCGGGGTGAAGTCGCGCTCGACCCCGCCGATGCGGTACCACGAGGTCGTGAGCCGCGCGCCGCACAGCTCGTTGAACCAGTCGAGCAGGATCTCCCGGTCGCGGAAGGTGTAGAAAAAGACCGTCATCGCGCCGATGTCCAGCGCCTGCGTGCCCAGCCAGAATAAATGGCCGATGATCCGCTGCGTTTCGGCGACGATCGTGCGCAGATAATCCGCCCGCGGCGGCACCTTCAGATCGATCAATTTTTCCACCGCCCGGACGTAGGCGAAGTTGTTGTACATGGCGCAGATGTAGTCGAGCCGGTCGGTGTGGGGGATGAATTGATGATACGTGCCGTGCTCGGCCAACTTTTCGACGCCGCGGTGCAGAAAGCCCATCACCGGCGTCGCCTTCACGATCCGCTCTCCCTCCAAATCGAGGACCATCTTGAGCACCCCATGGGTCGCCGGGTGCTGCGGTCCCATGTTGAGCATCAGCTCTTCGGTGCGGAGCAGCGGCAGATCGGGCCGCCTGGCGCTTCCCGCCTGCCCCTGCCTGCCGGTCAGGCTGGGGTCGGGCAGGGTTGTCGGTCCCGTCCGGCTCATGCGGCGTCCTTGGCTGTCGGAGTTGATGGAACGGCCGGGGAAGCCGGCGGCTCAAGGAATTCGAACGTGTCGCGCCAGCCCTTCCCCTGCAGCGGGAAGTCCTTGCGCAACGGAAAGCCCTCATCGTACTCATCGGGCATGAGGATCCGGCGCAGGTCCGGATGACCGTGAAAGCGGATGCCCATCATGTCGTAGACTTCCCGTTCCATGAAGTTGGCCCCGTGCCAGACCGACGACAGCGAATCGACCGCGCCGTCCGTTTCACTGACGCGGGTTTTGAACCGGATGCGCCGCCGGTGCCGGATCGAGTAGACCTCGTAGACGACCTCGAACCTTTCCGGCTGCGTGGGATAATCGACCGAACTGACGTGGACAATATAGTCAAAGGCCAGATCGGGCTCCTCCTTCAAAAAACGGCCGACCGGCAGCAGCGCCGGCTTGCGCACCGTCACCGTCACATCGCCCCTGAATTCCGTCACCGCGACGATCTCCTGTGGGAACCGTTGTCTGAGTCGTTCCGCCACCGACCGGACGCCGTTCATCGGATTTCTCCGGGGACCTCTCCGGGCGCCGCCGTCACGGTCTTGGCGCCAAAGACCCTCTGACGCATGATTTTTTCCTGCAGCTTCAGGATGCCGTCGAACAGCGCCTCAGGTGTCGGCGGGCAGCCCGGCACGTAGATGTCGACCGGGATGAAGCGGTCGACACCCTGCACGACGCTGTAGCTGTCGTAAATGTTGCCGGAAGTCGCGCAGGAGCCCATGGAAATGACGTAGCGCGGTTCGGGCATCTGGTCGTACACCTTGCGGATGAATGGCGCCATCCGACGGCACACCGTGCCGGAGACGATCATCAGATCAGCCTGCCGGGGCGAGGCGCGAAACACGCCGGCGCCGTACCGGTCGATGTCATACCGGGAAGAGACGGCCGTCATCATTTCAATGGCACAGCAGGCCAGTCCGAACGACAACGGCCAGAGCGATCCTTTGCGCGCCCAGTTGACCGCCTGCTCCAGCGTCAGCGTGACCAGGCCGGCTTCGCCGGTGAACCGCTCGCCCGTCATGCGATGACGGCTCCTCTGTCCGAGCTCCTCATTCCCATTCCAATGCTCCCTTGCGCCACGCATAGATGAAGGCCAGGACGAACAGCGCGATGAAAATCAGCATCTCCAACAGGCCGATCAATCCGATGCGAAAGAAATCGATCGCCCACGGATAGAGAAAAATCACCTCGATGTCGAAAATGACGAACAGCACGGCAATGACGTAATAGCGGAGCGGAAACGGCATCCGGGCGTCCGAGATCGGCTCGCTGCCGCATTCATAGGGGCTGAGCTTTTCCGCGTTCTCCTCGCGGGGCTGCAGATAATGGCTGATCAGCAGCGTTCCGACGCCGAACGCCACCGCCAGCCCCCCGAACAGCACGATCGGAAGGTATAGGGACAAATAGTCAGCGCTGGATGCAACCGTTTCCACCTTTCACCCCCCGTTGTGCGGTGGCGCAGAGGCTCGAATCCTATGTTTACGTTGCAGAACTGCCGACAAGCGTTTGAGCAGTGTCGCGAACCTGCATCATCGCATGTTCCTGACGCGTTGGTCAAGGGGGAGAAGGGACGAAACGGCCGATTCGGCCGGCTACACGGGATCGACCTCGATCTCCAATTCATGGGAGGCAAAAAGCCGGGCCGCCTGCGGCAGCCGGCAAACAGCCCGCAGACTCCGGTGAAGTCCGGCCGCCGTCTCAGCCTTGACCAGCCATTCCCACGCTGTCCCGGCGCCCCCTCTTGGCTGAGCGGCCGGAATCGGTCCCCACAACTCGGCGCGTTCCCCCTGCTGGGCGGCGAGGTGCGACCGGAGCGTTTCCGCCAAGCGTTCAATGGCGGCCCGGGTCGGAACATGGCGGCCGCTCAATCGCAGGGCGGCCAGGCGCCGGAAGGGCGGATAGCCCAGGCTGCGCCGCTGGGCAATTTCAGCGTCATACAGATGCTCCAGCCGGCCGCTTGCGAAAGCCTGCAGGGTCAAACGATCGGGCTGGCGGCTCTGGATGAGCATGAGGGCAGAACCGGCTGTCGGCTGCAGGAGTCCTTGAAGCCGGAACAACAGCTGTAACTGGCGCTCTTCGGCCCGGAAGTCGGGGTGGGACAGATCCAACTCGGCGTCGAGGATGGCGACGAGGCTCAACCGCGGCGGCGCGGGCGCGTGCAGACAGCGCTGCGTGCCGACGATGAAGTCGGCCTTTTCGGCGAGATCCGGCTCATTGACCCCGTCCGAAGGGAGGGCCGTGTCACGATCCATGCGAAGAATCTTCGCGCCGGGCCAGCGGTGCCGCAGCGCGGCCTGCACGCGTTGGGTTCCCGTGCCCAACGGGCCCATGCGCTGGCCCCGGCAGTGGGGGCAGAGGGTGGGGGCCGGCGTGTGCGCGCCGCAGCGGCGGCATCGCAGGCGGGCGGCGCCGGGCGTGGCTGATTCGTAATAGGTCAGGCCGGTCCGGCAGCTGGCGCAACGGACCAGCTCGCCGCAATCTCGGCATACGAGGCTGAGGGCATAACCGCGTCGGTTGACGAACAGAAGCGATTGCTCTCCACGAGTCAGCCGATCGGTGAGCGCCATGATCAGGGGCATTGTCAGCAGGCCGTCGCAGACCGGCTCGGTCCGAAGATCGATCACCTCCACCCCTCCCTGTCCGCCTGGAGAGGCTCCGTCGGCTTGCATCATGATTGACGGTTCTTGGGATCGCGGGGCCATCAGGTGATAACGGCCAACTTGCCAACGCCAGTAACTTTCCACCGACGGCGCGCGCGCGCTCAACAGCACGGGAAGGTCGGCCTGTTCGGCCCGGCGCAGGGCGAGATCGCGCGCATGCAACCGGGGTCGTTCTTCCTGCTTGTAGAGCGTGTCGGCCTCCTCATCCACGATGAACAGGCCAGGTGACGGCAGCGGCGCAAAGAGGGCCAGTCGCGTACCGACAACAATTACCGGAGCGGAGACGGTCCGGAGCGCCAGCCAGCGCTGCGCCAAATTCACGGGGGACAATTCACTGTGGAGCGCCACCACCGGACAGGTGACCCGGCGTTGCAGCCATCCTGCCAGCAGTTCGACACGGCTGATCTCAGGCGACAGCAGCAGCACGCTGCGCTTGTTCTGGATGGCGGTCATCGCTGCAGTCACATAAAGTTGTCGACCGTTTATCCGTCCACATTCCTTGGTTAATGATAGAAATACTCTGTGTTTACAATTAATTATGTTCTCAGCCAGCTGAGACGTATCATAATTAAATGTATTTGAATTAAAGTGGGACAAAACAGCATCATTATTTGAATATTTTTGATGTGAAGTGGTATGTTCATTGCTCAAATCTATTGAATTATTAGCAATTAGTGGTTTTATATGCCATGTTATTGTGATTTGCTTCGATGTCACCAGTCTCTTTAACACTCCTGCCAGCCTGCCTGGGGGGGCCTGTGTGGTCAGGCCGGGCTCGGTCAGTGCTTTCGCCAGTGCGGCATGACTCATACCCTTGGGATGTTCGTGAAGCAGCGTGATGATTTGCCGGGCGGTCCGGCTGCGCCGAACAGAAGCCGCGTGCACCGGTTGTTCCAGGTGATACCGCCGTTCGCCGGCCGGCAACAGCGACGAGGGGAGGGCCGCATCAAGCAGTTCGCCCCATGGAACGAAATACTCATCGGCGAGCCGCCGCAAGAGGTCGAGCAGCTCGGCCGGCACCAGCGGCGTGTCATCGATCACCCGACTCACTTGGCGCAGCTTTCCGCTCGTGGCCGAAGGTGGAGGGACGCCCGTGTGCACGACCACGCCGGTCAGCAATTCATGACCAAAAGGCACGATGACCCGAACGCCGGGTATGGCCCGGCCTTGCCGTGGCTCCGGGAGCAGATAATGAAAGGGGTGGGCGAACGGTCTGGGCAGCAACACTTCGACAAGAGGGAGCATAAGGCGATGCCTGAACGAAGGCGGCCGAATTCTATCAGCCGGCGGTCATGAAGACAAGGGTGATCGCTGAAGGACAGCAGCGGCGTACGATACGGGATGGCTCGCGCTCGGTTGCAAAGCCCGGGAGGTCCTGATAAGATGGCACCGTTTTCGCGCTTGGTTGACGCATCCGACCTATGCAGGCGGGATGCTCGACCCGAGCGGAACGAGACAGAGATTCGGATTCGCTCGCTGGCCATTCCTTCAGAAGAGCAGGCTGCGCTCGCAGTCCGGGTTCGACGATGCGAAAATTGTTCGGCACCGATGGCGTGCGCGGGGTCGCCAATGTCGAGCCGCTCACGGCCGAAACGACCCTGAAGCTGGGCCGTGCGGTCGCCTTTTTATTTCAGCAACAACAGGCCAAGCAGCAGCGCCATCGCGTCGTCATCGGAAAAGACACCCGCCTCTCCGGCTACCTGCTGGAAAGCGCGCTGACCTCCGGCATCTGCTCAATGGGCGTCGACGTGCTGCTGGTCGGCCCCATGCCGACGCCGGGCCTCGCCTTCCTGACCCGCAGTTTACGCGCCGACGCGGGTGTCGTCATTTCGGCTTCGCACAATCCCTACCAGGACAATGGCATCAAGCTGTTCGCCGAATCGGGCTTCAAGTTTCCCGACGAATTCGAGCAACGGATCGAGGAACTGATCGAGTCGGGCCGGATCGATACGATCCGGCCCACGGCCAAGCGGATCGGCAAGGCGTTTCGTGTCGACGACGCGGAGGGCCGGTACATCGAATTCGTCAAGAATTCGATTCCGCGCGGCATGGAATTCCAGGGGGTCAAGGTGGCGGTCGACTGCGCGCACGGCGCCGCCTACAAGGTGGCGCCGACGGTGCTGCGGGAGCTGGGAGCGGACGTCACGGTGCTCGGCGACCGTCCCAACGGCACCAATATTAATGCCAATTGCGGCGCCGTCGCACCGGCCCAGCTGCAGCGCACCGTGACCAAGATCAGGGCCGACATCGGGATCGCCCACGACGGCGACGCGGACCGGGCCGTCTTTGTTGATCATCGCGGTCACGTCGTGCCCGGCGATCAGATCCTGGCCGCCTGCGCCTTCGCGCTTCAGCGGCGGGGACAGCTGAAGGGCGCCACGGTCGTGACGACGGTGATGAGCAACATGGGGCTGGAGGTCGCTCTGGCGCAAGAGGGGATCAAAACCGTCCGGACCAAGGTGGGCGACCGGTATGTGCTCGAGCGCATGCTCACCGGCGGGTTCAACTTCGGCGGGGAGTCATCGGGCCACGTGATCTTCCTCGACTACAATACGACGGGGGACGGGTTGATCACGGCGCTGCAGGTGCTGGCGCTGATGCAGCAGAGCGGACGGTCGCTGGCCGAACTGGCCGCCTGCATGGACTTGTGGCCGCAGATGCTGGTCAACGTCCCCGTCGCCCGCCGGCGTGAGTTGACCGACATCCCCGGCTACGTCAAACAACTGAAGCAGGCCGAGTCGAAACTCGGCGACAAGGGGAGAATCCTGGTGCGCTATTCCGGCACCGAACCGATCGTCCGCGTCATGGTCGAGGGCGAGCACAAGCGGATGGTGCATCAACTGGCCCGGGAACTGGCCCACACGATCGAACGGGCATTGGGGGAGGACGCATGATGATCGGTTCGCTCGTCCGCCGAGTTGCGGCGCTGCTGATTGTCGCGACCGCCGGCCCCGCGGCCATTGGCTTCGGCGCCGACGCCCCGTCGGCCCCCTCGGGCACGTTTTACGACGACGTCGAGCAGACGGTGCACAATGTGCTGCCGCCCGGCAGCACCTATTCGACCAAGGAGCTCTGCGTCTCCTGTCATGTTGACGGGAACTACCACATCCCCGGAACGCCGCGTCCGCCCGCGGAGGCGGCATTGCCGGCCTACGGTGCGGAACAGGGGGAGCAGCGGCCGCTCTGGAATCAGAATACCTCGGTCAACCACTATGACCTCCCGCGAAATTGGCCGCTGCCGACGTGGATGTTCACGGACCGGCCGTTCGGCACGTCGGCCGATTGTCTGGGGTGCCACGACGGCGCGTTTGCCGAGGACGTTCATCGGGGCGGCCCGCGGTACGGCCTGGCGGGGAACAAGGATATCCAAGATTTTTTTGACCGAATGGAGCTTGCGCTGGGGGGAAATCTGGACCGAAGGAGCGAAGTGCCCGATCATCCGGTCGCCACGATCTACCCGCGCAAACCGGATGGAGAGCTCATCCCCAAACGGCCGGTCTCCAGCGAGATCCGGTATTTTTCCATTCCCGATCTTCAACATGACCGGCTGGTGCTACCGACCGGTCCGACGTCGAAGTTCTACGCACTGACGCCGGGCAATCTGCAGCCGCCACCGCCGCCGGGCAATGGGAGCGGCGCGGGCCCCGGACAGCCGGCCGCGTCTCCGGCCGGTTTGGCGGCCGCGGCCGAGGGGCCGGAACAATATCGGCTGGTCCATACGACGTACGGCGTCGTCCATTGCGACAGTTGTCATAACGCCCACAGCGAGTTGCACGCCGGATTTCTTCGCGACCAGACACCGCAACTCTGCCTGCTCTGTCATGACCGCTAATCCCCACCGCGCGCGCTGACGATCTGCCCGTATGCGCCGGCCGTTGTTTTGGGTGACGCTCTGTTATCTGGGCGGCCTGGCGGCCGGCGAGGTTGCTCTCTACCTGCCGGTGACAACCCTGCTCGCGCTTGCGGGGGGCGGGGCGATCGTCCTGCTCGTCCGTCGGCGGAACGCACCGCGTTCCGCTTCCGGGCTGCTTATCGGCGCCATGGCCCTGACCCTGGGCGTGGTCGCGTCTCATCTGACGCTGACGGCATTGGAACATTCCCCTCTGAACGTGTGGCGCGACCGGGGGATGATCGGATTGACGGGACGGGTGCGCGGCATGCCGCAGCTGGAGCCGGATCGGACCGTTGTTCTACTCGATCTGGACGCGGTGGAGCCGGCGACTGCGGCGAACGACCCGTCCCTCCAGCTGCCGGCGCATGGCCGGGTGCGTCTCAATGTCCGGCGTCATGCCGGAGAGGACACCGCCGTTCGTGCCGGCGACCGGCTTCACGTCACGGCGGAGCTGCGACGGCCGTATGGATTGCACAACGTCGGCCTCTTCGACGCCGGCCGGTATGCGCATCGCCAGGGCATCGACGCGGCCGCGTCGGTCCGGACCGACCAGCTGACGCGGCTGGAGGAGGGCGACGGACTGCTCGACCGAGGCGTGCTCCGTCCCGTTGAATCGTGGCGTGAACGGATCGATGCGGCGATGGCGGGGTCGCTTCCGCCACCGTCAGCCGCGCTGCTCTCGGCCCTGATCCTGGGCGAAACGGGCCGGATCACGCCCGACATGCGGGACACGTTCACCGCGGCCGGCGTCGCGCATCTGCTCTCCATTTCAGGCAGCCATCTGGCGCTGCTGGCCGGCGTGATCTTCCTGCTCATCCGCGGCCTGTGCCGGCTGCTGCCGGAGCGGTGGTTGTTGCGGCTGACCATCTGGCTGACTCCGACACAACTGGCCACGCTGGCGACCGTCCCCGCGGTCGTCTGGTACACGGCATTGTCGGGCGGCCAGACGGCGACCATCCGTTCACTGCTCATGCTGTTGCTTTATTGCGGTGCGGTGCTGCTGTCGCGCCCGCATGATCTGTTGTCGGCGCTGGCGATTGCCGCGTTCGCCGTGCTGATTGTGGACCCGCTCGCGCTCGGCACGATTTCGTTTCAGCTCTCCTACGGCGCCGTGCTGGGGATGGCGTTGGCGCTGGCCTGGTGGAGCGAACGGCAGGCCGACACACGACGGGACGCAGCCGACGACGATCAGCCCGCCCCGTCCGCCCGCTGGAGATCATGGTTGCAACGGGGACAACTCTATCTGCTGCTGACGGCGGCGGCCACCGCGGCCACGGCCCCGTTGGTGCTCTACCATTTTCGCCAATTCAGCTGGGTGGGATTGGTGAGCAATCTGGTGGTGCCCGCGATCGGCGTCGTGGTGATTCCCCTGGGGTTGTTGAGCGCGGGATTGACGCTGCTCTTCTCCCTCTCGACCTTCCCCCTGGCGTCGCTGAACGACTGGGCGGTGACCGTTCTCAGGACGGCGGTCGGCTGGTTTGCCCGCTGGCCGGGTGCTGTCGTCCATCTGGCCGCGCCGTCATTGCTGACGGTTGCGACGCTCTACATTGGAATGGCGGCGCTGGTCTGGGGGCGACGCTTTCGATGGCTGGGCGGGCTGGGTGTGGCCGTCTGCGCGTTCTGGGTGGTGGTCGCGCTCGCCGGGTTGATGCGTCCCGGCGGGCAGTTGCGGGTGAGTTTTCTTGACGTCGGGCAGGGAGACGGGGCGGTGGTCGCTTTTCCGACGGGCCAGGCGATGGTGATCGACGGCGGGCCGCAATACGGCGGTTACGACACCGGCCGGGCCGTCGTGGCGCCCTATCTGTGGGATCACGGCATCCGGCGTATCGACTATCTGGTGGCGAGCCATCCCCAGGCCGATCATATCGGCGGACAGATCTCGCTGATGCGACTGTTTCCTGTCGGCGAACTGTGGCAGAACGGTGTTCGACGAACTGGAAGTGTTGCGGACGGCTGGAGGGCGGCGGCTGAAGCCGACTCGGCGCGCATGATGATCATCCGGGCCGTTGACGAGCCGGTTTATATCGGTCCGGTTCAGATCAATCTGCTCCATCCGTCCGACTCCTTCGTGTCCGATGATGACAACCCGAACGGACACGGCTTGAACGATTCGGCGATCGTCATGCGGATCGGCCTGGGCGAATGTCATTTTCTGTTCACGGGGGATATCGAACGGCCGGCCGAAGCGGAGCTCGTGCGCTCCCAGGCCGACCGGCTGGAGGCCACGGTGCTTAAGGTGCCCCATCATGGGAGTCGGACGTCAAGCACGCCGGAATTTCTGGAGGCGGTGCGCCCTGATCAGGCGGTCATCTCGGTCGGCGCCTACAATCCCTACCATCATCCATCATTACCGGTGCTTGAGGCATATGAGGCCCGTGACATCGAACTCTTACGGACCGATCAGGAGGGAGAGGTCGTCTATCTGACCGACGGAACGACACTGCGCCGGTTTACGGCGCGGGAGCTGGAGTTGAAGCCCGTGCTGCAGCTTCGCGGGGTGATGGAGGAGGAGTGGGCGAATTATCTGAGGGTGTGGGTGAGGTGGTGGTGGCGCGTGTGAGGGAGGCTCAGGCAGGGGCGGTTCCCTTCGGGCTAGGCCCTCAGGGCAAGCGTCGGCACGGAGTCGGCTGCGATTGCGGTTCTCGCCGCTCCTCGGCTCTCGGGCGCTCCGGCATCAATGCCAATTGTGGGAGCACCCTCCGAGACGGCACTCCTCGCCGCCCCTGCCTGAGCCTCCTTGGGGATGGGTTAAAAATATTGCTCAAGCCGCTCGGCCCTGCATCTGCCCCGTTGAGAATGTGTGGTTGAAGATCAAATGCCAATACACGGTCTATGAGACGGCGCTACTCACTACCACTGGCGGAGACCTCCGAGTAAGATTGTAGAAAGCAATAACGATGAATGAGCGTTGAAAGATAAAATCATTGGCTTGACCTTTCAAATAGTGTCGGTCATATCGAATCAATATTTCACCGGACAAAGCAGTGAACTTTAGAATCCTTAAAATTATCGATTACAGAGATAATGTATCAAATTAAAGTTGATCAGCAGGTTCATTTCATAATGAGATTGACTCAACATTTAGGCAGTCCGATTTGCAGGACAAGGTTATCCATCCTAACGATACGAGTCTTTCTCCCATAGAACCCTACTCCTTCGAACATTTCAAAATAATTTCTGTTTGAAATCGACAGCCTTTTCAACTTACATCAATTGTAGAGAAGGAAAGTAGCAGCTCTGAATTTTCTGATATTCGCTTACCTATTTGTGGCGTATTTAAGATTTCCGCTGCTAAAGTAACTGAGGTGAACCTTACCCTGTACGTCCAATGCGAGTGCAGTATCTGCGTAGTCGGCACCATCTATGGGCAAGAAGCGCCATGTTCCCGTGGAATTGGTTGCATATATCAGTTGCCAGCCGTTCAACCCTGAAATATAGCTGAGATGCACAATGCCAGATGCATCCAATGCGAGAGATGGATAACCTGTCGAGCCACTATTATCAATGACATTGATGACCCACGTGCCCAAGGCATCCTGATGAGCGTATTTGATGTAATGGTTATTATCAGAATACGTGATGTGCGTCCTTCCGTTCGCATCCACCGCTGTCGACAATTCTGTAATATACCCAGTATCAATTGTGGTGGAGATCCAAGTACCGCCCTGATTCGTGGCGTACTTAAGGCCATAATCTGGATATCTGCCTGCATAAGCAAGATGTGCGGTACCGGTTAAATCGACAGTGATGGAAAGCGGACTCCCTGGCACACTGCAGCCGATATCTTGGGTAAACGTGTCTACGGCTCCATGCACCCAAGCACCAGCAATATTGGTGGCATACCTGAGTTCTTGAATTGGCGGTGAAATTGCCCAGTAGGCAAAGTGTGATTTATTTGCTGAATCCAGCGCAAATGATGATTTGCACCATCCCGCCGCATCAATGACTTCGGAATTCCATGCGCCGGAGACATATACCTCATGGGTGATGCCAGATAGATCCGCATAACCAATATGAACGGTATCGCCGGAATCCACTGCTATATTGGCATCCACATAGGGCGAGTGACCAACCTGTTGTCCAGTCCAGGATCCGGACGCATCGGTGATGTAATTATTGTAATAGTTGTAGGAATCGCAGTACGTGAAATTGGGGGGGAGGGTGCTGTAATGCGCACACTCATCAAAGGCATAGTGAACATGCGCATGACCAGCGGAGTCCATCGCAATGGATGTAGCCCAATTGTCAGTCGTGGCCGTCGTGGGGGCAATGACTTCGGTCTGCCATCCCGGTGTCGCAAACACTGTCTGGGATGGGGGGCTTTCAAATCCGCCGATGACCGCTGTGACGAAATAATAATAGGTGACATCATCAGTCAGGCCAGTGTGTACATAGGGACTGGCAACACCGGCTATCTTCGTGGCTGTGTCCATGGTCAGATTAGCGGTGGTGGACCAATAGAGATTGTATGAGGTTGCTCCAGCGACATTGTTCCAGTTGAGTGTGACCTCTTCTTTGCCAGCGACGGCCACCAATTCTACCGGTGAAGCGGGTATACGCGTAATCGTGACCGTATCTGTCGCTGATGCACCTGACAGATTGGATGCCTTGACCTCAATGAGATCCCCGCCGATAACAAGTGGCACGCTATACGCCACCCACTGGTGGCTATATGAGGTATAGCAATAGGAAAATAAACAGGAGCATGATCCGGATATCCCATGGATAGTATTTCCCGTTTCGCCGGTGGTTAGGTTTTTCCAGGTAACGTCTATGGCTGAACTCAGCGGGCCCTGAATAGGTGGGCAATATCCTAAAGCGACCTCCGAAGGTGGGCAATTGTCACAGTAGGCTTCCCCGTGCAGATCAACAGAACTGATCTGAACGATGGAGCTTGTTGTATCAATAGTGACCCAGAGCGGATTGCCTTCGCCGCCCCCTCCATTTCCTCCACCGCCTCCTCCGCAGGCAGACAGTAAAAAGAGCGCTGGGGAAACCAGAATCAATATGCGGAACAACTCTTTCACAGAGATCTTACTGTTAACTCCTATTACCCGAATTAATAAGGGATATAGAGTCAATGCTTGGCTATTAAGTCTCCACCGTGACTTCGAAGTTCTGTCCCGCCTTTGCCAAAAGTGTACCGATGATAATACGTTACTTAACGACATCGTTGAATCTTGGAATTGAGAAGCGTTAGTCACAAATAACTCAGAAACCATGCCAATCTATCGCTTAGCTGTGTTAGCTTAGGTGGAACCGGTTGGACTAGCCGGACAGTGAGTTCATACTATTACTTCCCCTAACTTGCTAAGTTTATCGCAGATATATCTGCTCATACCATACCTCAAAAGGGTCAATCGACAGGAGATAAAAGAATGGAGATAAAGGGCCCCAAACTCTGTGAATCTTGCGTTCAATCGGATGAATTCATGCCAGGAACACCCAACTGCACCCAATGGCGCAAATTAGAAGTATCGCTTCAGTTCCCTTTATCTGCTTCGAC
>Ga0335082_10003325_pt1 | contig 17445 bp, 11 predicted proteins | sample Lox_Sample_41_FD_206718 | JGI IMG/M metagenome (GOLD analysis project Ga0335082, IMG submission 206718) | Soil microbial communities from Loxahatchee National Wildlife Refuge, Florida, United States - Lox_Sample_4.1 | ecosystem: Environmental > Terrestrial > Soil > Wetlands | place: USA... | reverse complement strand
GATGATGCCGAGCGCTGATTCCCGCCAGATGATGAGGATCATCACCGTCCACAGGGCGACGTCGGACGAGCCGATCCAGTCGAGCGCCAGGAAGTCCAGCCCCAGCCAGCGCAGCACCTCGTTCACCGGGCCGCTGAACTGAAACATCTTTTTCATGACGACCGCGATGATGGGGATCGCCAGGATGTACGGGGTGAAGAGGACGACGCGATAGAGCTTCCAGCCCCGGACCCGCTCGTACAGCATGATCGACACCAGCAGCGACCACGCCACCATCACCGGCACAGCCAGCAGCAGGAACATGTTGTGGCGGACCGATTCCCAGAACAGGTCCTGGCCCAGGATCAGCTGGTAGTTCCGGAAGCCGATCCAGGGGCCGTTGATGCCGCGCACCAGCTTGAAGCTGAACTCGAAGATCCGCACCAACGGATAGCCGAACACGAACGCGAGCAGCGCGACGAGCGGCAGGACGTAGAGATAGGGCGTCAGCCGGGAATGATGCTGCATGGTCTCGGTGGGTCAGCAGGAGGCCCGGGAGCATCGCTTCTCCCGGACCTCCGTTTGCGTATGATCAGCCCGACAGGTCTGCCGCCCACTTCTTGTAGTGGTCCACCATGTCCGGATTGAAGTCGCGCCACTCCTTGGCGACCTTGGCGGCCAGCTCGCCGGCCTGCTCGCCCGTGCTCTTGCCCTGCACGATCTGCTGCGCGGTCGGTAGCAGGGCCTGCTCGTAGAACTGGCCCGGCACCAGGTTGGAGAGGTAGGGAATGTTCTCGGACTCGCCAAACTGGTGCCACATCGCCTTTACCGTCGGATCGGTGATGACCGAGGTGTCGAAGGCGGTGTTGGCCGGCAGCCATCCGGTCTTGTCCCAGAACACCTTGAGCCGCTCGGGCGAGCTCAGATATTCGAGGAAGGCCGCGGCCGCCTTGGGATCCTCGGCGTTGGTCGAGATGCCCAGCCCCTGGGAGTCGAGGATCGGTTTGCCCGCCATCTTGCCCTTGCCGTAGACCGGCATGACCATCGTGCCGATCTTGCCGCCGGTCGCCTTGCTGTCGGCGGGCACGCGGCCGCCGATGGACTCGCCCATGGCCAGCTTGCCCGCGACGATCAGGTCGATGCCGGGATAGAGCTCGAGCGACGACATGTCCGGATTCAGGAAGTCGTGCTTCTTCAGCTCCTCGAGCCGCACCCAGTGCTCGTGATACTTCGGGTCGCGGAAATCGCGCGCGCCCGTGAAGAGGTCGACGGCCTCGCCGGTGCTGTCGACGTTCTGCGCCAGCGCATGGCCGAAATACCACTCGCCCCAATAGCCGTCCTGGATGCCGCCGCCGATGGGCGCGATGCCCTTGGCCTTCAGCTTGTCGCAGGCGGCGAGCAGGTCGTCCCAGGTCTTCGGCGGATTGTCGGCGTCGAGGCCGGCCTTGTCGAACAGGTCCTTGTTGTAGCACCAGATCATCGGCAGCGGATACCAGCCCATCCGGTAGATGTTGCCGGCATAGTGGCTGAGGAGGGTCGCGCGCGAGTTGTTCAGCACGTCGTCCTTGATCAGCCCGTTCAGCGGTTTGAGATAGCCGAGCCACACGCTCTCCATGTGGTAGATGCCGTTCCAGAGATACTGGATGTCCGGCGCCTTGCCGGCGGCTGCCGCCGTCTGGAACTGCGAGATGACGACGGCGGTGTCCTGCAGCATCGTCTTCACGGCCGCGGCCGAATAGTTCTTCACGGAGTCGTCAACGAAGGCCTGCAGGCCCGGCAGCTCCTGCTCGCCCCACCACCACATGTCCAGCGTCGGCGTATCCGCCCGCGCCGCGCGTGTGCGCAGCAACCGGCTCAGCGCCGTGCCGGCGCCGAGCGCAGCCGTTCCCTTCAGAAATCTCCGACGCGCGAAACCGTCTGCGCCATTGCTCTTGATCGTCATTCCCTGGGCCTCCCGTTGGTTGCTTTTGTCATACTGTCAGAACGTGCTCATCAATCCGCCGTCGACCACGAGCAGCTGCCCCGTCATGTAGCGGCAGTAGCTCGAGGCGAGGAAGAGCACCGTGCCCGAGACGTCCTCGGGATAGCCGGTGCGGCGGAGCGGTATCTTGCCCTTCGTCACGTACCACTCCGTGAACTCCGCCGTCTCGGTCTCGTCGACTCCGTCGACGACCGACATCGGCGTGCGCATGAAGCCCGGTGCCACCGCGTTGACCAGGATGCCGTAGGGCCCGAGCTCTACCGCCATTGACTTGGTGAAGGCGATGATGCCGCCCTTGGCGGCGTTGTAGGAGCCGACGGTTCCGCTGGAGGCGAAGCCCTGGATCGAGGCGATGTGGATGATGCGTCCGCTTTTCCGCTCCGCCATGTGCGGGGCCACGAACTTAGAGCCCATATAGATTGCTTCCAGGTTGATCGCGATGGTCCGCCGCCAGTCTTTCAGCGTGTCCTGCAGGATGGTCGCGGTCGGCGGGTTGATGCCGGCGTTGTTGACGAGCACGTCGATCCTGCCGGACTTGCGCAGCAGGTCGGCGACCGCGGCGCCATAGGCGTCGTAGTCCGTGACGTCGAGCGCGTAGGCCTCGGCGCGTCCGCCCTTGCCGCGGATCTCCGCAGCCACTGCCGCGCCCGTCTCCGCGTTCCGCTCGAGCAGGGCGACCACGGCGCCTTCGCCGGCCATCTCGAGGGCGACGGCGCGGCCGAGGCCCTGGCCGGCACCGGTGACGATGCAGACCTGATCCTTCAGCAGAGCGTTTCCGCCGCTCATGCTCTACGCTTCCAGACGGACGTCACGGCGCCGCCGCATCGCGTTCCCCCAGGGCGACCGTGTATTCTGCAAGTACACCGGCCCTCGGCAAAAAAGCTATGCCGCCGTCTTGAGACCAGTCAAGTAGCGGCCGTCGTCACGTTGGCTTGCGGAGGCGGTAGAGAACGTGCGGCCGCTGCGGATGGTCGGCCGGCAGGCCGGGGTGGAGGAAATCGTCGGCGGAATCGTAGCGCATGCCGAGCCGTTCCATGACGGCGCGCGACCGGCGGTTGCCGCGGGTCGTGAAGGAGACGATCTCGGCGCGCCCGAGCGAGCCGAAGCCGTGGGCGAGCGCGCTCCGCGCCGCCTCGGTGGCGTAGCCGCAGCCCCACGCTTCGAACGCCAGCCGCCAGCCGACCTCCAGGCAGGGCGTGAAATGCGCCTCGAAGCTCGGCGCCTCCAGCCCGACGAAGCCGATGAAGGGCGCGCCGCCCCGCACCTCCACCGCCCACAGGCCGAAGCGCTGTTGCCGCAGATTCGCGGCGATGCGCCCGGCCAGGGCATCGCTCTCGGCTCGCCCCAGCCGCTGCGGCAGGAACTCCATCACCCGCGGATCGGCATTGAGCGCCGCGAACGGCGCGAGGTCCTCCTCGCGCCACGCGCGCAGGAGGAGGCGCTCGGTGGCGAGGGTGGGGATGGAGGAACCGGAGTTCATGAATCAGAGTCGAGTGGGACGCAGATTGCAATCTAAAGCACTTGGATCGGTGGTCCCGAACTTGGGAAGCGTCGTTCTCCCTGCATTGTCGTTTCGCTGAAATCAGGAATCCATAGACTATGGATGCCCGCTTTCGCCGGCATGATTGATGTCTCAGCTACAGGGGATGCGCCGGCCCTACGACAAGCCCGCCGCAGCCGGTGCGGCGGGCTTGTGTGCTCCGTCGAGCAAGTGCGGCCTTCGAGAACGAGGGACAGCCGCAATACTTATGTGGGGTGTGCTGGGCCCCGACTCCAGGGTTGGTGTCGTCGTGCCGCAGCCGAGGTGTGCGATTTGGCACACCGACGGGCCCCCTCGCGACACCCAACGTCGCCACGTCGCGCCCCCACAAGTGCCAGATTCCGTTCGCAATTCGGCATGGGGACGTCATATTTTGGGCACCGTCGCGGGCCACAGGGATATGGGGCTGGCCGCGGCTGAAGCCGCGTCCGCGGTCGCGGCGGTGTCGGTAGACTGACAGGGTCCTCTACGGCATCATTGGCGCCGTGACTCGAAGGAAGTTGCGCGTCATCTGCAAATGAATCCTTTGTGCTCTGCTTTCCTCGCGACATTTGCGTCTGTCTGCGTCGGTGTGTTCGCGATATCACAGGCGTCTGCTGCGGAACAACCAGGCTGCAAGCTCGAAAAGCCTCCGCGAAACGCGGTCGCTTTCAGCGTGCACGGACTCTACTTCTTTGTTTTCCCGGGAGCGCTGGACGCCAGGTACACGGGCTGTCAGACGACGTGGGAAGAGCACGGGAAGAAGCTCTACGTCCTCGAATTCAAGGATGGAGAGCCGCTCCATTTTTTCGGATATGAACCGCCCGGCCATCTGAAGAATACTTGCGACTATGCTGCTCGCCGACTTCGGAGCGACGAAGCTTCCTGTCCGACCTATGACGAAGCAAAGTTGGCGATACGCCACCCGACCCCCGACGAGAATATCAGTATTCCACCGGGAAAGGATCCGCGCCGCTGAATTCGCTCGCGTCGGCGCGCGCTGCAACAGGACTGTAGCGTCAGCCCTGCAGGAATCTGAACTCTACCGACCTTCGGCCCAGCGTGAGCGCAGGAATCGTGCGGCCATCTTCGGCTGGCGGTCGCGGGTGAAGACGCCCTTGTGGTTGATGCCGAGGGCGCGGTGGGTGCCTTGGCCGGTCTTGAAATCGGCGAAGTTCCAGACGTGCAGGCCGACGATCCAGGGGCGCGCGGCGGCGAGGTCGAGATAGGCCTTCAGCATCGCCGCCTGATACTCCTCGGTCCACATCTGCGGCGGCTCGCTGTGCGTGCCGGCGACGGCATCGGCGCCGAACTCCGCGATGATCACGGGCTTACCCGTAGCGGCATGCAGCTCGTCGAGCTCGCGCGCGAGCTGCGCGACCGCCTTGTCGATCTGTCCAGGCAGGATGTACCAGCCCCAGTAGCGGTTCACGGTGATGACGTCGGCCTGCGCGATCCACGAGCGCTCCGTGCGCTGCTCGCCGACGAGCAACGCCGGGCGCGTGCTGTCCTGGGCGCGCGCATGCGCCAGCAGCTCCATGAAGAACTCGAGCCCGCTGTCGGTGTTGCCGCGCAGGGCGCCGCGCGAGGAGGGCTCGTTCGCGACCGACCACATGATCACGCTCGGATGGTTCTTGTCCCGCGCGATCAGGTCGCTGATCTGCTGCTTGCAGGTGGCGAGGCGGGTGGCGACCGCCTGCTCGCTGTCGTCGAACAGCAGGCCGACGGCGGGAATCTCGTCGATGATCAGGAAGCCCTCCCGGTCCGCGACGGCCATGGCCTCGTCGGAGTAGGGGTAGTGGCTCGTGCGGTAGGAGTTGGCGCCGACCCATTTCAGGAGCGCGTGGTCGCGGATGAGCACGGGGAGGTCGAGGCCGCGGCCGTGCACCGGGAAGTCCTCGTGCCGGCCGAAGCCCCGGAGCTGGATGGGTTGGCCGTTCAGCAGCAGGCGGTCGCCGCGCACCTCGATCGTGCGGATACCGATGTCGAGGGTGTAGGCATCGCGAACCTTATCGCCCTCGATCAGCGCAATCGACAGCGGATAGAGGTAGGGATCGTCGGGGCTCCACAGGCGCGCTTTGCGCAGGCGGAGCGCGGCCTGCGCCGTCCCGTTCTTGAAGGTGAGGTCGGCGGTGAGAGGATCGCTACCGGTCTCCAACCGAAGGACGCCGCGCCCGTTCCACTTGTCGCTGGTCGCGACCGACACCTCGATCACGCCGTCGGCGCCGTCGATCGCGGTGACGACGGTCGCGTCCGTGATGTGCAGCGGCGGCAGGCTGTAGAGCAGCACCGGCCGATCGAGGCCGCAGTAGGGGAAGAAATCGTAGGTGACGTCGGGGAAGGTGTTGGCAATCAGCTCCGGATTGGTGGCCGAGGGCGGTACGCGTGTCGGCGACAGCTTGTTCTCGACCTGCACAGCGATGATCGTCGGCCCGTCCCATGACACCGACGTCGAGATGTCGAACTCGAACGGCAGATGGCCGCCAAGATGGCTGCCAACCGGCTTGCCGTCGACCCAGACCTTGGCGGCGTAGGTGGCGGAGCCGAAGCGCAGCATGATCCTCTGCCCGCGCCAGGCCGGCGGCACCGTGACGCGCCGCCAGTACCACGCGACGCCCAGATAATCGCGGGTGTCCTCGAACTGCTCGTTCCAGCTGGCGGGCACAGCGATGCTGCGCGGCGACGGCAGCGTGCGGAACCAGCCCTGCTGCTCGCCGATCTCCTGTGGATCGAGCTGGAATGACCAGAGACCGCCGAGATCGCAGATCGAGCGGTGCGCGTTCTGCTGCGGGTAGAGCGCCATGTTTGCTCAGCTCGGCAGCAGCTGGATCGTCGTCTGCAGCAGGGTCTCTTTCTTGGCGGACGGGCCGACGAAGATCTCAAACGCGCCGGGCTCGAGGTGCGGCTTCAGGTCCGTGCCGATGAAGGAGAGATCGTCGGTCGTGAGCTTCAGCCGCACGCTGCGGCGCTCGCCTGGCCCGAGCGTGATCTTCGCCATGCCCTTCAGCTCCAGCAGGGGGCGTGAGATCGTCGCCACGGGGTCGCGCACGAACAGCAGTACGGTCTCTTCGCCGGCGACCTTGCCCTCGTTCGCGACATCGACCTCGACGGTCACAGTGGCGCCACGCCGCAGCTCGGTCGGGCCGACACGCAGGTTGCTCAGCTTGAACGTGGTGTAGGACAGGCCGTGGCCGAAGGGGAACAGCGGCTCGTTCGGCATGTCCAGATATTTGCTGGTGTAGCGGATCTTGGCGTCGAACGGACGGCCAGTGGGCAGGCGCGAATAGAAGACCGGAATCTGTCCGACATCGACCGGCCAGGAGACGGGCAGGCGGGCCGAGGGATTCCAGCGACCGCTCAGCACGTCGCCGACCGCCGTGCCGGCCTCGCTGCCGAGGAACCAGGTGGCGAGCACGGCGCTCGCTCGTTCGAACAGCCAGGACACCGCCAGCGGCCGGCCGGAGCTCAGCAGCACGACGGTCGGCTTGCCGGTGTCGAGAACAGCGTCCGCGAGCGCAGCCTGCTTGCCCGGCAGCCCCGGGCGGGCGCGGCTGGCGGCCTCGCCGCTCATCTGGCGGGCCTCACCAAGGCAGAGGATGACGAGGTCGGACTGGCGCGCCAACTCGAAGGCGGCGGGGATACCGCTCAGGTCCTCGCCGTCGACCTCGACGCCGCGCGCATATTTGATCTCGCTCTGCGGCCAGGTCTTGCGCAGACCGTCGAGCAGGCTGACCATCTCCTCGCCGCGCCCCGCGCCCGACCAGGGACCGAGCATCTCGATGGCATTGTCGGCGAGCGGGCCGAGCACGGCGATACGCCGTGGTGTTGCGGTGATCGGCAGGACGCCGCTGCGGTTGCTGAGCAGCACCATCGAGCGGCAGGCGGCGTCGCGCGCGACCTCGCGAAATTCGGCGCGCTGCGCCGCCGTGAGCACGGGCGCCTTCTCGCGATAGGGATCGTCGAACAGGCCGAGCCGCGCCTTGAAGGCGAGCACCCGCCGCACGGCGGCGTCGAGATCCGACATCGTAACTGTGCCCCGCTCGAGCGCGACCGCCAGGCCCTTGGTGTAGGCGCTGGCCATCAGGTCGATGTCGACGCCGGCCTTGAGGGCGAGGGCGGCGGCATCCGCAATGTCGGCAGCGACGCCGTGCGCCACGAGCTCAGCGATCGCGTTGTAGTCGCTGATGTAGATGCCGTCGAATCCCCATGCGCCGCGCACCAGATCTTGCAGTACGACTCGATTGGCCGTCAGCGGCACGCCCTCGAAATCGGTGAACGCGGGCATCAGCGCGGGCGAGCCGGCCTCGATCGCCGCCTTGAAAGGCGGCAAGTAGATCTCGTGCAAGCTGCGCTCGGAGATCTCGACTTGGGCATAGTCGCGGCCGGCCGTGACGGCGCCGTAGGCGGCCAGGTGCTTGCCGGTGGTGGCGATGGAGTCGGGTGCAGTGAGGTCGGGCCCCTGGAAACCGCGCACCTTGGCTTCGGCCAGGCGCTCTGTCAGCCAGGTGTCCTCGCCGGCGCTCTCGGAGATGCGGCCCCAGCGCGGATCACGGCTGACGTCGAGCATGGGCGCGAAGGTGAGCATGAGGCCGTCGGCAGCGGACTCGAGCGCCGCGACGCGCGCCGTGCGCTCCCACAGCGCGGGGTCGAAGGCGGCCGCCTCGCCGAGCGGAATCGGAAACACCGTGCGGTGGCCGTGAATGACGTCGTACCCGAAGAACAGGGGAATGCCGAGGCGCGTCTCCTCCACGGCCACCCGCTGCACCTTGCGCGTGCTCTCCACGCCGTAGAGGTTGAGCATGCTGCCGAGCTTGCCGGCCTTGAGCATCGCCATGTAGTCCCCGGACACCACCGGACCAGTGACGGCCATGTCGGCCGAGAGCATGTTGAGCTGCCCGATCTTCTCTTCGACGGTCATCATGCCGACGAGTTGCTCGATGCGCTTGGCCTGATGCTGTGACATTCGCTATGGCCCTATTTCTTCCTATTGAAAATCGCTCGACATTGATTCATGGTCGCTCGGGGTTGCCTGGGAACCAAGCTCGGGATCGCCTGGAGGTTGTTAACCTCCGCGCGTCCCGGCTCGCAGACCTTCGCCGACCGAGGGGGTAGGCGACGGACTGCCCGTCGAAGCCTGCAGAGTGATCGTGTCCTGCGGCCATTCGACTCCAAACACCCTTAAGTACTGGCGGGTCAAGCCAGATCTGTGTGAACGACTGTGGCGGGTGGCCGACATCGTGGCCACGGCACCGGTGGGTTGCGCCCGATTGAAATCGCACCATCTGTGACCGCGGTCACCTAACAGGGGCAGTTAACAAGTCATAAATGAATTTAAGGTTAAGTGAAGGTGATGGGGCTCATCCAGGCTCCCCGGCGGTTTCGAGTCGCAGCCGCCGCGGCCGGGGCTCTCCTAAGCCTCCACTGACGGTGGGACAGGATGGCATGCACGGGTGAAGCGCTGCGCGAAGAGGCGGCTCGGCCGCAGCCGAGCATGGCCGACCGCGGCGTGATGCCACAGCTCCTCTGCCTCTTGCGCGCGCTGGTCGCGACACCGCGCCACCGGCTGCGGCTGGGCATCCTCGCCACGGCGCTGGTGGTCGTGGTCTGCGCCGTCGCCTTCGGGCAGATCAAGCTGAATGCCTGGAACGGCTCGTTCCTCGACACCCTCGAACACCGCACCTTCGAGAACCTAGGCGCCGAGATCGGGCGCTTCCTGGTGATCGTCGGCGGTCTGCTCGTCCTCGTCGTCGGACAGACCTGGCTGCAGGAGACCATCAAGGTCGTGCTGCGCGAATGGCTCACGCACGACCTGCTCGACAAGTGGCTGGCGCCCAAGCGCCCCTATCTGCTCGCCCATGCCGGCGAGGTCGGCGCCAATCCGGACCAATATATGCAGGCGGACGCGCGCCAGCTCGCCGAGCTGACATCGATGCTCTGCTTCGGTCTGCTGCAGTCATCGCTGCTGCTGGTGAGCTTTGCCGGCGTGCTCTGGATTCTCTCGGGCGAAGTGACCTTCACGCTCGACCACAGCACCTACTTCACCATCCCCGGCTACATGCTCTGGTGCGCGCTGGTCTACTCGGCCGCGGGCTCCTGGCTGGCCTGGCTCATCGGCCGCCCGCTGATCCGCCTGAATGCCGAGCGCTATGCCCGCGAGGCCGAGCTGCGCACCGCCCTCGTGCGGGTGCACGAATCGGCCGAGGCGATCGCCCTGCACGGCGGCGAGTCGGACGAGCGCCGCACCATCGACGGCAGCACGACCGAGGTCATCAGTCTCGGGCGCCAGCTCGCCAACGGATTGGCCCGACTGACCTGGATCACCTCGGGCTATGGCTGGCTCGCCCTCGCCGTGCCCGTGCTGGCCGCGCTGCCCGGCTACATGTACGGCAACCTGTCGCTCGGCGGACTCACCATGGTCGTCGGCGCCTTCAATCAGGTGCAGCAGGCGCTGCGCTGGTTCGTCGACAATTTCCACCACATCGCGGATTGGCGGGCGACGCTGCTGCGCGTCGTGCGCTTCCGCGATGGACTGCTCAGCCTGAACACGCCGAGCGAGGACGCCGAGCGGATCGCCGTCGGCCGCCATCCCGCCGAGAAGCTCGCCTTCGCCAACCTCAGCATTCAGCTGCCGGACGGCCGCGCCGCCCTCGACCGCCCGATCGTCGAGGTCGACAGCGGCGAACGCGTGCTGATCGCCGGCTGCCCGGAGGCGGGCAAGAGCCAGCTGCTGCGCGCCGTCGCGGGCCTGTGGCCCGCGGGCACCGGCACGATCCTGCTGCCGGCGCCGGACGGCGTGATGTTCATGCCGCCGCGTCCCTATCTGCCCTTCACGACGCTGCGCGCCGCCATCACCTATCCGGACCAGCCCGAGGGCTTCAGCGATACGGTCGTCCACGCGGCCCTGCACCGCGTCGGCCTCGAGCGCCTGATCCCCAAGCTCGCCGACAAGGAGCGCTGGGACAAGTCGCTGACCGCCGACGAGCAGCAGCGCCTGGCGCTGGCGCGGCTGGTGCTGCATGCGCCGGCCTGGGTATTCTTCGAGGACACCACGCCCTACATGACGGCCGATCACTGCCGGCTCGCGCGCTCGATCTTCGGTAAGGAGCTGGCCTCCGCGACCGTGATCGGGATCGGCAGCAACCCGGCTTTGACCGGCTTCTACACGCGCACGGTCCACTTGCGTCACTTGCCCGCGAGCCCGCCGCAGCCGCGCTTCGGCCAGCAGCAGCGGCGCTATCCGGTTCCCGCAGGCGAGGTGGAGCTGAAGGCCGTCTAATCCTCGCTTGACAGCGGGTCCCCGCTCTTGCACTCACGGGCCTCGGTCCGAAGCAAGGGGAGGAGGCCATGGCCGACCGGCCGCGCAATCTCGACGATTCCGCGCTGCTCGAGCTCGTGCAGCGGCAGACCTTTCGCTACTTCTGGGACTTCGGCCATCCCGTCAGCGGCCTCAGCCGCGACCGCAACAACGGCGGCCCGGACGAGGTGACCAGCGGCGGCACCGGCTTCGGCATCATGGCCATCATCGTCGCCGTCAAGCGCGGCTGGATCAGCCGCAAGGACGGGCTGGAGCGGCTGATGACCATGCTCAAGTTCATCGCCAAGGCCGGCAGCTATCACGGCGTCGTCCCGCATTTCTGGAACGGCGCCACCGGCCAGACCCTTCCGTTCTCGCGAAAGGACGACGGCGGCGACCTCGTGGAGACGTCGTTTCTCATCGCGGCGCTGCTGTGCGCGCGGCAGTTCTTCGACGGCAAGGACCAGGAGGAGGTACGGCTGCGCTCGCGCGTCAGCATGCTGTGGAACGAGACGGAATGGGACTGGCACACGCGCGACGGCGGCAACGTGCTCTACTGGCATTGGAGCCCGAACAACGGCTGGGCCATGAACCACGAGGTCCGCGGCTGGAACGAGTGCCTGATCACCTACGTCATGGCGGCGTCATCGCCGCGCTATGCGATCAAGCCCGACGTCTATCACCGCGGCTACTGCCAGGGGAACGACTTCCGCAACGGGCGCACCTACTACGACATCCAGCTACCGCTCGGCCCCGCCTATGGCGGGCCGCTATTCTTCAGCCACTACTCGTTCCTCTACCTCGATCCGCGCGGCCTGAAGGACCGCTACGCCGACTACTGGGAGCAGAACGTACGGCACACCCTGATCAACCGCGAGCACTGCGTGCGCAACCCGAAGGGTTACAGGGGCTACGGGGCGGATTGCTGGGGCCTCACCGCGAGCGACAACTACCAGGGCTACAGCGCGCACGCGCCCAGCGAGGACCTCGGCGTGATCACGCCGACCGCCGCGCTCTCGTCCTTCCCCTATGCGCCCGAGCACTGCATGCAGGCGCTGTGCCACTTCTACGGCAAGCTCGGCGACAAGATCTGGGGCGAATACGGCTTCAGGGATGCCTTCAGCGAGACGCACAACTGGGTAGCGGAATCCTATCTCGCCATCGACCAGGGGCCGATCATCATCATGATCGAGAACTATCGCACCGGACTGTTCTGGGACCTCTTCATGAGCTGCCCGGAGGTGCAGGACGGTCTGAAGAAGCTCGGCTTCGAGAGCCCGCGCCTGCGGGCAGGGGTCTGAGATGCCGGCGCAGGAGCGGCCCTGGTGGCAGCCGGCCGTCGTCTACCAGATCTATCCGCGCTCCTTCCAGGACAGCAACGGCGACGGTGTCGGCGACCTCGCGGGCATCGCAGAGCGCGCCGACTATTTGCAATGGCTCGGCGTCGACGCCGTCTGGATCTCGCCGTTCTATCCCTCGCCCATGGCCGACTTCGGCTACGATGTCTCGGACTATACCGGCGTCGATCCGATCTTCGGCACGCTCACCGATTTCGACCGGCTGGTGGCGGCGCTGCATGCGCGCAACATCAAGATCATCCTCGATTTCGTCCCCAATCACAGCTCGAGCGAGCATCCCTGGTTCAAGGAGGCGCGCACGTCGCGCAATTCGCCGAAGCGCGACTGGTACATCTGGCGCGACCCGCGCCCGGACGGCAGCCCGCCCAACAACTGGATGAGCCTCGCCACCGGCCGCAACGCCTGGGAGTTCGACAAGGCCTCCGGCCAGTACTACTACCACGCCTTCCTGGCCGAGCAGCCCGACCTCAACTGGCGCAATCCGGCCGTGCGCAAGGCGATGTACGACGCGCTGCGCTTCTGGCTGAAGCGCGGCGTCGACGGCTTCCGTGTCGACGTGCTCTGGCACCTCTCGAAGGACCCGGGGTTCCGCGACAATCCGATCAATCCCAACTACAGCCCGGCCGACGATCCGCCCTATCGGCGCTTCATCCAGCAATACAACGCCGACGCGCCGGGCATTCTCGACATCGTCGTGGAGATGCGGCGCGTGCTCGAGGAGTTCCCCGGCGACCGTCCCCTGATCGGCGAGCTCTACCTGCCGCAGGCGCGGCTAATGGAGTACTACGGCCCCAATTTGGGCGGCGCCCACATGCCCTTCAACTTCTCGATGCTGTGGGCATCGTGGAAGCGCGACAAATGGAAGGCCGAGCCGATCGCCCGCCTGATCCGGGAGTACGAGGCGGCGCTGCCGCCGGGCGCCTGGCCGAACTGGGTGCTCGGCAACCACGACCAGCCGCGCGTGGCGACGCGCCTCGGCGCGGCCCAGGCGCGCGTCGCCATGGTCATGCTCATGACCCTGCGCGGCACGCCCACGCTCTACTACGGCGACGAGCTCGGGCACGAGAGCGTGCCGATCCCGCTCGACCGCGTCCGCGATCCCTTCGGCATCAACATGCCCGGCGGCACGCAGGGGCGCGACCCCGTGCGTACGCCGATGCCCTGGGACGGCTCGGCCCATGCCGGCTTCAGCAGCGGCGAGCCCTGGCTTCCCCTCGCCGGCAACGCCGCCACCATCTCCGTCGAGGCGGAGAAACGCGACCCCAACTCCATGCTGTCGCTGACGCGGTCGCTGCTGGCGCTGCGGCGCCGGGAGCCGGCGCTCTCGGTCGGCGACTGGTCGCCGCTGCCAGTCGAGGGCGAGGTCGTCGCCTACCGGCGCACCTGGCAGGATCGCTCCTTCGTCGTCGTCCTGAACCTGGAATCGAAGGCAAAGACCATCCCCCTGGGCGCCGGCACCGCCGGGAGCGTCGAATTGTCGACCCATGCGGGCAGAGCGGGGAGCGCGGTCGCCGGCAGCATCGATTTGCAGGCGGACGAGGCGGTCGTCATCGCGCCGACGGCCTGACACCCGACTCCGCGGGCTCTGCGGCGGATTGCGCTGCCGCGGCGATTTGCCCAGACTATGGGCAGGTCTGCCAACGCCCCTGTCTGGAGACAACCCATGACGAAGGTCCTGCACCAGCCCCTCGGCGGCAACAAGATGCCGCGCTTCGGCGGCCCCGCGACCATGATGCGCCTGCCGCTGCTGCCCTCGGCCGAAGGTCTCGACGTCTGCTTCGTCGGCGTGCCCCTGGACATCGGCACCTCGAACCGTGCCGGCGCGCGCTTCGGCCCGCGCCAGATCAGGGCCGAGAGCTGCCTCATCCGGCCCTACAACATGGCGACCCGCGCTGCGCCCTTCGACAGCCTGTCGATCGCAGATATCGGCGACGTCGCCATCAACACCTTCGATCTCAAGAAGAGCATCGGCATCGTCGAATCCGCCTTCGACGAAATCCTGTCGCACAACGTGAAGGTGCTGACCCTCGGCGGCGACCACACAATCGACATCCCGATCTTGCGCGCCTTCAGGAAGAGGTACGGTCCGCTCGGCCTCGTGCATGTCGATGCCCACGCCGACGTCAACGAGACCATGTTCGGCGAGAAGTACGCCCACGGAACGCCCTTCCGCGTCGCCGTGGAGGAGGGACTGCTCGACGGCAAGCGCTGCGTGCAGATCGGGCTGCGCGCCACCGGCTACGCGGCCGACGATTTCGACTGGCCGCGCCGCCAGGGCTTCCGCGTCGTCCAGGCCGAGGAGTGCTGGCACAAGTCACTGACGCCGCTCATGGCCGAGGTGCGCGACCAGGTGAAGGGCGGGCCGGTCTATCTGAGCTTCGACATCGACGGCCTCGATCCCTCCTATGCGCCCGGCACCGGCACGCCGGAGATCGGCGGCCTCACCACGCCGCAGGCGCTGGAGATCATCCGCGGCTGCCGCGGCCTCGACCTCGTCGGCGGCGATCTCGTGGAGGTGGCGCCGCCCTACGATCCGACCGGCAACACCGCGCTCACAGGCGCCAATCTCCTGTTCGAGATGCTCTGCGTGCTGCCCGGCGTGGTCTATCGGAACTGAGGCCGCGCCTGGGAGAACAGTTATGGCCACCTGCGGCGAGGTGCTGGTCGAGCTGCTCGGCCTCTACGGGATCGATACGGTCTTCGGCATCCCCGGCGTGCACACGGTGGAGCTCTACCGCGGCCTGCCGAACTCCAAGCTCCGCCACATCACGCCGCGCCACGAGCAGGGCGCCGGCTTCATGGCCGACGGCTATGCCCGCGCCAGCGGGCGGCCGGCGGCCTGCTTCATCATCACCGGCCCGGGTCTGACCAATATCGCGACGGCGCTCGGCCAGGCGTATGCCGACTCCGTCCCCATTCTCGTGCTGTCGAGCGTGAACAACACCCGCGACCTCGCCCTCGGCGAGGGGCGCCTGCACGAGCTGCCCTCGCAGCGCGGCCTGATGGAGGGCCTGACCGCCTTTAGTCACACGTTGTTGTGGCCGGACGAGCTGCCGCATGTGCTGGCGCGCGCCTTCGCCATCTTCGACAGCGGGCGGCCGCGCCCGGTCCATATCGAGCTGCCGCTCGACGTGATCACGGCCGAGGCCGACCATGTGCGGCGCGCGGTCGTTCCGACCAGCAGCCGGCCGGCGCCGGACCCCGCGAAGATCGCTGAAGCGGCGCGCCTGTTACGGCAAGCCAAACGTCCGCTGGCCGTGTTCGGCGGGGGCGCCCAGCATGCGGGCACTTCCGCCCGTGCCGTCGTCGAGGCGGTCGGCGCGCTCGCCGTCACCACCATCAACGGCAAGGGCATCCTGCCGCCGGATCATCCGCTGTCGCTCGGCAGCACCCTGCCGCAGCCGCCGGTGTTGGAGGAGCTCACGCATGCCGACGTGGTATTGGCGGTCGGCACCGAGCTGGGCGAGACCGATACGCTGCTGTTCGACAGCCGCCTGCGGCTCGGCGGCAAGGTCATCCGCGTCGACATCGATCCCGAGCAGCTGACCCGCAACGTCCTGGCGGAGGTCGCCATCCTCAGCGACTCCGATCTCGCCCTGCAGGCGCTAAGTCGGGAGCTGCAGAAGCAGGGGGGTGACACCGGCGCGGCTGCCGCGCGGGCGCGAGCCCTGCGCGCAAAGCTCGCCGATCTCCTGACGGAGCCGCAACGCGCCCACCAGCGCTTCCTGGCGGCCGTGCAGGCGGCGCTGCCGGGCGTCATCGTCGCCGGCGATTCCACCCAGCCCGTCTACAGCTGCAATCTCACCTACCAGCCGGAGCAGCCGCGCTCCTACTTCAATTCGAGCACCGGCTACGGCACGCTCGGCTACGGCCTGCCGGCCGCGCTCGGCGCCAAACTGGCGGAGCCGGAGCGGCCGGTGGTCGCGCTCATCGGCGACGGCGGCCTGCAGTTCACGATCGCCGAATTGGCGACGGCCGTCGAGCTCGGACTCGCGGTCCCCATCATCGTCTGGAACAACCGCGGCTACGGCGAGATCAAGAAATACATGGCCGAGCGCGGCATACCCCAGATCGGCGTCGATATCTACACGCCGGATTTCCTGACCATCGCGCGCGGCTTCGGCTGCCGCGCGGTGCGGGCCGAGAGCCTGCCCCATCTGCAGGAGCAACTCCGCGAGGCCCACCGCGCCCCGGCACCCACGCTGATCGAAATCGACGAAGCCGCCGCGCTCGCTTGGTAGCGAGCGCCGTGCTAGCTGCCGGCGGCGATGCCCAGCTGGACTTGCTGGATCGCGCTATTGACGAGATCCAGGGCCTTCACGCGATGCCCGCCCTTGTTGTGCTCGGCGACCTTCAACTCGGTCTGCGCCGTCAGCAATGCATTGAGCGCGGCCTCCATATGCGGCTGCGCCGCATAGGCCAGACCGGCAGCGAACGCGCCGCCGGCAACCGCCAGAATCATGAACGCCCTCACGAGCTGGTCGCGGCGAGTCGGTCTCGTCGACATCGAGGTTCTCCCCATTTGCGATTCCCGCGCGTGGCAACAGCTGCCCCGGCCGCGTGGGAATAGGGTCCCTGCGCGTCTAGGTAAAGATGTCGTATTGCCGCACTAGCGGCCTTTCGTCGTCATCGCCTCGATCAACCTGTCGGCGACCTCGGCGACGGAGCGGGCCGGGCTCCCTTGGCCGAAGAGCTGGCCGGACACGAAGGCGCCCTCGATCAGCAGGAGAAGACCGTCGCCGAGCACCTCCGGTTCGGCGGCACCCATCTCGGCGGCCATTTTCGCGAGGCGTCGGCGCAAGGCCCGCTTGTTCTCCTCGGCGACCACGCGGGCGGGGTGCCCGGCCTCCGGATACTCGACGCAGGCGTTGGTGAGGCCGCAGCCGCGATAGCCCGATTTGCTGGCGCGCTTGGCGAGGCCCTCCAGATAGGCACGGATCTGGGCGCGGGGATCGCCGGGATGGGCGGCCGCGGCGGCGTCGAAGCGTTTCCAGAACTCGGCGTCGAAATCGCGCAGATAGGCGGCGGCCAACTCGTCCTTGGAGGAGAAGCCGCGATAGAGGCTGGGCTTGGTCACGCCGGCGCGGGTGACGATCTCGTCCACGCCCACGGCGCGGATGCCCTGCCGATAGAACAGCTCGCGCGCGGTCTGGCGGATGCGGTCCGTGGCGCGCGGGCGGGCGGCGGCGGGCTCCTCTGGCCCGGCTGTGGTCTTGGCGGATTTGGCGGTCATCTCGTTCGCTCTTGACTCTGATACGGACCGGTACGTATATAGCGCGCTTCGAAACGTACCGGTCAGTAACATGAATATAGC
>Ga0335082_10003322_pt1 | contig 17454 bp, 24 predicted proteins | sample Lox_Sample_41_FD_206718 | JGI IMG/M metagenome (GOLD analysis project Ga0335082, IMG submission 206718) | Soil microbial communities from Loxahatchee National Wildlife Refuge, Florida, United States - Lox_Sample_4.1 | ecosystem: Environmental > Terrestrial > Soil > Wetlands | place: USA... | reverse complement strand
CCCCGTCGTTTAGGAGCGCACCCATGGAATTCCTCCAGCTGCTCGAGCACTCGCCGGAATGGCTCGGCGTGACTGTCGCGCTCCTGGGACTTTGCGTGGGCTCGCTGCTCAACGTCGTGATCCATAGGCTGCCGAAGATGATGGAGGCAGGCTGGCGCGAGGAGTGCGCCGAGCTCGAGGGCCGCGAGCCGCCGCCGCGCGAGACCTACAACCTCTTCACGCCGCGATCGGCCTGCCCGAGCTGCGGCGCGCGCATCACCGCGCTCCAGAACATCCCCGTGGCGAGCTGGGTGGCGCTCGGCGGAAAGTGCGCGAGCTGCAAGGCGCCGATCAGCGCGCGCTATCCGGCGGTGGAGGTCCTGGGCGGCCTCGTGGCGCTGCTCATGGCGTGGAGGTTCGGCTACTCGTACGCGCTCGCCTACGCGCTCGTCTACGCGTGGGCGATGATCGCGCTCGCCTTCATCGATTTCGACACGCAGCTGCTGCCCGACGACATCACCCTGCCGCTGCTCTGGGTGGGCCTCATCGCCAACGCCTTCGGAACCTTCACCGACCTTCGCTCCGCCGTGCTCGGCGCGGTGGGCGGATACATGCTGCTGTGGTGCGTGTACTGGGGCTTCCGCCTCGTCGCGAAGAAGGAGGGCATGGGCTACGGCGACTTCAAGCTGCTCGCGGCCATCGGCGCGTGGACGGGATGGCAGGTGCTGCCCGTGGTGATCGTCATCTCGGCGGGCCTGGGCGCGGTGATCGGATCGCTCTTCCTGTGGCTCGCGCGCAAGGGCACCGACACGCGCATCCCGTTCGGACCCTACCTCGCGCTGGGCGGCATCGCCGCGCTCGTGTGGGGCAAGGTGGCGGTCGTCGCCTGGCTGGGCCGCTTCCCGGCGTGATCGTGATCGGCCTCACGGGCGGCATCGGCTCGGGCAAGAGCACCGTGGCGGCGCGGCTCGCCTCGCTGGGCGCGGCCGTGGTGGACACCGACGCGATCTCCCACTCCATCACCGCCGCGGGCGGCAGCGCCATTTCCGCCCTTCGCGAGGCCTTCGGCCCCGAGTTCTTCGATGCCGCGGGTGCCCTCGATCGCGCGGCGATGCGCAACCTCGTCTTCGACGAGCCCGCGGCACGCGTCCGCCTGGAGTCCATCCTGCACCCGGCCATCCGGCGGGCGTCGGAGCAGGCCCTGGCCCGAGCGAGCGGCCCCTATGCACTGCTCGTGGTCCCGCTGCTCTTCGAGACGGGCGCATACGCCGACCGCGTCGCGCGCACGCTCGTGGTCGATTGCCCGGAGGAGCTCCAGGTGGAGCGCACGGTGGCGCGCTCGGGCCTCGCGCCCTCCCAGGTGAGGGCCATCATGCGGGCCCAGTGGCCCCGCTGGCGGCGCCTGCAGGTGGCCACCGACGTGGTGTGGAACGGTGGGACCGAAGACCAGCTCGCCGGACAGTGCGAGCGGCTGCATCGTTCGTTCGCGGCGACGTGATCCGGCGCGCCGATTTCGTTGTCAACGCCGCGGCGTTGCCCCACAATCCGGGCCAACGCAGGGCGGGGCCGTGATCACCTACGAATATCCGCTGAACGAGCGCATCAGGACGCTCCTCCGTCTCGAGGACCTCTACGAGCGTGTGCGCCATTTCCTCGCGGAGGGCGACCCGTTTTGCCACCATGCGTGCCTCACCGGCATCTTCGAGATCCTCGAGGTCGCGAGCCGCGCCGACCTGAAGAGCGACCTGCTCCAGGAGCTCGACCGCCAGCGCACGTTCCTCGAGGCGCTGCGCAACAACCCGGCCATCTCCGAGGACAAGCTGAACGAGGTGCTTCGCGAGATCGACGCTGCCTTCGCCAACCTGCACGCGACGTCGGGAAAGACCGGGCAGGCGCTGCGCGAGAACGAGTGGCTCATGGCGATCAAGCAGCGGGTGGGCATCCCCGGCGGCACGAGCGAGTTCGACCTGCCTTCCTACCACCACTGGCTGCACCACGATGCCGCGCGCCGCCGCGCCGACCTGGAGACGTGGCTGAAGCCCCTGGTGCCGATCCACTCGGCGCTCTCGATCGTGCTCCGGGTGCTGCGCGAGAGCGGCCGCTCGGCCTCCCTCATCGCGTTCCAGGGCGTGTACCAGCAGACCCCGGCCGAGAAGCCGGCGCAGATGCTGCGCCTGTCCCTCCAGGACGAGCTGCCGTGCGTGCCCGAGATCAGCGCGAACAAGTACGCGCTCAACGTCCGCTTCCTCCTGCCCGAAGGCGTCCAGAAGAGCCGCGTGTACGAGCACGACGTGCCTTTCGAGCTCGCCTTCTGCAACCTGTGAGCGCCCCCGCGGCCCCGGCACGCGTCGTGTCGTGCCCCGGATGCGGCAAGCCCGCATCCCTCGGCGAGGCCAATGCCTGGCGCCCGTTCTGCAGCGAGCGATGCCGGCGCACGGACCTGGGCGCATGGGCTTCCGAGGCCTACCGGGTCGAGGGCAAGCCCGCCGCCGGAGAGGACGGGCCCGAAGGCGGCGGCGGGGAGCCCTGAGGCCGCGCTCTTTTTGCGCCCCGGGCCGGGGTCGGCTAAAATGCGACGGTTCCTGAGCGCGGTTCCTGCGATGCACCTCGAAGCGGATCCCCCGTCGTTCGTCCATCATTCGGTGCCCAACCGGTCCCTGGGGCCGGCGGGACGGCGGATCTTCCTCGCGATGATGGCGGCCACCACGCTCGCAGTGGCGGGATTCGCGGCGGCGGTCGGGGCGTGGCCCGTGATGCCGTTCGCCGGCCTCGAGGTGGGGCTGCTGGTGCTGGCGTTCCGCGTGATCGCGCTGCACGACGGGGATTTCGAGCGCCTCGAAGTCGGGGCGCACGCGGTGAAGGTGGAGTCGCGCGATGCGCGGGCGTTCACGAGTTTCGTGGCCCACAGGCCGTGGGCGCGGGTGATCGTGAGCCAGCGCGGGGGTCGCTGCACGCTGGGGCTCGCTTACGCGGGCCGCGTCGTGCCGCTGGGACGTTTGATGTCGGACGAAGGGCGGCGCGACCTCGCGCTCGAGCTGCGTGGCAGGATCGCCCTAACCGCAAACAGATAGAACTTGTACAAAAAAGGTCTGGCCATGCTTCTGAAACGCCTTCGCGCGCTCGCCGCTTTCGCGGCGCTCCTCCTCGGCAGCGCTCCCGGGTTCGCGGACTACCACGTGGACATCCTGCCCCCGGTCACTCCCATCTCGAGCGACATCTACGCGCTGCACTGGGGCATCCTCTGGGTGTGCGTCGCGATCTTCGTGGTCGTGTTCGGGACGATGTTCTGGTCGATCTTCCGACACCGCAAGAGCGCAGGCGCGAAGGCCGCGCAGTTCCACGAGAACACCACGATCGAGGTGATCTGGACCATCGTGCCGTTCGTGATCCTCATCGCGATGGCCTACCCCGCGACCCGGACCGTGCTCGCCATGAAGGACGCCTCCAACTCGGACATGTCGGTGAAGGTCACCGCCTACCAGTGGCGCTGGGAGTACGACTACCAGCAGGACGGCGTGCACTTCTTCGCGAACCTCGCGACCCCGCGCAGCCAGATCGACGAGCGCGAGGGCCAGGGCGCCCCGAAGAACGAGAACTACCTGCTCGAAGTGGACAACCCCATGGTGGTCCCGGTGGGCAAGAAAGTGCGCCTGCTGATCACCGCCAACGACGTGATCCACGGCTGGTACGTTCCGCAGCTCGGCGTGAACCAGTACGGGATCCCCGGCTTCGTGAAGGAGGCCTGGTTCAAGATCGAGCAGCCCGGGACCTACCGCGGCCAGTGCAGCCAGATCTGCGGCAAGGAGCACGGCTACATGCCCATCGTCGTCGTGGCCAAGTCGGACGCCGACTACGCCGCGTGGGTGAAGGACATGAAGGCCAAGATGCCGCCCCCCGCTCCCGCCCCGGCGCCCGAGCCCGTGGCCGCCGCCGCGGCCCCGGCCGCGCCCGCAGCCGCGCAGCCCGCCGACGGCAAGAGCGTCTTCGACACCACGTGCACGGCCTGCCACAGCACCGGCGCCGCGGGCGCGCCGAAGTTCGGCGACAAGGCCGCCTGGGCCCCGCGCCTCGCGCAGGGCAAGAACGCGCTGTACGCCTCGGCCCTCAAGGGCAAGGGCGCGATGCCGCCCAGGGGCGGCAACATGACGCTGTCGGACGATGCGGTGAAGATGGCCGTGGACTACATGGCCGCCGCGGCGAAGTAACGGACACCACGAATCTAGAAAGCGGAGCACCTATGAGCACCTCGACCCACGCTCACGACCACGCCCACGACCACGCGCACGAGCACCACGGCCCGCCCGCGGGATTCACGCGCTGGATGTACACGACCAACCACAAGGACATCGGCACGATGTACCTCTGGTTCGCGTGCACCATGTTCTTCCTGGGCGGAATCATGGCGCTGTGCATCCGCGCCGAGCTCTTCAAGCCGGGCCTGCAGTTCTTCGATCCGGAGACGTTCAACTCGCTCACCACCGTGCACGGCCTGGTGATGGTGTTCGGCGCGATCATGCCGGCCTTCGTGGGATTCGCGAACTGGCTGATCCCGCTGCAGATCGGCGCCACCGACATGGCCTTCCCGCGCATGAACAACTGGAGCTTCTGGCTGCTCATCCCGGCGGCGCTGCTGCTGGTCGGCTCGTTCTTCGTGCCGGGCGGCGCGGCCGCGTCGGGCTGGACGCTCTATCCGCCGCTCATCATCCAGCAGGGCATGGCGGTGGACATGACGATCTTCGCGGTCCACATCCTCGGCGCCTCGTCGATCATGGGCTCGATCAACATCATCACCACGATCCTGAACCTGCGCGCGCCGGGCATGACGCTCATGCGGATGCCGCTGTTCGTGTGGACGTGGCTCATCACGGCCTACCTGCTGATCGCGGTGATGCCGGTGCTCGCGGGCGCCGTGACGATGCTGCTCACCGACCGCCACTTCGGCACGAGCTTCTTCAACGCCGCGGGCGGGGGCGACCCCACGATGTTCATGCACATCTTCTGGTTCTTCGGACACCCGGAGGTGTACATCATGATCCTGCCGGCCTTCGGGATCGTCTCGCAGATCCTGCCGGCGTTCGCGCGCAAGCCCCTCTTCGGCTACGCCTCGATGGTGTACGCGACGGCCTCCATCGCGATCCTGTCGTTCATCGTGTGGGGCCACCACATGTTCACGGTGGGCATGCCCGCCGCGGGCAACCTCTTCTTCATGTACGCGACGATGCTGATCGCGGTCCCCACGGGCGTGAAGGTGTTCAACTGGATCGCGACGATGTGGCGCGGCGAGATGACGTTCGAGACGCCGATGCTCTTCGCGATCGGCTTCCTGTGCCTGTTCACCATCGGCGGCTTCTCCGGCCTCGTGCTCTCGATCGTCCCGGTGGACATCACGCTGCACAACACCTACTACGTGGTCGCGCATTTCCACTACGTGCTGGTGTCGGGCGCGCTCTTCGCGATCATGGCCGGCACCTACTTCTGGCTGCCCAAGTGGACCGGCCACATGTACAACGAGGCGCTGGGCAAGCTGCACTTCTGGCTGTCGGTGATCGGCTTCAACATCGCGTTCTTCCCGCAGCACTTCCTCGGCCTCGCGGGAATGCCGCGCCGCATCCCCGACTACGCGCTGCAGTTCGCCGAATGGAACATGTGGTCGTCGATCGGCGCGTTCATCTTCGGCTTCTCGCAATTGCTCTTCGTCTACAACGTGATCTCGACGATCCGCAGCGGCAAGGCCGCGCAGCAGAAGCAGTGGGAGGGCGCCGACTCGCTCGAGTGGACCCACCTGCCCACGCCGATGCCGTACCACACGTTCGAGACCCCGCCGGTCCTCAAGTAGGGCGGCAAGGCGCCCACTTCCCCATGGCCCCCAGGACCGCCACGACGCCCGAGCAGAGGAAGCGCGCCTTCATCTCGGCCATCGCGCTGGGCGCGATGGCCGTGGGCATCTACGCGGTCGTGATCATCAAGTTCTTCGTCTACAAGTGAACGCCGCCATCCGCCAGCAGAACCGGGAGCTCGTGGGCAAGCTCCTGGTGATCGTCGTGGGGATGCTGGGGTTCGCCTACGCGATGGTGCCCATCTACCGCCAGGTCTGCCAGGCGATCGGCATCACGCAGACGCGCATCGTCGCGCCGGTGAACACGCAGGTCGACACGAGCCGCGAGGTGAAGGTCGAGCTGCTCGCCAACACCGCGGGGCTGCCGTGGCGCTTCGAGGCGCTCGACCGCCAGGTCGTCCTGCATCCGGGCGAGCTGGTCACGGTGCGCTACCGCGTGACCAACAACCTCGGCCGGCCCATCACGGCGCACGCGGTGATGAGCACCGCGCCCCAGGAGGCGGGCCGCTGGATCTCGAAGCAGGAGTGCTTCTGCTTCACCAACCAGACGCTCGCCGCGGGCGAGACGAGGGTGATGCCGGTGGTGTTCCGCGTCACCACGGACGCGCCCAGGGACGTGGACACGATCTCGCTGTCGTACACGTTCTTCGAGCTGCCGGGGAAGGGCTGATGACGCCGGCGGCCTTCAAGGCGGTCTTCTGGAGCTTCTTCGGGGTGAGGAAGCGGCAGGACTACGACGCCGACGCGCAGACGCTGCGGCCGCAGCAGGTCATCGCGGCCGGGCTGGTGGCGGCGCTGGCATTCGTGCTCGCGCTCCTCGGCCTGGTGAAATGGATCACGAGCTAAACGAGCCAAACCAAGGAGTCAGAACAGTGGAACAAACGCACTCGTCGGGTTACTACTTCGCGCCGCCCTCGCACTGGCCGGTAGTGGGCTCGACCGCGCTCTTCTTTCTCGCCTCGAGCGCGGTCCTGCTGTTCAACGGCTACGGCATCGGATGGGTGCCGTTCGCCATCGGCTTCTTCACGCTCGTGTACATGCTGTTCGGGTGGTTCGGCACGGTGATCCGCGAAAGCGAAGGGGGCCTGTTCAACGGGCAGGTGGACCACTCGTTCCGCTGGGCCATGAGCTGGTTCATCTTCTCCGAGGTGATGTTCTTCGCGGCGTTCTTCGGCGCGCTCTTCTACGCCCGGCAGTTCTCGGTGCCGTGGCTGGGCGACCTGGACAACAAGCTGCTGTGGCCGGACTACGCGGGGCATTGGCCCACCATGGGCCCGTACCGTCCCCAGGAGTTCACGCCCATGGCGGCGTGGGGCATTCCCGCCATCAACACGCTGCTGCTGCTCTCCTCGGGCGTGACTGTGACGTGGGCGCACTGGGCGCTCAAGAAGGGCGATCGCCAGAACCTGATCTTCGGCCTCGCGCTCACCATCATCCTGGGCCTCATCTTCCTCACGCTCCAGGCGCACGAGTACGGCCACGCCTACGAGGAGCTCAACCTCAAGCTCACGACCGGCGTCTTCGGCTCCACCTTCTTCATGCTGACGGGGTTCCACGGCTTCCACGTGACGCTCGGCGTGACGATGCTCACGGTGATCCTGTTCCGCTGCGTGGCCGGGCACTTCAAGCCCGACCACCACTTCGGCTTCGAGGCCGTGTCGTGGTACTGGCACTTCGTCGACGTGGTCTGGCTGCTGCTCTTCGTATTCGTCTACTGGGTCTAGGTGGCCCCGGGGCGAAAAAAAAGCCGCACTTCGGTGCGGCTTTTTTGTCTCAGGGCCGGCGGGCGCTAGAGCCTGCCGTTGGGAATCCAGCCGAAGTAGTACGAGGCCATCAGCAGGACGAAGACGAGCAGCGACAGGCCGATGCGGATCGTGAGCGAGATCACCGCGCGATTGGTGTTGCCCTTGTCCTTGTAGACGAAGTAAAGCCCGGAAAAGAGGCTCGCGAGAACCGCGGCCAGCAGCAGCAGGATGACGATCTTCATCGGCATATTTTACGCGTCCCGGGAGTCTCCCACTCCATGAGGATCGGAGCGCTCGATTTCAGTCCCGGCCCCTGGCCCACGATCGGGGCGGCGGCGATGCTCGCGCTCACGCTCTGGCTCGGGCACTGGCAGACGGGCCGCGGCGACGAGAAGGAGGCGATGCAGCGCCTGCTCGAGGCGCGCGTGCGCGAGCCGGTGGTGGACCTCGCGGCCGCCGGCGCTTCGGCGGGCGACATCCTGTACCGGCGCGTGCGCGCGAAGGGCGAGTGGATCGCCGATGGGCAATTCTTCATCGACAACCGGGTGCTCGACGGGCGCGCGGGCTTCCACGTGATCGCCCCCCTGCGCATCGCGGGATCGCCGCGGCTCGTGCTCGTGGACCGGGGCTGGATCGAGCGCACGGCCGACTACCCGAAGGCCCCGCGGGTCGACGTTCCCCGCGGCGAGGTCGAGGTCTCCGGCATGGCGACGCTGCCCCCGAAGCGCTTCCTGGAGCTCTCATCCGACGTGATCGACGGCAACGTGTGGCAGAACCTCTCGATCGAGCGCTATCGAAGCGTCACGGGGCGCGCGGTGCTGCCCTTCGTGCTCGCGGCCGACGAGGCGCCGGCGCCGCTCGCCGCCGTGCGCGAGCGGCCCGATACCGGCGTGGACCGCCATCGCGAATACGCGCTCACCTGGTACTCGCTCGCCGTCCTCGCCGTGGTGCTGTGGATCGCCCTCAACGTGCGCAGGGCCCGATGAAGCTCACGCCGCGCGCGAAGATGCTGCTCGTGGCCGCGGTGTTCGCCGCGCCGATCGCGGCCTCGATCGCCACGTACCTCTTCGTGAACGTCGTGCCGACGGCCAACTACGGCGAGCTGCTCCTGCCGCCTTCGCAGGCCAGCGCGCACGCCTTCTCGCGCGAGGACGGGACGGCATTCCGTTTCGCGGACCTTCGCGACCGCTGGGTGCTCGTGGCCTCGGATTCGGGGCGCTGTCCCGCCGCCTGCGCGCAGAAGCTTCGCATGATGCGACAGGTGCGCCTCGCGCTCGGCCGCGACGCGACCCGCGTGAGCCGCGTCTTCGTGGTCGACGACCTGAGCGCGCCTGACCACGCCGTGCTCGACCCGCTCGAGGACCTCATCGTGGCCGTCACGCCCCGGGGCCTGTCGCTGCCGCCGGGCGCGGCCAACGACCGCGCCCACATCTACCTCGTGGACCCGCGCGGAAACGTCATGATGCGCTGGCCGGAATCCCCCGATTTCCGGCGCATGCTCAAGGACCTGCAGACGCTGCTCAAGGCCTCGCAGATCGGTTGATGCGCTAAAATATCGGCTTCCCATGATCGCCACCACGAGCCAGGTTCCCGGCATCGGCGTGCAGTTCTGGCGCCTCACGAAGCCCCGCGTCGTCTCCCTCATCGTCTTCACGGCGGTGATCGGGATGCTTCTCGCCTCGCCCACGCTGCCGCCGCCGGGCCTGCTGCTGGCCGCGACCGCGGGCATCGCGCTCGTCGCCGGCGCCGCCGCCGCCTTCAACTGCCTCGTGGAGCAGAGGATCGACTCCGTGATGGCGCGCACGCGCGGCAGGCCCACCGTGATCGGCACCATCACGCCGGCGCAGATCATGCTCTTCTCGGGCGCGGTGGGCGGCCTCGGCCTCGCGATCCTGTGGCACGCGGTGAACCCGCTCACGATGTGGCTCACGCTGGGAACGTTCGTGGGCTACGCCGTGATCTACACGGTGATCCTCAAGCCCGCCACGCCGCAGAACATCGTGATCGGCGGAGCTTCCGGCGCGATGCCGCCGGTGCTGGGCTGGGCCGCGGTCACGGGCGACGTGTCGTTCCAGCCGCTGCTGCTCTTCCTCATCATCTTCGCGTGGACGCCGCCGCACTTCTGGGCGCTCGCGCTCTATCGCCGCAAGGAGTACGAGCGCGCCGGCGTGCCGATGCTGCCGGTCACGCACGGCGAGGCCTTCACGCGGCTGCACCTGCTGCTCTACACGCTGCTGCTCACGGCGGTCACGCTGCTGCCCTTCGCCGCGAAGATGGCCGGCGTCTTCTACCTCGGCGCCGCGCTCGTGCTCGACGGCGTGTTCCTCGCCTATGCCGTCGCGATCTGGCGCCGCTACAGCGACGCGCTCGCGAAGAGCACGTTCGCCTACTCGATCTTCTACCTCGCGATTGTCTTCGCGGCGCTGATGATCGACCACTACCTGCCGGCGGCACTCGGGTGAAACGGATCCTCGCGGCATGGGCGCTCGCCGTCGCGTTGGCCGGAGCCGGCTGCGACTCGCAGCCAAAGACGCCCTTCAACGGCGTCGACGTGACCGGCAGCGACGTGGGGCGCGAGCTCAGGCTGAACGACTTCAACGGCAAGCCCCGCACCCTCGAGGAATTCCGCGGCAAGGTGGTGCTGGTGACGTTCGGCTACACGCAGTGCCCCGACGTGTGCCCCACGACGCTGCAGGATCTCAACCTGGCGGTGAGGAAGCTGGGGCCCGACGCCTCGCGCGTGCAGGTCCTCTTCGTCACGGTGGATCCCAAGCGCGACAAGCCCGAAGTGCTGCGCGAGTACGTGCCGGCTTTCAACCCCTCGTTCCTGGGCCTGTACGGCGACGAGGCGGCGACCAGGAAGGTCGAGAGCGACTTCAAGATCTACGCGGCCGAGCGGCCCGGCAAGACGCCGGAGACCTATACCGTCGAGGACTCGGGGCCGAACAAAGCCCAAGCTGCGCCGGGGCGGGGGGGCCGCGTGGTGGGCGACGGATTAACACCCCCGGGGAAGGCCGCGGACCAAAGCCAGGTGGGGGAAAACCCGGGCTAACGGGCGCGGCCCGCGCTCAGCGCAGCTCCGCCATCTGCTTCTTCATCTTCTGCATCGCCTTCGCCTCGATCTGGCGGATGCGCTCGGCGGAGACGCCGAACTCGTCGGCGAGCTCGTGCAGCGTCTTCGGATCCGACTCGGCGAGCCAGCGCGCGCGGATGATGCGGCGGCTGCGGTCGTCGAGGCTCGCGAGCGCCCGGGCGAGGCCCTCGCTCGCGTTGCCCTCGGACTCGCGGCGCTCATAGGACTCGGCGGGTCCCTCCGAGGGATCCGAGGCGAGATAGGCGATCGGGGCGGCCACGAACTCATCGCCGTCATCGACGGTGGGCTCGAGCGAGACGTCGCCGCCCTGCAGGCGCTGCTCCATCTCGATCACGTCGCTTTCCTTGACGTTGAGCGTCTTGGCGACCTGCCGGATCTCCTTGCGCGTGAGCGCGGCGCTCGTGGCCTTCATGCTGCGCAGGTTGAAGAAGAGCTTGCGCTGCGCCTTGGTGGTGGCGATCTTGACCATGCGCCAGTTGCGCAGGATGTATTCGTGGATCTCGGCCTTGATCCAGTGGATCGCGAACGAGGCGAGGCGCACGCCGCGCTCCGGATCGAAGCGCTTCACCGCCTTCATGAGGCCGATGTTTCCTTCCTGCACCAGGTCGGCCTGCGGCAGGCCGTATCCCATGTAGTTGCGCGCCACGGACACCACCAGGCGCAGGTGCGAGAGCACGAGACTGCTCGCGGCCGAGACGTCGTTCTGGTCTCTCAGGCGGCGCCCGTACTCCCGCTCCTGCTCGAGCGTGAGCATCGGGATCGCGTTGACCGCCTGGACATAGGCCTCAGGGCTCGAAACCGGCGGAAGCGCCGGAAGAGACATGCTGGTCACTGTGGAAGACCTCCTCGGGATAATTTTAGCACTCGCAGTCTTTGAGTGCTAATCCCCCCTGGAGTTCCTAGCGGGCGGCCGCGAAGCGGCGAAGCTCCCGCCCGACCGCCCACCACGCCCCGGCGAGCCCCAGGGCGCCGGCGATTCCAACAACCGCCAGGCAGGCGCCGGGGCTAAGAAAAACAATATTCCATTCAGCAGCATACGACGGTGTGAGTGCCCGCAACTGCGTGCCCAGCCAGGCGGCGACCGCCGCCGCCGCCCCAACCGCCACTAAGCCGGCCAGGGCCCCCTGGGTGAGGCCGTGGTAGAGGAATGGCCGGCGCACGTCCGAGGCGGTGGCGCCCACCAACTGGCTCACCTCGATCTCCTCGCGCTGGGAAACCACCTGCAGCCGGATGAGGTGGCCCACGATGAAGGCGACCGCGCAGGCGAGCACCAGGGCGATCGTGGCGAGCACCGTGTTGCCGAAGCGGACCCACTGGCCCAGCCGCTCGGACCACTCGAAATCCGCGGCCACCTGGTCGACCTTCGGAAGCTTCGACCACGCTTCGCGCGTCTCGTTGAGCTTCGCGATGTCGGTGGTGCGCACCCGCACGGTGAACGCGTGCGGCAGCGGATTGCCGTTCAGGCTGTCCAGGATCTCGGCAAGGTGCGTGGTGGACCTGAGCTCCTCGAGCGCCTGCGCGCGCGGGATGAATTTCACCGCGACCGCCTCGGGGCTCGACTTGAGCGCCTCGCCGATGCGGCGCACGTCCTCGTCGGTCGCGTCGAGCGCGAGGAAGACGTTCACGTGCGGATCGGTCTCGAGCGAGGCGGCCACCGTGCCCGCGCTTCGCAGCGCGACCGCGGCCAGCACGGGCAGCGAGATCGCCACCGCGAGCACGAGGATCGAGAAGGCCGAGGCGAGCGGCTGCGCGGCGAGCCGGCGCAGCGCTCCGGCGAGCGCATGGCGGTGCAGGCGCAGCCACGTCATCACGGCGCGACAGTCCCCGAGGCGAGCGCCACGCGGCGGCAGCCCAGGCGCTCGACGCCCGCCTCGTCGTGGGTCGAGAGCAGCACCGTCACGCCCACGCGATGGAAGGACTGGAAGAGCTCGAGGATCGCCTTCGCGTAGTCGGCGTCGAGGTTGCCCGTGGGCTCGTCGGCGATGAGGATCGAGGGCCGGTTCACGATCGCGCGCGCGATGCAAAGCCGCTGCTGCTCGCCGCCCGACAGGGCCACGGGCATGGCGCGCTCGCGGGCGAGCAGGCCCACCTTGTCGAGCGCGGCGCGCACGCGCCGGCCGATCTCGTCGCCGGCGAAGCCCGAGACGCGAAGCGGGAGCGCCACGTTGTCGTAGGCGCTGCGGTCGAAGAGCAGCTTGTGGTCCTGGAAGACGAAGCCGATGCGCCGGCGAAGCATCGCGAGCGCGGTCTCGCCCAGCGCCCCGACGTTCTGGCCGTGGACCACCACCGTGCCGCTCGTGGCGCGCTCGAGGCCCGCAGCGAGCTTGAGCAGCGTGGACTTGCCCGCGCCCGAATGCCCGGTGACCGCCACCATCTCGCCCGCCGCGATCTCGACGCTCACGCCGTGCAGCGCCTCGAGGCCGCCCTCGTAGCGCTTGGCGACGGAGGAGAACTGGATCATGCGAAGAGCGCTTCGACGAAGCCGGCGGCCTCGAAGGGCCTCAGGTCGGCGGCTTTCTCGCCGATGCCCACGAAGAGGATCGGCACCGGATGCTCGCGCGCGATCGCCGCGACCGCGCCGCCCTTGGCCGTGCCGTCGAGCTTGGTGACCACGAGGCCCGTGAGCCCCAGCGCCTCGTCGAACGCCGCGACCTGGCGCACCGCGTTCTGGCCGGTGTTCGCGTCGATCACGAGCCAGGTCTCGTGGGGCGCCGCGGGATCGGCCTTCGCCATGACGCGCTTCACCTTGCGGATCTCCTCCATGAGGTGCAGCTGCGTGGGCAGGCGCCCGGCGGTGTCGGCGAGCACGACGTCGATCTTCTTCGCGCGCGCCGACTGGATGCCGTCGAAGATCACGGCGGCGGAATCGGCCTTTTCCTGGGACACGACGCTCACGTGGTGGCGCCGCCCCCACTCGGCCAGCTGCTCGCGGGCGGCCGCGCGGAACGTGTCGCCCGCGGCGAGCAGCACCGACTTGCCCTGGGACTGGAAGAGGTGCGTGAGCTTGGCGATCGTCGTGGTCTTGCCCGCGCCGTTCACGCCGGCGAGCAGGATCACCCACGGGGAAGGCGTGGCCGCCGGAAGCGAGCGCTCGAGCGGCGCGAGCATCGCGGTGAGCGCGCCCTTCAGCTCCGCCTCGAGCGCGGCCGCGTCCTCGAGCCGCTTGTCGCGCTGCGCCTTGCGCAGCGCCGCGATGAGGCTCGCGCTCGCCGCCACGCCCACGTCGGCCGCGATCAGCCGCGACTCGAGCTCCTCGTAGAGCGAGTCGTCGATCTTCGCGTGGGAACGGAGCAGCCCGAGCGCGCTCTTCCAGCGGTCGCGCGTGAGCTCCAGGTCCTTGCGGAGGAACGCAAGCAGGGGCGGCATTGGGACGAATATTTTACGTTATGATCCCGCGATCATGGCCGCAGCCCGCAACCGCGTTCGCATCGTCGGCGGCCGATGGCGCAGCCGCGTGATCCGGTTTCCTCCCGCCGAGCAGCTGCGCCCCACTCCCGATCGCGTGCGCGAGACGCTCTTCAACTGGCTCGGCCAGCGCCTCGACGGCCTCGCGTGCCTCGACCTCTTCGCCGGCAGCGGCGCGCTCGGCTTCGAGGCGCTCTCGCGCGGCGCCGCTCGCGTGGTGCTCGTGGAGGGCGATCGGGCCGTGGCGGCCGCGCTCAGGCAATCGGCGAAGCTCCTGGGCGCCAAGGACGCCGAGGTCGTGGTGGGGGATGCGATCTCGTACCTCGATCGCTGCGCCGAGCGCTTCGACGTGGTCTTCCTCGATCCGCCGTACGCGAGCGACCTCGCGCTGCGGGCGATCGAGCGCCTCGAGCCGCGCCTCAATCCCGGCGCGCGGGTCTATCTCGAGAGCGCCGGGGGCGCCGAGCCGCCCGCGCCGTGGCATGCCCTTCGCCAAGACCGCGCCGGGACGGTACGCTATGGCCTTTACGAGATCCAGCGATGACAATCCGCGCCGTCTATCCCGGAACGTTCGACCCGATCACCAAAGGGCACGAGGACCTGATCCAGCGGGCCTCCAGGCTCTTCGACCACCTCGTGGTGGGCGTGGCGCACAGCCAGGCCAAGCGGCCGTTCTTCTCGCTCGACGAGCGCGTCGAGCTCGCCCGCGAGGTGCTCGCGCCGTTCAAGAACGTCTCCGTGCTCGGCTTCAAGGGGCTGCTGTCGGAATTCGTGAGGGAGCAGGGCGCGTCGGTGATCCTGCGCGGCCTGAGGGCCGTCTCCGACTTCGAGTACGAGTTCCAGCTCGCGGGGATGAACCGGCGCCTCGCGCCGGGCGTCGAGACGCTCTTCCTCACCCCGTCGGACAAGTACCTGTTCCTCTCCGCCACGATCGTGCGCGAGATCGCGGTGCTGGGCGGGGACATCTCGGCCTTCGTGCACCCGGTCACGGCCGAGCGCATGCTCGCGAAGATCGGCCGCGGCGAGACCGCGGAGTAGATGGCCCTCAAGATCACCGACCAGTGCATCAACTGCGACGTCTGCGAGCCCGAGTGCCCGAACGACGCGATCCGCATGGGGCCGGAGATCTACGTGATCGACTGGCGCCGCTGCACCGAGTGCGTGGGCCATTTCGACAAGCCCCAGTGCGTCGAGGTCTGCCCGGTCGATTGCATCCCGCTCGATCCCGACCACGCGGAGTCGCGCGGCGAGCTGCAGGCCAAGTACGAGAGGCTGCGGCGCGAGGCCGCCGCCAAGGGCCCCTAGGCGAGCGAGGGCGTTCGCTCCACCGCTAGCAGCGCCATGATGCGCTGCTCGTGCTCCTGGTGCTCCTCGCGCTGCCGGTTCAGGTGCGCGACGAGCGCCTTCAGCTCGTCCAGCTTCGCGTTGAGGTCCGACTCGGCCACCTGGATGCGCCCCATCCCTTCGACGCGCGAGTAGGACTGCTCCTGGTAGGTGTTGATCTGCGCCTCGAGCGGGCGGATGAATCCGCCCATCCATGCGCGCGTCTCCCGGTCCGCGATCTCGAAGATGCGCACGACCTGCGTGGCCACCGAGTCGAAGAAGAGGGCGCCCAGGGCCTTGCGGCTCTTCAGGAACATGCTCGAGCCGCCCTTGAACTCGCGCCGGCAATGCTCCTCGATGCGCTCGAGCTCGATCAGGAAGCGCTCCGTGGCGAACTGCGCCGCCTCGATCGTGGCGATCTTGTACTCCTCGGTCATCTTGCGCCCGACCATGGCCATCTGGCGGCGCGCCTCGACGATCACCTCGATCGCCTGCGTGAGCTTCTCGCGCGACTCGCGGAAGAACTCGTCGAGTATCTCGCCGATGTTGCGCGAGAAGGCGGTCGAGGCGACGGCTTCGCGGACCCTCAGGGCCGCCGCGCGCGCGGACGCGGGATCGAGCAGCTTCTCGAGCTCGGCGGCCTGGCGGTCGTGCGCGGCGCGCATTCCCGCCATCGTCGCGCGCGCCTGCTCGATGCGTCCGCGCTCGATCCCGGCCTTGCGGGCGAGCGCCTCGATGAGCTTCTGGTTCTTGCCCTGCAGGGCGCCCAGCTCCTCCACCTGGTCGTTGGCGAACCCCAGGCGGCTCATGATGAGGGCCCGGGTCTCGCCCAGCACGCCGTGCGCCTCGGCGCGCACTTCCATCGCGTGCGCCACGCGCCGCTGGTGCGTCATGCCGCGCGAAAGGGCCTGCTCCAGGCGATACAGGCGGCTCTTGAGCAGCGCGTCGCGATCGCCGGCGAGCTTGGCGTTCAGTCCCTGCTTGGCCGAGAGCGCGAAGATGCGCGTGGGATCCACGCCGAGCGCGTCGGCCACGGCCTTCACCTGGCGGTCGATCTCCGAGAGCACCTGGCCTTCGGCGCGCGCGCCGTCGCGAAGCTCGTCGATCTTGTTGAGGACCACGAAGCACGACTCGCGGATCCCCGAGATGGTGGCCACGTGTTCCGTCCAGAGCGCGCGGTCGATCCCGGTGACGGCATCGCCCGCGGACACGACGAAAACGACCGCGGCCGCATCGGGTACGCGATGGAACGAAAGCTCGGGCTCCGAGGCGAGCGTGTTGAACCCGGCGGTGTCGAGCAGCACCACGCCGGCGGCGAGCACCGGGTGCGGGAAGTTCACGATGGCGTAGCGCCAGCGCGGCACGGCGGTACCGTCGACGAGCCGCGATTGCGTGAACACCTCGCAGGCGGTCGCGACGGTCTCGGGCTTCGACGGATCGAGGGCGATCTCGCGCCAGAGCCGGGGCTCGCCGAAGCACTCGCGCAACGCCATGCCTTCGTCTCGCGTCTCGATGGGCAGCAGGCGGATCGAGGGCGGGCGCGACGCGTCCCAGAGGATCTCCACGGGCGAGAGGATCTTGCCCCCGGAGGCGGGCAGCAGGCGCGCGCCGGCCGCCGCGAAGAAAAGCGCGTTGATGAGCTCGCTCTTGCCGCGCGAGAGCTCGGCCACGAAGGCGAGCGTGAGGCGTTCGGTGACGAGGCGCTGCTCGAGGTGCACGAGGCGCGCGGCGGCCTGCTCGTCGATCAGGCGCGAGGACATCGCCCAGCGGCGGAACGCCGCGAGCGAACCCGACACCTGGTCGCGCCAGAGCTTGAGCTCCTCGAGGCTCGTCTCGAACGAGTGGGACTGGGGAAAGGAGCCCGTCGCGCTCATCGCTGGCAGCCGGGGCAGAAGAACGTGGAGCGCTGCCCCTGGCGCCGCGCCCGGATCGGCGTGCCGCACACGCGGCAGGGCTTGCCTTCGCGCCCGTACACGGCGTGGCGAAGCTGGAAGTACCCCGGCTTGCCCTCGGCGGAGGCGAAGTCGCGAAGCGTGCTTCCGCCCGCGGCGAGCGCGTGCTCGAGCGTGGCG
>Ga0335082_10003321_pt1 | contig 17454 bp, 19 predicted proteins | sample Lox_Sample_41_FD_206718 | JGI IMG/M metagenome (GOLD analysis project Ga0335082, IMG submission 206718) | Soil microbial communities from Loxahatchee National Wildlife Refuge, Florida, United States - Lox_Sample_4.1 | ecosystem: Environmental > Terrestrial > Soil > Wetlands | place: USA... | reverse complement strand
CCGAGTCCAATAATCTTGCGATCAAGGGTGTCGCCGGAATCCTGAGGCAGAAAGGTAACCATATCATTACGGTCGCCACTGAACACAAGTCCGTTCTTGATTCATGCAAGCGGCTCGGGCAGAGTGGCTACGAGATCGAATTCCTTCCCACGGACGAATTTGGTGTTGTGGAATCTGATGCGCTCAAACGCGCCCTCAAACCGTCGACGATTCTCGTTTCTGTGATGATCGCGAACAATGAGGTCGGAACAGTACAGGATATAGCGGCGATTGGAACCATTTGCAGAGAGCGAGGCGTGCTTTTCCATACGGATGCATCCCAGGCCGTCGGTAAAATCCCCGTCGACGTGCGGACGATGAATGTAGATCTCCTTTCATTTACCGGACACAAAGTGTACGGTCCGAAGGGAATCGGAGCGCTCTATGTTCGCCAGTCGACGCCGCGGATAAAGCTCCTCCCGCAGATGGACGGCGGCGGTCATGAAGGAGGTATGCGCTCGGGAACATTGAACGTGCCGGCAATCGTTGGCTTCGGCAAGGCACTCGGGATTGCACGATCGCAGATGGCTGCCGAATCGAAACGCCTGGCGGCGCAGCGAGACCGGATGTGGAAAGGTTTTACGGAACAGCTCGACGAGGTGTATCTCAACGGACACCCCGTACACCGGCTGCCGAACAATCTGAATGTCAGTTTTGGGCATGTCGACGACAGTGCACTCATGATGAACATGAAGGAGATCGCTGTCTCGACCGGCTCGGCCTGCAGTACCGGCAACCCCGAGCCGTCGCATGTGCTGCGCGCGCTGAAGCTCCCGGCTGACCGCCTCCATTCTTCACTCCGGTTCGGTTTGGGTCGATTCACCACGGACGAAGAAGTTGAGTTCACGATTCAGCATGTCGTCGAGTCTGTCAAACGGCTGCGCGAATTTTCAGCCGTCGCACATTGATCGTATTTTTTGAGCCATTCATTTTAACAATGCGAGAACTGTTATGAGCGAAGCAGAGTTCATCATCAATAACCAGGCAGAATTTCTGAAGTTCCTGCGGTCAAGATTCACACTCATTCACATGTCGAATCTCTTCTTCAGGGATTTTCATTACGGCGTGATGCTCTATCTCTCGGATCACGGCAAGAAGCTGAAGTATCATGATGCCGAGAAGATCGCCGGCGAAGTTTCGGAGATGCTCGAAAAGAAGGGCATCTTCAAGAGAATAGATTTCCAGTCGTGGAAGCTGAACTATCCCGATTTTGCATTGCCGCGTTCGGCAAAAGCGACAGAAAAGAAAGCATCCACATAGGAATATCATGAGTACAGAAACCTCAGCCATAGAGCAGCTTGCGAATAAGGAATACAAGTGGGGATTTGTTACCACTATCGACAGCGACAGCGCTCCCCGGGGATTGACGGAAGACATTATCCGGTTCATTTCCATGAAGAAGAGCGAGCCGGAGTGGCTGCTGGAGTGGCGGTTGAAAGCGTTCCGCCACTGGCAGACAATGACGGAGCCCGATTGGGCAAATCTCCATCATTCGCCGATCGATTACCAGGACATCATTTATTATTCGGCGCCGAAACAAAAGAAGCAGCTCTCGTCTCTGGATGAAGTTGATCCCGAGCTTCTGAAGACCTACGAAAAACTGGGGATCTCTCTGGAAGAACGGAAACGCTTAACCGGTGTTGCCGTCGACGCGGTGTTCGACAGTGTTTCCGTTGCCACGACATTCAAAGACAAGCTGGCGGAAATGGGAATAATTTTCTGTTCATTTTCGGAGGCTGTCAGGAATCATCCTGAACTCGTCCGGAAGTACCTCGGAAGAGTCGTACCGTATACGGATAATTTTTTTGCTACGCTCAACTCGGCCGTCTTCACTGATGGATCGTTCTGCTATGTGCCAAAGGGCGTAAAATGCCCGATGGAGCTTTCCACCTATTTCCGAATCAATGCGGCGGAAACGGGGCAATTCGAGCGTACGCTCATCGTCGCCGATGAAGGAGCTTCGGTGAGTTATCTTGAAGGGTGCACCGCGCCGATGCGCGATACAAATCAGCTGCATGCTGCAGTTGTTGAGTTGATTGCACTCGACGATGCATTTATCAAATACTCGACCGTGCAGAACTGGTATCCCGGAGACAAAGAAGGGAAGGGGGGAATTTACAATTTCGTGACGAAGCGCGGAATATGTGCGGGGGTGAATTCGCACATTTCGTGGACGCAGGTTGAAACCGGTTCCGCTATTACCTGGAAATATCCGGGGGTTATTCTTCAGGGGGATAATTCCATCGGCGAGTTTTATTCCGTCGCCGTGACGACTAATTTCCAGCAGGCCGACACCGGGACGAAGATGATTCACATGGGGAAAAATACACGGAGCACGATCGTTTCGAAGGGTATATCGGGCGGGAGGGGAAATAACTCGTACAGGGGTTTGGTGCGCGTACAGAAGGGTGCGACGAATGCCAGAAATTTCTCGCAGTGTGATTCGCTCCTTCTTGGTGACCGGTGCGGAGCACACACGTTTCCGTATATCGAAGTGAAAAATACCTCTTCGACAGTGGAGCACGAAGCGTCGACGTCGAAGATCGGAGAGGATCAGATATTTTACTGCAAACAGCGCGGCCTCTCGACGGAAGACGCGGTCAATCTCATCGTGAACGGCTTTTGCAGGGAAGTCTTCCGTGAATTGCCCATGGAATTTGCTGTCGAAGCGCAAAAACTGCTGGGGGTAAGTTTGGAAGGAAGTGTCGGGTAGTTCATTCATATCAAAATGAAAAAGTAAAAAGTCAAAAAAATGAAAATGCTGGAAATAAAAAATTTACACGCTTCAGTCGAAAAAAATGAGATCCTTCGCGGAATAGACTTGACAGTTGGCAACGGTGAGGTTCATGCGATTATGGGGCCGAATGGATCAGGAAAAAGCACGCTTGCCGGCGTGCTCGCAGGTCGTGATAGCTACGTGGTCACTCAAGGCACGGCAACATATTTGGGAAAAGACCTACTCGATCTGAGCCCGGAAGATCGGGCAAGGGAAGGGTTGTTTCTGGCGTTTCAGTATCCGGTCGAAATTCCGGGCGTGAGCAATACCTATTTCCTCAAAGCGGCGCTCAACGCGATCAAAAAATATCGCGGCCAGGAGGAACTCGATGCAGTCGAATTTCTCTCACTTGTGAAAGAGCGCATGAAGCTCGTCGACATCGATGAAGATCTCCTCAACCGCCCCGTCAACGAGGGATTCTCCGGAGGCGAGAAGAAACGGAATGAGATTTTCCAGATGGCGGTTCTTGAACCGAAGCTTGCGATTCTGGACGAAACGGATTCCGGCCTCGATATCGACGCTCTCCGCATCGTGGCGGATGGAGTCAATAAGCTCCGCAGGAAAGAGAATGCCATGATCGTGGTGACACACTATCAACGGTTGCTGAATTATATTGTCCCGGATTTCGTCCACGTGCTTGTTGACGGCCGGATCGTAAAATCGGGCGGCAAGGAGCTCGCACTGGAGCTGGAAGAAAAAGGTTACGAATGGGTGCGCGAACCGGAAATCATGAACGCCTCGCGCTAGAGTCCGTATGACAATGAAAACATCAGAAGAGACGGTCCGCTGGTACCTCTCGCAGTTCGGCTCATTTGAAAAGACGCTCAACGGTGAATCGCGCTCTCCGGTTCACGCCATCCGGAAGGCTGCTATCCACCGGCTGGAAGAGCTCGGGTTTCCCGGAAAGAAAAATGAAGAATGGCGTTTCACGGATATTCAGCCGATCCTTCGCGAGCAGTTTCTCCCGGCTACAACACGCACCGATTCTTCACTCTCCGAGCTTGAGTTGAGGAAGTTGACGATACCGTTCGAGGGATCCCACCGTCTGGTCTTTGTCAACGGTCATCTTGTTCCGCAATTCTCCAGGACGCATTCCGCCGATGGGGTAATCATCAGCGATCTGTCGGAGGCAATTTGCGGCGAAAACGAAAAAGTACTACAGCACCTCACACATTCCGCCTCTTACGAAACGGATGCATTCACTGCACTCAATACCGGATTCATGAGAGATGGCGCATATATTGTCGTCTCTGACGGCTGTAACGTCCCGGAACCAGTTTCCATTCTGTTCATCTCCACGGACACCACCGCGCCGCTCACGACACAACCGCGTAACCTGATTATCGTCGGAAACGATGCCCGGGTATCGCTTCTTGTCCATTATGTGCATCACTCGAAGCAGGCGTATTTCGCGAACATTGTTACGGAGCTGTTTGCCGGAGAGCGCTCGAACGTTGAAGTGACGCTGATCCAGGAAGAATCGGTGAAATCGTTTCACGTCGATTCACTCTCCATGCGGCAACAGAGAGGAAGCCGGGTGACGGTGAATTCTATCACATTTGGTGGAGCGATTGTGAGAAACAATGTGACATCCCTCCTTGATGATGAAGAGTGTATCTGCATGTTGAATGGACTCTCGCTGGGAACGGGAGAGCAGCACATCGACAATCATACGACCATCGATCATGCAAAGCCGCGCTGTGAGAGTCACGAGCTCTATAAGACGATCCTCTCCGGCCGCTCGCGGGGAGTATTCAACGGAAAAATCTTTGTCCGGAAGGACGCGCAAAAAACCGATGCAAAGCAGACGAACAAGACCTTGTTGCTTTCCGATGATGCCACGATGAATGCGAAACCGCAGCTGGAAATTTTTGCAGACGATGTGAAATGCACCCACGGTGCAACCATCGGTGCCCTCGACACGGAGTCGCTCTTTTATCTCCGTTCCCGCGGCATTGGCGAGCAGGAAGCGAAGGATCTCCTGACCTTTGCGTTCGGTAGCGACGTCACGGAGAGAATTTCCTCGGAGGCGGTACGACGGCATCTTTCGCGGCTTCTCCGCAAGCGTCTCGATACGATTCAACCGGCAAGAGAAAAATGACCACGACTCGTGACACACTCCTTCAGGTGGAAGCAGAGAAATCATTCGATGTGGAAAGAATTCGGGCCGAGTTTCCGATTCTGAATCAAAAAGTGAACGGGAAACCGCTCGTTTATCTTGATAATGCCGCCACCAGCCAGAAACCGCAGGTCGTCATCGATGCGATCAGCAGGTATTATCTTGAAGAGAATTCCAATATTCACCGTGGGGTTCATTTTCTGAGCGACAAAGCAACGCAGTCATTCGAAGCGGCTCGGAGAAAAATCCAGCGGTTCATCAATGCCGCCTCGCAAAAGGAAATCATCTACGTTCGCGGCACGACCGAGGCGATCAACCTCGTTGCTCAAACATACGGCCGCAGGAATTTCCGTCAGGGGGACGAAATTCTTATTTCTGCCATGGAGCATCATTCCAATATCGTCCCCTGGCAGATGCTTGCAGAAGAGAAGGGGCTCGTTCTCCGCGTCATCCCCATGAACGACCGCGGGGAGTTGTTTCTGGACAAGTATGAAAGCATGTTCAACGAACGCACGAGATTCGTTTCCGTCGTGCACGTGTCGAACGCGCTCGGTACGATCAACCCGGTCCGTCTGATGATCAGCATAGCCCATAGCCATGGCGTCCCGGTCCTTATTGATGGGGCCCAGGCCGTTTCGCACGGACGGATTGACGTCCGCGATCTGGATTGTGATTTTTACGCGTTTTCCGGACACAAGATGTACGGACCGACGGGAGTCGGAATTCTGTACGGCAAGGAACATCTCCTGGAAGCAATGCCGCCCTATCAGGGGGGCGGCGATATGATTCGGACAGTTACCTATCAGAAGACGACGTACAATGATCTTCCGTACAAGTTTGAGGCAGGTACCCCGAACATTGCCGGTGGAGTAGGGCTGGGGGCGACGATCGATTTTCTGAACAGGATTGATTTTGATGCTGCGATTCAGCATGAACGTGAGGTGTTCGAATATGCATCGGCGGTACTCCCTGAAATCAAGGGGCTCCGGGTGATTGGCACCGCAAAAGAAAAGGCAAGCGTTCACTCATTTACACTTGAAGGAATCCATCCTCACGATATCGGAACTATTCTGGATGACGAAGGGATTGCGATCCGCACAGGCCATCACTGTGCGCAGCCGGTGATGCAGTGTTTCAATATTCCCGCCACCGCCCGGGCTTCATTTGCTCTCTACAATACCAAAGAGGAAGTGGAAACGCTCGTCAAGGGAATTTATCGGGTGATGGAGGTGTTCGAATAATGTCGGCACTCCGCGAGCTGTACCAGGAAGTGATTCTGGATCATAACAAGAGTCCCCGCAATTTTCGCCGGATGGAGCATCCCGACAGAAAAGTGGACGGATACAATCCTCTCTGCGGCGATCATTACACGATCTTCCTGAAGATGGATGGGGATGTTATTGCCGATATCAGTTTTGAAGGTGCGGGATGTGCAATTTCAAAGGCTTCCGCATCGGTCATGAGCTCGATGGTGAAGGGGAAAACGAAGAAGGAAGCAGAAGATCTCTTCCAGCGATTTCATGATCTGGTCACCGGCGAAGCGGATCCGACGCAGGACACCGGGAAGTTCGGCCGTCTGGCGGCATTCTCGGGCGTGTCGGAGTTTCCGGCACGCGTCAAGTGCGCAAGTTTGGCGTGGCATACGCTGCGCGCCGCACTCGAAACGAACGAGCATCGGGTCTCAACGGAATGAGACGTTCTTCATTTGTGTGAATCGATTCAACAGTGATGATGGAATCGCAGCAAATCAGTTCAATAGAAAAGGGAATTATCGAAGCACAGGTGATTGAAGCACTTCGCACCTGTTTCGATCCTGAAATCCCCGTGAACATTTATGATCTGGGACTTATTTACCGCGTCACGGTCGGTGATACGGGAAGCGTCGAAATTCAGATGACGCTGACGACACCGTACTGCCCCGCAGCGCAATCGTTGCCTCCACAAGTGGAAGCGAAAGCGAAGGCGGTTCAGGGTGTTACGGATGTCAAGGTCAGTGTGGTATGGGACCCTCCCTGGACGCCGAACATGATGTCGGAAGCAGCAAAACTCGAACTCGGAATGTTTTGAACCAATAAGGAGAAGCTATGCAAGTGATTGGAAATGTCGAGCAGCCGAACGTAAAGGAAGAGATTGTTCTCACGGAGAAAGCGGCCGCACAGGTACTCAAGATCAGAGCGGAGAACAATATTCCTGCGGAACAAACCTTACGGATCGGTGTGAAGGGAGGGGGATGTTCAGGGCTTTCCTACATGCTCGGGTTCGACGCGGAAATCAAACCGAACGATCAGCTGTTCGAAATGCACGGAGTGAAATTCTGCGTTGATCCCAAAAGTCTCTTCTTCATCAGCGGCACGGTGCTCGATTATCAGGACGGACTGAACGGAAAAGGTTTCGTATTCAACAATCCGAAAGCGGCGCGCACATGCGGCTGTGGAAATTCGTTCAGCGCGTGAAATCAATGCGCTTCGAGCCACAAATCCTGTGACCGCCGGCATTGAACGCAAGATACTGCCGGCTTAGTTTGGTTGCAAGAGTTCTTCAGAACAGTTTTTGTCTTTCTTATCATATCACCTGACCCAATAAAAGGAGTACACCTATGTCATTCACACTTCCCAATTTACCCTATGCTCATGATGCACTCGAGCCGTACATCGACAAGCAAACGATGGAGATTCATCACGGCAAGCATCATGCGGCATACGTGACAAATCTCAATAAAGCTGCGGAAAACGCGGACTGGGCAACCAAGCCGCTCGAAGCAATTCTCGCCGGTGTCTCGAAACTGCCGGGAGCGGTACGAAATAACGGCGGCGGTCACTGGAATCATACTGCATTCTGGCTCTGGATGAAGAAAGGCGGCGGCGGGCAGCCCGCAGGCGATCTTGCTTCCGCGATCAATCGCGATTTCGGTTCATTCGATAAGTTCAAGGAGCAGTTCTCGAACGCGGGAGTTACGCGTTTCGGCTCGGGCTGGGCCTGGCTCATCGCGCAGCACGGGAAGCTCGTCGTGGCATCTACGCCGAATCAGGACAACCCGCTGATGGATGTGGCAGAGACCAAAGGCGTTCCCATTCTCGGCCTCGATGTCTGGGAACACGCCTATTATCTCAAGTACCAGAACCGAAGACCTGAATACGTTGCGGCGTTCTGGAATGTGATCAACTGGGATGAAGTGGCGAGGCGATTTGCTTCGGCAAAGTAGTTCCGGTTGATAGTTCAGACACGGGGATAAGCCGGTGGCATGACTACCGGCTTTTCTTTTTCTCTATTCGCCTCATCGCGGTTTCTCTTGCATTCGAGACGGAAAATTTTTATTTTCGTACAGAATGAATCAAGAACCGGCATCCGGAGTTGTGCGCAATCACGCTGAACCCGGGAAAAGAGAAACGGAAAGACCGGAACATTACTGGCAATTTTGTGTGAATTGCGGAACCCGGCTGGAAGGAAGAAAATGCAAATTGATCTGCCCGAAATGCGGATTCTATCATTCATGCAGTGAACCGTAACGCTGAGAGGAAAGGCATTCAATGAATAAGAAACGTAAGAACGCAAAGAAAAAGCATCGCAAGAGTATCCAGCGCGTGAAAGCGAAGCGCAAGGTCCAGATGGCAGCGGCAAAGAAACCTGTCTAGTAACCTCAGGGTATCTTCTTGATACCCTTTTTTGTTTTTGACAACGTGGACTGCGTGAGAACTGAGACATTGACATACTCCTTCGGATCTGTTTCCTACGATCTTGCGTCTCGTACGCACATCATGGGGGTGCTCAATGTGACGCCGGATTCATTTTCCGACGGCGGGAAATTTCTCGGCCTGGATGCCGCGGTGCAAAGGGGAATTGAAATGGTGGAGGAGGGTGCCGATTTCATCGATGTCGGGGGTGAATCAACCCGGCCGGGCTCCGCTCCTGTCTCTCTCCGGGAAGAAGCCTACCGTGTCTTGCCGGTCATCGAACGACTTGCGAAGTCTATCGACATTCCTATCTCCATCGATACCTACAAGTCCGCGATCGCCGCACAGGCGCTCGATGCAGGAGCCACAATGATCAATGATATTTCCGGGCTCCACTTCGACCCGAAGATCGGCGAGATAGCGGCCGGCCGGAATGCGGCGCTTGTGCTGATGCACATTAAGGGTGTTCCGCGTACAATGCAGGAACATCCAACCTATGAAAACCTCATTGAGGAAATCTGTACCTATCTCTCAGAGGGGATCTTTCAGGCAAAGGTACACGGCGTTAACCAGATCATCGTCGATCCGGGAATCGGGTTTGGAAAAACAGCGGAACACAACCTTGAAATTCTTCGTAACCTGAAAGCTTTTCAGCGATTCGGCTATCCGGTTCTTGTGGGTCCCTCGAGGAAATCGTTCATCGGAAAAATTCTCGATCTCCCCGTCGAGAAGCGGTTATCCGGGACGGCCGCGGCTGTTGCGGTCTCCGTCGTCAACGGGGCGAACATCGTTCGTGTTCATGATGTCAGGGAAATGAAACAAGTCGTACAGATTGTCGATGCCATTGCCCTTACGCAATAATGTGATTTTGAAAATTCACCGATTCCGGTAATTCATGGATATCGTCAACATCGGTTTCCTGCATATCACGGTATTTGATGTCATCGACGTCGCCATCGTCTCGTACATCTTTTACCGGCTCTACATGGTCATGCGCGGAACCGTTGCCGCCCAGATCTTTGTCGGGCTCCTGCTGATTATCGCGTTCTCGTTCATCGTGCAGGCATTCAATTTTAAGGCGATGAACTGGATCCTGCGGACTCTGACGGATATCTGGGTGATCGCGTTCATCGTTCTCTTCCAGCCGGAATTGCGCCGGGTCCTGGTCCTGGTCGGCCGAAACCGCATTGTGAGAATGTTCCTCCGTCTGGATGTTCACGAATCGATCGAGGACATCGTTTCCGCGGCGGGAGAACTTGCCCGGAAACACCATGGCATGCTCGTCGTGATTGTCCGGTCAACCGGGTTACGCACGTTCAGTGAGACCGGGTTGCAGCTCCAGGCAAGAATCAGCAAGGCGCTCCTCGTTTCCATTTTTAATCCGCGTTCACCTCTCCATGATGGTGCCGTTATCGTCAGGGATCGTGTCGTTGAAGCGGCACGCGTTACGCTGCCGCTTTCCCAAACATCCACGATCGGGGACTATGTGCTCGGCATGCGTCACCGTGCGGGGCTCGGCATATCCGAGCAGGCCGATGTTGTCGCAGTTCTCGTCTCGGAAGAGACGGGAAGAATTTCGATTGCCGACAATGGCGTTTTGGTGCGAGGTCTCTCAACCCAGGAACTCCGCCAGGAGCTCCATAAACGGCTCACTGCTCCTGCCGAGGCCTCTGCGAAGTCGATCTGGAAAGTACTCCGTGTTCATGGATAGCTCATCGAGAACCGCCGGGTCCTTAGCCAGGTCTTCCCGCGGCCGCTTTGATCTGGAGCGGTCTGAAATGATTGCACTGTTTCGCAAGCGCGGCATTTCCGACGAGAAATTATTGGCCGTAATGAAACGTATTGACCGGCACGAGTTTGTGCAGGGGGCGTTCATTAATAGGGCGTATGAAGATTCCGCACTCCCCATCGGTGAGTCCCAGACAATCTCCCAGCCGTACACGGTGGCATTCATGACGGAAGCACTCAGCGTGAAGCCGGGGCAGAAAATTCTTGAGATCGGAACCGGATCGGGATACCAGGCGGTAATTCTTGCAGAGCTCGGTGCCAGAGTCTTCACGATCGAACGTCATATGGAGCTTCTTGTCGAGGCGCGCAAACGGTTCGAGAAGTTTGGCTACCAGATCGCATCCAAGGGCGGCGATGGGACAATCGGGTGGAAGGAATATGCTCCCTACGATGGGATCATCGTGACGGCCGGTGCGCCATCGGCTCCGCAACCCCTACTTGATCAGCTGCGGGACGGGGGTACGCTCGTCGTTCCGATAGGCAGCTCCGATACGCAGGACCTTCATATCATCCGCCGCGTCGGTAATGAGTTTCAAACGAGGATTGCCGCCGGATTCAAATTCGTCCCTCTCATCGGGAAAAAAGGGTGGAAATAAGCGTGCTGTTTCCGACAGCACTTCCTCTGTTGCCGTTCCAATGAGCTCCGAATCCTCTCAGGCAGATGCATATCCCGGACGCCGTGTCCTCGTTGTTGTCGGACCAACGGCATCAGGGAAAACGCGCGTGGCAGTCACTCTTGCCCGAATCCTCAAGGGAGAAATTCTCTCCGCAGATTCACGCCAGATGTACAAGTTCATGAGCATCGGAACCGCGCAACCGCGGGCTGACGAGCTTCGTGCGATCCCGCATCATTTCATCGGCGACCGTTCCCCCGACCGGGAGATTAATGCGGCAGAATTCGGTGCCGAAGGGCGTCGGATCATCGACCGCATATTCGCGAAGCGAAAAATCCCGATCATTGCGGGAGGATCCGGTCTCTATATCCAGGGATTGATCGACGGCTTCTTCGAAGGTGCCGCCCCGGACGAGCAATATCGAAGATCGTTGTACGATCGGATGGAAAAGGAAGGATCTGCTGTTCTGTTGGAAGAATTGCGCCGTGTGGATCCGGTCGCGTCTACAGGGATGCTGCCGTCAAATACCAGAAGAATTGTCCGGGCTCTCGAAATATACTATCTTACCGGTCGGCCGATTTCTGTTCTTCAACAGCAGCGTGTGGATATCCCGTTCCGATCGGTTCTGGTCGGTATTTCCTGGGATCGAAAGACACTCTACGAACGAATCAACCGCCGGGTTGATGAAATGCTCGAGAGCGGACTCGTTGCTGAGGCACAGTCGCTCCTTGCACGAGGGTACGATCCCCGGCTCAAAGCACTTCAAACGGTCGGATACAAAGAAGTTTTTGATTATCTCGCCGGCGGTGTGAGTTATGATGAAACGGTGGAACGCATCAAGCGGAACACGCGCCGTTATGCCAAGAGACAAATGACGTGGTTTCGGAAAGATGACCGCATCACGTGGTTTTCGGTCGCGGATGAACGTGAGCTTGACGGCGTCGCGGAAAAGATGGCGGCGCATTTTCTGACACACATTACGCGATAAGGTTTTGAAATTGAACCGGAAATTTGTATCTTTTGAAAATTTTCGGGGCGTGGCTCAGCCCGGCTAGAGCGCTTGGTTCGGGACCAAGAGGTCGCGAGTTCGAATCTCGCCGCCCCGACTCCAAAGGAATGCGGATCGCCTCAATTTTACTATTTGCGCCATACCCCGTTGGCATCTCCTCCCATCCAGATTCTCCTCGTCGAAGATAATCCAGGCCATCAGCGGATTACCGAATATATCCTGAAGAAAAGCAACGTTGATGCCCAACTCCGTGTCGTACGTGACGGCCAGGAGGTCCTCGATTACCTCTTCCATGAAGGCCTGTACGCCGATGCTGATCAATCGCCACGGCCCGACCTTATCCTGCTCGATTTCAACCTTCCCAAACATGATGGCAAGGAAGTTCTGAAGATCATCAAACGGGATCCCCGGTTGAAAAATATCCCTGTCGTGATTGTGAGTACCTCGGACCGTGAAGAGGACGTGAATTTTGCATTCGAACTTGGAGCTGCATCGTATATCAGCAAGGCAAGCGGGTTCGACAAATTCAGCGCAGAGTTGGCAGGTGTAACGCGATTTGTTCAGAGGACTGGCGAAATTCCGCATTGATACTCACGGCGGAAATTTGTATTATACTCCCGAATTTTTCTAACCGCTATGTCGAATATCCTTGCCATCGTGGGACGTCCGAGCGTCGGCAAATCGACGCTCTTCAACCGCATCGTCGGGGAACGGCGGGCAATTGTCCATGATGAGCCGGGAGTAACACGCGACCGTCATTATGGGTCCACCGAGTGGAATGGAAAAGCATTTACACTCATTGATACTGGTGGATATGTTCCGCGTTCCGATGATTTGATCGAACGCGCCATTCGGGAACAGGCGCAAATCGCCATCGATGAGGCAAGTGCAGTGATTTTTCTTGTCGACGGCTCTGCCGGCGTGACCCCTCTTGATGAGGAAATTGCCGGCATTCTTCGTAAATCGCAGAAGAAACTCTTTCTCGTTGTGAACAAAATCGACAGTGAGAAACGGGAGCAGGATGCGAGCCCGTTCTTTCGTCTGGGTCTGGGGGACCCGATTGCGATTTCTGCTCTCGCAGGGAGAAACATCGGTGATTTCCTCGATACGGTCACGTCTGCGTTCGGAAGCAATGGAGCGGAAGAATCGACGGACACGCGACTGAAGCTCGCCATTGTGGGAAAACCCAATGTGGGAAAATCCTCCCTTGTGAATGCTCTGCTCGGGAAGCAGAGAACCATCGTCACTTCTCTCCCCGGTACCACACGCGATTCCATCGATTCTGTTCTGAAGTATCAACGGGAAGAAATTCTCCTGATCGATACTGCTGGTCTGCGACGTAAGAGCCGCATGAAGGAAAGCATCGAGTTTTACAGTACGCTTCGCACGTTGAAAAGTGTCGATCGGTGCGATGTTGCTCTGTTGGTCCTGGATGTCAAAGGAGGAGTTGACCGGCAGGATCTTCGCATCCTGGAAAGCATTGTTGAACGGGGGAGAGGGGTCGTCCTTGCTGCAAATAAATGGGATCTCATTGAGAAGGATGATCTCACTGCCAAGGCGTACGAAAAATCACTCCATTCGCTCCTGCGCATGTACGACTATGCCCCGATCGTCTTCGTTTCGGCTCTCGAGAAACAGCGCATTTACAAGGCCGTCGACATCGCAAAGGCGGTGAACAAAGAGCGCGGCAAAAGAGTGTCGACCAATAAGTTGAATTCGATCCTCCAGAAAGAAATCCGGTTGAAGCCGCCATCTTCATCGACAGGAAAAGAAATCAAGATCAATTATATCACGCAGGTGAAGACGCATCCTCCGGCAATTGCATTTTTTGTGAACGAGCCGAAGATGGTCGAGGAGCGCTACAAGAGGTTTCTGGAAGGATGTATTCGCCGGCATTTCGGATTCCAGGGGGTGCCGCTGGCACTTTATTTCCGAAAGAAGAATTGAATGAACAAGAACCGGAGAATCCTCGTCGTCGGGGGACTCGCTGCAGGTCCAAGTGCCGCAGCCAAGGCGAAGCGTGTCAATCCACATGCCGAGGTGGTACTTCTGGAAGCGGGCGAAACGGTTTCGTACGGACTTTGTGAGGTGCCCTATGCAGTCGGCGGTGTGATCGAGGATGAACAAAGACTCGTCATCTACTCACCGGAACGTCTGCAGGAAGAGAAGGGGATTGAAGTCAAAACGCTCCATCTGGCGGAACAACTTGACCCCGTGAACCGGACGGTTCGTACAAGAGATCTTTCCCGGCGACACGCGGTCGACATTCCGTATGATAAACTGATCATCGCGACCGGCGCAAAAGCGAAGCGACTCAACCTGGCGGGGGAAGACGCCGAGAATGTCTTCTGCGTCAGATCGAGAGAAGATTCCCGCAACATCATTGCTTATCTGAAGAAGGAACACCCGAAATCAGCGGTCATCATCGGAGGAGGGTATATCGGGATGGAGATGGCAGAAGCATTCAGACTCCGAGGGCTTGATGTGACGGTCATTCATCGGCACCGTCTTCCGCTTTCAGGCATGGAAGAGGGGACCCGCGAGCAGGTGCTCGGAGAACTGGAACGGAACAGCGTCAACTTCATTTCCAACGCGTCTGTCGAAAGCATGGATGTTGCTCCGAACAATCGGGTGCGGCATATCTCCACGAATCGCGGAGCATTCGATGCGGATTTGGTGGTACTCGCACTCGGCATTCAACCCAATACCGAGTTTGTTCGATCTGCCAGAATTCGGCTTGGGAATTCGGAAGGGATCCTGACTGATGAGCGCCAGAGAACGAATCTCGACAATATCTACGCCGCGGGAGACTGCTGCGAAGCGAAAAATATCGTGACCGGCAAGCCGATGTACATTCCCCTTGCGACGATTGCAAGCCGGGCCGGGTGGGTGGCGGGAGAGAATGCGGCCGGTGGTTCGGCGTCATTTAAAGGTGCAATCCGTGCGATCGCCGTGAAGGTGTTCGGTGTGGAAGTTGCGCAGGTCGGCGTCAGCTCGGATGAAGCGCGAAGTGCGGGATTCTCCGCCTCCACCACATCGATTACGGGTTCGTCGCGGGTGGGATTAATGCCGGGAAGCAGGAAAGTGACCATCACGCTTGTTGTGGAAGACCGGACCCGGCGCATCCTCGGTGCAAACGTATCCGGCGGTGACGGTGTGGCGCAGAGGGCAAATATTCTTGGCATCGCTGTTCAGCACCGGTTCACAGTAGATGATATCGCCCAATTCGATCTCATTTATTCTCCACCGTTCGCGCCGTTGTGGGATCCGATCCTTGTCGCCGCGAACAAGGCAAGAAAATCGTGATCCAGAAGAAACGACAACTCCGGAAGATCATGCCACTCATATGAAAAATCTCATCATCTGTTCACACCCTCTCGTAAAACGCGATCTGACGCTCCTGCGCGACAAGAATACTCCCAGTCATTTGTTTAGGTCCATCCTGCGTCGTGTGGCCACGCTTATGGCGTATCGAGTCACCGAAGATCTTGCGGTGAAGGAAATATCCGTGATGACCCCGCTGGAAAAAACAAAGGGATATATGGTTACCGATTCGGTTATTCTTGTCCCCATTCTCCGTGCGGGTCTTGGACTTGTGGGGGGATTTGTGGAAGTCCTTCCCAACGCCCGTGTCGGGCATATCGGGATGTACCGTGACGAGGAGACACTAAAGCCGGTCGATTATTATCTGAAGGTTCCAAAGAACATTCACCGCTCATTTGTATTCGTTCTTGATCCGATGCTTGCTACGGGAGGAAGTGCCGTTGGAGCCGTCAGCGTGCTCAAGCAACGTGGTGCACGGCGGATTCGTTTTATCAGTCTCGTTGCCGCGCCGGAGGGTGTCAGACAGCTTTTGCGCCATCACCCCGATGTGATGATTTTCACGTGCTCGCTGGATCGGCAACTGAATAAGAAGGGATATATTCTTCCCGGACTCGGGGACGCCGGAGACAGAATCTTCGGTACGCTGGAATAAACCCGCCTGCCGGGTTGCAATACGGTATTGAGAAGTGGCTTCTGCACGGGAGTGGAATGGGGCAATTCACGGCAAATTCATCCCATTGATTCCGGCTGCGCAAACTCACCTTGACATTCAGGTCGCCCGGGAGTATATTTTAATTGGAAGAATTACAGTGATTTAAGGCACACGAGCCCCCCCTGAGAAGTAGCGAGAATCGTTGTCATGAGAGACGGAATATATAAGAAAAAGCTGGATGATCTCCTTGCCGTCTGCCGAAAAAACCTCCACACCGTCAATGAAGATCTGATCCGCCGGGCCTTCGAGTTCAGCGTCGAGGCGCACAAGAACGATATTCGCGCCTCGGGTGATCCGTTCTTCAACCACCCGTATGAAGTGGCGATGGTGGTGGCGCGGGAAATCCCGCTCGACGACGTCTCGGTGGCAAGCGCACTTCTGCACGACGTGGCGGAGGATACCACCTTCACGATCAAGGATATCCGCCAGGAGTTTGGCGACACCATCGCGGATATTGTCGACGGTGCAACAAAGATCTCCGACATCTTCCGGAGCCACGAGATTACACAGGCGGAAAATTACCGCAAGATGCTCCTCTCGATGGTAAACGACATCCGCGTCATGCTCCTGAAGTTTGCGGACCGCCTCCACAACATGCGTACGCTCGAATATCTTCCTGCAGACCGCCAGATCCGCCTTGCAAAGGAGACGCTCGAAATCTATGCACCGTTCGCACACCGGTTCGGCCTTGCCAAGATCAAATGGGAACTGGAGGATCTGGCGTTTAAGTATCTTCATCCCCCGGAATATGAGGATATCGCGCACAAGCTGAAGGCGCGGCGAAAAGAGCGCGAAGCATATATCAAAAAATTCATTCAGCCTGTGGAGAAGCGTCTCCAGGAAGAGGGCCTCCGGTTCGAAATTGAAGGGCGGCCGAAACATCTTTTCAGTATCTATAACAAGATGGTGACGCGCGGAAAGTCGTTTGATGAAGTCTACGATCTCTTTGCCGTCCGCATCATCCTCGACACGGAAAACACCAACGACTGCTTCACCGTATACGGAATACTTTCCTCGATTTACTTGCCGAATCCGGAGCGTTTCAAGAATTACATTTCCGTCCCGAAAAAGAACGGATACCAGTCGATTCATGCTACCGTTCTCGGACCGGAGGGGAAGATGGTCGAGGTGCAGATTCGCACCCGTGCGATGCACGAAATCGCAGAAAAGGGTGTTGCTGCTCACTGGCGTTACAAGGAAAATATCTCGACCCTTGATGAGGAGCTCGAGAACTGGATTTCCTGGGTGCGGGAAATTTTTGAGCATGCCGAAGAGGAAGCGCCGGCAAAACAGCTCATGGAAAGCTTCAAACTCAATCTGTACCAGGATGAAATATACCTCTTTACTCCGAAAGGCGAGTTGAGGATTCTCCCGCAGGGCTCCACGCCGGTCGATTTTGCCA
>Ga0335082_10003319_pt1 | contig 17457 bp, 17 predicted proteins | sample Lox_Sample_41_FD_206718 | JGI IMG/M metagenome (GOLD analysis project Ga0335082, IMG submission 206718) | Soil microbial communities from Loxahatchee National Wildlife Refuge, Florida, United States - Lox_Sample_4.1 | ecosystem: Environmental > Terrestrial > Soil > Wetlands | place: USA... | reverse complement strand
TGAGACCTTTCTGCGCGAGCTGTTCGTCGATGGCTCGCTTAATATCGTGATCGATCAACTGGTCCGGCACGCGGCCCGGGAGGTCGACCCATTGGTAGGTCTTGTAGGACGCAAAGTTTGCGCCTCGGTCATAGTTGTAGTGGACATCCTGAGCGTAGGCGCTCACGCTCATAAGCAAAAATCCTGCGAACAGTATTGTCGTGAATTTCACTACCATCTCCTTTTCATGCTAATGAATTCCTCTTTTACGCTGCTTCTGGTATCGGACATGCTTTCACCTTCCAGATTTCGGTTGCGTATTCCGCAATGGTGCGGTCACTGGAAAACTTTCCCGAACTTGCCACGTTCAAGATCGCCTTACGCGCCCACTGGTCGCCATCGGCATAGAGTGCGCATAGCCGCTCGTCTGTCTCGAGGTACGAGGTCAGATCGGCCAGGAGCATGTAATGGTCGCCCTGCGTCAGCAACATGTCGCGCAAAGGCTCGAACACACCCGGCTCATTTCGGCTGAAATGACCCGAGAAAATCAGGTCCAGGGCTTGGCGGGTCTCGGGCTCATGTTCGTAGTGCCAACGTGGGTTATACCAGCCGCGACTGCCGATTACCTGCTCAGCCGTCAAACCGAAAAGGAAGAAATTTTCCTCGCCTGCCTCTGCTGCCATCTCAATCGTGGCGCCATCGCGTGTGCCGATTGTCAACGCGCCGTTCATCATGAACTTCATGTTGCTAGTTCCGCTGGCTTCATAGCCGGCGGTCGAGATCTGGTTGGAGACATCACTGGCGGGAATGAGGTGCTCCGCAAGCGAGACGCAGTAGTCGGGCAGAAACACCACCTTGATTTTCGCCTGCATTTTGGGGTCGGTGTCAATGGTCGCGGCCAGGTTGTTGATGAACTTGATGATCACCTTGGCAAGCCGGTAGGCAGGTGCGGCCTTACCGGCGAAAAAGAACGTGCGTGGGTACGGATTCAGTCCCGGGTCTTCGCGGAGCCGGTTGTAGAGCACAACAATCCGCAGCGCATTCAGGAACTGGCGTTTGTACTCATGGATACGCTTCACCTGACAATCGAAGATCGATTCCGGATCAACGCTCTGCCCAGTTGACCAGTGAAGCCAATCGCAAAATTCCCGCTTCGCATTTTGCTTGGCCTTGCGGAAGTCATCGCAGAAGCCTGCGTCTTCCGTGAATGCTTTGAGCTTGCTTAGTTCGCTTAGATCACGGATCCAACCTTCTCCAATCGCATTCACGACAAGTCCAGAAAGACCAGGATTGCACAATTGCAGCCAGCGCCGAGGTGTGATTCCGTTCGTTTTGTTGTTGAAACGTTCGGGAAAGATTTGTGCGAGATCTTTCAGTGTCGTTTCGCGCAATAGCTTCGAGTGGATCTCTGCCACGCCATTAGTGCTGTGGGAACCTACCACCGCCAGATTGGCCATCCGAACTTTTTTGGACAGGCCGTCGCCCTCAACCAGACTCACCCGCTGAATTCGTTCCTGCTCACCCGGAAAACATTCGGGGACATTGTCCAGAAAACGACGGTTGATTTCGTAAATGATCTCCAGCTGCCTGGGTAGCATTTCTTCCAACCAAGCCACTGGCCATTTTTCAAGCGCTTCCGGCAATAACGTGTGATTGGTGTATCCCAGGGTGTTCTGCGTGATGTGCCAGGCTTCGTCCCATCCAAGATGCGCCTGGTCAACCAGGATGCGCATGAGTTCCGGCACCGCTAGCGACGGGTGGGTGTCGTTCATCTGAATCGCCACTCTGTCTGCAAACGTGTTCCAATCGGAGTTGGAGCGTTGGAAACGGCGAACTGCATCCGCCAGCGAGCAGGCAACCAGAAAGTACTCCTGGAGCAGGCGTAGCCCCTGCCCCATCACTCTTGAATCATCGGGATAAAGGACGCAGGTCAGGGTTTCGGCCCCAAGGGTCTGAGTAAACGCTTCCACGAAATCGCCGTGAGAAAATTCCTCAAAGTTGAAGAAATCCGGGGCTGCTGCGGCCCAGAGGCGGAGCGTGTTGATCGTGGAACCTCCGTAGCCGACGACCGGACGGTCGAATGGGATTCCGATCAGAGTCGTTGGGCGGCCCGGTACCGGGCGCAGGCTGCCTCCGCTGAGCTCGAACGAGCATCCGACGGTAACTTCCACCTTCTCATTCGGACGAGCGATCTCCCACGGATCGGGAGAACGGAGCCAGTTGTCCGGCATTTCCTGCTGCCATCCGTTCTGCATCGATTGCCTGAAGATACCGTATTCATAGCGCAGTCCGTGCCCCATGGCCGGCAACTGCATTGTCGCGGCCGACTCAATGAAGCAGGCTGCCAAACGTCCAAGGCCGCCGTTGCCGAGTCCCGCATCCGGCTCCTGCTCCAATATCTCGAGCAGGTCCAGTTTCTTGTCCTGGGTGAACTGGTGCGTGAGCGGAGCGAGCAGAAGGTTCGTAACATTGTTTGCGAGTGAGCGGCCGATGAGAAACTCCATTGAGAGGTAGTAGAGCCGCTTCGGGTTCTTCTCCTCGTAAGTCTTCTCGGTTAAGAGCCAGCGCTGCGATAGAACGTCGCGCACCGACCTCGCAAGGGCCTCGAACCGGTCACGCGCCGTCGCAGCCACTGGATCGACGCCACTGTCAAACAGCAAGTGCCGTTCATACAGTGCCTCATCAGTTCCGGAGAAATGCACGGGGCCACATCCATATCTAGCGATGAGTTTCTCAATATCCGCCACCGCTTGCTGCTTTGCGACTGCGTCAATGATCATGATCGAGCCCATTCCGAACTGCGGGCGTGCGCCGGTTGGCCCACATCTGATTCAAGACGGTTGGGGTTCCCAAGCATCCGCCCTCGTTGTAGTTCAACATTCATACAAAGCTGATGCTCACTTCCTTCAGTTAACAGTTTGAAAGGTCCGGCATTGCTCGCCGCCCCTGCGTTGCAATTCGCGTTGAATCTGTTCGATTTCCGTAGCAGTGCTGGCACTAACAGCGACTTCTCCGGCGAGAATTATGTACAGCATGTCAATGAGCGTGTCGGTCGGAATGTTTATCAGTTCTCCGAGCATGGCTTGCTTCCCTGGGTCAATTTGAGGTCACCCTTTGGTATTCGCAATCCGGCTGCCAGAAGTGGCCAGTTGTAAGTGGATGAAAAATACCGGTCTGTTAAACGGATCGGGCGCTCCGGCAAAGACATCGCATGACCTGCCAAGGGCACTGACCGAATTGGGGCAGCAAGCCGAAGTTGGGTCCCAGACGCTGGCCTGGACTCGGAGTGAACATAAATCAGTCTGCGATACCTTGATTACGGCTTTTCGGCAGGCGTTTGCTGAACCTGAATGGTGGCGATCCGATCCGACTTTGTAGTTTCAACCGAGACGACTGGAAAATCGTCGTTCAAATCGCGCGCTCGAATGATTACTGTGGACTGTTCTCCCGAAGGTCCGGGAACCATCCTGCCGCCGACCAATACGGACACGCGGAGACCAGAGCCGGGATCTCCCGGATTGATCTTTTCGACTTGTCTCTCGGTCGCTCGCTCACCAGTGGAGCTTGAGCTCTCGGTACTGGTCTTGCGCTCAACGAGGTGCAGGCGACCGTCCGGAGCAGTTCCCGGGACATCGATCGAATAGGTTTCCGCGACGCTACGTTTTTCTCCAGAAGGGCTTTCGGACTCCTGGCTCATGACGTGAGAGACTTCGTTTAGCTTGCCTTCGGCGTCGAGCCGGGAAACGCGCTCCTCGGTGGTGCGGTTAGTTCCGTCTTGTTTGGTCGTGGCATGGCGGACTTCGCTCAATTGCCAGTTTCTGTTAATGTCCTGAAACCATGTGGTTTTTTCAGTTTCCACTGTATCGTTCGCGGCTCGCTTGCGAAGCTCGCGCGTCTTGATGGCACGCGTTAAACCGCCGTTGATGCTTCCGAGCACTACCGTACTGTTCGTCTCCTCTATGTCCGTGCCGATACCTTTCGTCTCCACGATTTCGCGCCGAACTGGCTCAAGCTTGCCATTGACATCGGCATTGGAAGTAATACGGATTACGTTCGATCTACCACCCGGAAGAGTGTGTTTTTCTTCTTCTGTTACCTGCACGAGCGTTTTTCTCCGATTAACATCTTGAGCGAATGTGCGGATTGTGGTTCGCACAGTATTGGCATCCACCTGCAGCGTCTCCGTTTCGAAGTCCTGATAAGGTTCAAAATGTCCGTCGGAGCTGAGGATCTGGATCGATTGCTCGTCCAGCGTTCGATTGTCGGTCTGGCTGTGGCTTGCAATGATCCGTTCCGGATTTAGATTGTCGCCCTTCAAGTCGGTTGTAGACGTCCAGGACTTGTTTGCATACTCTGTTGTTTGGGAATCAGCGGTCTGCGCAAAAACTCCCGTGCCGACGCACAAATATGCGCCAACTGCGAGTAATACACGGGCTAAGCGACTATTCGTGGTGGGCATGCCCGTCAGTTAGCTCGCCAGCGCATTTGCAGCCGCCGATTTCCGTTGGCGTCGTTGATAACGTGCCAGTCCATGCGTAGAGGATGAAGTTCTGCCTCGCTCTTCTCGTGAGCTGGGCGGTGGAACTCATAACAGGCAGCCGACGTGAGAGGCTTTGTCGCCATGGTTGCTGGATGCAGGCTCAATGTTGTGGAGGACATGATTGTTTCTCCTGAATTCTGCTCTGCTAATCGCACGCTCCACGCCAAAGCCAAGCTGGCAGCAAATCCCTTTTCAGCAACGATTTGAACGCAGGCGCCTTTTATGTCGGCTGCCCATATTCAGGCATTGACCGCGAGCAGGCACGCGATGTTGCGCAAAAATTGGTCACATCATCCCCGCAGTGTTTCGCGTATTCGATTTGAACCAAGAGGAGGTGGTGAACATTCCGGAATCTGACAGCTCAAGACAGAAGTGGGTCGGAACCATTTTGGAATGCCGTTGCTTCGGTAAGCTCCCGACACTAATGCTTGCCCCTGCTCGTGAATTTGTCCAAGATAAACTCCTGCACTAGACCGCCAGCAATATGAAAACCCATTCCGATTCCAAAGTTCTTGAATACATGCTGGGCATTGCGGTCGGCACTTGGGTAGTAGGAGAGAGAAATCGTAGAGGAAATCAGACTGCCACCCCAGGTAGAGTAATTCGGCTGCGTTTTTCCGTTGTCCCCCTTACAGATAAATGCAGCGAAGATGGCGTGAAGCGCCCTGGACTTCTTTGTACCGCTGCTGCCCTGATAATAATAGCGAGGGTCCTGATGCAGGAGTGAGGGCAAAATTGCGTTGCCAATCAGGCCTTCAGTAGCGGCGTCAGCGAAACCGGCCCCCAACCTCTTGCCATATCCTTGTGCACCCTGCCGCCATTGACCAGGAGTGTCGGCCGCCTGCTGGACGCCGGCCCACGCAGCCGTGCGGGCAAAGAATACTGGATTGGTCATACTCTTGTATGCGAGGTGGAACTTCATTCCCGTGGTGAGAGGCTCGGGATGGGATTCGTAGGTCACATAAATATTGGGTATGAAACGGAAAATGCGCTGCTGTTCTTCGGCTTTGAACTGTTGCTTGGCAATCTCCTTTTCGGAATAACTCACGGTAATTGCCCGCTGCACAGCCAGAATGCGGAGTTTGACGCCGCTTAGCGTTTTGTCTTGCCCGGGTTCGACTGCAATGGACGAACTCCAGTCTGCAAATCCTTCAGTAGTGACGGTGATCTGATAGGCAAGTTCCGCCGGGACTTGGTCGAACACAAAGGTTCCATCGTCCTTGGTGACAACCGTGAGCCGATCGCCGGTTGGTCCCTGAAGGATTACCGTGGCAGCGGGAACCGGATCGTCGCTGGTGTCAACCACGGTACCGAGGACCCTTCCTGTTTTTGCATTTGGTGGTTCAGTAGACTGCGCGGACGCAGGTACTACAAGGAGCGATCCACTAACCAGGAAGATCAGTAGTAACACGTGTGTTACGTTCAGGAATGCTCCCAATCGCCGGTCAGGCGCCGAAAGTTTGTTGTTTCTCGACGACATATTTAGCCTCTGGACAGGGTGAAATTAATTGTGATCCGGGAGTCCACTTCAACTGGTTCTCCGCCGACTACATATGGCTTGTAACGCCATTGCTTCACGGCATCGATAGCGGCCTGCGCGAGAATCGGTAAACCGCTCTCGACTCGCACATCCTTCACGCTGCCATCCGGGCCGATGACGGCCATCAGCACTACTATTCCTTCAATGCGCGCCCGGCCCGCCTCTGCCGGGTACTGCGGCGCAACGTCGTGGATCAGGTTCGCTTCTGCCACGCGGGAAGCGATACGCATTCTCTTGACCGGCGTCGGCGCAGGCGATTTCGCAAGGACTGGAAAGCTTGGCGCGCTATTCAGCGTTTGGCTAATCACCCCGCCGGGAACGCCGCCGAATACTCCACCGGGCACTCCCCCAGTCGTCATTCCGGCCGGAGGCGGCGGTGCTTCTGGCGTTTCATGCACCGGAGCGGTAATGGCGGTGCTTGTCGAGGTGTATGTGGACGTGGGCTTGGGCGCTTGAAGTTTCGTGGGCTTTCCAACCGCGGCCGCTGGTGGCGGCAGATACAACATCGTCAGTGTTTGCCTCTTAGGGAGTGGGTCCGTAATAAACAGCGGAGTCACAATTAGCGCCAGGAGGAGCACAGAAATAAACGCCAACGATCCAATGGCTGCCCAGGGATTTCGCGGCCTCGGTTGGACGAAATAGAAGATGTCCCCAAGTTCGTTGCCTTGCAGGTTGGAACGAACGGGAAGCTGCTGTTTCTGTTCCGCAGGCAATGCTGGAGGCCGCCGCGAATCAGTGCGCAACCCTGGTCTCCCGAGAGACGGGCATGCAATGTCACGAGCGAAGTCGGAAGGGTGGTCACAGGTTGCCATAACGTGATTGATAAAGGCATTTTGAGCGCCAAGTGGAACTTCTTGTAGGCGGAGGAGATAGGTGATTGAAATCTTGTTGCGCGTGCCCACATGGGGGCAGCTGCCTGCAAAAGGTCATAATCAGATGCAGGTCTGGGCACCGGCTGATACGTAAATTCGTTCTGTCGTGTATCGACGCGGAAACGGCCGAGGTCGACAGCCGTGGACCATGACCTTTGCGCCACCGATTGGTGTGCCAGCGTTGCTTGATTACCGTACTGTCAACTCTGTTCAGGACGGAGAAATATTGGATAGTCGGTGCATTTTTTGCGAGTGCTGTTCCCTGGATCGTTGAAGGAGCCACAATCTCCTGAACCAATGTGAGATTGCACACAGGACGAGCGCGGAGCCACAAAATGCAGGCGCACGTCGAGCTTCCTTGCTAAAACTCTTCGGGTAAAGTTACTGCTAATGTTTCGCTTTGGGGCGAGGCTGATGTTGCCCCTCCAGCCTGCGTGATCTGGTAATCGCCGTATTCAATGCTTAGAACCGCTGTGCCAAAAATGCGCACCTTGGTTTCGCTCTCGTTGGATTCCGGTAACCAGAAGTCTCCGATTTTCTGGTAGTGACGGGTGAAGTCGGTTTTGACAGTCCACCAGGAAGGGTTAACTGCCGGCTCGCCCTCGACTCGAGTTATCGCGAAATCTTTGGCACTCACCCAAATGTGGCCCCGAAACAAGAATTTGTTCTTGCTTCGCGGCTGCGCATCGAGCACATAGAATTCGTCCGTATCGGTCTTCTGGTAATCGGCCAATTGAAAAGTGTAGTTCTCGGGGGTGATCGCCGAACGCTGTTGGTTCTCATCGCGCATCGACTCCTGCTCTGCCTCCATGAGCCTCTTGAACACGCGTTCCCGCACCGTGCCGGAACCACTCGCGGAAAGGATCGTAAATTCTTTCTTATTCGGTGCCTGGTAGTCAGCGCGTACGACCATGTCGGCCTTCTTATGTGACAGACAGTGGCACTCCAGGTGATACCTGCGAACACTGGAGTAGCTTTCCAGCACTTTGGCGCGCTTGTCGTTCATCTGTTCGACACGTGCCATCACCTCATCTGCGGTTAGAGGTGTGGATACATTTGCCTGCTGTGCAATTGCGGGGAAGCCGATGATCAAAAAAACGAATGCGCGCGCAAACCAGCGCCCGTCAAATTTCCTAGCGTAGTAAAGTGGAGTCATTGTATGAGTCTCCTTGTGAGATCTGAGAATTCGAACCTGCTTGTGTTTGTCGATGTGCTTTCTTGAGCATCGTTCCCGAACCGAGGTGGCGCGCTCCGCAACTGAGTTAGCGTGGACTCTTCCTTGCCGCTTATTGGCCCTGACACTGAGGGGTCGAAGAGATAAATCGTGCTCGCCAAAACCGGTCCAACGCGGATTTCATTATGAGGCATCCCGGAGTTTCCCAAAGTGTCGAAAAATCTCTGCGTCTCAAAGAAACGGCGCGAAGGCTCAAGCACGATCAGATCCCCGTCGCGCGGTACGTAATGGGTGTCGTAAAGCGGCACAACCTGAAGGTCCGCGCGCCCGCAGGCCTGTAGGTAATAGGCCATGCTCATCGGTCTCGCGGTAGCTACCCTCTCCGCAGCGGGCGCGAACGGACACACCTTTTGCGCCACCTCGCGGGTGTCAAATTCGGACACCTCATCCATTGCAAAGTAGCGTGTGATGTTCTGGTGTCCTCCACCAATTGAGTTCAGATAGAACGAATAGTAGGGCGCCCAAGACTGCAATCCCAGGAGCGGCCATCCCAGCAGAATGACGGCGGCAGGACCTACAAGGGCGTATGCCAGGGCTTTTCCCTTCGCGGCGTTCAGCGTTCGTTGCACCGCATATCCGCCTGCCAGGTAGAGGAAGGGCAGGAGCGGAAGTGAATATCGGATCCACTTGGCCCCGCTAACAGACAGCCCGGCTAGTTGGACCACCCCGAACGCTAGAAAGAAGCACGACGCGAGGGTCCGTCGATCTCTTAAAAGCAGTACGGAGCCGACAATGACGGCTATTAGGATCGGAATGGGTGTCTTTACCAGAAACAGCCAGAGGTAGTAGAACCACGGCACTCCCGCAAGCAGACGCGCGGGAAAGTTCATATACAGCGTGCCGTCGAAATCGTAGCCAGTGTGTGTGACCCCGTCGTGATGGAGCCAATGTACAATGGCAGTGAAGTTGGCCGGAGAGAGAATGACCGGGTTCACGACAACAAAGGCAAGAAACATCACGAGAAAAAAACGTCTGTAGCTGAATCCTGACGGGTTTCGACTAAGGCCCATCTTCCCGGCGATGAACCAGGCAAGCGCATTCAAGCCGAGAAGGTGAAGAATGTACTGCGACGCCAGACCCAGGCCAAAGCTAATTGCGCTCAGGTCGTACCATTGCCGTATTGTACGGCCCGCATCCGCCTGTTGGGCGCGACAGTAGAAATAACAAGCCAGTAAGGTGAAGAAGGCAAGCGGCGTTTCCTCCTTCGTCAGCCGATTTAGCGCCACAGGCAGGGGTCCAACTGCCCAAAAAAAGCTCGCCGTAAAAGACCCGGCCACGCCCATCATTCGGCGGCATAACAAAAAGAGGATTGCTGTCGCGGCTGCGCCGAATAGCACATTGGGTAAACGAAGCCAGCCCTCAGGCCTCAACGAAGGCCAGCCATGTGTCGCGGCCACTCGGCCCCATCGTTCACCCATTGTCACACTGGCCCAAGCCAGCGTCTTCAGCAGCATTGGGTGCTCGCTATTGACGCCAATAAAGTGTCCGTGGCGATACTCTTGAACGGCCGCCCATTTCGCCACCTCATCCTCGGACAGACTGTTAAAGTCTACCCGGTAGAGGCGGACTGAGAATGCCAGGAGTGTCAGTAGGAGTACGATCACGCCTTCCCGATGCCGGCCAACCCAACGATATTGAACTTGACTCAGCACAGATCCTCCGGTTTGCGGTCGCTCATGAACCTATCTCCAACCTAAGGGGAACCCTCAGGTTGGCTTGCAGATCACGTACCTCAGCCACGGCGTAAGGTCTCCGCGCAGATGGATTGAAGTACTGCCACACTTCCAACTCTCCGAGAAGCCCGAGCGCCACCAGTTGGAGGCCCACCAGGATCAGCACGGCAGCAAAGGCCAGAAGTAACCCGTGTTGCTGCACAACGTCGGTCCCCGTAACCAGCTTCCATATCAGCAGCCAGAGTGCCACTGACGATCCCAGACCCATGTTGATGACCCCTAGACGCCCGAAGAAATGGAGAGGGCGCGACATATAACGCAGAAGGAATCGAATGGTCATGAGATCGAAAAATACCCGGAACGTTCGGGAAATGTTGTAGTGCGACTCGCCGTGCTTGCGATGGTTGTTTTGAATGGGTATTTCGCAGATCGAGGCCCCGTAGGCGGAAGCTATTGCCGGGATGAATCGGTGCATCTCGCCATACAGCGGCAATTGCCGAAGCAGTTCGCCCCGGTACGCCTTGAAGGTTGTCCCAAAGTCGTGGATGTTGACCCCGCTGAGCTTGGCCATCAGCCAATTGGCGCAGCGGGAGGGGATTTTGCGAAGCAACAGATTGTCGATGCGGTGGCTGCGCCACCCGCTCACGATGTCGTAGCCCTCTTCGATCTTTGCGAGAAAGACTGGGATCTCTGCTGGATCATGCTGAAGATCTCCATCCATAGCGATCACATATTGGCCAGTGCTATGTGCGAACCCCGCAGCGAGCGCGGCAGTCTGGCCGAAGTTTCGGCGCAGGCGAACCGCGATCACGTGAGGGTCAAGTTCAGCGAGTTCCTTCAGCAACTTGTAAGTGAGGTCCCTGCTGCCATCATCGACAAAGACGAATTGGTAAGTGCGACCAAGCTCCTCCATGACGCCTTGCAGGCGGCTGTACAGTTCAATGACATTCGGTTCCTCATTATGAAAAGGAACAACGATAGAAATCGTGGGGGCTGTTTTGATATCAGGCATGCTGTACCGCCCTTCTGAAGGGGCGATCGATGTCGTTGAGCCATTCACGGTCCTGCTCGTTCAGCAACAATTCGGCCTTGTGGCCCAGTTCGTTGAGCAGCGCGCATAGCCAGTCTGCAAACTCCCAATCTTGAGCACAGACACTCAACACATTTCGTCCGTCGCGCTGGATCGCGGGGACGCCATTGACTGTTCTTGTGGCGTACATGTTGACTCCTTCTTCCTGCTGACCCTCTCATGCCGCGGCAGCCCTGCCAGGATTGCGGCTCAAAGAAGTTCAGCCACCAACGAATCACAGTCCTGGTTACGCATTTAGCTCGCCAAAAACGTAGCACCGGCAAATCACTGAATTGCAGGAGATATGGGTGGGCATCGGGCTGGAGATCGGTGCCCGCATTGCGGCAGTGCCCTCGAAAGGTCAGGACAGCCGGCGGGCGTAGTGCGGGTGAGCGGCCCAACCGCATTGCGGCAATTCGAACAACATCAGTCTCTACCACGAGGCAATTACATCAACCGCATAGCAGAGCGGCATTGGCACAAGACGTGCGCTCACCCGGGATGGGAGAGCGGAACAGAGCGTCTCGAGGACCAATCCAATGTTTCGTGCAGAAATCCAGTGGTTAGCGAGCGGTCCAACTTTGAAGATGGAAGGCAAGCTTGTGGGTGACTGGGCAGAGGAAGCGATGTCGCAGCTCACAAAAGACGCGGTACCGCAGGAGCTGATCGTCGATCTCACCGACGTGAGCTATGTCGATAGCCTGGGCGAGGAGTTTCTGAAATGGTTGGGTCGTGTCGGCTCAGCTTTTGTTCCCGGAAATGTCTATACATCGGGCATTTGTGAACAGCTAAATCTGCGGCTCCTGGAGAATGGATCTGCGCTGCCCAAGCAACCCTGCGAAAATAGCGAGGAAAGCATCAAAATCAAAGCATCTTGTTCGCTTTTGTAGTACATGGCTATTACCGCGCGTTCAATCCATCTGTTGCCGGTTTGCACGTGCAAATGCGACGCGGAAAGGCGGCGCGCCTACTGCTGGTATAGAGCTTTACTAATACCCAGGCGCCTCATTTTGTTCTGGAGAGTCGTGCGTTTCAATCCGAGCCGTTCGGCCGCTCCCCCATTGCCTGCTATTCGTCCTGAGCAGGCTCTCAAAGCGTTAATGATTGCAGAGGATTCCGCTTGTCGAAACGTAGAGGGAGTTCCGACGGCAACAATGGTTTCGGATTCAGTGGCAAGCTCGTTCAGCGGCACCTCTAATTCCTCGCCGCGCGTGAGAATGACAGCTCGCTCGATGAAGTTTGCCAGTTCCCTGATATTCCCCTTCCACGGACAGTTGGTTAGCATCTCCATTGCGCGTTTGGGAATGGACGTGATCTGTCTCCGCATCCGCCCCGCGACCTTTGACACAAAGTAGCTCACCAGGAGTGGGATATCCTCGCGCCTTTCGCGCAGCGGCGGGATCTCAATAGGGAAAACGTTGAGTCGGTAGAACAGATCCTCGCGGAACTTCTCCTCCCGAATCATGGCCGGAAGATCGCGATGGGTGGCGGCAATGAGCCGCACATTGACCTGGATCGTCTTCGAGCTTCCGAGCCGCTCGAACTCCTGCTCCTGGATGGCACGCAATAGTTTCGGCTGGAGTTCCAGGCTGATGTCTCCGATCTCGTCCAGAAACAGTGAGCCTCTGTCCGCCAGTTCGAAGCGGCCCTTTCTTTGCATCAGGGCTCCAGTGAAGGCCCCCCGCTCGTGCCCGAACAGCTCACTTTCCAGCAATCCCGAGGGAATGGCGGCACAATTTACACGCACGAACGCGTGCGCGCGCCGGACGTTGAGGTTGTGAATGGCCTGTGCAATCAGTTCTTTTCCGGTGCCCGTCTCTCCGTGAAGCAGGACGGTGGAATCCGTTGGCGCCACGATCGCGACTTGTTCCAAGACTTTCCGCAGTGCGGTGCTCTTGCCAACAATGCCTTCGAAGCAGGACTCAGAGTTGAGCTCTGGTTCGAAACGAAGTTGCTGGTCGTTGGTTCCGCTCCCCTTGACCAGGGCATTTGCTGCGAGGCTTCCGAGGTCGGTGAAATCCATAGTCGCGCACGCCATACTCTCCTCCTTCAACTTTTACACTTGCCGTGCTTTGCAAACCTTCATACGAACAGTCATGACTAACAGAGAGACATCCTCTCTTCGTTCCCGTAGTCTTCGGCGCCCTGAAAAATTGGTTGCAGACGTGGCGCGTGATGGCACGGTTCCAAGTCGGGATAGTTTGGGAAGATGGCTCGCAACAGTTTTTCCGAATCTTCCAGACGGACAAAGCCGGTTTGTGTGGGAATGAACGTCATATGTACTCTCAATCGGCAAAAGGCACACGGTCTCTAAGCCGATCTCTTCGTCTGTGGGCAAAACTCGATGATTTTGCCGAGTTGGAACTGGGCCCCCGTCCTCAACGGTTTCCGAAAGTTTTTGGGTATGTAAAACTCAATTACTTTTGCCATTGACATCTCCTTGACCTCTGTTGGCGGGGCTGAAATCTACTTCACAATTGCGGTCCGAACCGCGAAACTGTTCATCCTCGCGATATACGATCTCTCGTCCGCTTTGGTCCCATTGGATTACCGTTATATGCGTCTGCCCCTGATCGCCGATGCGAACGCGGACTGATATGCGGTCTTCCATAAGGCGGCCTCCGTTTCTTTGATCAAACACGCCCACATTGTGCAACGGGTTGCGTTTGCGGACAGCCCCACATGGGGGCAAATCGCAAACTCGTGAGGGGACGAATGTCACCCTCTTCTGAGTCAAGAAAGTTGGTGGTATAGGGGGCCTAACGAGAGTGAGATCTGGTCTTGCGGGGCGGAGCTTCGATGCGCTTCCACCCGAAAAGGCGAGCATCGATGGACCAGAGACCGGGTCCTAACATTGCGAGAGACGCAGCGGCGGTTCCTAACAGCAGCAACACCCATTTGTCTCCCGCTAACGTAAGCATCTTCCAGACTTCAATCAATGCTATGGAAACTCCCACAATTGGAGTCCATAAGCCCAGGATTAGCAGTATTCCCGCTCCCATCAGGAGCACGGCGGGAATTGTCACATTCATCGGTGGTAGATCGTTCCACGGCCTCAAGCCCGTGCGCACAATCAGCGCAGAGCCGATAACCACACGCATGAGAAGCAATCCTGCGCCAGGCCAACCGCCGGCGAACGTTGAATATAGTCGTCGCAATGCCGCACCTTTCCGTACACAACTAGACTCCCTCGTTTCGGGGCCGATCGAAACCCCAAAAAGGGTTTTGAGCGTCACTCTTTAGAGTTCTGGATTTTGCTGAGGTAGGCGGGCAAAATGGTGGAACCTACAGCTCTAGGATTCCTCTCTTCAGGCCAATCATTGCGGCGTGGGTGCGATCGTTGGCGCCCAGTTTAGAAAGAATGTTCTTGACTCGACTCTTAACGGTTTCCTCGGTGATTGCAAGTTGATCCGCAATCTGCTTGTTCGCCTTCCCAGCCGCGATCAGTCTCAAGACAAGGATCTCTGCCGGAGTCAGCGCGTCATCCGTCGCATGCTCGGCTATCTGGTACGACGCCTCAGGGGAAAGGGCCTTCTTTCCAATATGGACGGTGCGGATTGTCTCCAGTAATTCCTTGTGCAACGTATTCTTGAGCAGGTAGCCTTGAGCGCCAGCCTTGAGCGCACGCAGAATTTGCGTATCACCTGCGTATGTCGTCAGCACAATCACTTTTGCGTCGGGGAACTCATTGCGAATTGCAATGAGCGCATCGATGCCGTTCATTTCCGGCATCTGCAAGTCCATGAGCGTCACGTCGGGATGGTGCGTCCGGAATTGCAGAATGGCGTCGCGTCCGTTGGATGCCTCGCCCACCAAAACCATATCGGTTTGAATGCCGACCAGACCGGCGATCCCCTGGCGCACGACTGGATGGTCGTCAACCGCGAGAATTCGAATTTGCGGCATGCCGGCGCCCATGAGTTCCTACTTCACACCTTTGGCTTTCGTGAAAACCACGAACGTCTCGGTCCTGTCCCGTAGGCAGCGCTGGCGGGAACGCGCAGTTCCACTTCCGTCCCAGCATCGGCTTCGCTCCAAACCACTAGCCTGCCTCCGATCAGAGTGGCACGTTCCCGCATCCCGGGCAAGCCGAAATGTCCTTCGCTGGCTTGTCTGGAGAGAATTGCGGGATCAACGCCTTTTCCATCGTCCCGCACGCGCAATCGGAACTGCTCACTGTCATAACGGATTTCAACCTCGACCTGCCGTGCTTGCGAGTGGCGGAAGGCGTTCCGCAGCGCTTCGGCAGCAATCTTGTAGGTCTCGTCTCGAAGAATGGGATGCAGATTTCGCGCCTCGCCCTCGACGGCGACTCGGAATGCAGGCCGGTGGTTGGCTGGGCCGGGTCCGAGTTCTTGGCCCAGAGTGCTTATGGCCAGCGCGAGATCATTGCTTTGTACTGTGGAATCCCGCAATCCCTGCACCTCATCCCGGGCTTCGGTGATGAAGTCCGCGGTCTGGTCGATCGCATTGTCGAGCTTCTGTTTCGCCTCCTGCGGGCGATCCGGCAGCAACTGGGAAACGGTTTGGAAGCGGAGCAACAACCCGTGGGCGCTTTGCAGCAAAGTGTCGTGAAGGTCCCTTGCAATCCGTGTACGCTCGCTGACGCGGGCCTCCAGGGTCATGCCGAATTCATGGTGCAGCTGCCGTATACGCAACTGATAGGCAGCCCACAGGAATGCCACAAACGCCAGCCCGCACAGCGCGCGAAACCAGTTCGTCTGGTAGTACGCTGGGGCAACCGAGAACTCTAGCGTGTCGCCTTGCTCATTCCAAACCCCGCTGTTGTTGGCAGCAAGTACCCGAAACCGATAGGTTCCCGGCGAAAGGTTCGTGTACTGTGCTTGGCGTACGTTGACCACTTCTCTCCAGTCGTGATCCTGGCCCTCCAGCTTGTACTTGAAATGAGTCTTCTCCGGCGCAGCAAGGCTTAGCGCGGTGTAGTCGATCTGGAGATCGCGAACCCGCGGCGGCAAGCTTACCGTGGAAGCTTCTGCGCCCGGGAGGTTTTGCCAATAAGACTGGCTGTCGGCGATGATTTGTTCGATGTGCACCGGTGCTGGGATTCTGTTGAAAGCCAGATGATGTGGGTCGGCGACTTGGACGCCTTCTCCCGTCAGAAACCACAGTTTGCCGTCGGTGGACTTTACAGCAGTGGGACCGAAAGAACTTGGTGCAACCGAGCGAAGCCTGACGCCGTCCGCCGGATCCCAGACCGTGGTCTGAACCCTGCGGCTCGGATCGGCAATCCATGCGTCCAAATCGCTCCGGGCGATCCGAACGAGGCCGCAGCCCGTGTATAGCCAGAAAGACCGATCGTCATCCTCCATCGTCCAGTGAATCGTGTCGCAGGGCAGGCCATTCCTCGTGGTGAGTGTCGTGACGCGATTGTCTTTAATCCGGCTCACCCCGCCTTCCTCGGTCGCGGCCCACAGCGCTCCATCGCGATCGAGTCGAAGGGCTGGGACATGGCCCTTGCCCAGCCCATTCGCGGCAGTGTACGAAGCGCGGACCTGACCATCCTTGAAATACAACACGCCTCCGTCAGTCCAGAATGAAAGCCAAACGCCGCCTTGCTCAGAATGGAAGAGTACAGCCTTGGCTTGCTCGTGGCGTCCCAGCGCTGCCCAAGGGAAGTGCTCGACCAAACGTCCATCCCGCATGTGGGAGAGGCCTTTGTTGCCGGAAAGCCAAAGGTTCCCCGCCGTGTCCGCCGTGATGGAATAGACTTCTGTGCTGGGTACGCCGTTGACCGCGACAAACCTGCCGTTCTTTAAATAGGCAAGCCCATGAGCCGTAAACACCCAAATCTGCCCCTGAGAGTCCTGAAACAGAGACTGGGCGAAATCATCCGGCAGTCCGCTTGCTTTGCGGAAAATTGTAGCGTGTCCGTTCTGCCACCTTGTCAACCCATCGTGTGCTCCAATCCAAATGCTCCCATCGTTGGCTGCGAGCACCGACTGAGTAGCATCGCTCGACAAACCTTGTTTTGCCGAAATCGTAGTGACCGGCAGTTCTCGAAAGCGGTCGAGTCCTCCCGTGGTGGCTACCCAGACGTTGCCTTCACGATCCTCGAACAGGCTGAGGACGACGTCGCTTGAAAGCCCTTCTGATTTGGTAAATACCTCGCTCCGGCCCTGATGTACGTGAATGAGGCCACGCTCCACGGTCCCGATCCAGAGGCCTCCATCGCGGTCGCGCAGCAGTTTGTTTGAATTGAGATCGTGGTCGCGGAGCGTTTGATCCGAATGGATTGCGTCTCGAATCGGATACGATTGGACTCGGTCGCCAATGACCCGCTTGAGTCCTGCTCCGTTCACGGCGATTATCACGTGTCCATCGTCGGCTTTGCTTAGGTCACTGATGCGCATTCCTGGTGCCGCGTAATGCCTTGGAAGACCTGGTTTCCATCGCCATACTCCGGATTCTGCACCCGCCCAGAGAGTGCCTGAGCTGTCCTCACACAAGCCCCAAACAAATGAGCCGAACGCGCCATTCTCGTCGAAGCATTGAGCACGGTCGCCTCGGATTGCACACAGCCGGCCTGTGG
>Ga0335082_10003318_pt1 | contig 17459 bp, 13 predicted proteins | sample Lox_Sample_41_FD_206718 | JGI IMG/M metagenome (GOLD analysis project Ga0335082, IMG submission 206718) | Soil microbial communities from Loxahatchee National Wildlife Refuge, Florida, United States - Lox_Sample_4.1 | ecosystem: Environmental > Terrestrial > Soil > Wetlands | place: USA... | reverse complement strand
AGGATCGCTACTCGTTGGGAGCGAAGGTGACGGTCGTTAATCTAACGGACAAAGTCGCCCTCTATAACTTTCTTTCCAGCTTTTCGGGCACACATTTCGTCACTCCAAGGACGCTGGAGGGCGAGATTACTTTGCATTTCTGAGTTCCAAGCGAGCCACGCTATCAGTAGCTGGAACAAGATGTAGCGGTGTGCCGTTGCTGTGCCACATGGCGCGTTTGGATCAGTTGAAAGTCCTCGATTTTCTGCATCGTGGGCGAATCTCTTCCGTGCGGGCTCATTAGCGGCAAGTCATTGATGTCATTGTCGATTGTAGTCGTAAATGCTTTCAGGCCGAATAACGGCCGATAAGCCGCACCTTTCTATTCCCGAAGAACTAAACTCGCGAATCTGCCAGTCGTGTGCCCACGAGCGTAAACGTGCTTCCTCGTGAACGTTCGATGATCGCCCCGATGCATTTTATGAGCGATCTCATGCACGAGCATGGAGAATTCTTCTGCTCGCTCCATTCCTGAGAGGAGCGTGATCCTGCCACCGTGAAACAGACCTTTTGCGAGAGAACCCTTGCTCAGGGTAGTTCAAAGTAATGTTCTCGCTATTCCGGATCAGCCGGATCGTTGAATAGAACGGTCAACTTGACACTCCCGTGACCGAACTGCGGGAAGTAGGGTTGCATGGGATCACCCGGATCAAGGTCGGAGGCGGTGTCATCCGGAGGGAATAGCACCAGCGAGTTCAAGAAAGCGATCAAAGCATTCTGAACGCTGGGCTTGAGGACCGCAAAGCCGTCCCGCGAGGCTTGGGCTTCGCCACCGTGGCGCAAGATGACGTCGTTGAGGGTGACGCTGCGGCCGTCGTGCCCATACGGTCCAGTCGAACCCACACCCCAGAGGGAGCGTGTCAGGAAGGTGGTCTGCATGGTGCCGTCCCAGTTGCGCTCATAGAAGGCGGGTCCAATATCGTGGCGCTTGAAATCCGTGAATATGTCCCGCACTACGAAGGGATTCCCCAATGGCAGCTTCAATGGCGGCTGTCCGCTGCCATCGTCTTTGACGTAGTAGAGGGTGCTGGCTGTAGCGAACATGCTGTTGAATATCCCGTTTGCCGGATCATAGGCAGTTTCGACATCCGCGACGCGGCGATCGTGGTTGATGGTCAGATCGCCGCGGTGGCAGGATGCACAACCGACCTCGTTGAATGCGATGCGGCCACGGTCGGTTACTGAGTTCTGAATGTGATGTGCAGGCTTGAAGTAGTTGAGCAGATAGAACTCCAAGTGGTCAACGATGGCGGGATTGATTTCGTCTCCGTTTTGCGGGTCGGGCGCGGGAGGGGCGTCGATTTTGTCCTTGGAGCCGTCCAGCACCATGCCGGAGGGAGTGACCACTCTTCCGCCAGCGCTGGCAGCGAGCAGATCAGGGTCCGAAGAGGCCTGCAAACCCATCTCTGCATGTAGAGCGCCCACAATAAATTCACGCATGGAGATGGTGCCACCTTCGGCGAAGAAGGGCCGCACGCGGAGATCGGGATCAACACCGACAACCTTCGATGTATCTACCGAGCCATCTGGATTCGCCGTGATCGAGCCATAGCGAATTCCTTTGCTGCCTAATTGTTTGGTGACGGGCCGGTGTTTCTGCTGCGCTTCGGCGATGGCCAGGTCACGAATGGAGCGCAGGTCGGTGGTGATCTCATCGGCGAGCATCTCCTTGAGTCCTAAGCCGAACAGATGAGCAGAGTCGCGGCTGTCGGGCCGGGTCACGACGTCTCCCCCGATACCAGCGGAGCCGCGGGGGCGTCCGTGACAGGCTGCACAGCTATCGGCCAGGCCAGCGCCAATGGCTTTATTGGTGTTGATATCACCAACTCCGTCACTGTCGGCTGGTCCGACGTGTTGGAGGAAAGTGAACTTGCGCTGGAAAAGCTGGCGGCCGCGTCGGATGGAACGAAATGGGTCGCGGTTGATGATGTAAAGAGACGAGTTCGGGGTCAGCAGGTTACCGCGGCCGGCTCCGATTTCATCCATGAGAGATTTGTTGATACCCGCTTTGGCGGTGTTTGGCGCCTGGGTGTTGTCGATCATTTGTGAATGCGCCGCCACGGTAAGCACCGCCGTGAACAAAAGACGGAGCAAGTAATCGAAACTTAGGTTCGCCCTCATGGTGGGTACTCCTTTTTAGGCTGTGACAGGAACTCAATAGCGTCTGCCTTTAAGAAAGGCCTCTATTCTTAAAAGCGCAAAATGACAGCAGATTTGATCGGGCCGCGAAAAGCCAGGGCTGCTTCCGCAAGAAAAGGATCTAATCTGCTTGTCTTTTCAATCGGTTTGCAATGTTGAACCACATTGAAAGTGTCCCCTTGGCACCACATTAGAAGTGTCCCCTTTTAGAGTTCCTCCGACGAGGAGGGACACGATTGGGGAGAACGGGATTGAGCCGGAAGGAACTGAGCCGAGTGGAAGTGATGGGGCGGGTGAAGGCGCACAGTCTGCGATTGTGCGAGGCGGCGGAGATGCTGGGGTTGAGTTATCGGCAGAGCAAGCGGATCTGGGCGCGGTACCGGGTGGACGGAGCGAAGGCGTTACAGCATGGGAACTGTGGTCGGGTGTCGAATCGGGCCTACCCGTCGAAGTTTCGAGCTGCGGTACTGAAACTGGTCCAGGCCCGGTATGAGGATTTTGGCCCGACGTTGGCTTGTGAGCATCTGGCCAGCGATGACGGGCTCGCTGTGCATGCCGAGACGCTGCGGCGGTGGTTGAAAGAGGCGGGGTGCTGGCAGAGGCAACGGCGGCGGAAACCGTATCGGCAGCGACGCGAAGCCAAGGCGCACTTGGGCGAGTTAGTGCAGTTGGACGGAAGCTTTCACCACTGGCTGGAAGAACGTGGACCGCGCGGCTGTCTGATGCACATGGTCGATGACGCCACCACCCAAGCGCAAGGTTGGTTCTCCGCGGAGGAATCGATCTGGGCGGCGGTGGCGGTGTTGCGGCGCTGGATCGAGCGCTACGGAGTGCCGCAAGCGCTGTACACGGACTGGAAGAACGTCTACGTGCGACCGCCCAACGCCCAAGAGCGCATGCGCGGAGAGCCGGCGGTGACGCAGTTTGGACGCATGTGCGCGAAGCTGGGCATCGAGATCATCGCCGCCAGTTCGCCGCAAGCCAAGGGGCGAGTGGAGCGGGCACACGGTACCCATCAGGACAGGCTGGTGAAGAAACTGCGCCTGGCTGGAATCGCCGACTACAAGGCAGCCAATGCGTATCTGGACGCGCACTATCTCGCCGACCACAACCGGCGTTACGCGCATGCCGCAGCGGCGGCAGCTGATTATCACCGGCGACGGCCGACGGCGCGACAACTGGACGAAATCTTCTGGCTCGAGGAAGAACGGGTGGTGAGTGAAGACTGGGTAGTGCGTTACCAGAACCGGCTGTTGCAACTGGAGCGCCCCAGCCGACCCAGGATACCGCCGAAGAGTCGCGTGCTGGTGCGGGAGAACCAAGCCGGGGAGACGGCCATTCACTATCGCGATCACCGTCTGGTGTTCCGCGAGGTAAAGGCAGCTTCTACAGAGCTGAGCGAGGGAAGGGGCGCTGCCCCTTCCCCCGCGCCCCCATCCCCGAAACCCAAATCCTGCATTCCGGCGCCTGATCATCCGTGGAGAAGAAATCGATATCAGCAAATGAAAACGCCGACCTTTTCTGCGGCTTGGTGAACCTACAACTAGGGGACATTTCTATTGTGCACAACACGGGGACATTTCTATTGTGGTATGACACATGGTTAACAGTGCGTTGACAATTACTTACGCGGTCCGGTAAATTAAAGGCTTTGGTAGTTGTGTGGTTGCCCGCCTGATGGTCCTGGCGTCCTCGTCAGGGGAATCAACGAGCGGTTTTCTTTCGCAGCCTTTTTCAATCTGGGAGAGTTCCGATGTCAACGTATTTCCCCAAGCAGGGGGAAATTGTGCGCAAGTGGTACGTCGTGGATGCGGATGGGCAGACGCTCGGTCGTCTGGCTTCGCAAGTAGCGCGCATCCTTATGGGTAAAGAGAATCCGCAGTACACGCCGTTTATCGACGCGGGGGATCACGTGATCGTGATCAATGCCGAGAAGATCCGTACGACCGGTGTGAAAGCGGAGGTCAAGCTATATCAGCGTTACACGGGTTACCCGGGTGGACTGCGGACCGAGTCTTACAAAACCCGGATTGTGACGAAGCCAGAAGCCATCATTGAGGCGGCCGTCCGCCGGATGTTGCCGAAAAACAAGCTGGCGGCACATATGCTCTCGAAGCTGAATGTGTATAAGGGCGACAAGCATCCGCACCAGGCGCAGAAGCCTCAGGATTACAAGCTGGAAGTTCGAGAGTACAAGCCGCGAAAAGTGGCGGTGTCGTAAGGAAGCTACGAGCTACGAGCTACGAGCTGCGAGTAATTCTTATTTGAAAGGTTAAGAGTCGGGGACGAGGTTCTCTGGTTTGCTCGGAGCTCGTGGCTCATGGCTCGAAGCTAAACATGGCAGAGTTGGTTCAATACTACGGAACGGGACGGCGAAAGTCGGCGATTGCTCGTGTATTTTTACGCCCCGGAAGCGGCGATTTCAAAGTTAACGGTCGGGCGTTTGAGGAGTACTTCGTGACTCCGGCGCAGCGGTCGGCGGCGAAGTCTCCGCTCATGTCGGCGGAAGCAGCGGCTCAGTTCAATGTTGTCGCCAGCGTGTTGGGCGGTGGCGTTCGCGGTCAGGCCGATGCCGTGAAGCTGGGCATCGCTCGGGCGCTGATGCAGTTTAATGCTGAGCTTCGCAAGAAGCTGAAGTCCGAAGGCATGATCAGCCGTGACTCGCGCGGCAAAGAGCGCAAGAAGTACGGACAAAAGGGCGCGAGAAAGCGGTTCCAGTTCAGCAAGCGCTAGCGCTTGCAGTCCCGAGTTGCGGGTCCCGAGTCCCGAGTGAAAATCGGTTGCTCGCGCTGCTCGGAATCAGAAGATTTGGCTAATAGCTAGAAGCTAGTGGCTGATTTTGGTGTTCAATTCTTCCCGTGCCTTGCGGTACGGGGACGGGAATGGCAATCGGGAATGTTTGCCGGTTGCCCGTTGTTAGTTGCTTAAGAGTGTTGCTGGCAACTGGCAACTGGGTACCGACAACTGCTTTTCCGATGCAGACTAACAAAGGAGAAACGTGGCTACCATCACCATGAAGGAGTTGCTCGAAGCGGGAGTTCACTTCGGGCATCAGACGAAGCGCTGGAATCCCAAGATGAAGGAATACATCTTCGGAGAGCGCAATGGGATTTACATCATCGATTTGCAGAAGACGCTGAAGATGTTCAAAGAGGCGTCGAAGTTTGTGCAGGATCTGGCGGCCGATGGGAAGATTGTTCTCTTCGTGGGCACCAAGCGCCAGGCACAGGATGCCATCGCCGAAGAGGCGCAGAAGTGCGGCGGATTTTACATCAACCAGCGCTGGCTGGGCGGACTGCTCACCAACTGGGTCACCGTGCAGAAGTCGGTGAAGCGGTTGAAGGAACTCGACGACATGGCCACGGATGGCCGCTACGAGCTGCTGCCGAAGAAGGAAGTTATTAAGCTCGAGCGCGAGCGGAAGCATCTGCAGGCGAACCTGGCGGGTATCAAGAACATGAGCCGGTTGCCCGACGCGATCTTTGTCATCGACTCGAACAAAGAGCAGATTGCGGTACGCGAGGCGCGTAAGCTGGGGATCCCGGTTGTCGCGGTGGTAGACACGAACTGCGATCCGACCGAAGTGGATTATGTGATCCCGGGCAATGACGACGCGCTACGGGCCATCCGTCTGTTCACGTCGAAGATTTCGGAATCGATTGCGGAAGGTGCGCAGTTAATGACCGACAAGCAGGTTGCCGACATGCAAGCTGCGACTGACGAAGCGCAAAACGCGGAGGCTGCGGTTGCCGACGAGTACCAGGCAGGAGAGGCTGGTGTGGATGCCTCGGAAGACATCAGTATGGAAGAAGTGCTGGGCCCGGGGACCCACAAGAAGCCGGTGGCGAACGAAGACGCAGACCTGCCGAAGGTCGAAAGCCAGACGGTCTAACAGAAGTTGCCAGTGGTCAGTTGCCAGTAAAAAAAACCGGGCTTTGGATTTCTGACCCGCGCGGGTCTTGCTAGGAACATCCCGGCGCGGGTTTAATTGTCTAAGGTTTCGAGTTTCAGGTTTCAAGTTTCGAGTGGCCTGAAATAACGATAGCTTCCCAACACACTCGAAACTAGAAACGCGAAACTGGAACCTTTATGAGCACTACTATGGCGAATATTTCAGCAACACAAGTGAAAGAGCTCCGCGAGAAGACCGGAGCTCCCATGATGGATTGCAAGCAGGCGTTGACCGAAGCCAAGGGCGACATGGAGCAGGCAGTCGTCGTTCTGCGCAAGAGGGGTGTTTCGGTCGCGGCCAAGAAAGCGGCGCGCGTTACCAGCGAAGGGGCAGTGGCTAGCTACATTCACGCCGGCGGCAAGATTGGTGTGCTGGTCGAAATTAACTGCGAGAGCGACTTCGTGGCGCGCACCGATGACTTCAAGGAGCTTACGCACGACATCGCTATGCACGTCGCTGCAAGTGACCCGAAGTATGTCCGCAAGGAAGATGTGACCGAGGCTGACTTTAAGCGCGAGAAAGAAATCTTCCTGGCGCAGGCGATTGCCAGCGGCAAGCCGCAGCACATTGCCGAGAAGATGGTGAATGGCAAGATGGAAAAGTTTTATGAGGAAGTCTGCTTGCTCGAGCAGCCTTTCATCAAAGACCAGACGATCTCGATCGGCCAGCTGATTGCCTCGAAGGTCGGCAAGCTCGGCGAGAATATCGCCGTGCGCCGCTTTGCCCGGTTCAAGGTGGGTGACGCAGGCGAGACCATCGCAATCACAAAACCTGTAGAGCCAAAGGCTGAATAGCTCAAAGGCGCCCTTCGGGGCGCCTTTTAGTTTATGCTGTCGAGTGCGCAGAGCGAGACGCTAGCGCTACCATTGTGGGACTGACCGCATGACGAATCCAACCCCTGTCTTCAAGCGAATCCTTCTGAAGCTCTCCGGCGAAGCTCTAGCAGCGAATCAGGGTTTTGGTGTTTCCAATGAACGTATTCATGGAATTGCGGCTGAGATCGCTGAGGTGCACAGCCTCGGTATCCAGATCGCCATCGTCGTCGGCGGCGGGAACTTCTTCCGTGGTGTGGCACAGCAGGCCAAAGAGATGGACCGTGTTTCGGCCGATCACATGGGCATGCTGGCGACTGTTATCAACGCGCTGGCACTGCAAGATGCACTCGAGAAGCAAGACGTCTATACGCGGGTGCAATCCGCAATTGAGATGAATCAGGTGGCCGAGCCCTTCATTCGGCGGCGGGCGATCCGGCATCTCGAGAAGAACCGCGTAGTGATCTTCGCCGGGGGGACTGGGAATCCGTATTTCTCCACCGATACGGCAGCGTCGCTGCGAGCTATGGAAATCAAGGCGGATGCCATCCTGAAGGCCACCAAAGTTGACGGGATTTATGACGCCGACCCGTTGAAAGTCAGCGGGGCCACAAAGTTCAACCGGATTACCTATATGGACGTTCTGAAACTCGGGCTGAAGGTAATGGATTCCACGGCGATCTCACTGTGCAAGGACAACAACCTGCCGATCGTCGTTTTCAGTCTGAATGATTCCGGAAACATTCGGCGTGTTGTGCTTGGCGAAAAGATCGGGTCGTTGGTAAGCGCCTAGAAGCAATAACCACGAAGGACACGAAGGTCCACGAAGAAGAACATACTTCGTGATCTTTCGTGTCCTTTGTGGTTTGTGATTTTGCAGGTTTATAATTCGACGTTTTGGAATGGAGCTGACTTTATGGCGATCATGGCTTCAATTGCTGGACTCAAAGATACATACGCGCAGTTAAAGACGCGGATGGACAAGGCCGTCGAAGACTTTCGCAAGGCAATGGCTGCGACGCGAACGGGCCGGGCGTCTGTGCATATGCTGGATGGTGTGACCGTGGATTGCTACGGCGCACAGATGCCGTTGAACCAGGTTGCGCAGGTGCACGCTCCAGAAGCTCAGCTGATTACGGTGCAGCCATTCGATCCGTCGCAACTGGGCGCGATTGAGAAGTCCATTCGGTCCGGAGACCTAGGACTGAATCCCATGAATGATGGAAAGATGATCCGCGTGCCAGTGCCGCCGCTGACGCAAGAGCGACGTCAGGACATGGTGAAGCACCTACATCGCGTGCTGGAAGAGCACCGCACTGCGATCAGGAACATCCGCCGTGACGGGAACGATGCCATCAAGAAGGCGATGAAGGATAAGAAGATCACCGAAGATGAAGAGAAGCGTTCGCTGGACGAGATCCAGAAGCTGACTGACGGCGAGATCAAAAAAATGGAAGACATGAGCAAGGCGAAGGAGAAAGAAGTTCTGGAATTGAAATAGATCCGCCTGAAATCATCAAACACAATGGACCGGAGAGTACGCGAAGGAAATCCTTCGTGAATCTTCGTGTCCTTCGTGGTTCAGGTCTTGGGTTGCTGGCTGAGAAGTTCTCGTTTCGAAGGACCACCCTCCTCGCGGGCGTGACAAACGATCGAAGGAGCGCACGTATAATCGGACAAACATGAGCCAGATTGTGAAAGCTGCCTGTCCGCATGACTGTCCGGACGCGTGTGGGGTCCTGATTACTGTGCAGAATGGGCGGGCCACGAAGATTCAGGGGGATCCGAAGCATCCGGTGACGCGCGGATTTTTGTGTGCGAAGGTGTCGAAGTATCTCGACCGGGTGTACTCGCCGGACCGGGTGCTGTACCCAATGCGGAGAGTAGGCGCTAAAGGGCCGACCACAACTGCTCAGGCTCGATTAGATAGCAATTCGCAGACCTGGCAACGCATCTCGTGGGACGAGGCCCTCGGCGAAATCACGACGCGTTTCCGCACAATTGCGGACGACTTTGGAAGCGAGTCGATCTTGCCGTATTCCTACGGCGGAACCCTCGGCGCTCTGAATGGTGGGTCAATGGACCGCCGGTTCTTTCACCGGCTGGGCGCTTCCCAACTGGACCGCACGATTTGCTCGGCCGCGGGCGAGGCAGGGCTGATGTCTGTGCTCGGGGTGAAACTTGGAACAGAGCCCGAGCAGTTCCGGCATTCGAAATACATTATCGCTTGGGCTTCGAATATCCATGCCAACAACGTGCATCTGTGGCCGTTCATCGTAGAAGCACGACGGAACGGCGCAAAGCTGGTGGTCATCGATCCCTATCGCACGCGCACCGCTGAATGCGCAGATTGGTACCTGCCGATCAACCCTGGGACCGATGCGGCACTTGCACTCGGAATGATGCACGTCATCATCAGCGAGAATCTCCACGACGCCGATTACGTTTCCGGGTACACGCTTGGATTCGAGCAACTGCGCGAGAAGGTGAAAGACTATCCGCCGGAACGAGTAGCGCAGTGGACGGGCATCGCGGCGGATGACATTCGACGGCTGGCGCGAGAATACGCGACAGTGCGTCCGTCGGCGATTCGACTGAACTATGGTGTGCAGCGGTCGGAGGGTGGCGGAATGGCAACGCGAGCAGTCGTCATGCTGCCCTGCATCACAGGGTCATGGAAAGAGGTCGGCGGAGGGCTGCAAATGTCTTTGAGCGGAGCCGCCGATTTCAAGTCTGACGCCTTGAAGCGTCCGGACCTCATGCGGACTTCTCTCGGACGCGAAGCACGTACCATCAACATGGTCGAACTGGGCCGCGCACTGAACGATGTGCACGATCCGCCGGTGAAAGCGTTGTTCGTCTACAACTCAAATCCGGCCGCTGTATGCCCGAATCATCAGGAAGTGATCCGCGGTTTGCTGCGGAAAGACTTATTCACGGTAGTACACGAGCAATTTTTGACCGATACCACCGACTATGCCGATATTGTGATGCCGGCGACGACGTTCTTCGAACACAAAGACCTGCAGAAAGGCTATGGCCATTACTACTTGCAGGTGTCGAATCAGGCGATCGAGCCGATCGGGGAATGTAGGTCGAATGTGGAAGTGTTCCGGGCCCTGGCGCAGCGCATGGGCTTTGAAGAGGGATGTTTCCGTGAAACTGTCGACGAGATGATCGACTCGGCGCTGGAGTCGAACGATTCGTGGATGGAGGGTATGACTCGGGAGCGGCTCGAAGAAGGCTTCGTGAGAATGAATTTCAGCGGACAGGGATCAGGGATCAGGAGTCAGGAGTCAGCGATCAGCGAACATTCAGTCCCGACGGGTCTGATTAGGGAGCGAAATTCCAAACAAAGCGAGTACTTCCTTCCCTTCGCTCGCGGCGGTTTCCGCACGGCTTCCGGAAAGGCGGAGTTGTACTCGGAAGCGCTGAAGTCTCAGGGACTCGATCCGGTGGCTGCGTTCATACCACCTTCGGAATCGCGTCATAGTTCGAACCCTATTACGTTTCCGCTGGAACTGCTGGCGCGAAAGGCTGACAACTTCCTGAACACGACATTCTCAAACCTCCCCTCGGTGCAAGCTATGGAAGAAATCGGACTACTGGAGATCTCGAGATCCGACGCAGGAGCGCGAAAAATTGCAGATGGCGACCGGGTTCGAGTATTCAACCAGAGAGGAGAGATCGAGCTTCGGGCTCGAGTGGACGGAAAAGTGCAACCGGGAGTTGTTTCCGCAAGCCTAAATTGGGCGAAGATGACCCCTGGATTTCAGAGCATCAACAGCCTAACCTCAGAAAAACTTACCGACATGGGCAACTCGGCCACGTTTTATTCCGTCTTGGTTGAAGTAGAGAAAATCAGTGGCCAGTGAGAGTGGTTTCTGATCCATGCCCTAATCTCAACTGCTTTGCTAAGAATGTGGTATGAGCGGCCGAAGACGTGCATTGAAAAGCCGCAACTTGGACGCATTCTCGTGCTCTACCGTATAATGACAGTTTTCTTACATCCCAGAGGCTGAGGTAGTAGCGATTCCTTTTCGCTTTCATTCGGAGAACCTTGTCGTACCCAAGGCTCCCTCGTTTCCGAGGGCTGCATCGGTGCCATCTCATTCATTTCAACGGTTTTGGATGAAGATCAGCTGTCGGCTGTGCGGACTATTGTTGGTGTTTGCCACGCTCCTTGCGGGGGCGACAAGCCTCGCATCGGCGCAGACCGAAGTGATCTCGGAAATCAATGTGACGGGAAACCGCCGTATTCCTGCCGATACGATCCGGTCACGCATTTTCACCAAGGCTGGGGACATCTATGACGCACCGGCACTAGAACGAGATTTCAACTCGCTGTGGAATACCGGCTACTTCGAGGACATTAAATTCCTTCGCGAGCAGACGCCAAAAGGATGGCGGATCACGGTCCAGGTGAAAGAGAAGCCAACCATCCGCGAGATCAACTATGTGGGGTTGAGTTCGGTTTCGAACAGCGACGTGCTGGACCGGTTCAAACAGGAGAAAGTCGGTCTGGTGGTCGAAAGCCAGTACGATCCAACGCGCATTAAGAAGGCAGAGGTTTCGATCAAGGCGCTGCTCTCCGAGCACGGGCGGCAATTTGCAACGATTCGAACCGAAGTGCGGCAGATTCCTCCCGCGGCGGTTGGCATTACCTTCGTGGTGAAAGAAGGTCCGAAGGTCAAGGTCGGCAAAATCCATTTCGAGGGGAACAAGAACATTAGCAGTCGCTTGCTGCGCGCTTCGATGAAAAACTTGAAGCCCATCGGCATTCCGCACTCGATCTTCCTCGAGAATCTGTTCGCCAAAACCTACGACGCAACCAAACTGGAAGAAGACACCGAGCGGGTGCGCGCCGAGTATCAGAACCGCGGATATTTCAAAGTCGTCGTGAATGATCCAAAGACGGAGATCCACGATACCGGTCACAAGGGATTTCACATTCCATTGATCCAGGCAGGGCCGGGAAAAGCCGTCGATCTCACGATGCCGATCGACGAAGGTGACAAATACCGACTGGGCAAGATCACATTCAAGAACAACAAGGCAATTTCGAATACCGCGGCCCTGCGACAGATGTTTCCACTTAAGGATGGAGATGTGTTCAGCCGGGACAAGATCGCCAAGGGCCTGGAGAATCTGCGGAAGGCCTACGGCCAGTATGGATATATCAACTACACGGGTGTTCCGGGAACGACATTCGATGATGAGAAGAAGCTGGCGAATCTCGAAATCGACATCGACGAAGGCAAGCAGTTCTATGTGCGTCGGATCGAGTTCCAGGGCAATACGACAACGCGCGACAAGGTGATTCGGCGTGAGTTGGCGCTTGAAGAAGGTGGCATCTACAACTCCCACATGTGGGAATTGAGCTTGCTGCGGTTGAATCAACTCTCGTACTTCGATCAGCTCAAGCCCGACGATCCGAACGTAACCGAGAAAAAGCTGGACGAAAAGAACGCGACGGTGGACCTTACTCTCCACGTGCACGAGAAGGGCAAGAACAGCATCGGATTGAACGGAGGCGTGAGCGGGCTGGAGGGGGCGTTCATTGGAATGAACTACTCCACCAACAACTTCATGGGCCGAGGCGAGACGCTGCAAGTTCAGATCAGCCTGGGAAACCTGGCGCGAAGCGTTTTGTTTGGTTATACGCAGCCGTACATGTTTGACCGGCCGTTGCAGTTCGGTTTTACGGTTTTCGGAAATAAGATCAGCTACAACCAGGCAAGGCAGCTTTCCATATTCAGTGGGCAAGAGCTGAATCTACCCAACGCTGTGCTGCAGAACCTGCAGAATTATTCTCAATCGAGTGTTGGCTTTACGACATCATTGAGCTATCCGCTGCGGCGTTCTTTCAAGCGACTCGGCATGACATACTCGCTCGACCGGACAACTCTCCTGCCTTTGAGTACGGCCTCAAAAAATCTGTTCGACTTTATCGCGTTCCGAGGCATTTCAGGACCAAATGCGGTCAACGGAATTATCACGAGCAAGATTTTCCCGAACTTCTCGTTTAACACTCTCGATAGTGGCATTTCGCCCCACCATGGGCGTCAGGTCACGTTAGGAGCGGAACTCGCAGGACTCGGAGGGACGGTCCGATCCATCCGCCCGATCGCGCAGTACAAGCAATTCATCCCCATGCAGCACGGGCGAAACGCACTCGGATTCACGCTGAACGGCTCGTATATCAGTGGATTTGGTGGCCTGGTGGCTCCGCCGTTCCAACGCTTCTATATGGGCGGAGAAAATGACATCCGCGGATTCGACATCCGGTCGATCTCGCCGGTGGCTTTTCTGCCGAGTTCGAACGTCATAACCTTGACCAATCCTGATGGCACTCCTGTACCGAAGAATCCTGCGAACCCGCGGTTGGGAAATTGGACGATCCCGATTCCGGTGGATCAGATTGTGTTTCCGGGTGGCGATCTGAGTTCATGGACGAACCTCGAGTACCGCATCACGATCGCCGGGCCGGTGGCGCTGGCGCCCTTCATTGATGCCGGAATAGATCCCATTATTCGGCGCTCACAATTGCAAATTGCCGATGTGCAATATCAGCAGGTCGTCGGAACTCCTTTCGGGTGCCCTGAACTGGATGCAGGGTACAACTGCAAGGGTGGACAATTGCTAAATCCCACGCCGTCGAAATATCTCTCGGTACTTGACGCGACGAACTGGAAGCCACGTGTTTCAACAGGACTTGAATTGCAGATGTTTCTGCCAGTCATCAATGCTCCATTCAGAATTTACTGGGCCTACAATCCGGTGCGGCTGGACACGCCAGCCAATCCGCCGATCCCGGTGACGCCCGAGATGTTCCCTGGCAGCAGGAATCCTCAGACCGGAAAGTGGGAGATGACGGAAGCTGGGGCGTATACATACAGGCTAGCGACGCAGACCTTTGCCCCCAGTTTCCTGTTAAGGGAGCCAAGGAAGACGTTTCGATTTACGGTTGCAACCACGTTCTAAGCACGTTTGACGCTCAGAGACCGGGATCACTATAATGCTAGTGATCCACGCCATCTAGCGAGCTTTTGGGGTGGACGGCACGCCTGTATGCCCGGCGTGCAATGCTGGCAAATCTAGAGCGCCTTATCCGATGGCGGCCGCTAGCGCAGCGGAGACCTCTTTCAGTGCGGCCCAGCGTTGACTGAAGAAGCGATCTGAGAGCGAAGATTCAAAGTCATTCCCGGAACCATGTTCCAAGGAGTTCAATCGACCCGATGAAAAGCAAGTTTGTGCGTGTTCTTCTGGCTATTGCGGCGACCTACACATTCTCCGCACTGGCCCAAACCGGCAGCGCTGCCACACCATCAAGTACCGCCGCGAACACCTCTGCTCCGGCATCCTCGGCGCCTGCCACAACGCCAACACCTACACCAACGACCACGAAGGTCGGCACGATCAACATCCAGGACGCGATCTTTGGCTGCAATGAGGGCCGTCGCGATATGGAGGCCCTGCAAAAGAAATATGAGCCGAAGCAGGCCGAACTGAAGACGCAGAACGACGAGCTTGAGGCTCTGAAGAAGCAGCTGACCGCCACGGGCGACAAGCTGAACGAAGAGGCAGCGGCCAATCTGAGAAAGCAGATCGATACCAAGCAGAAAAGTTTCGATCGTAACGTTCAGGATGCGCAGGAAGAGATCGGCAATCAGCAGCAGGAAGTCGCGAGCCGTATCCTCTCGAAGATGGCTCCCATGATCGTGACGTATTCACAAGAGAACGGCTTTACGCTGATGGTCGACACTTCGAAGCCCTGGCCGCAAAGCCCAGTGCTTTGGTGGAATGCCGATGCGGTGGATATCACCAAGGCGGTGATCGAAGCGTACAACGTGAAGTCGGGCGTGCCCGCGCCCGCGGCGCCTGCAGGCGCGACCAAACCGGCCGCGAAGCCTCCGGTGAGCACAACGCCAAAGCCGGTAGCTCCGAAGCCGAGTGAGCCGCCTAAATAGCGAACGAGTGGACACCTCGAGTGTCCGGAAAGTTCCAGAAGGCCGCGTGAACGCGCGGCCTTTTTTCTCGTGCGCTTGGCGCAATTGCGATCCGCACTGGTGTCCATAACAGCAGAAAAGAGTTCACGCTGGAGGACGCCATGTTTGCCGATAGCATGCTGGAGATTTCCTGGGCCGAGCGGGGTCGCCGCAGTTGCACAACACTAACTTCATTTGGGCTGCAGGCGGTGATCATTGGATTGCTGCTGCTGATCCCGTTACTTACAACCGTAGGACTGCCGTCGGCACGAACTGTGTCGACGCCGATTAGCATGGGTCCAAATCCTGGACCGGCGCCGCAGCGGGTAACTCACCGAGGAGGAGTTGTTCAAGTTGTTCCCGTCGTTGGTCGACTCATGATGCCGAGCCGAGTTCCCGTTGGTTTGCATCCCGACGATAGTGCAAGTTTCCCATCTGTCGATCCGATCGGCGGTCCTGAGGTAGGTCCATACGTTGGCTCAGGGCCTGGCCTTAGTCTGCCCATCCCAGGAGGAGGAACGTTGCCGGTCATGCCCATCGTTCCGAAACCAGTTTCGAAAGTCTTTCGCACATCGACAATTCTGCAGGGGAGTCTGATCCGTCGCGTGCAACCTACGTATCCGCCACTTGCCAAGAGTGCCCGAATTCAAGGGCCGGTGATCCTAGAAGCAATGATCAGCAAAGCCGGAACAATCGACAATCTACGGGTTCTATCGGGGCACCCGATGTTGGTTGGTGCCGCCATTGAAGCGGTCGGCCAGTGGCGATATCGCCCATATATTTTGAATGGCGAAGCAGTGGAGGTCGAGACACAGATCACGGTCAATTTTGTCCTGGGTGGGCAGTAGCTAAGCTTCTGTGAGCGAATGGCGGGAGTAGCCCGAGCGTAACCTCGGCGCGTGGACTGCTCCCGCTATAATCGCGATTGTGGCAACTACTGTAGAAATTTCGAGCCGCGCAGCAACGCGTCCCACGTGGGCCGACGTTTCACTCACAACCCTGCGGCAGAATTTCCGAACAATCCAAAAACACGTCGGCGCGGCAGTGACAGTATGTGCCGTCGTGAAAGCCGATGCATACGGTCATGGCGCACTGGAGTGCTCCAAGGCACTCGAGGCCGAAGGAGCAAAGTGGCTGGGTGTCACGTCGCTGGATGAGGCAATCCCTCTGCGGGAAGCGGGAGTGAGCGCAAATATCCTGCTGATGACGGGATTCTGGCGCGGTGAGGAAAGCGAGATCGTACGCCTGCACCTTACGCCGACCGTGTGGGAGCCGTGGCAGATCGAATCCTTAGACACGGCAACGGCGAAACTTGGGATGGCACAACATCCGGTACACCTGAAGATCGACAGTGGAATGGGGCGCCTTGGTGTTGCCGTGGAGCAACTTTCCGGTGTGCTGGAGCGATTGCATGCCGCAAAGCATCTGGTGGTGGAGGGTGTGTCAACCCACCTGGCCTCCTCCGAGATCATGGATGACCCGTCCGCTGGCGAGCAGCAGCGCAGCTTTGAAGCGGCGAGGAGCATGCTGCGAGAGGCGGGCTTTCAGCCCCAATTTGTGCATATCGCAAACACGGGTGCGGTGATCTCGCGACGCGAAACCTGGAATACGATGGTGCGGCCGGGTGTCGCACTTTACGGTTACTACTTGCCATTTCAGCGTGCAGGACGAGAGGTGAGTGGTGGCACCTTGCGTTTGCCGGTTAAACCCATTCTTACTTGGAAGACGCGGATTCTTTCGTTGCGGAATTTTGGAGCGCATCATGCGCTGGGATACGGCGGAACGTACATGACGAAAGCCCCTGCGCACGTTGCTGTGCTCCCGGTCGGGTACGCTGACGGATACAATCGGCAACTATCAAATCGCGGACGGGTGATTGTCCGTGATCACTATGCGCCGATTGTGGGTAGCATCTCGATGGACCTTACCTTGGTGGACGTGACAGGCATTCCCGGTGTCAGTGTCGGAGATGACGTGATTCTGCTGGGGAATTGCGACGGGCTCAGCGTGGATGCGCTGGAGCACGCCCGCCTCGCGAATAGTACGCCCTACGAGATACTTTGCAATATTTCGAAGCGAGTGCCAAGGCGGTACGTCAGTTAAGTCGGGCGTCAGGCGAGAGGCGTCGGCCGTCAGAATACGAAGAGGCGTTTCCACCGATACGAGTACTCCGCGCCCTGTGTGCGTCATACTCCCAGGGCAACATTTTAATGCTGATTCCTGCGGCTTGCCTCTGATTCTGACCATTCGCTGCATACGAACTAAACCTCACTGCTCGAGTTGATAAACTAATAGATTCAACATGCCTTCTCGTTACGCACAGTGGATGTACGACTGGGAACACCGGCTTACTTCGGTCGACAACAACCGTGTAGTACGCCCATTGGAGTGGGGGGTGGAATGGGCGCAGCATTGGGCTTGCCGCAACGGTTGCTCTCCTACCCACGCAGCGGCAGATCCTTTGAAGTTCTTCCTGGACTATAACCGTCGGATCGTCGCCGCGAGCGATGAGTTCTACTCTTACGAGCG
>Ga0335082_10003315_pt1 | contig 17466 bp, 14 predicted proteins | sample Lox_Sample_41_FD_206718 | JGI IMG/M metagenome (GOLD analysis project Ga0335082, IMG submission 206718) | Soil microbial communities from Loxahatchee National Wildlife Refuge, Florida, United States - Lox_Sample_4.1 | ecosystem: Environmental > Terrestrial > Soil > Wetlands | place: USA... | reverse complement strand
AGCCCTCGGTCACCGAGTTCCGCATCGCCCCCGCCGGGGACTGAAGCCGCCGGCTACGCGCCCTGCGCCGGCAGCACGAGCATCGCCAGGACCAGGGCCGCGAGCAGCAAGGTCGGGAGCATCATCAGGAGCATTTGCAGGTGCTCTTTGAAGATCATGACGCCCTCCCATGAAGAAGACTACCGCTGCAGATTAGTCAGCGACTGTCAGAAAGGCAGCGAAGGATTGCGATCGGGCGCTGTGCGAAAAGCACAATTTGCCGCGCAAACGTCGACCAATGCCTACCAGTGCTCGGGGGGTTTGCGGTGCAGCACGATGCCGGTGCGCGACTGGGTCAGGTAGCCGCCGGTCGAGAGGTCCTTGAGGATGCGGCTCACCATCTCGCGCGAGGCGCCGATGCGGCTGGCGATGTCCTGCTGCGTGAGCCGCTGCGCGATCACCAGGGTGCCGTTGGATTCCTCGGCGAGCTCGAGCAGCAGGCGCGCCACGCGACCGTAGACGTCCATGAGCGCGAGGCTCTTCACGCTCTCGGTGAGCGAGCGCACGCGCGCGATCAGCTTCTCGATGAGGCTCAGCGCGAACGCCGGGTTGTTGACGACGAAGTCGCGGAAATCCTTGAGAGGCACCACGAGGAAGCGCGAGGGCTCGAGCGTCATCACGGAGGCAGAGCGCGGTCCCTCGTCGAGTACCAGCTCGCCGAAGTACTCGCCCGGGCCTTGCGTGGCGAGCACGACGTCGCGACCGTCGTCGTCGCTCACGTACACCTTCACGCGTCCCTCGAGGATGACGTAGAGCGAATCGGTGCGGTCGCCCTCGCTCACGATCACGGTGTTCTTCGGATAGCTGCGCGCGATGCCGTGGGAACCCACGGCCATGAGATCCGCGTCCGAGAGCGTGCCGATGCGGCGGGAGGCGGAGGCCATGCGCGCGGCTAGCGCGGCAATTCGGAAAATCCCATGAGGAACTCATCCACCGCGCGCGCGCACTGCCGGCCCTCGCGGATCGCCCAGACCACGAGCGACTGGCCGCGGCGCATGTCGCCGGCGGCGAACACCTGCTTCACCGAAGTGGCGTAGGCGCGCGCGCCCTCGGTCTCGGCCTGCGCGTTGCCGCGCGCATCCTTCTGCACGCCGAACTCCTCGAGCAGCGACTGCACGGGCGAGACGAAGCCCATGGCGAGCAGCACGAGGTCCGCGGGGATCTCGAACTCCGAGCCCGCCACCTCGGCCGGCTTGCCGTCCTTCCAGTCCAGGCGCACGGCCTTGAGCTTCTTCACCTTGCCGCGTTCGCCCACGAGCGCTTTGGTCAGCACGGACCAGTCGCGCTCGACCCCTTCCTCGTGCGACGAGGAGGTGCGCAGGCGCGTCGGCCAGTACGGCCAGACCGGGTTGCGCTCGACCTCTGGAGGCATCGGGAACAGCTCGAAATTGGTGACCGAGGCCGCGCCGTGGCGGTTCGACGTGCCGACGCAATCCGAGCCCGTGTCGCCGCCGCCGATCACGACGACGTGCTTGCCCTTGGCCCAGAGCTCGGGCACGCCCGCGTCGCCGGCGACGCGCTTGTTCTGCAGCGGCAGGAATTCCATCGCGAAGTGCACGCCGTCCAGCTCGCGCCCCGGGATCGGCAGGTCGCGCGGCACCTCGGCCCCGCCCGTGAGCACGACGGCGTCGTATTCCGCGAGCAGCGCATCGGGGGCGAGCGTCTGCGTCGCGTCGTTCGGCACGCCTTTGCCCGGGCGCTGCTTGCCGACCCAGACACCGGTGCGGAATTCGACGCCCTCGGCACGCATCTGCTCCAGGCGCCGGTCGATGACCCGCTTTTCGAGCTTGAAATCGGGGATGCCGTAGCGCAGCAGCCCGCCGATGCGATCGTTCTTCTCGAGCACGGTGACGGCGTGGCCCGCGCGCGCGAGCTGCTGCGCGCAGGCGAGGCCCGCGGGCCCGGAGCCGACGACCGCGACCTTCCTTCCGGTCTTGTGCGCGGCCGGCTCCGGCTTGACCCAGCCCGCCTCCCAGGCCTTGTCGATGATCGCGTGCTCGATCGACTTGATGCCGACCGGGTCCTCGTTGATGCGCAGCACGCAGGCTTCCTCGCACGGCGCCGGGCAGACGCGGCCGGTGAACTCCGGGAAGTTGTTCGTCGAATGCAGCGTCTCGATCGCGCGCTGCCAGTCCTGCCGGTAGACGAGATCGTTGAAATCGGGAATGACGTTGTTGACCGGGCAGCCCTGCATGCAGAAAGGGATGCCGCAATCCATGCAGCGCGCGCCTTGCACGCCCGCGTCCGCGTCGGACAGGTGCAGCGTGAATTCGCGGTAGTGCTGCTTGCGCGCGTGGCTCTCCTCGTGCGGCTCTTCCAGGCGCTCGTATTCCATGAATCCGGTCACCTTGCCCACGGCTAGGCGACTTTCTGTGGAGTTCCGGCCAGCTCGCCGAGCGCACGCCGGTATTCCTTTGGAAATACCTTCACGAACCGGGCCCGGAAATCCGCCCAGTTCTTGAGAACCTCGGCGCCGCGCTTCGAGCCGGTGAGCTTGACGTGCTTCTCGAGCAATCGCCGCACCACGGCCTCGTCCGACTGCCGCTTGTGCCACAGATGGCTGGCGAGCTTGGCACGCTGCTCAGACTCGGCGAGCAGCGACTCGAGATCCACCATCGCCATGTTGCAGTACTTCGCGAAATCGCCGCGCTCGTCGAGCACGTAGGCGATGCCCCCGGACATGCCCGCAGCGAAGTTGCGCCCGGTCGCGCCCAGCACCACCACGGTGCCTCCGGTCATGTACTCGCAGCCGTGATCGCCCACACCCTCGACCACGGCCTCGGCGCCGGAGTTGCGCACCGCGAAGCGCTCGCCCGCGACGCCGCGGAAGAAGGCCTCGCCCTCGATCGCGCCGTACAGCGCCACGTTGCCGGTGATGATGTTCTCCATCGGCTCGCCGCGGAACTTGGACGAGGGCTGCACGGCGATGCGCCCGCCCGAAAGACCCTTGCCGCAGTAGTCGTTGGTGTCGCCGATGAGATCCAGCCAGACGCCGCGCGCGAGGAAGGCGCCGAAGCTCTGGCCCGCGGAGCCGGCGAGGCGCACGTGCACCGTCTCGTCGGGCAGCCCCTCGTGGCCGTAGCGCTTGGCGATCTCGCCCGAGAGCATGGTGCCGACGGTGCGGTTAATGTTGCGGATCGGCGTCTCGATCGTGACCTTCTCGCGCCCCTCGAGCGCCGGGCGCGCCAGCTCGATCAGCCGGTTGTCGAGCGCCTTGTCGAGGCCGTGATCCTGCTTTTCGCAGTGATGGCGCGCCACTTCCGAGGGCACCTGCGGCTGGTGAAAGACGCGCGAGAAATCGAGGCCCCTCGCCTTCCAGTGCTCGATGCCCTTGCGCGTGTCGAGCAGGTCGCTGCGGCCGATGAGCTCCTCCAGCCTGCGCACGCCGAGCTTCGCCATCAATTCGCGCGCTTCCTCGGCGACGAAGAAGAGGTAGTTCACCACGTGCTCGGGCTTGCCCTGGAACTTGCGGCGCAGCACCGGATCCTGCGTCGCCACGCCGACCGGGCAGGTGTTGAGGTGGCACTTGCGCATCATGATGCAGCCTTCGACGACGAGCGGCGCCGTGGCGAAGCCGAACTCGTCCGCCCCCAGGATCGCGCCGATGACGACGTCCCGCCCGGTCTTCATCTGGCCGTCCACTTGTACCGCGATGCGCCCGCGCAGCCGGTTGAGGACCAGCGTCTGCTGGGTCTCGGCGAGGCCCAGCTCCCAGGGCGTGCCCGCGTGCATGATCGAGGACCAGGGCGAGGCGCCCGTGCCGCCGTCGTGGCCCGAGATGGTGACGTGGTCGGATTTCGCCTTCGACACCCCGGCGGCGACCGTGCCGACGCCGACCTCGGAGACGAGCTTCACGCTCACCATCGCCTGCGGATTGGCGTTCTTCAGGTCGTGGATGAGCTGCGCGATGTCCTCGATCGAATAGATGTCGTGGTGCGGCGGCGGTGAAATCAGCTCGACGCCGGGCGTCGAGTAGCGCAGCTCGGCGATGTATTCCGAGACCTTGCGGCCCGGCAGCTGCCCGCCCTCGCCGGGCTTGGCCCCCTGCGCGATCTTGATCTGCAGCATCTCGGCCGAGGCGAGGTATTCGGCGGTCACGCCGAAGCGGCCCGAGGCGACCTGCTTGATCTTGGACTTCAGCGAGTCGCCCTCGCGCAGCGGGATGTCCACCTCCACGCGCTCCTTGCCCAGCCGCGACATCAGGCTTTCGCCCGGCTTCACGGGCGCATAGCGCTTGCGGTCCTCGCCGCCTTCGCCCGTATTGGAGCGTCCGCCGACGCGGTTCATCGCGATCGCGAGCACGGTGTGCGCCTCGGTCGAGATGGAGCCGAGCGACATCGCGCCCGTGGAGAAACGCTTAACGATCTCCGCGGCCGGTTCGACCTGCTCGATCGGCACCGGCTTGCGCTGGTCGAACCTGAACTCGAACAGGCCGCGCAGCGTGAGCAGCCGGCGCGACTGGTCGTTGATCAGCGCGGCGTACTCCTTGTAGGTCTGGGCGGAGTTCTGGCGCGCGGCGTGCTGCAGCTTGGCGATCGCCTCCGGCGTCCAGGCATGCTCCTCGCCGCGCACGCGCCAGGCATAGTCGCCGCCCGCGTCCAGCGCGCCGGCGAGCACCGGGTCCTTGTCGCCGAACGCGGCACGATGCACGCGGATCGCCTCGTCGGCGAGCTCCAGGATGCCGATGCCGCTCACTTTCGACGCGGTGCCATTGAAGTATCGATCGACGAGCGTGCGCGACAGGCCGACGGCCTCGAAGCACTGCGCGCCGGTGTAGGACATGTAGGTCGAGATGCCCATCTTGGACATCACCTTCTTCAGGCCCTTGCCGACCGCCTTGACGTAGTTCTTGATCGCCTTGGAGCCGCCCTCGCCGCTCGCCGCAAGCAGGGTCTCCAGCGCGAGATACGGGTGCACGGCTTCGGCGCCGTAGCCGCCCAGCAGCGCGAAGTGGTGCACCTCGCGCGCCGAGCCGGTTTCGACCACCAGGCCCGTGGAGGTGCGCAGGCCCTCCGCCACCAGGTGCTGGTGGATCGCCGAGAGCGCGAGCAGCGCGGGAATCGCCACGCGCTCGGCGTCGACCGCGCGGTCGGAGATGACGACGATCGAGTAGCCGCCGCGCACCGCGTCCTCGGCCTGCGCGCAGAGCGAAGCGAGGCGCGCCTCGATCGCCTCCTTGCCCCAGGCGACGGGGTAGGTGATGTCGAGCTCCAGCGAGCGGAACTTGCCGCCGGTGTAGCGCTCGATGTGGCGGATCTTCTCCATCTCGAAGAAGTCCACCACCGGCTGGCTCACCTCCAGCCGCAGCGGCGGATTCATCTCGTCGATGCCGAGCAGGTTCGGCTTGGGGCCGATGAACGACACGAGCGAGGTGACGAGCTCCTCGCGGATCGGGTCGATGGCGGGGTTGGTCACCTGCGCAAACATCTGCTTGAAGTAGTGGTAGAGCGTCTTGTCCTTCTTCGACAGGATCGCCAGCGCGGCGTCGTTGCCCATCGAGCCGGTCGGCTCCTCGCCCGCCTGCGCCATCGGCAGCAGCTGGTACTTGAGGTCCTCCTGCGTGTAGGCGAAGGCCTGCTGCCGGTCGAGCAGGGGCACCGCGGACTTCAGCGGCGCGGTCTTCTCGGTCTCGACCTCGTCCAGCTTCACGCGGATGCGGTCGATCCACTCGGCATACGGGCGCGCGCCGGCGAGCGATTCCTTGAGCTCCTGGTCGTCGACGATGCGGCCCTTCTCCAGATCGACGAGGAACATCTTGCCGGGCTGCAGGCGCCACTTCTTGACGACCTTCTCCTCCGGGATCGGCAGGCAACCGCATTCCGAGCCCATGATCACGAGGTCGTCGTCGGTGACGATGTAGCGCGAGGGCCGCAGGCCGTTGCGGTCGAGCGTGGCGCCGATCTGGCGACCGTCGGTGAAAGCGATCGAGGCCGGCCCGTCCCAGGGCTCCATCATCGCGGCGTGGTACTCGTAGAACGCGCGCCGCGCCGGGTCCATGAGCGTGTGGTTCTCCCAGGCCTCGGGAATCATCATCATCACCGCGTGCGCGATCGAGTAGCCGCCCATCACCAGCAGCTCGAGCGCGTTGTCGAACGATGCCGAGTCCGACTGGCCCGGGTAGATGAGCGGCCAGATCTTGCCGAGGTCGTCCCCGAGCACGGGGCTCGAGATCGCGCCCTGGCGCGCGCGGATCCAGTTCACGTTGCCGCGCACCGTGTTGATCTCGCCGTTGTGGCAGATCATGCGGAAAGGATGCGCGAGGTCCCAGGACGGGAAGGTATTGGTCGAGAAGCGCTGGTGCACCAGCGCGAGCGCCGACTCGACGCGCGGGTCCTTGAGGTCGAGGTAGTACTCGCCGACCTGGTGCGCGAGCAGCATGCCCTTGTAGCAGAGCGTGCGCGCCGACATGGACGGCACGTAGAACTCCTTGCCGTGCTCCAGCTTCAGCGCCTGGATCGCGTGCCCGGAGCTCTTGCGGATGATGTAGAGCTTGCGCTCGAGCGCGTCGGTCACGGTCACGCCCGCGCCGCGGCCGATGAAGACCTGGCGGATCACGGGCTCGAGCTGCTTCGCAGGCTCGGCGAGGTCGGAGTTGTCCACCGGCACGTCGCGCCAGCCGAGCAGCAGCTGGCCCTCATCCTTGACCGCGCGCTCGATCTCGTATTCGCAGGCGAAGCGGCTCGCGGGGTCGCGCGGCAGGAACACCATGCCGACGCCGTACTGGCCGGCGGGCGGCAGCGCCACGTCGCGCTTGGCCATTTCCTCGCGCAGGAAGCGGTCCGGCATCTGGATCAGCAGGCCAGCGCCGTCCGAGAGCTTCGGATCCCAGCCCACCGCGCCGCGGTGGTTGAGGTTCTTCAGGATCGTCAGGCCCTGATCGACGATGGCGTGCGACTTCCTGCCCTTGATGTGCGCGACGAAGCCGACGCCGCAGCCGTCGTGCTCGTAGGCCGGGTCGTAGAGACCTTGTGCCGCAGGGAGAAATCGCGAGTTCACGCCTAAGTACTTGGCCTCAAAAGATTTTCGGCAAGTTTCGCCGCGCCGCACAAAAATTGAGGGCGAACTTTGAAATATACGCGTGGAACCACGGACTTACAAGGGTTTGGCGGCGGTGGCCGGCCTATTGCGCTGCAGCAGCCAGGCTCTCGCGGATCATCGCCTCATCAAGGCCGCCGCGCAGCGCGGCGCGGCCGAGCCCCTCGAGCAGCACGAAGCGCACCTCGCCTGCTGCTGCCTTCTTGTCGACCTGCATGAGCTCGAGGTAGCGCTCGGGCGCGAGCGCCGGCCCGCGCAGCGGCAGGCCCGCGCGTGCGATCAGCGCCTTGACTCGCGCCGCGTCGCTCGCGCTGAGCAAGCCCGCGCGCACCGACAGCTCGGCCGCCATTGCCATGCCGGCGGCGACCGCCTCGCCGTGCAGCCACTCGCCGTAGCCCGCGCCCGCCTCGATGGCGTGCCCGAAGGTATGGCCGAAGTTGAGGATCGCGCGCAGGCCCGACTCGCGCTCGTCGGCCGCTACGACCTGGGCCTTCAGCTCGCAGGAGCGGCGCACGGCGTGCTCGAGCGCGGCGCGCTCGCGCGCGAGCAGCTTCTCGAGGTTGGCTTCGAGCCAGCCGACGAACTCCAGGTCGAGGATGAAGCCGTGCTTGATCACCTCGGCGATGCCGGCGCGCAGCTCGCGCTCGGGCAGCGTGTCCAGGCTGGCGACGTCCGCGATCACCGCGAGCGGCTGGTGGAACGCGCCCACCATATTCTTGCCGCGCGCGTGGTTGATCGCGGTCTTGCCGCCGACCGAGGAATCGACCTGCGCGAGCAGCGTCGTCGGCAGCTGCAGAAACGGGATGCCACGCTGGTAGACCGCGGCGGCGAACCCGGCGAGGTCCCCGATCACGCCGCCGCCGAGCGCCACGAGCAGCGCGTCGCGCCCCAGCCGCGCCGCAAGCAGCGCGTCGAATACGCGGTCGAGCACTGACCAGCTCTTCGCCTGCTCGCCATCCTCGACGAGCACCGGCACGACGCGCGCCTCGGCCTTCTCGAGCGCCCGCTGCACGCGCTCTAGATAAAGGGGCGCGACCACGCGATTGGTCACCACGCCGACGCGCTTGCCGCGCACGTGCGGCCGGTACAGCTCCGGCTCTCCGAGCAGGCCCGCGCCGATGTGGATCGGGTACGAGCGCTCGCCGAGCGCTAGGCGGAGAGTTTGCATGCCGATTCCAGACGCGCGAGCAGCTCGCGCGCGAGCGCCTGCGGGCTCTGCCGGCCGGTATCGACGACGAGATCGGCGACCTCGCGATACAGCGGGTCGCGCACCGCGTAGAGCTCCTCCAGCTTCTTTTGCGGCTCCGGGGTCGCCAGCAACGGCCGGTTGCGGTCGTGCCGCACGCGCTGCCACAGTTGCGCCGGGCGCGCGTGCAGGTAGACAACGGTGCCGCGCGCAGCGAGGCAGCGGCGGTTCGCCTCGGCGAGCACTGCGCCGCCGCCCGTGGCGAGCACGATGCCCTCGAGCGCACAGAGCTCGGCGATTACCTGCGACTCGCGCGCGCGGAAGCCCGCCTCGCCCTCGATGTCGAAGATCACGGCAATGCGCACGCCGCAGCGCCGCTCGATTTCCTCGTCGGAATCCCAATACGCGCGCTTCAGCCTGCGGGCGAGCAGGCGCCCTACGGTCGTCTTGCCCGCGCCCATCATGCCGACGAGGATCAGATTGCCGGATTGTGCGTTCACGCGTTCATTCTACGCAGTTCGAAAATCCCGCCCGCCAAAACAAAACGGCCGGGAGGACCCGGCCGTCTGTTGTCGCTCGCTGCGCCGGTCAGCGCACGGTCATGCGCTCGGTCACGATCCGCGGCGTGACGAACACGAGCAGCTCGGTCTTGCTCGAGGTGTTCACCTGGTTGCGGAACAGGAAGCCGATGTAGGGCAGGTCGCCGAAGAACGGCACGCGCGTGTTGTCGGTGCGGTCGCGCTGGTCGTAGATGCCGCCGATCACCACCGTGCCGCCGTTCTCGATCAGCACCTCCGTCTTGACGTGCTTGGTGCTGATCGAAATGCCCGCCGGCGTGGTCGCGCCTGGCTCGTCCTTGTTGACGTCCAGCGTCATGATGATGTTGCCGTCCGGCGTGATCTGCGGTTTTACCTTGAGCGACAGGTTGGCCTTGCGGAACGCGACGCTCGTCGCGCCCGAGGAGGTTGCCTGCTGGTAGGGAATCTCCGTGCCCTGCTCGATCACCGCCTCGACCTGGTCAGCGGTCAGCACCCGCGGGCTGGAGATCGTCTTGCCCTTGCCGTCGGCCTCGAGCGCCGAGATCTCGATGCTCAGGATTCGCGACATCGCGGCGTTGAACAGCATGAACGAGAACGTCCCTGCATTGAAGGCATTGAGGCCGGCGGCCGGCAGATTGGTCTGCAGCCCGGGGCCGGTGATGACCGGCGTGCCCTGCACCAGGCCGGCTGCCTGGCCGGTGTTGCCCAGGTCCGCGCCGAGGACCAGCGGCGCCCCCGAAACCGTGTGGCTCGCGCCCGTGGTTCGCGCGTCTTCCGCATAGCCGAGGCGCACGCCGAGGTTCTTGTTGAACAGCTCGCTCGCCTCGACGATGCGCGCCTCGATCATCACCTGGCGCACCGGCACGTCGATCTTGGCGATCAGCTTGCGCACTTCCTCGAGCCGCGACGGCGTGTCCTGCACGAACAGCGTGTTGGTGCGCGCGTCGACGACCGCGCTGCCGCGCTTGGAGAGCATGCGCTGGTTGGCGTCCGAGAGCAGCTTCTGCACGTCGGCGGCCTTCTGGTAGTTCATCTGGAAGGACTCGGTGCGCGTCTGCTCGAGCTCGTTGATCTGCGAGGCCGCCTCCAGCGCGAGCTTCTCGCGCGTCGCCAGCTCGTCGCGCGGCGCGATCGAGATCACGTTGCCCGAGCGGCGCATGTCGAGGCCGCGCGTCTGCAGGATGATGTCGAGCGCCTGGTCCCAGGGCACGTCCTTGAGCCTCAGCGTGATGTTGCCGCCGACCGTGTCGCTGGTGATGATGTTGAGGTCGGTGAAGTCCGCGATCACGTTGAGCACCGCGCGCACTTCGACGTTCTGGAAGTTAAGCGAGAGCTTCTCGCCCGTGTAGCGGCCTCGCTGCGAGAGCCTGGACGAATCCTGCTGTACCGCCTTCACCTCGACCACGAACTGCGTGTCGGACTGGTAGGCGTTGTGCTCCCACTGACCCTTCGCCTCGATGACCATGCGCACGTTGTCGCCCTGCTGGAACGTGTTGACGGTCTGCACCGGCGTGGCGAAGTCCACCACGTCCAGGCGGCGGCGCAGGTTCTCCGGCAGCGCGGTCTTGAGGAACTCGATGACGATGTTCTGTCCCTGCTGGCGAATGTCGATGCCCGTCGACGTGTCGTTGAGGTCGACGACGATGCGGCCTTCGCCCGCCTTGCCGCGCCGGAAATCGATCTCGCGGATCGCGTGCGTGGTGTCGGCCTTGCCCTCGGCGAAATGCGCCGTCTGGCTCGCCGAGCCCGTCGCCGCGGCCGCCGCACTCAGCGTGACGACGATATTCTTGCCGTCAAGCGCCACCTCGTGCGACACCGTGCGGCGCAGATTGAGCACGAGCCGCGTGCGGTCCGATCCCTGCACCACGTTCATGCTGCGCAGTTCGCCCTGGCCGACGTCCTGCGCGTTGCGGCCGAGCCCGTTGGTGGTATTGGCGAAATCGAACACGATGCGCGCCGGGTTGGCGACCGTGAAGCTCGGCGGCACGGCCTTCAGGGGATCCTTGGTGGCGATGCGCACGACGATGTTGCCGCCTTGCTGCGCGACGTCGAAGGCCTCGATGCTGTTCTGGGCGAATGCCAGCCCGCAGCCAAGCACCCAGAGTGCGAGCAGCGCGCCCAGATTTTTCAGTTTGTTCAGCGTGTTCATTTCTTGCCCTCCGACATTTGCAGCGTGGTCGTGCGCTCTACCCAGTCGCCGCCGCTGTCCTGGACGACTTCCTTCAAGTTGATGGCACCTTCGTCGATGCCGGTGATGAGGCCGAAGTTCTGGCCCATGTAGTTGCCCTTCTTGACGCGGAACAGGTTGGTGCCCGCGCGCACCAGCGCGTACATGTCCTTGTTCTGCGACAGCGTGCCCACCATCTGGATCGCGTCCAGCGGGAAGGCCTCGAGCGGCTCCTTCGGCCGGTTGAGGTCGGGCTGCACGCCGCCGCCGCCGCCGGCCCCGGTGCCGGCGGCCGCCGCCACCACGATGCGTCCGGGCACGAAGGGATCGACGAGGTCCTTGCCCAGCGCGTCCTTGCTGCTGTAGGGAACGGGCTCGTAAGTGCGCACCTGCGGCAGCGGGTCGACCCTGCCGCGCAGGTCCTTGGTCATCGCAGCGAGTTCCTGGCGCAGCTCGCCCTGCTCCTCGCCGCCGCAAGCGGCGAGCAGCGCGATTCCGGCTACCGCGAGGAGCTTCCTCATTTCTTGCCGCCTTTCTTGGACGCGGCCTTGCGCTGTTCCGCGAGCTCGTTCTCGTCGAGGTAGCGGAAGGTGCGCGCCGTGACGTTCATCGTCAGGTTGCCGTCCTTGCCGGCCTCGAGCCCCACGTCGTTCAGCGTCACGATGCGCGGCAGCTGCCCCACGTCGGCCGCGAAGCCGCCCATGTCATGGTAGGTGCCGATGAGCTTCAGCGTGATCGGCAACTCGGCGTAGAACTCCTTGGTCGCCTCGGAGGCCGCCGGCTTGAAGAGCTCGAACTGCAGCCCGCGCGAGAGCCCCGCCTGGTTGATGTCGACGAGCAGCGCGTCCATTTGCGCCTTGTTCGGCAGCTGCTTGAGCAGCGCGCCGAACTGCGTGTCGATCTCGCGCAGCTGCTGCTTGTACAGGTCGAGGTTGACGGCTTGCGTCTTCTTCGCAAGATAGTCCTTCTTCAGGTTCACTTCCTGCGCCTGGCCCTTCTCGAGCTCCTCGATCTGGCCCTGCCAGATGCCGAAGTAGCCGGCCACGGGGATCGCCACCAGGATGGCCACCAGCACGAGCAGCTTCGGCGCGAACGTCCAGGTGCCCGGATCGCGCCAGTTCGTGCGCTTGAAGTCGTCCGCAATCTGGTTGAAGTTGATCGCCATGGCCTAGCCCTTCTTCGCCGGGGCGGGCGCGGCCTTCGCTGCGTCCTTGGCATCGGGCGCCGCCGGGCGCTTCATCCCCAGCTTCAGGTTGAACTCGGAGACGCGCATCTTGCCGACGTTCACCGCCTTGATCTCGACGAGGTTCGGGTTGGTCAGCCAGGGCGAGGACTCGATGTTGCGCATCAGCGTCGAGACGCGCGCGTTCGACTGCGCGTAGCCGACCAGGTCGATGTTGGGGCCGCTCTGCTTCACCGACTTCAGATACACGCCCTCGGGCATCTGCCTGACGAGCTCGTTCATCAGATTGACCGTCTGCACGCGGTCGGTCTGCAGCGTCTCGATGATGCGCTTGCGAGCGAGCAGCGCCTCGATCTTTTCCTTCACTTCCTTGATCTCGTCGATTTCCTTGTCGAGCTTGGCGATCTCCGCCTTCATGAAGCGGTTGCGGTCGTCCTGATTGCTGATGCGGCCCGAATAGAACAGCCAGCCGGCGCCGACGATGACCAGGCCGAGCGCCGCAGTCATGCCGGCCAGCACGGCGAAGTGCGCGCGGGCGCGCTTGCGGCGCTCCTCGCGGTGGGGCAGTAGGTTGATCCTGGCGCTCATGGCTGATTTGCCTCCGGATCAGGCCGGGTCGAAACGGCGCATCGCCAGGCCACAGGCGACGATCAGCGAGGGCGCGTCCTGCACGAGGCGCTTGAGCTGGATCTTCGGCGAGGTCTGCATCGCGCCGAACGGATTGGCGACGACCGTCGGGACCTGCGTGCGCGTGTGCACCACTTCGTCGAGGCCGGGGATCACCGCCGAGCCGCCCGCGAGCAGGATGTGGTCCACCGTGTTGTACGAGGTCGACGTGAAGAAGAACTGCAGCGCGCGCTGCACCTCCTGCGACAGGTTCTCCATGAACGGACGCAGCACCTCGGTCTCGAAGTCGTCGGGCAGCCCGCCCGAGCGCTTGGCGTTCTCCGCCTCCTCGGGGCTCATGCCGTAGCGCGAGACGATGTCGGCGGTGAGCTGGTTGCCGCCGAACGCCTGCTCGCGGTTGTAGACCGACTGCTCGTTGCGCACGACGCTGACCTGCATGACGTTGGCGCCGACATCGACGATCGCCACGTTCTGGTCGTTGCCTCCGCCCGGCAGCTGCTTGATCACGAGCTGCAGCGCGGACATCTGCGCGAAGGACTCGACGTCCATCACCAGCGGCTTCAGCCCCGCGTTCTCGGCCACCGCGAAGCGGTCGGACACCTTCTCCTTGCGCGTGGCGGCGATCAGCACTTCCTGCTCTTCCGGGTTGGTCGGCGAGGGCCCGACGATCTGGAAATCGAGGTTGACCTCCTCAAGCGCGAACGGGATGTACTGGTTGGCCTCGCTCTCGACCTGCGCTTCGAGCTCCTCTTCGCGCAGGCCGGCGGCGACGATGATCTTCTTCGTGATCACGGCGCCCGAGGGCACGGCCATGGCCACGTGCTTGGTCCGCGTGGCGAGGCGCTTGTAGCCGCGGCCCACCGCATCGGCCACGGCCTCCAGGATGTTGATGTTGCCGTCGACGACGGCGTCCTTCGGCAACGCCTCGATGATGTAGCGCTCGACCCGGTACGCGCCTCGGCCGGCGTCCACGATCTCCAGCATCTTGACCGAGGACGAGCTGATGTCCAGCCCGAACAACGGCGGAGCCTTCGGCTTGAAGAAGTCGAGGTTCATCCCTTTTTTCCTTTCGTATCGGCCTCTTAGGCGCGATACGTAGAATTTGCGTTAGATGCTAACAACAACTCCCCCGGGTGTCTAGTGAATCCTCCACGCGGGGGGAGGTCTATAATGCGCCGTGTCCCGCCGCGCGTGCAACCTTCCCCCGGAGTTGGCGTAACCACCTTGAAGTGGCTACGTTTTTTGGCTTTTCCGCTGGTGTTGCTGGCAGGCTTGGTTGCGGCCGGCGCTTGCCTGGCAATCCTGGTGGTCGCGCTGGCCTACCCGAACCTGCCGTCGCTCGAGGCGCTGACCGACTACCAGCCGAAGATCCCCTTGCGCGTGTACAGCGCGGAAGGCGTCCTGATCGGCGAGTTCGGCGAAGAACGGCGGCAACTCGTCAGCATCCGCCAGGTGCCGGAACTGCTCAAGCAGGCGATCCTTTCGGCGGAGGACGAACGCTTCTACCAGCACATCGGCGTCGACTACCAGGGCGTGGTGCGCGCCGCGTACGCGAACCTCACTCAAGGGGGAAAACGTCAGGGCGCCAGCACGATCACGATGCAGGTCGCGCGCAACTTCTTCCTGTCCTCCGAGAAGACGCTCACGCGCAAGCTGTACGAAGCGCTGCTCGCCTTCAAGATCGAGAGCAACCTGAGCAAGGACCAGATTCTCGAGCTCTATATCAACCAGATCTATCTCGGCCAGCGCGCGTACGGATTTGCGGCCGCCTCGCAGATTTACTTCGGCAAGTCGCTCGACAAGCTCACCCTCGGCGAGGCCGCAATCCTTGCCGGACTGCCGAAAGCGCCTTCGGCCTACAACCCTGTTGCGAATCCGCAACGCGCACGCCAACGTCAGCAATATGTGCTGCGGCGCATGAAAGAGCTGGGTCACATCACGGAGCAGCAGCTTGCCGAGGCGACGAAGGCGCCCATCCAGACGCACAAGCAAGTTGATGATTATGCAGGGATTCATGGCGAATATCTCGCCGAGATGGTGCGGCAGGCGATCTATGAGCGGTACCCCGAGGACGCGTACACGAAGGGCTTTCGCGTCTATACGACGCTGCGCAAGGCCGACCAGGAAGCCGCCTACGAGGCAGTCCGCCGGGGCGTGCTCGCCTACGACCGCGGCCAGGGATACCGAGGGCCGGAAGGCTACGTCGAGCTGCCGGCGAACGCGACCGACGAAGACATCGACGAAGCGCTCGCCGAGCACGGCGACGTCGACGACCTGAAGTCGGCGCTGGTGCTGTCCGCGAACGCGCGGGAGATGAAGGTCGCGCTGCGCAGCGGCGAGCAGGTGACTCTGGCGGGAGAAGGCCTGCGCTTCGCCGCGCGCGCGCTCGAGGACAAGGCGCCGCCGCAGCGGCGCGTTCGCCGCGGCTCGATCGTGCGCGTGCAGAAGGACGAGAAGAAGTCGTGGCAGATCTCGCAGCTGCCCGAGGTCGAGTCCGCCTTCGTCTCGCTCGACCCGCGCAGCGGCGCGATCCGCGCGCTGGTCGGCGGCTTCGACTTCCAGCGCAGCAAGTTCAACCACGTCACGCAGGCCTGGCGCCAGCCCGGCTCCTCGTTCAAGCCGTTCATCTACTCGGCGGCGCTGGAAAAGGGCTTTACGCCCGCCACCGTGATCCCGGACGAGCCGATCGTGGTCGAGGCCGAGGTCACGGGCAGCCAGCGCTGGGAGCCGAAGAATTACGACGGCAAGTTCGAGGGACCGATGCGCCTGCGCACGGCGCTCGCCAAGTCCAAGAACATGGTCTCGATCCGGATCCTGCAGGCCATCGATCCGAAATACGCGCAGGATTACGTGACGCGCTTCGGCTTCGACGCCGACAAGCATCCGCCCTACCTGACGATGGCGCTCGGCGCGGGCGCGGTCACGCCGCTGCAGATGGCGCGCGCCTACGCGGTGTTCGCCAACGGCGGCTACCTGATCGAGCCGTACTACATTCAGAAGATCGTCGACGACCGCGGCAACGAGCTCGGCGTCGCCAAGCCGCCGCTGGCGGGGGAGGAGGCGCTGCGCGTGATCGATGCGCGCAACGCCTTCATCATGGATTCGATCCTGCAGGACGTCACGCGCTACGGCACCGCGGCGGCCGCGGCGAAGCTCGGGCGGCACGACCTCGCGGGCAAGACCGGCACCACCAACGACTTCGTCGACGGCTGGTTCTGCGGCTACCAGCCCGAGCTGGTCGGCATCGCGTGGCTCGGCTTCGACCAGCCCAAGACGCTCGGCAAGAACCAGACCGGCGGCCGCGTCGCGCTGCCGATCTGGATGGACTACATGGGCAAGACGCTCAAGGGCGTTCCCGAGTCGGAGCGCACGATGCCCGAGGGCGTGGTCGCGGGGCGTATCGACGCCGATCCGACCGTGCCCGCCGAGACCCGCAGCACGGACTTCTACTATCGCGAGTTCGCGCCGCCGAAGGAGGAGCGCGGCGAGCCCGCGCCGGCCGGCGCGCCGGCGACCGCCCGCGACAAGCCGCCGGCCTAGGCCGAGCGCAGCGTTACCGGAGCGCCGCCTTGCTGCGAAGCGAGCCGCGAGACGGCGTCGAACAGCTCCGTGCCGTCGCGCGTATCGCGCCAGGCGCCGCCGTCGTGCCGGAAGTGAAACCCACCCGAGGCGCAAGCCACCCAGATCTCGCGGGCTGCCGCGTGCCGGTTGATGATCATCTTCGAGCCGTTGTCGAATTCGATCTCGAGCACGCCGGCGCCCTTGACCTGCACGTCGGCGTCCGGCGCGCCCTGCTCGAACGCGCTCTCCAGCGCGGCGAGCGTCGCGCCCGCGAGGCGCTCAAATTCGCTCTCTGTCATGGCGGCGGTTCCTGCTAACATGACTATTTTAGCCGCCGGTTCAGCGACTTGATGCGCTTCGCCCTCCTCATCGTGCTGCTCGCCACGGCAGCGGCCGGCTGCGGCCAGAAGGGCCCGCTGTATTTCCGCGAGAGCCCGCCCGCCGGCGTCAAGCCGCCCAGGCCCGAGCCTTATCAGCCGCTGCCCTACCCGAAGGAACCCGGCGAGGACGAGCGCTCGGACGGCGCGAAGAAGTAGGCGCCGATGGCTTTCGCGTACGCCGGCGGTGTGCTGCGCGCCGAGCAGGTCTCCCTGGAGGAGATCGCGCAGCGCTTCGGCACGCCATGCTACGTCTACTCGCGCGCGGCCATCGAGCACGCCTTCCGCGAGTTTACCGACGAGCTCGTGGGCCGGCCCGCGCTCGTCTGCTACTCGGTGAAGGCCAATTCGAGCCTCGCGGTGCTGCAGATCCTGGCGCGCCTCGGTGCCGGCTTCGACATCGTGTCCGGAGGCGAGCTCGCGCGCGTCGTCGCGGCAGGCGGCGACCCCGCGAAGGTGGTGTTCTCCGGCGTGGGCAAGAGCGAGGCGGAGATCCGCCAGGCGCTTGGCGCGGGCGTGCGCTCGATCAACCTGGAATCGGAGGCGGAGCTCGAGCGCGTGGACCGCATCGCCGGCGAGCTGCGCGTGCGTGCCCCAGTTGCGTTCCGCGTCAATCCGGACGTCGATGCGAAGACGCACCCGTACATCTCGACCGGGATGAAGCAGAACAAGTTCGGCGTCGCCTACGCCGATGCCGAACGCCTGTACCGGACCGCGGCCGGACTGCCGCACCTGCGCGTCTGTGGCATCGG
>Ga0335082_10003314_pt1 | contig 17469 bp, 20 predicted proteins | sample Lox_Sample_41_FD_206718 | JGI IMG/M metagenome (GOLD analysis project Ga0335082, IMG submission 206718) | Soil microbial communities from Loxahatchee National Wildlife Refuge, Florida, United States - Lox_Sample_4.1 | ecosystem: Environmental > Terrestrial > Soil > Wetlands | place: USA... | reverse complement strand
GATCGACCAGGACAAATGCCGCGGTTGGCGCATGTGCGTGTCGGGTTGCCCGTACAAGAAGATCTACTACAACTGGCAGTCGGGCAAGGCGGAGAAGTGCATCTTCTGCTATCCGCGCATCGAGGCGGGCCAGCCGACCGTGTGCTCGGAGACCTGCGTTGGACGCATCCGCTATCTCGGCGTGCTGCTCTACGACGCCGACCGCATCGGCGAGGCCGCCTGCGTCGAACGCGACCGCGACCTGTATCGCGCGCAGCTTGCGATCTTCCTCGACCCCAACGACCCGGCGGTGATCGCCCAGGCGCGCGCCGACGGCATTCCCGACAACTGGCTCGAGGCGGCGAAGGCGAGCCCGGTCTATCGCATGGCAGTGGACTGGAAGGTCGCGCTGCCGCTGCACCCCGAATACCGCACGCTGCCGATGGTGTGGTACGTCCCGCCGCTGTCGCCGATTACCGCGGCCGCCAACGCGGGCCAGGTCGGGATCAACGGCGAGATCCCCGACGTCAACCAGCTGCGCATCCCGGTCAAGTACCTCGCGAATCTCCTCACCGCGGGCGACACCGGACCCGTCGTCCGCGCCCTCGAGCGCATGCTCGCCATGCGCGCCTACCAGCGCGCAAAGCATGTCGACAACCGCATCGACACCAAGGCGCTCGCGCAGGTCGGGCTGACGCAGGCCGAAGTGGAGCTCATGTACCAGACCATGGCGATCGCGAACTACGAGGACCGCTTCGTGATCCCGAGCACGCACCGCGAGTACGCCGAGAACGCCTTCGACGTGCGCGGCGGCTGCGGCTTCTCGTTCGGCAACGGCTGCTCCGAGGGCGCTACCAACGTGAGCCTCTTCGGCGGCAACAAGCGGCGCACGATCCCGATCAAGGCCCAGGTGTGACCATGAAAAGCGAAACCGGCCTTGCGCGCAGCCTGCGCTTGCTCGCGCGCCTCATCGCCTACCCCGACCAGGCGAGCCTTCCACTGCTGCGCGACGCGCTCGAGGAAGATCGCACGATTCCCCGCACGCGGCGAGTGGAGCTCGCACGCCTCGTCGATTGGCTCCTCGACTTGGACGCGCTCGATGCCGAAGCCTGCTACGTAGCGCTGTTCGACCGCGGCCGCGCGGCTTCGCTGCACCTCTTCGAGCACGTGCACAGCGACTCCCGCGAGCGCGGCCCCGCCATGATCGACCTCGTGAAGACCTACGAGGCGGCCGGGCTGTATCTCGCGCCCGGCGAAATGCCGGATTACCTGCCCGCGTTCCTCGAGTTCGCGTCCACGCAGCCGCCGCGCGAGGCGCGCGCCTCGCTCGCCGAGATCGCGCACATCCTCAACCGGATCATGAGCGCGCTCGTGGATCGCAACAGCCCGTACGCGAGCGCGATCGGCGCGCTGCTGGACCTCGCGGGCGAGAAGGCGAGGGCCGTGAAGCTCGCGCCCGAGGAGCCGATCGACGCGACGTGGGAAGAGCCGCCGGCGTTCGCCGGGTGCTCGTCGCACGGGCAAGCGCGTCCCGATGCACCGCAACCCATTCAGTTCGTCCGGTAATCATGAGCTATCTACAGACCTTCCTGTTCGGCTACTACCCGTACGTGTGCCTCACGGTGTTCGCCGTGGGCAGCCTCGTGCGCTTCGACCGCGACCAGTACACGTGGAAGAGCGACAGCTCGCAGCTCCTGCGCACGGGTAGCCTGCGCTGGGGCAGCAACCTCTTCCATATCGGCATCCTGTTCCTGCTGTTCGGCCACGTCGTTGGGTTGCTGACCCCGCACGTCGTGTACGAGCACTTCATCTCGGTGCCGGCGAAGCAATTTTTCGCGGTGATCTCCGGGGGCACGGCGGGCGCGCTTTGCTTCGTCGGGCTCACGCTGCTCATCCACCGCCGCCTGTTCGACGCGCGCATCCGCGCCACGAGCAAGCCGATGGACATCGCGATCCTCCTCGTGCTCTGGGTGCAGCTCGTGCTCGGCCTCGCCACGCTCCCGCTGTCGCTCCAGCACAGCGACGGCAGCGTGATGCTCGTCCTCTCCGACTGGGTGCAGAGAATCGTCACTTTCCGCTCGGGCGCCGCCGAAGTCGTCGCGGGCGCGCCGTGGGTCTATCTCGTGCACCTCGTGCTCGGTATGACGATCTTCCTGCTCTTCCCGTTCACGCGCCTCGTGCACGTGTGGAGCGGCTTCGGGTCGCTCGCCTACCTCGCTCGCCCTTACCAGGTCGTGCGTGCACGGCGGCTCAACGTGCCGCGTGACGACGACCTGCCGCGCGTCACGTCCGTGGGGGACTGACGATGGACGACGTCGCACGCATCAACGGCGTACCGCTGCACGCGCCCGGCGAGAGGCCCGCCGCGGAGGAATTGCGGCAGCGCGCCTGCATGGAGCTCCTGCGCCAGGCGGCGCAGCGCGAAGGCCTGCTTGCCGCGACGGACACCCCTTCCGCCGACGGCACGATCAGCGAAGCCGCATCAGCGGCCGTCGACGCTCACATCGATCGCGCGGTCCGCGTTCCGCCGCCGTCGGATGCGGCGTGCCGGCGGCACTTCGCGGCCAACGCGCGCGCTTATGCCAAAGGCGAGCGGCTGCGCCTGCGGCACATCCTGTTCGCGGTGACGCCGGGCGTGGATGTCGCCGCGCTTCGCCGCCGTGCCGAGGCTGCGCTGCTCGAGCTGCGCTGCGACGACGGCACGGGCTTCCCGGCCGCCGCCCGCACGCTGTCCAACTGCCCGAGCGGCGCAGAAGGCGGTGACCTGGGCTGGCTCGCAGCGGAGGATTGCGCGAGCGAGTTCGCGAAGGACGTGTTCGCGCACGCGGGCCTGGGGGTGCTGCCGCGGCTCGTGCACAGCCGCTTCGGGCTCCACATCGTGGAAGTGCTCGCGCGCGAGCCCGGGGCGGCGCCAGAATACGAGACGGTGCGCGACGCGGTGGCGACGACGCTCACGCGCCACGGCTTCGTGACGGTGCTGCGCCAGTATCTGCGCGTGCTCGCGGGCGATGCTCGGATCGAGGGTGTCGACCTCGAGGGCGCGCAGACGCCGCTCGTTCAATAGGAGATTGCACATGAAGCTCACGGAGACGCTGTCGTCGGAGCACCGCGTGATCGAGCAGGCGATCCTGGCGCTCGAGGCTGCGGCCGACCTCATCGACGGCGGCGGGCAGGTGCGGCCGGGGTTCATCCAGGATGCCTGTGGCTTCATCGCCGGCTTCGCCGACGGCTACCACCATGCGAAGGAGGAGCGCGTTCTGTTCGAGGCGATGGCGCGCCACGGCATGTCGACCGAGAGCGGTCCGATTGCGATGATGCTCTACGAGCACGACGAAGGGCGCCGACTCACGGCCGGCCTGCGCGATGCCGCGCAGCGGCTCGCCGCCGGGGACGCGAGCGCGTCAGGCGTCGTGGCCGACTACGCGCGCGCGTATGGCGAGCTGCTTCGGCAGCACATCTTCAAAGAAGACAACATCCTCTTTCCGATGGCCGCGCGCGTCATCGCGCCGAGCGCATGGGAGGCCATCGAGCGCGAGGCCGGGCGTGTCGAGGCGGAGCGCGCGGGCGGCGATTCCAAGGCGCATTACGTGCACCTGGCGCGGGCGCTGTGCGAGGAGATGGGCGTCGATCCGGCCGCGGCGCGCGGTCGCCCGGTCGATCTGCCCTGCCATACACGCTGATCGTCGGCGTCAGCTCAGCTTCACGGCGAAACCGCGCTGCACACCCGGACGCGCCATCATCGTCTCGTACCATCGCTTGACATTCGGATACTCGGCCAGGTCGACCTTGTGTCGCGGATGCCGCCACGCCCACCCGAGAATCGCGAAGTCGGCAATCGATAGCTCGTCGGCGAAGAACGCGTGCTCCGCCAAGCGGCGGTCCATGACCGCGTAAAGGCGCCGCGTCTCCTTCGAGAAGCGCTCGAGTCCATAGCGGCGGTCACGCTCGTCCTCGACCGCGAGGAAGTGATGGACCTGCCCGGGCACCGGCCCGAATCCGCCGTGCTGGAACATCAGCCATTCCAGGACCGGAATCCGGGCCTGCAGGTCCTGCGGCCAGAACCTGCCGGTCTTCTCGCCGAGGTAGATGAGGATTGCACCGGATTCGAACACGCTGACCGGCGTACCGTGCGGCCCGTCGGCGTCGATGATCGCGGGGATCTTGCCGTTCGGACTGATCTTGAGAAAATCGGGGTCGCGCTGCTGCCCCTTGCGGATGTCGACGATCCTGACGCTGTAGGCAAGCTCCATCTCCTCCAGCGCGATGCTAATCTTGCGCCCGTTAGGCGTGTCGAACGCGTGCAGTTCGATGGACATCGGGCGCCCTTCTCGATCTCGATCGCGAAAAAGAGGAAATTATGGCATCGCCCACGTACAAGTCCGCGCTGATCGTCGGCGCCGGCCAGGGTCTGAGCGCATCGCTTACCCGCCTCCTGAGAAGCGAAGGTCTCGCCGTCGCGCTCGCCGCCCGAAACGCTTCGAAGCTCGGCCCGCTGTGCGACGAAACGGGCGCCCGCGCGTTCACTTGCGATGCCCAGGACCCGGCGCAAGTGCAGGCGCTGTTCGAGGAGATCGACCGCGGGCATGACGCACCGGACGTGGTCGTGTACAACGCGAGCGCACGCACGCGCGGTCCATTCGTCGAGATCGCCCCCGCCGATGTTCAGCACGCACTGCAAGTCACGGCCTTCGGGGCTTTTGTGGTGGCGCAGCAGGCCGCATTGCGAATGCTTCCCGCCGGGCACGGCGCGATCCTGCTGACGGGCGCTTCCGCAAGCGTGAAAGGCTATGCGCAATCGGCTCCCTTCGCGATGGGCAAGTTTGCACTGCGCGGGCTCGCTCAAAGCCTCGCGCGCGAGCTCTCGCCACAGGGTATCCACGTTGCGCACTTCGTGATCGATGGCGGCATACGCGATGCCGGACATCGCGAGGACGCGAGCAGGCCCGACGCTCAGCTCGACCCCGACGCGATCGCTTTCACCTATCTCAACGTCCTTCGGCAGCCACGCAGTGCCTGGACTTGGGAGGTCGAGTTGAGGCCCTGGGTCGAGCGCTTCTGATCGGGATCGGGTGGCGGCGTTGCGGGCGCCCGACAACGCACTCGCCCGGACGGCCGCGGCCGTCTGGCGTTACAGGCGCGTGCTCGGCGTGGCGCTGTTCCTCGCGATCCTGCTTGCGATCTTCGAGGTCTCGGGGCTGCGGGAGCACTTCAGCGTGCCGTATCTTCGCGACCTCATTCAGCGCCACCGGCTGGGCGGACTCGTGCTTTTCGTCCTCCTCTTCTGCCTCGGCAACCTGATCCAGATTCCAGGGTGGGTATTTCTCGCCGCCGCCGTGCTCACGCTGGGCCGGACCTGGGGGGGCATCGTCACCTACGTCGCTGCGATGAGCTCGTGCGTCCTGACCTTCCTGACGATCCGCGCCGTCGGCGGCGACGCCTTGCGATTGCTCAAAAATAGGATCGCGGTTCGCCTCCTGCGCGGACTCGACGCCCATCCGGTCGCAAGCGTGGCGATGCTGCGGGTACTGTTCCAGACGGTGCCGGCGCTCAACTTCGCGCTCGCGATGTCCGGCATCAGGTTTCGCAGCTACTTCATCGGCACGCTCATAGGACTGCCGCTTCCGATCACCTTGTACTGCCTGTTTTTTGATGTTCTGGCGACCGCGCTGCACCTGGAGTAGCAGGGTCGGCTAGCTACGCGTCCAAAGCGAGCCCAGGAGATCCTCGCGCACCGGCGTGAACACGTCGACGAGCACGCCGGCCTCCAGCGCCTTCGCCCCATGCCGTGCGTTGCTCGGCACGTACACCGACTCGCCCGCCGACAGCAGCAGCGTGCGGCCGCCAAGCGAATACTCGAAGGCTCCGGCGACGCAGTAGCTGATCTGCTCGTGAACGTGGCTGTGCTCGTAGCCCGCGGCCCCCGCGGCGAACCGGACCTCCATCATCATCAGCCGCCCCTGCGCCTGCAGTATCCTGCGGCGAACACCCGGCTCCGCGTCTTCCCAAACGCCAATCTCGGCCATGCGACCTCCCGCTTGCGACATCTAATATATTAGATATACTAGACGCGTGCAATGAGGCCGAGGCGGCAGCGATGCGCGTCAGCGAAGCCAGGCAGCGATCTCCCGCGCGCCCGAATCGACGGCGCGGCGTCGCCGCGCCGTCGGGCGACGGTGGTCGTCGCGAATCGGCATCCGCGACGGTCTACCGGGCGTTGCGCGAGGAGATCATCCGGCTCAAGCGCAGACCCGGTGAGCCGATCGCCGAGATGGAGATCGCGCACCGGCATGGCGTCAGCCGCACACCCGTACGCGAGGCGCTGCTTCGCCTTGCCGCCGAAGGGCTGGTCGACACCATCGCGAAATCCGGAACCTTCGTGGCCCGCATCCCGGCGGCCGAGCTTCACGAAGCGATCGTCGTTCGCAAGGCGCTCGAGGAGGTCACCGCGCGGGCCGCGGCGGCGAGCGCGCGGCGCAGCGACGTGACGAACCTGCGCGCGCTCGTCGAGCGGCAGCGTGAAGCCGCGGCCCGGGGCGACTACTTTGCCTTTCACCGCGCCGACGAAGCCTTTCACGCGATGGTGGCGGCAGTCGGCGGTTACCCCGGCATCTGGTCGCTGGTACAGAAAGTGAAGGCGCAGATCGACCGCTATCGTCGGCTGACGCTGCCCCAGCCCGGGCGCATGACGCGCGCCATCAAGGAGCACGCGACCGTGCTTGTCGCCATCGAGCAGCACAACCCGGACCGCGCGGCCTCCGCCATGGGAGCGCACATCAACGGCCTCTGCGTCAGCATGGACGACATCCGTCGCTTGAACCCCGATTTCTTCTACGAGGACATTCACGCCGGCGATGGCCCCCTGCCATGAGAAAAGAAAAGCCATCCGCAGCAAAAGACTCGTTGCCCGGCCGCGCGGCGCCGGACGAGGACTACACGTTCCGCGCATTGCACAGTGAGACATCCAAAGGAGGATGAGATGATCGAAAGACGCGACGCATTGCGGCTCACCGCCGCGACGATGTTCGTTTTTGCAAGCGCGCTTCCGCACGGGGTCGCGCTTGCGCAATCGAAGGTCGTGCTCAAGGCCTCCGACGTGCATCCGGCCGGCTACCCGACCGTCGTGGCCGTGGAGGACATGGGCAAGAAGCTCGACAAGGCGACCAACGGCCGCATTACCGTGCAGATGTACCCGTCGATGCAGCTCGGCGGCGAAAAGGAGGCGATCGAGCAGGCGCAGGTCGGCGCGCTGGCGCTTGCGCGCGTGAGCGTCGGCGCCCTCGGTCCCGTCGTCGACGACCTCAACGTCTTCAACCTGCCGTATCTGTTCCGCAACACCGCGCACATGCAGAAGGTGATCGACGGACCGATCGGCCAGGAGCTTCTCGACAGCGTGAGCAACAACCCGAAGGCCGGACTCATCGGCCTTTGCTGGATGGATGCCGGTGCGCGCAGCCTCTACGACACGAAGAAGCCCATTCACAACATCGCCGACCTGAAGGGCATGAAGTTCCGCGTGATGGGCAACCCGATGTTCGTCGACATGATGAATTCCCTCGGCGGTAACGGCGTCGCGATGGGCTACGACCAGGTTTTCAACGCGCTGCAGACAGGTGTCGTCGACGGTGCCGAGAACAACCCGCCGAGCTTCGTGTTCGACAACCACTACACCGTGGCGAAGTACTACACGCTGGACGAGCACCTGATCGTTCCCGAGATGCTCGTGATGTCGAAGAAGATCTTCGACAGCCTGTCTCCCGCCGACCAGGCGCTGGTGAAGAAATTCGCGCGCGAGGCACAGGGCGAGGAGCGCGTGCTGTGGCAGAAGTACGAGAAGGAAGCCATGGACAAGGCCAAGGCCGCGGGCATCCAGGTGATCGAGATCGCCGACAAGAAGCCGTTCCAGGACGCGGTGAAGCCGGTGTGGGACAAGTACGGGCCCAAGTACGCCGACATGATCAAGCGTATACAGGCGGTCCAGTAGTCTCGCGGCCTTCCGGCCGGGTGCCGGAGCGCGACGTCATCACCGGGCAAGGCGCGACGCGGGGTTGCCGCCTCGCGTCCTGCTCGCTCGAGTCGGGAGTCTGACATGGCCAGTCTCTATCGCAGCGCGATGAACGCGCTGTACCTCGCGTGCGTGTTCATCGCGGGCGTCGCGCTCGTGGCCATCTCCGCCGTCATTCCCTGGGCGGTGTTCACCCGCTACGTGCTCAACAGCGCCGCGTCCTGGCCAGAGCCGGCGGCCGTGCTCCTGACCATCGTGCTCACGTTCTTCGGCGCCGCGGCCTGCTATCGACTCGGGCTGCACATGAACGTTAAGCTCGCGGTGAATTTCCTCCCGCCGGTGCTGCGCCGCCTCGCGGACATGCTGGTGGAGCTTCTGATGGCGGCGATGGCGCTCTTCATGGTGGTGTGGGGGGGCAGGCTGTGCGAGGCGACGTGGGGCAACACGATCGCGGACTTCCCGTTCCTGTCGACGGGTGTGACCTATCTCCCGATTCCGGTAGGCGGCGCGATCCTGTTCCTGTTCGTCGTCGAGCACCTCACCCTCGGGCGGCCCGCCGACACCTCCGGCGACGCGCACTCGGCCGCGGCTTTCGACTAGGGACGCGACGATCATGGATATCGCCGTCCTGCTGGGGGTTCTCTTCGCGCTCTTCGCGCTGGGCGTCCCGATCGCCTATTCCCTCGGTCTCGCCGCGATCGCCGGCGCGCTGTGGATCGGCGTTCCGCTCGAGGCGGTGATGCTCAAGATCTCCGACGGCGTCAGCAAGGTGGCGATGCTGACGATTCCGTTCTTCGTGCTCGCGGGGGCGATAATGTCGGAAGGCGGCATGGCGAGGCGCCTCGTCGCGTTCGCCAACGTGCTGGTGGGCGTCGTGCGCATCCGCGGCGGGCTGTCGGCGGTCAACATCATCGCCACCACGTTCCTGTCCGGCATCTCCGGGTCCTCGGTTGCCGATACGTCGGCCATCGGATCGGTGATGATTCCGCAGATGGCGAAGGTCGGTTATCCGCGCGCCTTCGCGACCAACGTCACGATCAGCGCCTCGGTGCAGGCCATCCTCGTCCCGCCGTCGCACAACGCCGTGATCTATTCCCTCGCCACCGGCGGCGCGATCTCGATCACGAGCCTGTTCATGGCGGGGGTGGTGCCGGGGCTGCTGCTCGGGCTCGCGCTCATCGTCCTCTGCGTATACATCGCCTATCGCGACGGCCATCCGACCGGCGAATCGGTGCCGCTTCGCGACGCCGTGAAGATATCCGTCGACGCGCTGTGGGGCCTCATCACGATCGTCATCATCATCGGCGGCATCCTCGGCGGTGTGTTCACGGCGATCGAGGCCGGCGCGGTGGCCTGCCTGTGGGCTTTTTTCGTAACCATGTTCATCTACCGTGACATCCCGTGGAGCCAGCTGCCCGGACTCGTGCATCGCACGCTCAAGACCGTCGCCATGGTCATGACGCTCATCGCCTGCGCGTCGAGTTTCGGCTACATCATGGCGCTGATGCAGCTCCCGGCGAAGATCACGGCGTTCTTCCTCACGCTGTCGCACAACCCGAATGTGATCCTGATGATGATCAACATCCTGCTGCTCGTGCTGGGCTGCCTCATGGACATGGCGCCGCTCATCCTGATCTGCACGCCGATCATGCTGCCGGTCGTGACGACGCTCGGGGTCGATCCGGTCCACTTCGGCATGATCATGCTGCTCAACCTCGGCATCGGGCTGCTGACGCCGCCGGTCGGGGCGACGCTCTTCGTCGGCTGCGCCGTGGGCAAGGTGACGATGGAAGAGGTGATGCGCAGCATCTGGCCGTTCTACGCCGTGATGTTCGCGGTGCTGATGCTCGTCACCTACGTGCCCACGTTCTCGCTCTGGCTGCCGCACCTTTTGAAGCTGTGAGCGCCGCCGCGAACGCTCGAGCTCGCGACGCTACAGCGTCTGCAGGAACGCGACAAGCGCGTCCACGTCGTACTTGTCGAGGTCGAGCGGCTTCAGGATCCGCTCGCCGTCGGCGTGCAGGCGGTCGAGGTCGAGGTTCGAATAGTGGCGCACGACCTCGCGCAACGTCGCGAGGCTCCCGTCGTGCATGTAGGGCGCGGTTCTCGCCACGTTGCGCAGCGACGGCACCTTGAACTCGCCGTAGTTGCGGTGGTCAAGCGCGACGAAGCGCGTGCTGGTCGCGGTGGATCGCGTCGGGTCGTCGTTGAACGCGCCCAGCAGGTTGTAAGGGCTCGCTTGCAGGCTTCGGATGCCGCCGAAGCGTCCGGGGTCGACGCGCCCCGGCTCGGCGAAGAAGGGGATGCCAACGTCGCCGAACTCGCCGTTGGACAGCCGCGGTCCGCTGTGGCACGCCGTGCAGTTACCGCTTCCGATGAAGATCGCAAGCCCTCGCTGCGCGAGCACGGGGTAGCGCGACGCGGCTTCGCGGTCCCCGCGCGCGAGCGCGTCGCGGAAATCGTCGAAGGCGCTGCGCGGGGAGACGAGCGTCTGGAGGTACGCCGCGACGGCCTTTGCGGCGTCGACGGCGACGACCTGGTCGTCGTCCGGGGGCTCGCGGCCGAATGCGGCGACATAGCCTGCGCGCAGCGAAGGCTCGGCGCGCACCTGCGACGCGACTTTCGCGAGGCTGCTTCCCATCTCCCGCGTGTCGAGGAGCGGGCGAAGGCTCTGCGCCCACAGGCTATCCTGCGCGCCGTCCCAGCCGTACCAGCGCTGGCCTCCGACGTTGAGCAGGCTCGGCGTGTTGCGATCGCCGCGAGCGATCCCCTGCCCGCGCGGCAGGCCGTCGGCGAAAGCGCGCGCAGGAACGTGGCAGTTGCTGCAGGCAATCGTGCCAGGCCCCGACAGCGACGGATCGCGAAACAGCCGCTCGCCGAGCGCGATGGCGGCGGCGTTGCCCGACGCGCGATTCGAGGGATCGACCACGCGCGCCGGCGGCCACGGGCCGAGGGCGACGATGCGCTTGACTTCCGCGTCCGTAAACGCGACGGGCTGCTGGGCCCGGACGACGGCGGCGAGGACAAGCGCCAACAGGGCGGCTTTCCGCATCAATCGAGGTCGATTCCGTCCGTCAATCGCTCGACTGTGCTGCCGGTCACCAGATCGAACGCGATCTCCCAATGCCCGGCCATGTGGAAGAGCATGCCCTCGGCGCGCCACGTGCCGGAGCCCGTGGGCGTGATGCCGGCGCGATAGTTCATCCCGTGCCGGTGCGCGGGCATGCTCGCGTCGACGCGTACGCTGTCCGGCATCGGCGCGCCGTCGCGCGGGCATATCGCGAAGTCGACCGTGAAGTGCCCGCCGACGTGAATGCGCGCAGGCAAGGTCGAATACGCAACGACGTAGCGCGGGCTTTCGGTCGAGTGCACGGGAGCGGCGAGCCGCTCGCCGCACGTCTGCGCCGCGCACGCGCCGCACGCGAGCCATGCCGCCGACGCCAGCGCCCGCATCATTGCGAAACGGCGGGCTTCCAGAATGCGAACAGCGCATCCGCGTTGCGCCAGGCGATGCGCTCGGACAGCGCGGGCGGCAGGTCCGCGAGCCACGCCCGCGACCAGTTCGCGTGCTCGACGATGTAATGCCAGCGCTCGGGCGTGAACGTGTCGGTGCCCACCATGAAGCGATCCGGAAACTCGGTGAACAGCGCGCGCCACTCGGCGGGCACCCTGCCGCCGGCGCCGTGCTCGGTGCGGAAGGCGAGATCGCACCACAGGTTCTTGTGCTTGCGCAGCATCTCGCGCACGGCGTCCGGCCGCTCGAAGCCGGAGTGCGCCCAGAGAATCCGCGCACCCGGGTCCTGGCGGAACAGGCGCTCGAGCGCATCGACGTCCGAGTGCGCGTGCAGGACGAGCTCGTATTGCTTGGCGAGCGCGACCATCCGCTTCGGCACCGGCAAGTCGGCGTCCGCCCCATAGAGATGGAATTCGCCGATCGCCGCGTAGCGGCTGTTGCGCAGCCGCTCCTCGAGGAAATTGACGACGGTGTCGTCGCGGGCCCACGTGCTCAAGTCGCCGCGCGTGCGGTACGGGCGCAGCGACGGAATCACGAGCTCGGGCGCAAGGGCGACCAGCCGCTGCGTGCCCTCGTCGCCGGAGCTCGACACGAGCGCGCGCTTGAGTCCGGCCTTGCGCAGGATCGCGACGGCGTCCGCCGGCGGCAGGGTGTCCCACGCGTCGTGGCTGTAGTGGACGTGGGCGTCGAAGATCGGCATCTCGGCAGCGAGCGCGGGCGGCGCCGCCGCGAGGCCGAGCACGAGGAAAAGCAGGCGCGCGGACATGGCCGTATCTTCGTGGTTTAATCGACGGATGCCAAGCGCTCCCGCTGCGCCGCGCCGCTGCCCTTGGTGCGGCGACGATCCGCTCTATGTCGCCTACCACGACCACGAATGGGGTTTCCCCGTCGCGGACGACCGGCGGTTGTTCGAGAAGCTGTGCCTCGAAGGCTTCCAGTCGGGCCTCGCATGGATCACGATTCTCCGCAAGCGCGAGGCTTTCCGCGAAGCGTTCTTCGGATTCGACATCGAGCGCGTGGCGAAGATGGGCGCGCGCGACGTGCAGCGCCTCATGGCCGATGCCGGGATCGTGCGCCATCGCGGCAAGATCGAATCCGCCATCAACAACGCGAAGCGCGCGCGCGAGCTCGCCGATGAAGCGGGATCGCTCGCCGCGTATTTCTGGCAGTACGAGCCGCCTGCGTCGACGCGCCCGAAGAAGCTCACGCGCGACGCCCTCTCGGCCATGGCGACGTCGACCGAATCGATCGCGCTCGCCAAGGATTTGAAGCGCCGCGGCTGGACCTTCGTCGGCCCGACGACGGTGTACGCCTTCATGCAGGCCATGGGCCTCGTCAACGACCACCTGCACGACTGCGGGACGCGCGCGGTGGTGAAGGCGGCCCGAGAAGCCTTCGCGCGGCCCCGGTAAGCAACACCCACTTACAAACCGGTGTGCGCTTGCCGAGCGATCGGCCCGTTGTTCGACGCATGCTCCGGGGCCGAACCCCGCCGCGGCAGCACGGTCTACTTGGTTGTAAACCTTGCCGCGGGGCTGCCCGAAGGGCCACCGCGGAAGCCGTTCGATACCGGGAATCAACCGTTTGCGTGACGTGGCGCGGGTCTTGCTGGAGCAAAGGCGTACATGAGCATCGGAACCCCAATCCGCCGGGCAGCCCCCGCCACCCTGGCAACCGTCGCCGGTGCGACGCTCGCCCTCGGCGCCTGGCGCTGGCTGCAGCTGCTTGCGTCCGCGCGCGTCGGCGAGGACCTGGCCGAACGCGCGGTGGCGTTCGAGCGCCGGGGCAAGCAGCACGCGCCGACCGTACTGGTTGTCGGCGACAGCATCGCAGTGGGCACGGGCGCAAGCCGCCCCGAGGAATCGATCGCGGGTCGGATCTCGGCGGCGTATCCCGAGGTCACCATCGTGAACCGGGCCCGTAACGGGGCCCGCACGTTGGACGCCATCATGCAGCTCGCCGACGAAGCCGGAACGCGCTACGACGTCGTGCTCGTGCACGTCGGCGGCAACGACGTCCTGCGCCGGACGCCGCTGCGGGCGCTGGCGCCGCAGGTGCATGCCCTCATGCATCGCGCGCGCCGGCTGTCGCACCATGTCGTGGTGACCACGCTGCCGAACGTCGGCCTCCTTCCGCTCTTCTTCCCGCCGTTCTCCTGGTGGCTCACGCGGCGCGCGCGCCTGGTGTGCGCGCTGTTCGCCCAGGAGGCCAAGGAGCACGGCGTGCACTACGTCGATTTCTTCCATCCGCGGGCGACGGACCCGTTCAGCCGCAATGCGTCGCGCTACTTCGCCGGCGACCGCCTGCATCCTTCCGCCGAGTGCTACGCCTTCGTGTACGAGACCCTGATGAGCTGCACACCCATCGCCGCCGCGCTCTCGCGGCCGCGCCTGCGTCCGCCAGCGCCGTCCTCCTAGAACTTCGCGGGACTTGGTACGATTCGCCGCAGGGCCCGTGACCAGGCCCGAACTCGAAAGGCGAATCGATGGCGCTCGACCCCAGCGTGATCGCGACCCTGTCGCGCGTGACCACGGCGACCGTCACCACGCTCCTGCTCAAGAAGGGGCTGCGCAACGTCTGGATGCGAGGGACGCGGCCGCTCCAGGCGGGCCAGCCGCGCATCGTCGGGCCGGCGTTCACGCTGCGCTTCGTGCCGGCGCGCGAGGACCTCGCGACCCCCGCGTCGTGGGGCAACCCGATCTCCACGCGCGCGGCGGTCGAGGCGATGCCCGCGGGTTGCGTGGCGGTCGTCGATGCCATGGGCGTCACCGACGCCGGCATCTTCGGCGACATCCTGTGCGCCCGCATGGCCAGGCGCGGGGTCGCGGCGCTGGTCACCGACGGCGTGGTGCGCGACGTGGCCGGCGTGCTGGCGAGCGGCCTGCCGGTGTGGTGCCGGGGCACGGCGGCGCCGCCTTCCATTGCGGGTCTCACGTTCGTCGCGTGGGGCCAGCCCATCGGCTGCGGCGGCGTGGCCGTGTTTCCCGACGACGTCGTGGTCGTCGACGACGACGGGGCGGCGCTGGTGCCGGCCGGGCTCGTGAATGAGATCGCGGTCGACGCGGTCGAGCAGGAGCGTCTCGAGGAGTGGATCATGGGCGAGGTGACGCGCGGCGCCGCGCTGCCCGGCCTGTATCCGCCGAACGACGAGAACCGCGCGCGCTACGAGAGGACGAAGAAGTGAAGCTTCGCTCCGACGCCCGCGGCGTGTACGTCATCGCGCCCACGCCGTTCCATCCCAACGGCCGCATCGACGACGCGTCGATCGACCGCATGACGGATTTCTTCGTGGAGGCCGGTGTGGACGGCATCACGATGCTCGGCCAGCTCGGCGAGGCGCCGAAGATGACCCATGCCGAATCGGTCGTCATCGTGTCGCGCGTCATCGCGCGTGCCAAGGTGCCGATCGTCGTGGGCGTTTCCGCGCCCGGCTTCGCGGCGATGCGCGAGCTCGCGCAGGACGTCATGGAGGCCGGCGCGGCCGGCGTGATGATCGCCCCGCCCAACACGCTGCGCACCGACGACGCGATCGTCGCCTACTACCGGCAGGCGTCCGAGGCCATCGGCGCCGATGTGCCGTTCGTGATCCAGGACTATCCGCTCACGTTCTCGGTGCAGATGACGCCGGACGTGATCCGCCGCGTCGCGGCCGACAACGCGTCGTGCGTGATGCTCAAGCACGAGGACTGGCCGGGCCTCGAGAAGATCTCGCAGCTGCGGGCGTGGGAGCGCGAGGGCGCGATGCGGCACCTCGCCATCCTCACCGGCAACAACGCGCTGTTCCTCGACTTCGAGATGGAGCGCGGCGCCGACGGCGCCAACACGGGCTACTGCTTCCCGGACATGCTGGTCGACGTTGTCCGGCTGTCCGCGCAAGGCAGGCGCGACGAAGCGCACGATCTCTTCGACGCGCACTTGCCGCTCATCCGCTACGAGCAGCAGCCGGGGCCGGGGCTCGCGGTGCGCAAGTACGTCCTCATGCGGCGCGGCATCATCGCCTCCGATGCGATGCGCGCGCCGCGCGCACTGCTCACGGGCGCCGCGCGAAGCGAGGTGGACTACTTGCTGACGCGCCTCGCGAAAAAGGACCCGCGCGCGCGGGTGTGAAGCCTCAGGCCGAGGTACGGGCCCGGGAGGCGACTGCGATGGCCATGCCGCTGCGGACCGTCGTTCGATCGCTGGTCGCCGTGATCATGATGTCCTGCGCGCCGGGCGCCACGGCGGCGGACTGGGCCGACCCGGTGAAGGTCCTCCGCGTCGCGTTCCCGATCGACGTCTCGGGCCTCGACCCGGCGGGCACGCAGGAGACCTACGCCTCCGGGGTCGAGGCGCAGATCTTCGATGCGCTTTACGCCTGGGACTATCTTGCGCGGCCGTTCCGATTCGTGCCGAGCGTGGCGACGGCCAAGCCGGACATCTCGGCGGACGGTCGCGTCTGGACCATCCGCATCCGGGAAGGCATCTACTTCGCCGACGATCCCGCGTTCGGCGGCAGGAAGCGCGAGCTGACCGCGGCCGATTTCGTCTATGCGTGGAAGCGCGTCGTCGACCCGCGCGTGCGCTCCCCGAACTCGGACCTGCTGGAGCACAAGCTCGTCGGGCTCGATGCCGCCGTAGCCAAGGCGAAGGCCTCCGGGCGATTCGACTACGACACAGAGATACAGGGCGTGCGCGCGCTCGATCGCTACACGCTTCGCCTGGAGCTGGTCGAGCCCGATTACACCTTCCTCGAAATCCTCGACGGCACGGCGCTGCGCGCCGTGGCGCGCGAGGCGGTCGAGAAATACGCCGACGAGAGCGGCCGCGCGATGCGCCATCCCGTCGGCACGGGGCCGTACCGCCTCAAGGAGTGGCAACCGGGACGCCGCATCGTGCTGGAAGCCAACCCCGGCTATCGCGACACGCCATTCCCGGCGGCGCCGCCCGGCGCCGATGCTGCGATCCGTGCGGTCGCGGATTCCATGAAGGGCAAGCGCCTGCCGCAGATCGGCCGAATCGAGATCGCAATCGTCGAGGAGTCCAATCCGCGCCTGCTGCTGTTCGCCTCCGGGGCGATCGACATGCTCGACGTCCCCGGTGACGTGGCACCCAGAATGATCGATGGCGCCGGGCGGCTGCTGCCGGAGTTCGCTGCCCGCGGCATCCGACTCGAGCGCGCGACGGAGCTCGCCGTCACGTTCGCTTATTTCAACATGGAAGACCCGATCGTCGGCGGCTATTCGCCGGACAAGGTCGCGCTGCGCCGTGCGATATGCAGCGCATACGACGCGTCCCAGGCGGTCCGCGTCATCCGCAACGGCCAAGCCGTGGCGGCCACGCAACCCATTCCGCCCGACGTCGAAGGACACGTATCCGGGTACAAGGGCCTGTCGCCTTACGACCCTGCCACGGCCCGCGCGCTGCTCGACAAGTTCGGCTTTCGCGACCGCGACGGAGACGGATTTCGCGAATTGCCCGACGGTCAGCCGCTGGTCGTACACCAGACCTCGGGTGTGGCCGCCATCTACCGCCAGTTCGACGACCTGTGGCAGCGGAGCGCGCGCGAAGTCGGCATCCGCATGGAGTTCAGCGTACAGGCGTTCACCGAGGCGTTCAAGGCCGCGCATATGGGGAAGCTGCAATTCGCGTTCTTCAGCTGGAGCGGAGACAACGCGGACGACTTCATGCGCAATTTCTACGGACCCAATGCCGGCGGGAGCAACCTCGCCCGATTCCGCAACGCCGAGTTCGATGCTCTATACGAGAAGAGCCGTCGCACGCCCGACGCTTCGGAGCGCGACAAGCTCTACGAAGCCATGACGAAGATCGTTTCGGCGCAGGCCCCGTGGTGCATGAACGACTACCGGATGAGCAACACGGTCGTCGCGCCGCGGGTTCGAGGCTACGCGAAGAACGTGCACTACTTCGTGCCGCTCTGGAGCTACCTCGATCTGCAGCGGACGAGCGCCGACAGCGCCAATTAGCCGCCTCACTG